>Ga0105106_10000136_pt1 | contig 46609 bp, 38 predicted proteins | sample PPLLaktember2015_5_FD_79109 | JGI IMG/M metagenome (GOLD analysis project Ga0105106, IMG submission 79109) | Freshwater sediment microbial communities from Prairie Pothole Lake near Jamestown, North Dakota, USA - PPLs Lake P8 Core (1) Depth... | ecosystem: Environmental > Aquatic > Freshwater >... | reverse complement strand
GAGCTGGATGCGTCGCACCAGCTCGGGCAGCGTTCCGGCGTCGCGCGCCGCCCGATCCGTCGCCGGGTAGATGATCCGCTCCTCCTTCCCGTTGTGGGCGAAGAGGCGCGCCGTCAGCACCGCGAAGCCCGTCGCGCGTGCCGTCGGATCGCCACCGTCGAGCGCCGCCGCGAGCTCCGCGAGGAGCCGTCGGATCTCGGCGTGCTCGCTCCGCATCACGCGCGTCGGGCCGCCGCCGCCGATCGCGGCGAGCGCCTCGAACGCCGGGAACAGGATCTCCTCCTCCGCCGCGATGTGTCGCTCGAGGCCGGCGCGGAAATCGGCGAAGAGCGCCGCTGCGCGCCGGAGGTCTGCCGCAGCGATCGTCCGCTTCGTCTCGCGCAGCAGGCCGTCGAGGCGACGGTGGTCGAGGGACAGCACCGCGCTGACCGAGGCCGGTGCGGTGGCCACCGCTGCCAGCGGCGCGCTCACGAGGTCTGCCTCACCCGCTCGCGCCCGCCGATGAGCACGAGATAGACCGAGTCCTCCAGGGCCGCGACGGCGTGGGGAACGTCGGCGGCGAACAGCGCCAGGGAGCCGCGCTCGAGATTCGTCTCCGCGGCAGCGTGGCCGCCGAGGAACGTCACCCGGCCCGAGAGCAGCACCACCGTCGCGGGCGAGGGCTCGCGGTGCTCGCGCATCGACGCTCCCTTGCGAATCGCCACCAGGACGAGCGTCACGTGCTCGTCGCGCGTCAGCGTAAGGGCCGCGACGCCCGAGCGCGCGTACTCGGGCTCGGCCTTCAGCTCGTCGGCCAGGCCCAGCAGCGGAAAGAACGCGAGCGTTCCGCTGCCGAGCTCGACCGGGCGGAACGGGCGGGGCAGACGGGACGGGCCTGGCAGATGGGACGGGTGTGACGGGCGGGACGGGCTCGCGCTCATACTGCGTTCTCCTCTGGTGACCGGCGGACTCCCGGGCTTCGGATCGTTTAAAAGAGTCATAATATCTATATCTTTATAGCTCGCGGCTCGCAAGGGCCGCTCGGCTTGACTTCCCAGGCGTACGGGCGAGAGTGCCCCGATGACGCTTCCGCCCCGCATCGTGCTCTCCCGGTTCGATCACGAGCGCCTCGAGCGCCTGCTCGACAAGGTCGGACAGCGCCCCGATCTCGACGCCCTGCGCGAGGAGATCGAGCGCGCAGAGGTCGTCGAGCCCGAGAAGGTCCCCGACACCCTCGTGACCATGCTCGACTGGCCGCTGCCGAGCGGCCGCAGCCGGAGCCTGCGCGTGGTCGCGATCACCTACCAGCCCGAGGCTGCCGGCGACCCGATCTGATCGCTCCCGGACCGTGCCGAATGAAGATCGATGGGGAATACTGCTTTCCAGGCAGGAGATCCCCCGACCATGCAGCTCACACGCTACAGCGACTACGCGCTCCGGGTGCTGATCTACGTCGGCCTCGATCCGGACGGGCTCGTGACGATCGACGAGATCGCCGCGAGCTACGGCATCTCGAAGGCGCACCTGATGAAGGTCGTCCACCAGCTCGGGCGCGACGGCTTCCTCGAGACGGTGCGCGGGCGCAACGGCGGCCTCCGCCTGGGGCGGCGTCCGGAGGAGATCCGGGTCGGCGACGTGGTCCGCGCGACGGAGGAGAACCTCGCCCTGGTCGAGTGCTTCGAGGCCGGCGGCGGCGAATGCACGATCGTGTCGGCCTGCGGCCTCCGCCCCGTGCTGCACGAAGCACTAGCCGCCTTCCTCGCCGTGCTCGACCGCTACACCCTGGCCGACCTGATCGCGCGACGCCGGAAGCCGCTCTCGCGGCTGCTCCAGGCCTCGTAGCGCGAGGCCCCTGGGCATGACGACGTCGCCCTCCCCCCTGCTCGTGGTCGCGGAGTTCCGCTGCTCCGAGGAAGGCGACGTCGAGCTGCGCCGCCACCTCGAGCGCACCCTCGCCGAGGCGCGCGCGGTCGAGGGCTGCCTGCAGGCGACGCTCTGGGAGCGTCGGGTGGAGCGCCGCTACCTCTTCTCAACCTTCTGGACCGACCGCGACGCCGTCCGGCGTTTGGTCGAGAACGAGTTCCACCGCACGGTGCTGATGCCCGGCTTCCGGCGCTGGTGCACCGAGGGCTCGTTCGGTGACTTCGGGCTCGACCTCGACCACGACCGCGCCCGCAAGTGCCCCGCCTGCGGCCGCTGGACCGCCGACCGCCCGGGCTGGTCGGAGCGCGGGCCCAGCGCCTGCCGCCAATGCGGTGCGGAGCTGCCCGGCGCGCCCGGCTGAGGGCTCGCGGCGCCTGCCACGACGCCCCGACACCCGCATATGACGCCGGTCATCCCGCCCCTTCCCGAAGCTGCCGATGCTGGATGCGGAGCGCCTCGTGGCGGGGGCGCCGGGAGGAACGATGCGTGTACGAACCCTCGCGGCCGGGCTGACGGTGGTCGGAATGGGCCTGGCGCTCTCGCCGGCCGTGAGCGCGGAGGCGCCCGCCGCTGCGGCGGGCCGCACGAGCTACGCGCTCTACTGCGCCTCGTGTCACGGGCCGAACGGCGAGGGCGCGGCGGGCGCGCTGCGGCCGGGCGAGCATGCGCCGCCGCTGTCGCATCTCGGCGACAAGTACGGCCTGCCGCTCCCGCGCGCGCAGCTCACGAGCTTCATCCTGCTCGACACGCGGCCGGGCGGCGGACACCTCTGCGGCGACCGCCTGCTGCCCGACGTTCCGGGCCTGCGCGCCCGCGGAGCCATGGAGCGCACGGTCGTGGCGGAGGCGCTCGCTCACCTGGACGCGCTGCAGCGGCCCGCGACCGAGTGACCGTCGTCGGGGCCCGTGCAACGGGCCCCGACGTCAGCCCTGCGTGTCAGCGCACACTGCCGGGCAGCCGCCGCAGCCCGCTTCGTCGGAAAGCGGCGCTGGCATCCCGCCCCGCCCCGCCTCGAGCCCAAGGCGCTCGGCCTCCTCGGCCAGGAACGCATCGAGGGCCGCCGCCGCCGCGACGTAGAAGGGCGGCGCCTCCGCCCCGCGCACGTTGCCCGCGAAGCGCGGCGCCCAGCGCAGCAGATGGTCGGCGAGGAGACGCTCGTAGGCGTCTCGGGCGATCTCCGCGCGCTCGATCCAGCCTTGCGAGCGCGCCCAGCCTTCCTTGAGCGCGAGGGCCGAGGCCAGCTCGCACTCGCTCGCGAGATGATCCGCCAGCGCGCCGGACTCCTCGAGACCGAAAGCGCGCAGGAAGCCGCGCACGTCGGCGAGCTCCGTCGGCGCCACCACGCGGCCGTCCGCGTAGGCGCTCTCGCGGATCGGAATGCCGCCGCGGCCGCCGAAGAGACGCTCGTATGCGTCGGCGAGATCGGGAGGCGCGGCGGACAGTGCGGCGAGAGCCTGCGCGATGGCGCCCGCGAGCGGCTCGCACGCCCGGGCGCCGAGCGCCCCGAGCTCGATCTGCAGCCGGCCGCGATCGTCCGGCGGCCCGAAGGCCCGGGCCAGCGCGCGCAGCGCCTGCGCGCGCTCGAGGGCCTGCCGTACCTCGTCCTTCATCGCGTCACCTCCAGCGGGATCCAGCTCGCCCAGCCCTTGCGCGCTCCGACCTCGCCCTGGGATCCGTTCCACACCGCGAACGCGATGCTGGTCGCGACGCCGGGCTCGAGGCTCGCGGCCGAGTCGCCGTCCGCGGCGAGGGGCCGCGTGATCACGACGTGCCAGCGGCGGCCGTCGTGGCGCCCCTGCCCTTCCGCCGACTGCGTCGCGCGCGGCGTGAGCGAGCCGAAGCCTTCCGCCATCAGGTCCTGCACAGCCGAGTGTCGCTTCCGCTCGGCCATCGGGTTGCCCGCGCCCGCGGCGCCGCGAAACGCGTTGGCCGAGGCCTCGGGCAGATGATCCTCGTGATGGAAGTCGGCGGCGTAGGCGTTCGGGTAGAGCTCGTGCACGGAAAGGGGCCCGCGCTCGAGGTCGCTCTGCCAGTCGGCCCGCCACTGCAGGATCTCGACCCGGGCGCCCGGGTTGCCCATGAAGGGCGCCGGCGTCGTGCCGGCAAGCGACGGGAAGGCGACCGCCACCATGTCGCCGAAGCCGTCCACGGCCGTGCGCCAGTCGGCGCTGTCGTCCTCCCACTCGAGGAGGATCGCGGCGTGGTCGGCATTGCGGACCGCGCGCACTTCGATCGTCCGCACCGCCGGCGACGGCTGGTGCGGGGTCGCCACGAGCTGCGGCATCACCGCGACCGTCGCCAGCGCCGCTCCCTCGAACGCCTTCGTCTCGCGGATCGGTCCCTTCCCCGCAACCTTCGCCATCACGAGGCCCGGCGGTCCGGCGCTCTCCTGGGCGGGGGCCACCCCGGGGATCGTCAGCAGGACGAGAGCCAGCAGGATCCTTCGCATGGTCGACCTCATGTGGTGTTGTGCCGGTAGACGCCGCGTGCGACGTCCTCGAAGGGCCGCAGGATCGTCGGCTCGAACATCGGGACGCGCGCGACCTCGGCGCCCGTCTCGTCGAAGCCGAGCACCACCTCGCCCTCGCGCTTGAAGCGGTGCACGATGCGTGGCGTCGACCCGAACAGCGTCAGCACCGCGAGCAGGTCCTTGTCGTCGAAGGCGCGCTGGTAGACGGCCTTCGCGTCCTCGGCGCCGGCGCCGAACATCTGCGCCAGGAAGGCGGGCGGCACGTGCACCGGCGGCACGTAGTAGACGTTTGGCTCGGTGCCGAACTGCGGGTAGAGGGGCTTCGCCACCTTCCGCACGTGCACGAGGAAGTCGACCGGGCTGTCCTCCCGCGCCTGATCCGGCGGCGAGATCCACCCCTGCATCCGGATCTTCCCGATGCAGGCCGCCATGCAGGTCGAGATGTTCCCCTCCTCGATCCGCGGATAGCAGCCGATGCACTTCTCGCTCACCCGGGTCACCGGGTTGTAGAACACCTTCTTGTAGGGGCAGCCCTTCACGCACTCGCGGTAGCCGCGGCAGCGCGTCTGGTCGAGGAGCACCACGCCGTCCTCGGGCCGCTTGTAGATCGACTGGCGCGGGCAGGCCGCGAGGCAGCCCGGGTAGGTGCAGTGGTTGCAGATGCGCGCCAGGTAGAACATCCACTGCAGGTGCGGCATCTGGAAGTGCGCGCCGCGCTCGATGCCGACGCCGCCGGAGTCGTCCTCGCCGATGTTGACGTGGGCCCAGTCGGATTCGTCGGGCAGGTAGCCGAGGATGCGCTCGCCGCCGGGCGCCGACTCGAAGATCGTCTTGCCGTCGTAGACCGGCCCGGTCTGCTCGCGCACGCCGAGCTGCTCGAGCAGCTTCACGTCCCAGCCCAATGGGAAGTAGCCGTACGGCTTCGACTCCACGTTGTTCCAGAACATGTACTCCTGCCCGCGCCCGCTGGTCCAGGCGCCCTTGCAGGCGAGCGAGCAGGTCTGGCACGCGATGCACTTGTTGGTGTCGAAGACGGCGGCGAATTGCCGCTTCGGGCGGCTGCCCTCGTACGGGTAGTCCATCTCGCGACCGATCTGCCAGTTGAAGACCCGCGGCATCGCTCCCTTCCTTTCAGGACTTCTTGGTGCGGACGAAGCCGCCCGCGATGTACTGCTTCAGCGCATCGTTCTCGTTCGCCGGACGGAAGCCGAGCGCCACCGGCCGCCACTTCCCCACGCCTCCGATGCCGCCGTCCTCGGCCTTCGTGAGCTTCACGAAGGCCTCGCGCGGAGCGCCGGTGGTGCAGTGGATGTCCGCGGCGAAGCCCTTGCCGACGGTCTGGCCGTACGCGTTCCGGCGGACCAGCGACTCCGTCATCAGCGTGGGCTTGAGCCACGCGCGCGTCGCGCTCTGGTGCGAGCCGCGCCGATACATCGACTGGTACCCGGTGGCGGGGTTCTTCGCGAGACCGTCCGGGCGCTCCTTCGTGCCCTTCACCGAGCCGATCGTCGAGCCGTACATGTTGTGGAAGGTGCGCAGCACGCCACGCGGCGTTCCCGGGTAGTAGCGCGCGCGCAGGATCACGCGCGCCACCTCGTAGAACGTCGGATCGTCCTGCCAGCCTCGGAACGGCTTCTCCGCCGGGTCGCCGTCGATGTAGACGTAGTCGCCGTCCTCGATCCCGAGCGCGCGCGCGTCCTCCGGGTTGATGTCGACGTAGCCTTCGGTCACGAACGGAGCGCGCTTGTCGTGCCGCATCAGGTCGCCGAAGGGCCCGAGGAAGACCGCCACCATGTCGGTCTCCGCCGGCGTGGTGTGGACGCCGTGGCGGTACTTCGGCGTGTGGTAGACGAAGGAGCAGCCGCTCGCGACCAGGGGATGCTGTGTCTTCTCGACCTCGTCCCACGGCATCATGACGTGCCGCACCTGGCGCACGGGCGCGCGCAGATCAGCACGATCGATCCCGAAGCGCTCGGGCCCCTCCGGCCGCAATGCGGGATGCGGCTTCGCCACGAGCACGTTCGGCTCGTAGAAGGTGGAGTCGACGGGCTCGCGGTAGACCGGGAGGTTCTCGCCCGACTCCATCCACTCCGGCTCGTGTCGGTAGAGCTCGATGCGTCCCGACTTCGTGTACCAGGGCTTGCTCTCGTGGCTCTGCTCCCAGCCCGTGGTGCGCGGGTAGGTCCGCGTCATCATGAGTGCGGGCGTTCCGGCGGCGCAGTCCTTTTCGAGCTGCTCGATGCGGTAACCCGCCGTCGGCGGGCTCGCGTCGAGGATGCGCTGCAGGTAGACCTCGGGCTTGCCCTCGTGGATGAACTTGAAGGCGTCCACGAAGCGCGCGTCGCCCGTGAGGTCGCCCAGGGCCTTCGCCACCCCCGCCAGGATCTCGACGTCGGGCCGCGTGTCGAAGAGCCGCGGGAGCGGGGTGCGCGGGAAGACCTGGAGGAAGGGATTCGTGCACGAGGCGGTGAAGTCGGGGACCTTCGCCTCGGCCCACGAGTCGACGCCGTAGACCACGTCCGCGTATTCGCAGGACGCGCTCCACCACCAATCGGAGAACGCCACGCACTCGGTCTTCGGCAGCGTGTTGTGGACCACGTCGAAGTGCCACTTGGTGTTGCCGAGGATCGAGTTCGAGTTCGAGAGGAAGAGCGACTTGCTCGGGCACGGCACGTGGCTCTTGCCCGTGAAGAGCTTGTTGCCCTCGCGCAGCGGCGCATCGCCGTAGTTGAAGTAGTGGGCCGATTCGAAGCGCACGGCGTAGCGCTTGTGCACGTGACCCGCCGGATCGAGCTGGAGCGCGAAGGGATCCTCGGCCGCCCAGAACGGAACGCCCGAGAAGAGCGACAGCTTGTAGTTCCCGGCGTAGGAGCCGACGTTTCCGCCGAGGAAGCCCACGTTGCGAGTCAGCGCCGCGACCAGGAACACGGCCCGGTCCTTCAGGTCGTTGTTGAAGAACTGGTTCGGGCCCATGCCGAGGGCGAAGAGCACGTGCTCGGGGTTCTTCGCGATGTCCCGGGCGAGCGAGACGATCGCCGTCTCGGGCGCCCAGGTGATGCGCGACGTCGTCGCGGGGTCGAAGTTGTCCATCACGTACTGGCGCACGAGGTCGAAGATCGGCCGCACCTCGACCGTGTCGCCGGAGGCGAGCGTCACCTGGAACGAGCCCTCGAGGGCGGGGTCGACGCCGCGCGCATCGAAGTGGTCGCCCACCTCGTCGCGCGAGAGCACGGCCGGCGCCTTCTCCCTCTTGTCCCAGACGACCCGGTCGCCCCACTCCTCGCGCAGCGCCGCGGGAATGAACTGCTGTCCCTGCCGGTTGGGATCGGGCGCCTTCTCGCCGGCCGCGAGCAGGGTCGCGCCGGTGAGCGCCGCGGGCGTCGCGTCGGCGCGCAGGTCCTTCGCCGTGAGCGGTGCGAGGGTGTCCATGCGCACGAGCAGCGGAAGGTCGGTGTGGCGCCTCACGAAGGCGGCGTCGTAGCGCTTCTCCTTCAGGATCACGTGCGCGAGGCCGAGGGCGAGCGCGGGCGTCGTGCCCGGCCGCACCACGATCACCTCGTCGCCCTTGTTCGCCGTGGCGCTGTACTCGGCGGCCACCACCACGACCTTCGTGCCGCGCTGGCGCGCCTCCGCGAGCCAGTGGCCGTCGGGCATCTTGGTCGTGATCCAGTTCATGCCCCAGACGATCAGCAGCTTCGAGCGCTCGGCCGAGAAGAGATCGAACTCGACGGTCTGCTCGCCCGTCACCATCGGATGCCCCGGCGGCAGGTCCGTGTGCCAGGAGTAGGAGTCCCAGTTGGTCGCGCCCTTCGCCTCGTCGGGCCCGACGCCGCGGATCTTCGCGTCGAGGAGGCCCAGGGTGTTCGCGAAGCGCGCGAGGCCGTAGAGACGCAGCGGGCCCAGGAAGGGCATGCCGCCGCGATGCTTCAGCGTGCGCGTGCCCGCGCCCTCCATCGCCTCGATCATCGCCGGGTCGTAGGCCTGGGCGCGCAGCCGCTCGGCGCCCTTCTCGCCCGAGTAGGTCTCCGCGATGTTCGCGAGGGCGGCCGCGTGGAGCGCGAACGCTTCCTCGAAGGGCACCGTGTCCCAGGCGTCGTCGCCGCGGCGGAAGAGCTCGGCGGGCGGTCGGCCGTCCTCGGCGCGCGGGAAGCCCTTCTTCACCCACTGCCGGAAGCCGCGCCGGACGCGCGCCCCCTTCACGCGCCGGTCGCCGTAGATCCGCCGGCCGAGCGCGATGCCCTTCTGGCAGGCGCGCGGATCCCAGCGCGACGAGGCCTGGTTGCCGTCCAGGTCCTTCGCCTTGCCGTAGCCGTAGCTCGGCTCGATCCGCACGATCACGCCGTTCTTCGTGTAGGCGCGCAGGAGACAGTTGTGGGTGTCGTTCGGCGCGCACAGGAAGTGGAAGTGGTCGTCGGTCTTGTAGAGGTCGCGGTACTGCTGCTCCCAGCCGCGGTTCGGGTAGTCCGCGAGCGGATTGGCCACCGCGACCGGCGCGAGGAAGTCGTAGGCCGCGAAGAGATCCTGGGGGGCGGCGACGCTTCCGAGCCCGACCAGACCCGCCATCCGCAAGAAGCTCCGCCGCGACACGCCCCGTTCGTCCGTCATGCGCTCCTCCACCGCTGGTCGCACGGCTCCGAAGATCACGCAGCGCGCTAGGGCCGGTCATGATCGACGTCATACCCTGTCTGGTGTCGACCGGGATCTCGCACGTCGCAGAGCGACTCGGAGTCAGTCGCGTACGGGCCAGACGCGACCGCCGGCGATCCACGTGCTCGAGACCCGGCTATCGGCCGCGAAGGGTCCTCGGTGCAAACCACGAGATCCGCTGCCGCTCCCCGCGAGAGCCGCCGCCGCGGTGAACGAGCTGATGCGCCTCAAACGCGCCCATCCGGGCTTTGTGCGCAACGCGACGGGAAGCCTCGAGCTGATGCTCCCGCCCGACGCCGAACGCGTGACCGCAGCCTGCCCCGAGCGTGCCTCGTGCGCGTGGGCGACGTCGTGGTCGTCAGCTCTCCGTGTAGATCCCCGGCGCATCCGCCGCGAAGCGCTCCAGCAAAAAGCGCTCCTGCGGCTTCTCCGACGCCGTCTTCGGGATCTCGTCGACGATCTGCAGATAGCTCGGCACGAAGTTCGGCTCGAGGCCGCGGCGACAGGCGGCGAAGACGTCGGCCGGGTCGAAGCGCGCGCCGGGCGTGGGGACGATCGCGGCGACCACGTCCCTCTCGCCCGGCGAGCCGGAGGCCGCCGGCACGCCGTAGACGAACACGTCCGACACCGCCGGCTGCTCGGCGATCACCTTCTCGACGAAGCCGGGGTTCACGAAGTCGCCGTTGTGACGGATGCCGCCGCCCTTCCGGTGGTCGAAGAAGAGCCAGCCCTCGGCGTCGCGGTGGCCCATGTCGCCGCTGCGCAGCCAGCCGCCCTCGGTCTTCTTGCGGCTCGCCTCCTCGTTGCCGAGGTACTCGACGCTCGCTGCGCCGCCCGCGGGCCGCGACACGATCTCACCGACGACGCCCGGCGCGCACTCGGCGCCCGCCTCGTCCACGATCTTCATCTCGAGGCCCGGCGCGGGCTTGCCGAAGCTCCCGATCGGGCCCTGGCCGATCGGCTTGTACGCGAGGCCGCCCTCGACCGCGCCGTACCACTCGAAGATCTGCACGCCGAAGCGTCGCTCGAAGCGCTCCCAGATCGCCTTCGGCATGCCGGCGCTGATCACCATGCGCACCGGGTTCCGCGCGTCGTCCGCGCGCTCGGGCTCGGCGTAGATCGCCGTGGCCATTCCGCCGAGCAGCGAGAAGGTGGTGCACCCGTACTGGCGGCAGACGTCCCAGAGCCGCGTCTTCGTGAAGCGCCGGCTGAAGACGGCGCGCAGGCCCATGTACAGCGAAGGGCCCAGGGTCACAGCCTGCGCGTTTCCGTGGGTGAGCGAGAGCCCGGTGTAGGGCCGATCGTCGGGGCGATAGCCGAGCAGGTGGCCGAGCAGCGCGAAGGCGCCGAAGCGGCCGTTCGGAAACACGACGCCCTTCGGGTCGCCCGTCGTGCCGGACGTGTAGATGATCTGCAGCGGATCCTCGGGTCCGGCCTGCCGACCCTCGACGCGGGGCGCGGGCTTCTCGAGCACCTCGCGCAACGACTCGGCGCCCCGCACGCTCGAGAGCGGCGCGCAGTCCGCGTCTTCGCCGGTCTCGAGCGCGAGTACGAAGTCGAGGGACGGGAGGTCGTCGCGCACGGCCGCCACGGCGCGCAGCCCGTAGTCTGCGCAGACGATGCCCCGGCAGCCGGAATGGCGCAGCGTGTAGGCGAGCTTGTCGCCACGCGTGCGCGGGTCGATCGGTACGAAGACGGTGCCGCTGATCGAAGCGGCGATCATCGTCTCGACGAACTCCGGGTGGTTGCGGAGCATGAGCCCGAAGCGCTCGCCCCGTTCGAGCCCGCGCGCGACCAGCGCGGCGGCGACGCGCTGCGCGTTGCGCTCGAGCGCTGCGTAGCTTCGCACCTCCGCGGGAGCGTCGGCGCGCTCGAAGGTCAGGACGTCGAGATCGGGCTTCGCCTCCGCCCGCAGCGCGATCAGGTCCCCGAGCACGAGCTCGTTGCGCGCCGCCATCGCCCTAGCCCCGGAGGATCGTGACGCACATGGCTGCGGCGTCGGTGCCGATGTTGCCCCCGCCGTTGTGCGCGAGAGCGACCCGCGCGCCCTCGACCTGGCGCGGCCCGCTGCGTCCCTGGAGCTGCTCGGTCAGCTCGACCACCTGCGCGAGGCCGGTCGCGCCCACGGGGTGCCCCTTGCGGAGGAGGCCGCCCGACGGGTTCACGGGAATCCGGCCGTTGATCCAGGTGTCGCCGGAGTCGACGAGCTTCCCGCCCTCGCCCTTGCGGCAGAGGCCGAGCGACTCGTAGGCCAGGATCTCGGCGGGAGCGGACGCGTCATGACACTCGATCACGTCGAGGTCCTCGGGCCCGACGCCCGCCTCGTCGTACGCCTCGCGCGAGCAGACCTCGACCGTGCCGGGCTCGTCCATGCCGTGGTCCCAGCCCGAGTGCAGGACGCTCGCCGCGACGCGCACCGGCCGCTCGATCCCGAGCTCCCGCGCCTTCCGCGCGCTCACGATCACGGCGGCGGCCGCGCCGTCGCCGATCGGCGAGCACATGGGCCGTGTCAGCGGATCGGCGACCATCGGCGCCGCGAGCACGTCGGCGATCGAGAGCACCTCGCGGAACTGCGCTCGCGGGTTCAGGCTCCCGTGCTGCGAGTTCTTCGCAGCCACCGCCGCGAGCTGCTCGCGCGTGGTGCCGTAGCGCGCCATGTGCGCGCGCGCGGCGGCGGCGTAGATGTCCATGAACATCGAGCGGCTCCTGCCCGCGCCGCCGCCCGTGCCCTCGCCCGCCGCGCCGCCGTTCCCCGCCTTCGGCGCCGCGTGCCGCAGCGCCGCGAGGATCGCCTGGAGCGCCTCCACGTCCACCGCGCCGGAGAAGGCGGCGAAGCTCTTCGCCTTGTCGGGATGCACGAGCTTCTCGACGCCGAGCGCGAGCACCACGTCGTAGAGGCCCGCCGTCACCATGGCGCAGGCCTGCTGCAGCGCCGTCGAGCCGCTGGCGCAGGCGTTCTCGACGTTCACCACGGGGATGCGTCCGATTCCCATGCCGCGCAGCACCACCTGCCCGCGGATCGATTCCTGTCCGGTCACGAGCCCTGCGGCGGCGTTTCCGACCCACGCCGCCTCGAGATCGCGCGCTTCGAGGCCGGCATCGCCGAGCGCGGCACGCACGGCTTCGGCGCCGAGCGCCTTCAGGCCCGATTCGGGATGCCGGCCGAAGCGCGTCATGCCGACGCCGGCGACGATCGCGTCGAGACGCATGCACGAACCTCCCGAGCGTCGATCCCCCGCCCGATCCGAGCCTAGGCGTCGAGCGGCGCGAAGGGTTATGACCGCGCGCATAGGCGGGAACGCTCTGCGGCGCGATGCTGACCCGATCGCGAACGAGGAGGTCCCCATGCACTCGACCTCGGCGATCGGTCTCGCCGACGTGCGCCAAGTGTACTCCGGCGCCGAAGGCGATCTGTGGGAGCTCCTCATGGGGCAGCAGATCCACATCGGGGGGATGCGCTCGTCGAGCGACCTGGCGGAGCGCGCGAAGATCGGCGCCGGCATGCGCGGCGTCGATCTCTGCTGCTGCAACGGCGCCGGCATGCGCTTCCTGGTGCGCTTCTGCGGCGTCGCTTCGATGACGGGCGTCGACGCCACGCGCACGGTGGTCGAGCGCGGCCGCGCCCGCTGCAAGGCCGAGGGCCTCGACGACCGCAGCACCCTCGTGCTGGGAGACGCCTGCGCGACCGGCCTGCCCGACGCGAGCGTCGACTTCGTCTGGGGCGAGGACGCCTGGTGCTACGTCGAGGACAAGCCGCGCCTCGTCGCCGAGGCCGCGCGCCTGGTGCGGCCCGGCGGCACGATCGCCTTCACCGACTGGGTCGAGGGCGCGAAGGGCCTCTCCGGCGCCGAGGCCGAGCGCTTCCTGCGCTTCATGAAGTTCCCGAACCTCGAGAGCCTCGCGGGCTACCCGAAGCTCCTCGAGAACGCGGGCTGCGAGGTGCTCGAGGCGAGCGACACCGGCCGCTTCGCGCCCTACGTCGAGCTCTACATGCAGATGGTCCAGATGCAGCTCACCTACGACGCTCTCCGGATCCTGGGCTTCGACATGTCGGTCCTCGAGTCGATGGCCGGCGAGATGACCTGGATGCTCGAGCTCGCGCACGCGGGGAAGATCGCCCAGGGCCGCTTCGTCGCGCGCAGGCGCAGCCTCACGTGAGCTGGCTGCTCGTCGCGATCGTTCTCGAGGTCTGCGGCACGACCAGCATGAAGCTCTCCCAGGGCTTCACGCAGCTCGCTCCGAGCATCGCGATCGGCGTGTCTACGCCGCGAGCATCGCGTCGCTGACCTTCGCCGTGCGCACGCTCGACCTCTCCGTGGCCTACGCGATCTGGTCCGGGCTCGGCACGGGCCTGATCGCGCTCATCGGCTTCGTCGGGTTCGGGGAGCCCGCGACCCCGGCCAAGCTCGCCGGGATCGGGCTCGTGATCGCGGGCGTGGCCCTGCTGCGGCTCGCCCCGCTCGCGACGTCCTGAGCGTCTGCAGCGAGCACGCTCCGGCCACCCCCCGCTACAGCAGGCCGTGTCCCTTGATCCCGAGCGCGCTCTTCAGCCACTCGAGCTCTGCCTCGCGCCAGGGCAACGGCGCGGGCTGCTGCAGCAGGCGGTCGCGCTTCAGCTCCTCGACCACCTCCGGCTTGCGCGGAAACGGTGCGCCAAAGCGGTTCATGTGGAACAGCTCCTCGAAGGCCTGGCGCGGACGCTGGCCCCCGGCCTCGGTGCTCTCCGCCGGATAGCCCACGGTCTGCAACAGAAGGATGCGACAGGTCTCGGGCATGCCGAGCGCTTCACGGATCTTGTCGATGTTCGGCGAGCCGAGGCAGCAGGTGCCGAGCCCTTGCTCGTAGGCCATGAGCGTCGCCTGGGCGATCGCCTGCCCGCCGTCCACCTCGCCGAGACCGGGCTCCTTCAGCTTGTCGAGGATCGCATTGAAGATCGGGATGATCTGCTGCTCGAGGGCCTGCGCCTTGCCCTCGCCCACGCCCAGGGCGCCGGCCTGCAGCAGCTCCCGCAGGCGCTCGGGCTGGCGATCGACCGCGGCGGTGTCGAGGTACCAGACGATCACCACCGGCGCGAGCCGGATCTGGTAGCCCGCGATCGGCGCAACGATGGCGTCGAGCACCGGCTTCGGCGCGCTGTCGCGGAACACCACGACCGCGCGGATGCTGCCGACGTTGCCCCAATGCGACGCGAGCCGCGCCGCTTCCAGCATGCGCTGGATCTTCTCGGGCTCGACGGGCTGGTAGGGCCGCAGGAAGCGGCTCGAGCGCCGCCGACCGATCACCTCTCGCAGCTCCATGTCGTCCTCCGGATCTCGCGCGGGCTAGAGCTTCGACGCCCCGACCAGGCTCAGGAGATCGTTGCAGCCGTCCTCGATCATCGAGGCGCGGGCGTCGCGCAGCAGCTTCTCGACCGGGTACTCGCGCGAGAGACCGTTGCCGCCGAAGATCTGGAGCGCGCCGCTCGCGACCTCGAAGGCCGAGTTGGTGCTGAACACCTTCGAGGCGATCGAGTACTGGAGCAGCGGCGGGTGCGTGGTGTTGTAGGACAGCACGCGCCGGGCGAGCGCCCGGGCCGCCTCGACCTGGGCGAACATCTTGAAGAGCCGCGCCTTCACGCTCTGGTGCTGGAAGATCGGGACCCCGCCCTGCACGCGCTCGTGTGCGTACGCGACCGCGTGCTCCAGGGCGGCCCGGCCGAGGCCGACGAAGATCGTGCCCATCGAGGCGTTCGCGAGCGCGAGCACGCTCTCGACGGCGAACGAGTAGGCATCCTTCCCGATCACCACGTGGTCCGCGGGCACGCGCACGTCGTCGAAGAAGATCTCGCCCTGGTTCAGCGCGCGCTGGCCGAGCTTGTCGAGGGGCCTGCCACGCGAGACGCCGGGCAGGTCGAGGGGCACCAGGCAGACCGCGCCGCCCTTGAAACCCTGGCTCGGGTCCATGGTGCAGAAGAGCGTCGCCACCGTGGCGATCGAGCCGTTCGAGACCCAGGCCGCCTTCTGGCCCTTGATCACGAAGTGGTCGCCGTCCTGGCGCGCGATGCAGTTCGCGCGGAGCTTCGGATCCGACCAGTGGGGCTCCGAGACGGCGAGCGTGTCGCTTCCGTGATCCGGCTCGGTGACGGCCCAGCAGCCGATCTCGGGGCGCTTCGGGTTGCAGTAGCGCTCCACCAGCTCGCGGCGTCCCGAGAGCTTCGCGAAGATGCGGTGGAAGCCCGCGACCCCGAGGCTGATCGCGAGGCCCGCGTCACCCCAGCCCATCTCCTCCGACACGATCGCGCGTGCGCGCGCCCGCTCGAACGGCGACATCGCGATGTCGTCGTCGTCGAGGATCGCGAGGCCGAGCTCCTCGTGACGCCGGAACGCCTCCCAGAGCGGCGAGTCCTGGCGGATCACGTCGGCCGGGTCGGCGAGGCGGTCGAGCTGGCGCCCGACCGGCCGCAGCACGTCCTCGGCGAACTTGTGCGCGGTCTCCTGAAGGCTGCGCTCCTGGTCGCTGAGCTGGGTCTCGATGTCGACGAGGGTCATGGCGGCCTCCCGGGTGCTCGAAGGTGGGCGGACGGAGCCAGCTTGGGAGACGGGCGCCCGGGCGGGTATGACGCCGGTCATCCCCTCCGGCGCCGAAGCGGTCCATCGTCGGAGGCACGGGCGCGCGGCCCGGGAGCCCAGGGCGGATGGCGCACTCGCTCACCCATGCCTCCGCGACTGCGACGAACGTGCCGGTGGCCGCGCGCCTGCCCTTCCTGGCACTCGGCATCGTCTGCCTGCTGACGGGGCTCGCGGGCGGGCTCGGGCGGCTCGGCATCGCGCTGCCGTCGCTGCGCCCGGGCCTCGTCGCGTTCCACGGGCCGCTCATGGTCGCGGGCTTCCTCGGCACGCTGGTGAGCCTCGAGCGCGCCGTCGCGCTCGGACGACCGTGGGCGTTCGCCGCGCCCCTCGCGGCCGGCGCGGGCGCGCTCGGCCTCGCCTTCGCCCCGGGCCCCCTGCCCGCCCTCGTGCTGACGCTCGCCGGCGTCGTGCTGCTCGCGAACCTGCTCACGCTCCAGCGCGTGCAGGCATCCTGGGCGGGCGCGACGATCGCCGCGGGCGCGGCCTGCTGGACCCTCGGGAACGCGCTGCTCGCGGCGGGCTTCGCGATCCCCGCGCTGCTGCCCTGGTGGATCGCGTTCCTCGCGCTGACGATCGCGGGCGAGCGCCTCGAGCTCGCGCGCTACCTCTCGCCCTCGCGCGCCGACCGCGCGAGCTTCGCTGCGGCCTGCGCCGCCGTGATCGCGGGCGCTGCGCTCGCGCTCGTCGACGCCGCTGCGGGCGCGCGCCTCCTCGGCGCGGGGCTCGCGGCGCTCGCGCTCTGGCTGGTGCTGCGCGACATGGCGCGGCGCTCGATCCGGCGCGAGGGGCTGACCCGCTTCAGCGGCGTGTGCCTGCTCTCGGGCTATGTCTGGCTCGGCGTTGCCGGCGCGCTCGGCCTCGTCGCCGGCGCGCTCTCGGCAGGGCCGCTCTACGACGCCTGGCTCCACGCGTTCTTCCTGGGCTTCGTGATGGCGATGATCTTCGGCCACGCGCCGATCATCTTCCCGACGCTGCTCGCGCGCCCGATCCCGTTCCGCAGCGGCTTCTACGCGCACCTCGCTCTGCTGCACGCGAGCCTCGCCGTGCGCGTCGCGGGCGACCTCCTCGGTCTTCCGGAGGCGGTGCGCTGGGGCGGCGTCGGCAACGTGCTCGCGATCCTGCTCTTCTTCGCGAGCACGCTCGCCTCGCTCCTGCGCGCGCAGCGCGCGCGGGCCCGCGCGTGAGATCGGCCGGCGAGATCGCGTTCCCCGCCCACGAGCGGCTCTCGGCGCAGGACCGCTCGTTCCTGGTGTTCGAGGAGCCCCACCATCCGATGCATCTCGGCGCCCTGACCCGCTTCGAGGGTGGGACGCTCATCGGGGGCGGCGGTCGGGACGCGCTCGCGCGCCTGCGCGCCCACGTGCGCTCGCGCCTCCATCTCGCGCCGCGCTACCGCCAGCGCATCGCCTGGGTCCCACTGCTGAACCGTCCGGTGTGGGTGGACGACGCGGGCTTCGACGTGCGCCGCCACGTGCGGCACGCGAGGCTGCCGCCGCCGGGCGGCGACGCGCAGCTCCGTCGCGTCGCCGCGCGGCTGTTCGAGCGTCCCCTCGACCGTGCGCGGCCGCTCTGGGAGCTCTGGCTCGTGGATGGCCTCGCCGACGGCGGCTTCGCGCTGCTCGTGAAGACCCATCACGCGGTGGCCGACGGAATCTCGGCCTTCGGTCTCTTCGCCGCGCTGCTCTCGCCCGAGCCGGCGTCGGAGGTCGCGCGCACGCCCGGCTGGCGCCCGCGCCCGGCGCCGCACCCGCTGGAGCTCCTCTCCCACGAGCTCCGACACGAGATGCGGTCGCGCGGCGCGCTCGCAGGTCGCGTCGCACGCGCGCTCGCGGCGCCGATCGCTCTCCAGCGGGACCTCGCGCCGGGGCTGCGCGCGGTCGCCGGCCTCGCGCGCTTCGCGCTCAAGCCGCCCGCCGCGACACCCCACAACCGCCCCCTCGGACCCGACCGCCGCTTCGACTGGCTGGAGCTCGATCTCGCGCCGGTGAAGGCGGTGAAGAGCCGCCTCGGCGGCACGGTGAACGACGTGGTGCTGACCACGGTCACGGGCGCGGTGCGGCGCTACTTCGCGTGTCGGAACGTCGACCCGCGCGGCCTCGACTATCGCGTCGTGGTGCCCGTGAGCCTGCGTGCGGACGACGAGCGCGGCCTCACCGACAATCGCGTCTCGGCCTGGCTCGCGCGGCTGCCGCTCGAGGAGGCGGATCCCCTGGAGCAGCACGCGCGCCTGCAGCGCGCGACGCGCCGCTTCAAGCAGCGCGGCTTCGCCCTCGGGCCCGGGCTCCTCGCGGACGCCGCTGAGATCGCGCCGCCCGGCGCCCTCGAGCTCGGCGTGCGACTCACCGCACGGCTCCATCCCTACAACCTGATCGTGAGCAACGTCGCGGGACCGCCGACGCCGCTCTTCCTGCTCGACGCGCGGCTTCGCGGCGGTTTCCCGCAGGTTCCGCTCTTCGCGCACCAGGGCCTCGGCGTCGCGCTCTTGAGCTACGACGGGCGCCTGTGCTGGGGCTTCAACGCCGAGCCCGAGGCGATGCCCGATCTCGGGACCTTCGTCGCCGGCGTCGCCCGATCCTTCGACGACCTGCGCGCGCGCTGCGCGTAGGGCGGCGTCAGCTGAGGGGTGGCGGCCCGACCTCGGCGACGAGCGTCCGCTGCTCGCGCTCGAGCCAGCGCGCGATCGCGTCGAAGAGCGCGGCGTGGAAGCGCCCGGCCTTCGCCTGCTCGAGGCGCTTCACGAGCTTCGGCACCCAGTGCCCCGGATGGCGCGCGACGAAGTCGCGCTGTGCGCGCCGGTAGGGGCTGGCATCGAGGCCCGCGTGCAGGGCCTCCGCCTCGCGGAACGCCAGGAAGTGCAGGAACTCGAGCTGCGTCGTCAGGTGATCCGGCAGCTCGCGCGGATCCTCCGACAGCGTGAGCCCGAAGTGGTTGTAGAAGCGCACCGCCTCTTCCATCGTCTTCATGCGGGCGTCGCCGTAGAGGCCGCCGTAGAGCGCGCAGGGTGGGCCCGAGGCGCCGACCTCGAACAGGCGCGTGTGCTCGACCGCGAGCTCGTCGTCGTCGGCGCCCGCGTCGCCAAGGGCGTCCCAGTCGACCCCCGCGACACAGCCGGGGTCGACGGCCGCGATCGCCTGGCGCAGCCCCCGCGCCAGCGAGCCGTCGCGGATCGCCGGGAGCCGCTCGCGGTCCGGGAACTCGAGTGCCTCGCACAGGAGCCCGTACACCAGGCTGCGCGCGCCTGCCCGATGCTCCTCCGGGCTTCCGACGTCGTCGAGCACGATCTGGTCCATGGCTACGCCTCCGTGTGAGCGCCCGACACGCGCTCGAGCTCGACCGGCGCTCCGCGGGGCCCGTGCCCCGGCGCCGCGTAGTACATGCGGTAGTGGATCTGCCCGTAGCCGCCCGCGAGGTGCAGCGGCTTCCAGGGCGCCACCACCGGCTCCTGCTGTCCGCGCCAGCCCTTGAACTGATAGGGCTCCCAGGCGTGGTAGATGATCACCTGCCCCGGCTGCACGCTCGGCGCGACCTTCGCCATCGCCTCGAAGGCGCCCGCCTCGTTGCGCACGCGCACCATCTCGCCGTCCCGGATCCCGCGCGGCCCGGCGTCGGAGGGGCCGACGAAGAGCACGGGCTGCCCGCGCTGCAGCCGCAGCATCAGGTCGTGGTCGCGCCAGATCGCGTGGATGCTCCAACGCGTGTGGCCGCCCGTCATGCGGAGCGGCAGGCCGCTGCGCGCGGCCGGCGGGTCCTTGTGGACGGGCAGCACCTCGCCCATCTCCTCGTACCAGGGATGGTCGATGTAGAAGTGCTGGCGGCCCGAGAGCGTCGGCCAGGCGATCTTGTCCTCGACGAACCACTGGTGGGGCGTGTAGGTGTCGTCGGGGCTGTAGCCGCTGCTCGTCTGGTGCAACGGTTCGAAGGGCCCGCTCTTCTGGATCTTCACGGCGCCGAGCCGCACCGCCTCGTCGAAGCCGATGCCCTCCGTGATGGTGCTCATGCGCAGCATCTTGTCCATCGCGCCACGCGAGTCCGCGGGGTCGTGCTCGCCGTCGTTGCTCCAGCGGTCGTAGAGCTTCGAGAGGTCGAGGGGCTCGCCGTGACCGCCCTTCACCGTCGAGACGCCCCGCTCCTTCGCACGCTCCTGCATCCGCTTCGCCAGCAGACCGAAGATCTCCCACTCGGACTTCGCCTCGCCCAGGGGCTGCGTCGCCTGCTCCGCCACGATCAGGTACGAGACGTACGTCTGCGCGTACTTGATGGCGTGCTTCTCGTAGTAGGCGGCGGCGGGCAGCACGTAGTCCGAGAACAGCGCGCTCGTGCTCATGCGGAAGTTCACCGCGACCACGAGATCGAGCCCCGGCCAGAGATGCTCGCGGGCGTACTGCGGCGCCGGCCAGCGGCGCAGCGGGTTCGAGCCGGTGAAGGTGAAGGCGCGCGGCCGCTTGCCGACCGGCGGATGGATCGGGATCCACCCCTTGTCGAGCGACTCCTGGACGTAGGCGTCGAAGGGACGCTGCAGCGAGGGGTCCTGGTCGCCGATCGCCCGCCACGCGTCCTTGTAGCCGCCATGGACGTAGAGGAAGGGCATGAGCGGCGTGATCGTGCGATGGCCGGTGAACTGCGTGTAGAGGCCCTCGTAGTCGCGCGGCGTGAGCCCCACCACGGCCTTCGAGAGGATGCGGAACTTGTCGGTGAGCGAGATGTGCGGCTCCGCCGCCGCGATCTTGCTGAAGCCCTCGACCGGCCACCACGCGGCGACGCGGACGCCGCCGCCGTGCTTGCCCTGGTTCCCCGTGAGCGCCATCAGCAGGATCATGCTGCGCTGGAAGAGATCGCTGTGGTGGTGCTTGCAGGAGCCCCAGGACGCGAAGATCATCGTCCGCCGCTTCGAGCCGATCTCGCGCGCGACGCGCTCGATCACCGCCGTCGAGACGCCCGTCACCACGGCCGCCTTCTCGGGCGTGTAGTCCGCGAGATGCTCCTTCAGCCGCTCGAAGACCGGGCGCACCGACGCCTTCGTTCCGTCGGCGAGCTTCGCCTCGAAGCGTCCCTCGAGGGCCGGCACGATCGCGCCGAGCGAGAGCGAGCGCCCGCCCTCGCCCTGGCAGCCGGGCACGACGGCGAGCTTCCCGCTCGCCTGGTCCCAGAAGTAGAGGACGTCGTCCTTTCCGCCGTGCTCGACGTCCGAGCCGCGCAGGAAGCGGCCCGTGTCGTCGCGCACCAGGATCGGCAGGTCGGTCTGCTCGCGGACGTAGGCGTCGTCGTAGAGCTTCGCGGACACGATCACGTTCGCGAAGGCGAGGCCCAGGGCGGCGTCGGTCTCGAGCTTCGGGTTGATCCAGAGATCCGCGTGCACCGCCGAGGCGTTGTAGTCGGGCGCGATCACGAACACGCGCGCACCCTTGTAGCGCGCCTCGTTCAGGAAATGCGCCTCGGGGATCCGGGTGTAGACCGGGTTCCCGACCCAGATCAGGATGTTGTCGGCGCGGAACCAATCGTCGGAGGTGCCCTCGCAGTTGTACATGCCCCAGGTCTGCACCGGCCCCATGGGCATGTCGCCGACACCCGCCCAGGAGTCGAGGATGGTGGCGTTCAGCACCGACGCGAAGCGCAGCTCCGATGCGGTGTCGGGCCCGAAGTCGATGTTGGTCGTGCCGTGGTCGTGCACGATCGACTCGGTGCCGTCCTCGACGGCGATGTCGATCATCTTGTCCGCGATCTCGGTCAGCGCCTCGTCCCACGAGATCCGCTGCCATTTGCCGGAGCCGCGCGGCCCCGCGCGCCGCAGCGGATGCAGGACGCGCGAGGGCGCGACCTGCAGGTCGCTGTAGCAGGCGCCCTTCTGGCAGCCGCGCGGGTTGAAGTCCGGCACGTCCGCCCGGGTCTGCTCGTAGATCGCGTTCTGCTCCTCGCGCCAGACCACGCCGTCCTTCACGAACAGGTTCCAGGAGCAGGCCGAGATGCAGTTCGTGCGGTTGTGGGTTCCTTTCACGATCCGGTCCCACTGCCACTTCTCGCGCCAGACGTCGCCGACGCTGCCGTACGCGACGGAGGCGGCGCCCAGCGCCGGCGGCAACCGCGACTCGCGCCCGCGCAGCCGCCAGAGACCGAGAGCCATGCCCGCGGCGCCGAGGCCGCCGCCGATCAGGAGCGCACGGCGCGTGAGACGCGGCTCGGGCGGGCTCATGCGAGCGCAACCTCCACCCGCGTGTCGCGGTCCGTGTGGCTCGGCTGCAGGCAGATCGCCATCGGCCGCAGGTGGAACTGTCCGCCCGAGAGCTCGACCGGGTTGAGCGGCGTCGGAATCAGGTTCTGGAAGCCCTTGCCTCCTGCGAACTGGAAGTTCTCCCAGGCGTGGTAGAGGATGAGCTGGCCCGGGCGCAGCGCCGGCGAGAGCTTCGCCATCACTTCGAAGGACGCGAGGTCGTTGAAGACCCGCACGTGCGCACCGTCCGGAATCGCGCGGGACGCCGCGTCGGGGACGCTCATGTACATCACGGGCTCGCCGCGCTGCTGCTGGAGCATCAGCTTGTCGTCGCGCCAGGCGGAGTGGATGCTCCAGCGCGTGTGCCCTCCCGTGAGCTGCAACGGGTAGTTCCCGCCCGCCGCCGGCGGATCCTTGTGCACCGGCAGCTCCTCGCCCATCTCGAGGTAGAGCTCCTGGTCGAGATAGAACTGCATGCGCCGCGAGAGCGTGGGATAGGGCACCTTGTCGAGGACGTGCTTCGTGAGCGGCGTGATGGTGTCGTCCGGCGCGATGGTCGTGGCGTTGCCGACGGAGACGATGGACGTGCCGGGGTCCGTGAAGCGGGCCCAGCCCTTCTTCTTCACCTCCTCCCACGAGACGCCCTTCATGTTCGACGAGGCCTCCAGGATCGCCCCGGCGACCTTGTCGTCGTCCGTCGGTCCGTACTTCCCGCCTTCGGTGTAGCGATCGAAGATTCCCTCGAAGGAGCGCTCCCGCCCGTTGCGGTCGGTGAAGCCCTTGATCCCCCGCGCAGCAGCGCGCTTCTCCACGGACTGCGTGAGCAGCGCGAACATCTCCCACTCCGACTTCGCCTCGTAGAAGGTGGTCGCCTTCTCGCCGCCGTGGAGGAACGGCATGAGCGGCGTCACCCACTTGTGCTCCGTGCGCTCGTACCAGCCCGCGGCCGGAAGGACGTAGTCGGAGTGCATGGCCGTCGACGTCATGCGCCAGTCGATCGTCACGATCGTGCGGAGCTTCGGCCAGAGATGCTTCATCACCAGCGGGTACGACCGGATGCGCCGCAGCGGGTTGCTCACCAGGCTGAAGAACACGCGCGGATCGTTCCCGGGCTTGGGCCAGACGTGCTGCCAGCCCTTCGCGAGCGACTCCTCCAGCACCTCGCGCACGGGGCGCTTCAGGTACGGATCCCAGTCCTGGAGCTTGTCGCTCGCCTCGAGGAGTCCGCCGTGGATGTACCAGAACAATGCGCCCGAGGCGCTCAGGCCCAACTCGGAGTTCTGGCGGTCGCGCTCGTAGATCACCATCTCGTCGGTGTATCCGGCGAGCTTGAGCCGCGCTTCGTCCACCATCGCGGACGCGCCGATCAGCGCGCGCAGCGGGAGGTCGAACATCCCGAGCACGAACTCGTCGAGACCGTCGAGGGTCAGGAACGGGAAGCCGACGAAGCCGCTGCCCTTCTTGCCGTAGTTCCCCGTGAGCGCGAAGACGAGCGCCTGCGCGCGCTCCATCAGGTTGCCGTGGTAGTACTTCGCGATGTTGCTGGTCGTGACCATGGCGGCGGACTTCGCCTCCGCGATGCGCCGGGCGAGCTCCCGGATCGCGGGCGCGGGCGTGCCGCACATCGCCGAGGCCAGCTCGGGCGTGTAGGCCGCGACGCGCTCGCGCAGCAGCGCAAAGACCGGCCGCACGGCGACCTGCTTGCCGTCGTGGAGCGTCACCTCGAAGCGTCCCTCGAGGCTCGGCTCGAGGCCGTCGAGGGCGAGCTTCCGCCGCGGTGCCGGCGCGACCCCGCGCCGGGCGTCGTGCAGGTAGAGCACGTCCTCGTCGCCGCCCGCTTCGAGGTCCGACTCGCGCAGGAAGCGGTGCGTGTCCTCGCGTACGAGGAGCGGCAGGTCCGTCTGCTCGCGCACGAAGGCCGCGTCGTAGAGATCGCCTTCGATCAGGACGTTCGCGATCGCGAGGCCCAGTGCGGCGTCGCCGCCCGGCTTCACCGGAATCCAGAGATCCGCGTGGATCGACGACGGGCTCACGTCCGGCGCGATGCAGACGAGCTGCGCGCCGTGATAGCGCGCCTCGGTCAGGAAGTGGGCGTTCGGGATCTGGGTCGCGATCGGATTCCCGCCCCAGATCAGGATCAGGTCGGAGAAGAAGTAGTCGTCGCCGGAGCGCTCGAACACGATCTTCCCGAAGGTCTCGGCCGCTCCGCGGTGCGCGTCGCCGATCTCGCTGTTCATGTCGAGGGCCGTCGAGTCGAGGAGCACGCGCAGGCGGCCCTGGCCCGCGATCTGCGTGCCGAGGGAGATGCCGGGACCGAGGTCCCAGATCACGCGGTCCGAGCCCTCCTCGACGATCGTGTCGATCATCGAGTCCGCGATCTCGTCGAGCGCCTGCTCCCACGAGATGCGCTGCCACTTGCCGGACCCGCGCTCGCCCGAGCGCTTGAGCGGCCACTTCACGCGCGCCGGGTCGTACATGCGCTCGCTGAAGCACGCGCCCTTCTGGCAGCCGCGCGGGTTGAAGTCCGGCACGTCGGGCCGGATCTGCGGGTAGTCGGCGGCCTGCTCCTCGCGCCAGACGAGCCCGTCCTTCACGTACACGTTCCAGGCGCAATGGGCCTGGTACCAGCAGTTCACCCAGTGGCTGCTGCGGACGACCTTGTCCCACGCCCAGCGCTCGCGGTAGACGTCGCGCCAGTCGCCGTAGACGGGGGGGACCGGCGACGCCGCCGTCGGCAGCGACGCGCCCGGGCCCGGCGGCGTGGCGCGCAGCCGCCACAGGCCGAGCGCGAGCGTCGCCGCGCCGGCGACGGCGCCCCCCACGAACGCGCGACGGCTGATCCCCGCCATGGCTCAGCCCTTCTTCCACTCGATCGTCGCGGGATCGCGATCGAGCCCCCCGAACATCGTCTTCCACTCGTAGGCGATCAGGGTGTCGAGCAGCTCCGACTTCTGGCCCGCCCGCGTCTTCTCCATCTCGGCCTTCAGGATCTGGAGCGAGTCGAGCACCTTCGGACCGAAGAGCGAGACCAGGTACTCGTCGGGGATGCGCGGCTTCGTCTCGTCGACGTTCCCGTCGGCGTCGAAGCGCGGCGGCGCGATGGGCGGCACGTAGTAGACGTTCGGCTCGGTGCCGAACTCCGGGTGCAGCGGGATCGCCACCTTCCACTTCTCGACCAGCTTCCAGATCGGGCCGTTCTGGTCGTCGAGGTAGCCGACGAAGCGCACGCGCCCCGGGCACTGGCGCGCGCAGGCCGGCGCCACGCCCTGCTCGACGCGCGGGAAGCAGAAGATGCACTTCTGCGAGACCTTCTTGACGTGGTTGAAGTAGATCTTCTTGTAGGGGCACGCCTCCATGCAGAAGCGGTATCCGCGGCAGCGGTCCTCGTCGATCAGGACGATGCCGTCCTCCTCGCGCTTCACGATCGCCTTGCGCGGGCAGGCCTCGAGACACGCGGGATGCGTGCAGTGATTGCAGATGCGCGGGAGGTAGAAGTAGTAGGCGTTCGGGTACTCGCCGGCGCCCTGGTCCTCGTCCCAGTTCGGGCCCCAGTCGGGCTCCTCGCCGACGACCTTCAGGTGCGCGCTCTCGCCCTTGCCGCCGAAGAAGACTTCGTCGTGGTTGAACTGCCAGGCCTCGCCGAAATCCTTGCGGCTCGGAAGCTTGCCCGGCTGCGCCTCGCCGTCGCGGAAGCCGCCGCCCGACTGCTCCCAGTCGCGCGGCGTGCCGCGCCCCGGCATGGTGTTGACCGTGGCCCACCACATGTAGTCCATGCCTTCTTCGCGGGTCCAGAGCCGCTTGCACGCGATGGTGCAGGTCTGGCAGCCGAGGCATTTGTTGAGATCGAACACCATCGCGAGCTGTCGCTTCGACACTTCGACCTCCTCTAGGCGAGCGGGGCGAGCTCGAGCGCGCGCCAGCCGACCGAAAACGACTTGATCCCGCCGCGCTCGCCGTTCGAGCCCTCCCACACGGCGACCGCGTACTCGGTGACCGCGCCCGGCGTGAGCTGCACGAAGGGCTCCGCGCCCTCGACCCGGAGGGCGCGCGCGATCACCACGCTCCAGTCGCCGCCCTTCCAGATCCCATGGGTGTGCACGAGCGAGAGATCCGGCGTGCGGGAGCTGCCGATCCCCTCCGCGACCACCTGTCGCCCCTGGGTGTCGGAGTCGGCGCGCCAGTACCAGGCGTTGATCGGCGCACCGGGCGCTCCCATCGTCACGAGGGGCGCCCCGGGCGTCACTGGGAACGCGACCGCGGCCGCATCGGGAAACGCCGAGTTGTCCTCGGGGTCGCGATTCTCGGAGGGGTCGCTCCACTGCAGCCGGAACGCGAGCACCTCGCCGTTGTGGAGCGCCGACACCTGCACGGCACCGACCGCGCCGTAGCTGCGGCTGGCCCAGGCGTTTCGCACCAGGGCCGTGGGCTGGAGGGCGAGCGGCGTCGCAGCGAGCACGAGCTTTTCGCCGCGCGCCTTGTTCCAGGGATCCGCGCCAGGATCGAGCAGCCACTCCACCGGGGCGCCACGCACGAAGGAAGCGAGCATCGAGTTCCTCCCGCGACCGTGGGTCGCGTCGACCCTCGGAACCTGAGCCGACCGGCCGGTCGCCTCTCCTCAGCCGAATCGACTCGGATGATCGGGTGCGCGGGTGCGCGCGGATATGACGCCAGTCATGCCCGTCGAGGCCCCCGCATGACGCTCCTCGATCGCGCGGCTGCGCACGGCGCGCCGCAGCACCCGGCGCAGCACGTCCCGCAGCACCGCGTCGACGGCGCCGGCGGGCAGCTCGAAGCGCTCGCCCGGCGCCGGCTCGCGCGTGCGCACGAACCGCACCAGCGGCCCGCCCTGCAGGTGCTCGCGTCGCGGCGCCTCGGCGCCCTTCATGAGGATCACGCGCGGGATCGGCGCCCATGCGAAGCCCTCGACCAGCACCACGTCGAGCCCCGGCGGCAGCGCCTCGAGCGCGTCGTCGAGACTGGGATCGTCCGCCGCCTCGTGCTCGGGCCGGCGCTGGAAGAGCGCGATCTGCTCGCGCGACGCGAGCGCCACCGCGCGCGCGCCCGCGGCGTAGAGGCGGTACGAGTCCTTGCCCGGCCGATCCGCCACGAAGCCGTGGGAAGCGTGCTTCACCACGCCGACAACGAGGCCGCGTGCCTCGAGGGCGGGAACCAGCTGCTCGAGCAGCGTCGTCTTGCCGACGCCCGAGGAGCCCACGAAGCCGATCACGAGCGCCCGTCCCTCTGCTTCCACCGCGTCTCCTTCCGCCGTGCTGCGGCCGGCGATCAGCGCCGGCCTCGACCGATCGGTCGAGCGAAGGCTACGCAGCGCGAAACATGGTGGATATGACGGTCGCCATATCCGGAGCGGCCGCGTGGGGCGACGCTTCGAGGCGTGAGCCTCTCGACGGTCCGACGCGCGCTCCACGCCACGCACGCGGTGGCTGCGCTGCTGCTGCTCGGAACAGGCCTGCTGCTCGAGTTCCCAGAGCTTCGCGCGCTCTCGATCGGCGGTTACGGGGGCCGGATCGTCGCGATCCATCTCTGGGCGGGGGCGGCCTTCGCGGGGATCCCGCTCGCGGCGCTCGCCTTCTCGTACCGCGGGCTCGTCGAGGACCTGCGCCGGCGGCTCGGCCCGCCGGACCCCTGGGGCTGGCGCAAGAGCCACATCGCCGGGTCCCTTGCTGCCGGCGTCCTGCTCACGCTGACCGGCCTGATCCTCTGGCGTGACACCTGGTTCCCGGTGGTCGTGGGCGACGGCTCGCGCTGGCTGCACATCGGCCTCACGATCGTCATCGCCCTCGAGCTGCCGATCCACCTGGTGGTCGCGCGCAAGAAGCTCCGCTCGCGCGTGCGCGAGTGGCTCGGTCTCGAGGAGCCGCCGGACTCGTTCTTCGATTTCGATTCCGATCAGGATCCCGACTAGGCGCGCTCGATCTGCACCGCCACGCCGCGCGGGGCGTGGACGGGCCCGCTCTGGAACACGCGCTGGCGCAGATGCCCGTAGTCGCCGACGAGGTGCGTGGGCTTGCAGGGCGACGCGATCACCTCCATCGCGCTCTTCCAGCCGGGGAACTGGAACGGCTCCCAGGCGTGGTAGAGGATCGCCTCGCCGGGCTGCACGCCGGGCGCGACGCGTGCGCGCACGGAGAAGCTCCCCTGCTCGTTCCAGACGCGCACGAGCGCGTGATCGCGGACGCCGCGCGCGTGGGCGTCGGCGGGCGCCATCCACATCGAGGGCTCGCCGCGCTGGAGGCGCAGCAGGCTCGGAAGGTCGCGCCACTGGGCGTGGATGCTCCAGCGCGTGTGTCCGCCGGTGAGCCGCATCGGAAAGCGGGCCGGATGCTTTGCGCTCGCGCCGGGAAGCGGCTTCCAGCGCGGCAGCACCTCGTCCTCGTCGAAGAACCAGGGGTGGTCGAGGTAGAACTGCTGGCGTCCCGTGAGCGTCGGCCAGGGACGCTTCTCCTCGACGAAGACGCGCGACGGCGCGAGCGTGCCGCCGGGCTCGTGCTCGCTGCCGATGGTCTGGGTCGGCCCCCAATGGCCCACGCCGCGCAGCGGGATCGCGCCGCGCCGGCGCGCTTCGTCCCAGCTCGTCTGCGTCGCGCTCGAGCCCTGTAGGATGCGATCGAGCAGCGCCTCGTCGTCCGCGGGGCCGTAGCGTCCACCCTCGCTGAAGCGGTCGTAGAAGCTCGCGAGCGGCTCGCCGAGACCGCGCTCCCGCGCGCGCGCCTGCAAGGTCGCTGCCAGGCGCGCCATGATCTCCCACTCGCCCTTGGCCTCGCCGAGCGGCGCCACCGCGCGCTCGCCCACGACTGCGTAGGGCAGGATCGCGACCGAGTACTTGATGCCGTTCTTCTCGTAGTAGCCCGCGGCCGGCAGCAGCAGGTCGGCCTTCATGCCGGTGGACGAGAGCCGCGTGTCGATCGCCGCGATCAGCTCGAGCTTCGGCCAGAGCGTACGCTCGACCACCTGCGGCACCGGCCAGCGTCGCAGCGGATTCACGCCCGACGTGACGAGCACGCGGGGCGGGCGATCGGCCGGCGGGCGCGCCGTGAGCCAGCCGCGCTCGAGCGCTTCCCGGATCGCCACCCCGGGCGCGCGCGTCGAGGTCGGCCCCTGCTCCGCCGCGACGTCCTGGGCCTCGGCCAGGCCGCCGTGGAGCGCCAGGAAGAGATGCGACGGCGTCCAGGTGAGCCGCGTGCGCGTCGCCTGCGCGATCGCGTCCTCCATCGCGCGCGGCGGCGGCGGGTAGAAGCGGAGCAGCCACTTCTGCCACCACGGCGTATCGGGCGAGATCAGCTCGGCGCCGCCCTCGAAATCGATCCAGGCCGCGAAGCGGACGCCCGAGCCCGCCTTGCCGTGCTGGCCGCGCAGGGCCGAGAGCAGGATCAGGGAACGCTGGAGCAGGTCGGCGTGGTAGGACTTGTTCGAGCCCCAGGAGGCGTAGTAGAGCGTGCGCCGGCTCGCCACGAGCAGGTCCACGAGACGCGCCTGGACGCCCGGCGCGACGCCGGTGATGCGCGCCACCTCTTCCGGCCCGTAGGCCTCGAGCCGCTCGCGCAGGCGCGCGAGCACCGGGCGCACGCCCACGCGACCCTTCAGCGTGTCGGCCTCGAAGCGGCCCGCGAGCGCCGGCTCGAGCTCGCCGAGCGCGATCGATCCGCTGCCTTCCCCCATGCTGCCCGGCGCCTCGACCAGCGCGTCCGTGCGGAGGTCGGCGACGTAGAACACGTCGTCGCGTCCGCCCTCGACCCGATCCGACTGGCGCAGGAAGCGCCCGTCGTCGTCGCGCACCAGGAACGGGAGGTCCGTCTGCTCGCGCAGGTAGGCCGCGTCGATCGCGCCGCGCTCGAGGAGCGCGCGCGCGAGCCCGAGCGCGAGGGCGGCGTCGCTTCCCACGTTCGGGGCCACCCAGAGCGAGGCGTGGATCGCGCTCGGCGAGTAGTCGGGGCTCACGCACACGACGCGCGTCCCGCGGTAGCGGGCCTCGTTCAGGAAGTGCGCGTCGGGGATCCGCGTCGCGGTCGGGTTGCAGTGCCAGACGAAGAGCGTGTCGGCCCGGCACCAGTCGTCGGAGCTTCCGTCCACGAACGTGGTGCCCCACGTCTGGACGGCGCCCATCGCGAGATCGCCGGTGCCGCCGAAGCCGTCGAGGAGCGTCGCGCCGAGCATGCCGAAGAGGCGCATCTCGCCGACCGTGCTCGGGCCCGAGTCGACGTTCGAGGTGCCGTTGTCGTAGACCACGGTGTCGGGGCCGGCCTCGACGATCGCATCGAGCATCGCGTCGGCGAGCTTCGTGAGCGCGTCGTCCCAGGAGATCCGGCGCCAGCGTCCCGAGCCGCGGGGGCCGACGCGCTCCATCGGGTGCCGCAGCCGACCCGGCGCGACCATCAGGTCGGAGTAGCAGGCGCCCTTCTGGCAGCCCCGCGGCGCGAAGTCCGGCAGCGCCACGCCCTCCCGGGCGTAGACGTCGGCCTGCTCCTCGCGCCAGACGACGCCGTCCTTCACGTAGAGGTCGAAGGAGCAGGCGCTGAAGCAGTTGGCGCGCAGGTGCGTGCCGCGGACGACGCGATCCCAGCGCCAGGCTTCGCGGTAGAGGTCGCCGACGCCGCCGTAGGCGGGCGCCACCGCCGCGACGGCCGGGGCGCCCGGCGCCGCGGGCGCTCCCGGCGCGCGCGGAACCAGGCCGCGCAGCGCCAGCAGCGTCGTGCCGGCGAGGCCCGCGAGCAGGACCTCCCGTCGCGTGAAGGCGCCCATGTCCGAGAGTGTCGGAGGCCGGGCCCGCGCGGGATATGACGTCCGTCATCCACGCGCGCGCGACGCGCGCCTAGCGGAAGAACGCCCATCCACGTGGCTTGCGAGGGGCCGGAGGCGGGTCATGCCGCCGCAGTGAAGACGAAGCTCCAGCCCACGCGCTCGATGCCTCGGTGTCGTGTCTTGCGCATCAGCCCGATCGTCTTCATCCAGCCGAAGACCTCCTCGATCCGCTTGCGCAAGCGTTGGCTCACCGCGTAGCCCGGGTGCCGGGTCGTGGTCCTTCGGGATCCGCTTCACGAGCGGCACGTAGCGGACACCGGGCCCTGCTCCGGATCCTCACCGCGCATGCCACCCCCCGCGTCGCTTCTAGCACGACACGAAGGCGGCTCGACGGGTGTTTTTCTGCAGCCTGCTAGCGCTCGGGCTCGAGCGCGACGGCCGCGCTCGCGGGCGGCCCGATCGGGCGCACGTACCGATTCATCCCGTAGATCGCGACCCCGGTGACGGCGACGTAGAGCCAGATCGGGAACGTGATGCGCGCGAGGCGCCGGTGGCGCTCGAAGCGCCCGCGCAGCGCGAGCCCGAGGGTTGCGGCGAGGAGAGGCACCAGGAGCACCGAGAGCGCGGTGTGGCTCGCGAGGATCACGACGAAGAGCGTGCGCACGGCATCGTCGCCCGGGAAGCGGCGATGGCCGCCCTCGAGCCAGGTCTGGAGCACGTAGCTCGCGACGAAGATCAGGCCGATCGCGGTCGCGCCGAGCATCAGGCGCCGGTGGCGCTCGCGCTCGCCACGCCGGATCGCACGCAGCGCGAGCACGAGCAGCACCGCGATCACGGCGTTGAGGCACCCGTTCCAGTGCGGAAGCAGCTCGCTCACCGCAGCAGGAGCTCGCCGATCATGACCGCCAGCACGAGGGAGAGCTGGTAGAGAGACGCCTTGAAGACCTCGCGATCCGCCTCGATCGTGTCGCGCCGCATCGCCGCGACGATGCGCGCGACGAAGAGCCCGCCGCCGGCGAAGGCCGCGACGCCGTAGAGCGGCCCGAAGCTCCCGTCGAGCCAGGGCACGAGGGTGACGCCGAGGAGCACCAGCGCGAACGCGAGGGAGCAGCGCCGTGTCACGCGCCGTCCTGCCACGGCGGGGAGCATCGGGAAGCCCGCGGCCGCGTAGTCGTCGGCGCGGTAGGAGGCGATCGCCCAGACGTGCGGCGGCTGCCAGAGCAGGACCACTGCGAAGAGGAGGACGCCCATGCCGCCGATCGAGCCGTCCGCGGCGTCGGCGAGGAGCGGCGGCGCCGCGCCCGCGAAGGAGCCGACGACGGTGCTCCAGGCGCTGCGCGGCTTGAGCCAGACGGTGTACACGCCCAGGTAGTGCACGAGCGTCGCGGCGCCGAGGAGCGCCGCCAGGGGATGGGCGGTCGCGAGCAGGAGCGCGAAGCCCGCCGCCGCGCAGGCGAGGCCGAAGATCAGGGCCTCGACCGGCGCGATCCGCCGGGACGGCAGCGGGCGGCCGGCGGTGCGCGCCATCCAGACGTCGCGCTCGCGCTCCCACCAGGCGTTGAGCGCGCTCGACGAGGCGCCGAGGAGCGCGACGCCCGCGAGCACGCCCGCGAGCATCGTGCGCGAGGCGCCGTCGGGGCCGAGACCGAGCGCAGCCGGCACGGTCAGCAGCACCAGCAGCAGGATGCGTGGGCGCGTGAGGGCGAAGTAGTCGCGCGCGCGCGCCGCCACGAGCTGCGCGCCGCGCGTGACGAGAGCGGCGGCGCCGGGCTCGGCGGCCGGTGCGCGAGCGGGCATGGGGCCTCCTAGTGCCACGTGAAGCCCGAGAGCCGATCGAAGCTCAGGACCCGGCGGGCGTCGTCGGCGAAGAGTACGTGCTCTTCGGTCTCGTGGCTCCAGCCGTCCTCGCCGTGGCGGTCGGCGAGCGCGACCTCCACCTCGTGCTCGCCGGCGGTCACCGGGATCGTTTCGACGGCGACGCTGTTGCCGTCGCTCCAGATGCCCGAGGGCGCGTAGGCACGCTCGACGACCGTCTTGCCGTCGAGCACGACGCGCAGCCGCACGTCGGCGCGGCGGCGCTCGCAGATCCGGTCCCGTCGCATGTGGACGGGCATCTTCGCCCTCTCCGCCTCGGAGAGCACGCGACAGTCCTCGCCGATCGCGCCCGGATGCTTGAAGGTGACGACGAGCTCCGAGGTCGGCGGCCGCGCGACGCGGTGCGGGAGCTCGTTCGCCGCGCCGAGGCCCGCCGCGACGCCCACGCCCAGGAGGCCTGCCGCGACCCAGCCGGCGCGTCGCGACGGCGCGCGCGCGGAAGCGCTCCGGCCGCCGCGAATCGCCTGCAGCAGCTCGCCCGTGCTTCCTGCGCCGAGGAAGAGCGTGTGGATGCGCTCGCGCGCGACCTTGTCTGCGCGCAGCGCCGGCGCCCGCTCGCCGTCGAGCCGCATCTCCATCCACTGCACGCCCTCGCGGAAGCGGCAGCTCCCGGGCGGGCAGGCGACCACGAAGGCCTCCTTGCCGCCGCGGCGGAGCGCTAGCTCGAGGGTCAGGGCATGGATCCAGCCCGCGCACGGAATCTCGAGCGCGCGCACGCCGGGAAGCTCGGCGCAGCGCCCGGTCGCAGCGTCGACCTGCAGCGCGGCGCCCGCCGAGTGCGCGCAGAAGAGCACGAGATCCGCCGGGTCCCCGCTCGCGGCGGCCGCGTGCAGCCACTCCTCGACGCGCTCGCGCTGCTCCATCTGGTTGAAGGACGGAAAGCCGACGCCGACCGAGTCGCAGGATCCCGAGCAGATGCCGCAGCCCACGCACTTGCTCTCGTCGACCCATGCCACGAGCTCGTGTCGCGAGCGCGGGTCGTCGCGACGCACCATCGAGATCGCCTCGTAGGGGCAGTCCTGATAGCACTGCTGGCAGGCGTTGCAGCGCACGGTCTCGACGCGAGCGCGCTCGACCTGGCGCGCGCGCATCCACCAGGGCACGGTGGTCGCGAGCGCGCCCGTCACCAGGAGCAGCGACCAGAGCGCCCCGCCCCCGAGCCGGTCCGTCACGAGGAGCGGCAGCAGGTACCAGGGGTCGATCGCGAAGCGCTGGCCGAGGGCCGTCATGTGCGCGGGCTCGGCGTTGGTGGCTGGCCAGGCGACGCTCACGAGCAGCAGCGAGGCGCAGACCCAGAGCGTCATCGGCCGCTTCGTCAGGAAGCGCGCGCGTGCGAGGCGCGTGACGTGGAGCCAGAGCGCGATGCCCATCCCGAGGGGCACCAGCATGTGCACGAAGAAGATCACGAAGAAGAGCAGCGAGTTCATGCCGGCGTCGGTGAGGAGCGAGCGGCCCATCGGGTCCGCGAAGATCGGGAGCACGTCGAGCAGGCGGGCGGTCCCGACGGCGACGTGCTGCGCGCGCGCGTCCCAGACCAGCCAGTAGCCGGTCCAGCCGATGAACCAGAGCAGCGCGACCGCAGCGAGCCCCGTCACCCACGCGAGCCACTGCGCGCCGACGAAGCGCCGCTCGAAGAAGATGCGCAGCGCATGCACGAGCGCGAAGAACATGCAGGCGTCCGACGAGTAGCGATGCAGCGAACGCACGAGGCCGCCCGCAAAGGGCGAGAGCGCCGCCGTCGAGGAGTACGCGGCGTGCACGCTCGGGCTGTACCAGAAGAGCAGCAGCACGCCGCTCACGGTCGCGATCGCGAGGGACGTGACGGCGACGGCGCCGGTCTGCAGGAAGGGGTTCAGCGCATCCGGGATCGCCCGGCCGAGGAGTCGATCGAGCGCCAGGAATGCGCGCTCGCCGAGGCGCAGCGCGCCCTCGCCGCGGACCCGCGAACCTGGCGTCGTCGGCGCCGGCGGGCTCGCGAGGAGGGCGGCCTCAGCCGGCATCCGGCACCTCGCGCACGAGCACCTGAAGCGCGGAGACGAGCCAGCGTTTCTGGCGCTCGCCCAGCGAGAGCCGGTAGGCGACGCGCCCCTGCGCGTCGAGGACCAGGAAGACGTTCGCGTGATCGATCACGCCGGTCGCGGGGTCCCGCCGGCGCGCCACGTCCATGGCGTCGAGCACGCGCTCGACCGCCGCGGGCTCGCCCGTCAGGAGCCGGTAGGTCCCGGCGTCGAGGCCGTGCATGCGCGCGAGCTCGGCCAGGACTTCGGAGCTGTCGTGGGCCGGGTCGATCGTCACGGCGACCACGCGCACGTGGGCGCGCTCCGCGGGCGCGAGCTCGTCGAGCGCGTCGCGGGCCTGGGCGAGGATCAGCGGGCAGGTGTGCGGGCACGAGGCGTAGACCGCCGTCAGGAGCACGACCTCGCCGCGCAGCGCCTCGAGCGTGACGGACGCGCCGGTCTGGTCCACGAGGTCGATCGCCGGCGGACGCTGGGAGGTGCGGAGCGCGTCGGCGGGGAACGGCAGCTCACCCTGCGCAGGGTCCGCGCCGAGCAGGACGAAGCCGCCCACCATGGCGCCGACCACGACGCCCGCGGCGCCCACGTCCCGGACGAAACCCAGCGGACGCCGCACGGCCTCGCGCAGCGGCTCGGCCCAGAGCAGCGCGAAGCAGAGCGACATCAGGACCGGCGGCAGCAGCAGCGAGAGCGGGTACGCGAGGTTCATGCGCCCGGTCGCGGGGTCGTAGCCGAAGCACCAGACGCGGAAGTCCTCGGCGAAGGCGCCGAGCCCCGAGGGCGCTGCCGGCAGCACGAGGAGCGCGATCAGCACCAGCTCGTAGAAGAAGACGAGGCTCAGGGCGAAGACCGGGAAGCGCGCGCCTCCGAAGAAGCGGGACACGGCATCGATCGCGGACGAGAGACGAGAGGACATGGCGGCGCTTCCCGGTGGTTCTCGAAGTGGCTCAGCGGACCTGCCAGACGTCGGCCAGCCACTTCCAGTTGGCGAAGTAGTAGATCGCGAAGCAGGCGAGGAACGTCCCCGCGAGCACCAGCGTGCCGGGCGTCTTGTGGACGGCGTCGTCGTGCTCGTGCTCGTCGCGCACGGCCTCGGCCACCGTGCGGTCGGTGTGCCAGGGCCGCATGGCATGGCCCGTGTTCTTCTCTCCGAAGAAGACCGCCCACACCACGAGCAGCACGAAGAGCAGGAGCGCCAACGTCGCGATCACCGCGCCCACGCCGAGCATCCCGAGCATCACGTGCGCGCCCGGGTCGAAGCCCGCGGCGAACTGCGCGCCCGTGAACTCGACGTCCCAGTGGCGCCGCGGCACGCCGTAGGAGCCGGCGAAGGACATGCCGATCGCCATCGTGGTGATGCCGAAGCCGAAGAGCCAAGGCTGCAGGCGGCAGAGCGCCTGGGCTGCGAACTCGCGCCGGAACACCAGGGGCACCACGTAGTAGGTGAGCGCCATGAAGGCGAGCGTCGTGCCGCCCACCACCGTCACGTGGAAGTGGCCCGGGATGCGCAGCGTGTTGTGGGCCATGATGTTGATCTGCTGCGTCCCGAGCACGACGCCCGTGATGCCGCCGCCGAAGCCGAAGATCACGAGCGAGAGGAAGAATCCCGAGAACGCGGGATTGCGCCAGGGCGCGTTGGCGAGCCAGCCGAAGAGCCCCCGGTCGAAGCCCTTCCGTCGCATCGCGACCTCGACCGAGGCCGGCACCGTGAAGCCGTGGATCATCGAGGCCAGCACCGCCAGGTACATCGCGTACGAGGTGTTCCAGATCTTCCAGGCGGCGCCGACGCCCGGGTCCACCAGGATGTGGTGGGCCGAGGCGACGTTGATGAAGAGGATGTAGAGCACGAAGGCGCCGCGGCACACGGCCTGGTTGAGCGGCCGCGCCCCGGTCGTGATGGCGCCGAGGAAGTACCAGACCGACACCATGGCGCAGACGTTCACCTGCTGGGACATGTGACCGAGGCCCCACCAGGTGATGCGGTACCAGGAGGGGTCGATCGAGTCGATCAGGTTCATCGACCAGAGCATCGTCGGCACCAGGGTCACGGCGCCGTGGAGCAGCGTCACGACGGCGATGATCGCCGCCGCGGTGGCGCCGAACACGACCAGCGGGACCGCGCCCTCGTAGGTGTGATCGCGCTTCGCGATGTAGATCGTCCCGAAGTAGTTGACGACGCCGAGCAGCGCGCCCACCGCGTGCAGCACCACCCCGAGATAGAACAGGGGATGCGCCATCAGGGGCACGTAGGACGTCATCATCACGTCGGCACGGCCGACCAGGATGATGTAGTCGACGAGCAGCGCCCCCACGAGCATCAGCCCGAAGGCGACCCACGCCAGCGCCTTCGAGAAGAGCCGCGTGTTCAAGAGCGTGGTGCCGACGAAGTAGAGCAGCGCGATCTCGAAGTTCAGGATCCAGAAGATCAGCATGTTGAGGCCATGGAGCGTGATCGTGCGGTAGTACCACTCTGCAGAGAGCAGGTGGACCGCGGGCCAGCGCGTGAGCCCGAGCAGGATCGCGGCGCTGCCTCCGATCAGCAGGAACACCACGGCGACGACGGCGTGGATCCGCACGAAGCCCTCGGCCGTCGCGCAGACGGGCAGGCCCGTCGTGTCGCAGGTGCGGACGCGTCCGGCCGGGTGGTTCCCGACGGGGCGCGCGGGGATGGGCATGCCGGCGGTGATGCTGGTGGCCATGTCGGTCTCCTACTCGCTCACGAGCACGAGCCCGGTCATCATGTGATGGCCGATCCCGCAGAACTCGTTGCAGATGATCGAGAACTCGCCGGAGCTCGTCGGCGTCAACGTCAGCACGTGGTCGTAGCCCGGCAGCACCTGGAAGTTCATGTTGAGCGGTTGCAGCGAGAAGCCGTGCTGGAGGTCGAACGACGAGATGTGGACCCGGTAGGTCTGGCCCTGCTTCAGCTTCAGGATCGGCGTCCAGCGCCACATCTGGCCCAGCAGGTAGGCGTCGCCGCCGGGCGGCGGCTCCACCACCGCCACGCCGTCGCGCTCGCCCACCTTGTGGTTCTCGATGAACTGCTGTGTGCGCGCCATGAACTCGGTGGGCGTCACGCGGTAGGACTCGCCCGTCGCGTTCTGCTTGCCGTAGAAGTGCCAGTACGGCATGGCGATGGTCATGACCATGCACCACGCGAACGCGAGCCCGATCCAGACCCGCTCGGCGCCACGAGGCGCCTTGAACCAGTCGACCGGCGGTGATTGGATGCTCATGGGTTCTCTCCGCTCCCTACGGCAGCGTGGCCTTGGGCAGGCTCAGGAGCTCGATCCAGCCCCACACCGTGTAGGACAGGGTCGGGATGCCCACGCCGAGCGCGAGCAGCAGCCACGGGTTGTCCATCAGTCGCTGCAACGGATGCTTCTTCGCGGTCGCTCTCTCCGTCATCGCGCCACCTCCATCGCGGCCGCGAGCGAAGCTCCGGCCCGTTCGCCTCGGCTTGCGCTCCGCCGCCACGCGACGGCGACGACGCCGAGGAAGAGGAGTCCACCAGCGGCGGCGACGAAGCCGCCGACGCCCATCACCGTGAGGCCGATGCTCTCGGCGAGGCCCCGGGCCGCCTGCTCGGCGCCGTAGACCTTGCGACCCATCCCGTGGGCCCCCGCCAGCGCGAACCCTGCGGCGAAGAGCGCCATACCCGCGCCGTAGAGCAGCGGCTGGACGGCGACCAGCCCGCGCAGACGCCGATCGGTGTCGAAGACGCCGAGCGCGCGCAGCAGGCCGGGTGCTACGGCCATGAACGCCACCGTGACGCCACCGACCGAGGCGTGGTAGTGCGCGGGCACCATGGTGTTGGAGCCGCGGATCGCAGCGCCGAGGCCGAAGCCGAGGAGCGTCAGGCCTGCGCTCACCGCGAAGCCGCCGAGGCGCGGGTCGAGGAGGCTGCGCGCGCCGATCCGACCCTCGCGCCAGGCGCTCCGCACGGCGAGGGCGCAGAGCACGAGGAAGATCGAGACCACCGGCGCGATCGACCACTGCATGAGCCAGGTGTGGCCGGCCCGATAGGCGGGCGTGAAGCTGCCGCCGAGCGTGAGCGCGGGCGACAGCAGCCACGGGCCGAGCATCGCGGCGAAGAGCGCGCGCGCCGCACCCGGGCTCACCGGCGAGCGTCCGAGGAGCGGCGTCAGCAGCATCAGCCAGACCACGACCATGGCGATCGCGCTCACGAGCTGCAGCACGTGGCCGGCGCCCCAGAACAGGAGCTCGTAGTGCGCCTCGGGCTCGAGCCCGGCAGGCATGCCGCGCAGCGCGAGGGCGAAGCTCGTCGCCGCGAGCGCGAGCCCGAAGGCGGCGAAGCGCAGCCCGATCGCCGCCGCCTCGGGCAGCCGTGCGGATGCGACGCCGGCCTCGCCGCGGGCGAAGACGCGCGGGTCGAGGGCGCTCGCGAGCACGCCCAGGGCGAATGCGATCTGGCCCGCCTGGAAGAGCGGATGGTCGATCGTCGGCACGTAGTTCGAGAGCACGGCGCTCGCGCCGGGCGCCACCGCGCCCACGAGCATCAACGCGACGCCGGCCCACGCGAGATGCGCGGCATGGAGCGTGAGCCGACCGTGCGCGCGCACGGCGGGGAGCTGCGCCAGGAGCGCGCTCACGAACGCGTAGAACCAGACCACCAGCGCGAAGTTCACGTGGGCCGCGAGGCAGCGACGGAAGAAGAGGGGATCCGTGACGAAGCGATCGAAGGGCGGCATGCGCCCCACCACCACCGCGAGCGCGCAGATCCCCGCAGCCACGAGCACGCCGAGCGCAAGGCCAAGCCAGCGGCGCGCAGCACGCAGCCCGGGATCGGATCGGGAGGGCGCCTCGTCGCGCGGCGTCGCGACGCGGGGCATCACGCCATCCGGAGCTGCGGCATGCGACATGGCGGCGCGCGGCATGGTCCGGCCTCCCGTCTACGGTGCGATCACAAAGGACCTCTAACTCCCTTGAGGCCGGCCTACCTATGACCCGGGTCATATCGCCCCGACGACGCGCGCCTAGTCTTGGACCTGGAGCGTGGAGGAGGGACCCCGCCTGGCGAACCGCCACACCATCCTGTCGCAGACCGCCGAGTACGCGTTGCGCGCGACCACGTGGCTTGCCGCCTGCTCGCCGGACACGGCGGTGCGCGCACGGGACCTGTCGCGCGCGACCGGCATCCCGGCCCACTATCTGCCCAAGATCCTGCGACGCCTGGTGGTGGCGGGGCTGCTCTCGTCGCGGCGCGGCCAGGGCGGCGGCTTCGCGCTGACGCGGCCGCCGGAGGAGATCCGCCTGCTGGACGTGCTCGCGGCGGTGGACACGCCCGCCGAGCCGGGACGCTGTGCGTTCGGCTGGGGCGCCTGCGACGCCGGCGCGCCCTGCCCGCTGCATGCGGCCTGGGCCCCCATGGGCGAGTCGTTCCAGCGCTGGGCCGCTACGACGACGCTGGCCTCGGCGCGGCCGCCGGATCCGAATCGCCTGTCGGCGTCGCTTCGCGAGCGGGAGCGGCCGGCGCTGACCTGACGCGCAAGGCGAAGGCCACGCCGAGCGCCGCTCCGAGCGCTGCGACCCACGCGAGGATCGCGTCGTGGTAGCTGCCCGTCGCGTCGAAGACCGCGCCCGTTGCGACGGGGCCGACGGCGCCCGCGAGCATCGCCACGAGCTGCAGCACGCCGAAGAGACTCCCGAAGCGTGCCGCGCCGAGGAGCTCGAGCGCGATCGGCGGGATCACCGCCACCGTCGTGCCGAGGTAGAGGCCGTAGAGGAGCGCGAAGCCCGCGAGCACGCCTCCCGACGCCGGCGCCGCGAGCAGCGCCACGGCGACCGCGCCGCAGGCGAGCGCACCGCGGAGCGTCGGGACGAGCCCGATGCGATCGGCGAGCCAGCCGCCCGCCACCTTGCCGAGCGCGGAGAGGCCGAGCGCGGCGCCGAGCGTGAGCGCGGCCGCCCGCTGCGGGAAGCCGCTCGCGACCAGATGCGGCACGAGGTGCACGGCGAGCCCGAAGGTCACGAGCCCGGGCAGCACCATCACGCCGGCGAGCGGGAGCCACGCGCTGCGCGCGGCCACGGCAGCCGGGGCCGCCTGCGCCCCATGCCCTTCGCACCGCTTCTCGTCCCGGGGTCGCGGCAGGCGACCACGCGGCAGCACCGCGACCAGGAGCACGAGGGGCATGGCGACCACGAGCGCGCCCATCCCGACGTACGCGCCGCGCCAGCCGAAGCGCTCGATCGCGAGCTGCACCGCGGGCGCCATCACCAGGGCGCCGGCGCTCGAGCCCGTCGCAGCGATCCCGAGGGCGAACGCCTTGCGCTCGGGAACGAGCATCGAGATCGCGAGCGTCATGGGCAGGAGCGCGCTCGCGCCGAAGCCGGCGCCGAGCAGCACGTTCGCCGCCACGAACTGCCAGGGCTCGGCCATGCTCGCGCACAGCGCGTAGCCGCCGGCGAGGAGCAGCGTCCCCGCCGCCATCGGCACGCGCACGCCGAAGCGGTCGACGGCGGCGCCGACCGCAGGCATCGAGAGCGCCGCCACGACGGCCCCGACGCTCACCGCCAGCGAAAGCGTCGAGCGCAGCCAGCCGGTGTCGAGCGCGATTCCCGACAGGAACACGCCGGCGGTGTTGATGCCGCCGCCGACGAGCACGAAAGAGATTGCGAAGCCCGCCGCGACGAGCGGCACGACCCGGTGTCGCGTCTCCACCCGGCTCCCCCCTGGGCTCTCGACCGCCTGCTAGAGCGGCCAGAACCCGATCGCGCGCCTTTCGACACCCGCCCGCAGCTCGTCCCAGATCTGCGCCTCGAGGCGCGTCGCCGCGGGCCCGGTCAGGCTCTCGACGTGGGCGTGCAGCTCGATCAGGAGCCCGCGCAGGAGCGCATTGCGCTCGTCGAGGCTCGAGAGCCGCAGGCTCGGGTCGCGGCTTCGCGACGCGAGCTCGATGCGGCGGCGCAGGCCCTCGCTCCGCACCTGGGGCGCGGCCTCGGCGAAGAGACGCCGCAGCGCGCGGTTCTCCTGCACGCGTCGCTCGGCCGCGCGATCCCACTCCTCGGCCGCGACGAGCAGCAGCCCGGCGGCGACGCCGCTCGTCTTCTGCGTGTAGTCGTCGACGAGCCGCGGCGCGATCTCCGCGAGCAGCACCCCCGCCAGGGCCTGCAGGGTCGCGGGCACCTCCGGCTTCACGACGGGCTCCGCAGCGCGTCCAGCGCGAGGCGATCCTGTGCGCCCTTCACGACCCAGCCCACGAGCGCGAGCATCGGGTCCTGGCTCCTCCGATCCGCGTACTCACGCCCGCTCGAGATCCAGATCGCGAGCGACTTCACCTGCGTGAAGACGTCCCACCAGTGCAGCGCCTCGGACGGGGCATGGAGGCCGCTCGCCTGCTCCCAGACCGCGACGGCCTGCTCGCGCGGCAGCAGCCGGCCGGCCAGCTTGGCCTCGGGCCAGCTCCAGAGCGGGTTCAGCGACCAGGCGAGGTCCTCGAGCGGGTCGCCGAGGTGCCACATCTCCCAGTCGAGCACCGCGCGCAGGTTCCCGTCGGCGTCGTAGAGGAAGTTCCCGCTGCGATAGTCGCCGTGCACGACCGAGATGCGCTCGGCGGGCGGCGGCGGATTGCGCCGCAGCCAGCGGATCGCCGCGCGCGCGATCGGCTCGGGCTCGAGCTCGTCGGCGTCGATGACGTGCTCCCAATGCGAGAGCTCGTGCTCCCAGCAGCTCTCGGGCGAGAGCTCCGAGCGTCCCTTCGCGAGGCCGAGCCGCGACGGGTCCGCGCGCGCGATCGCAGCGAGCACCTGCCACTTCGTCCGACCGAGCTTCTCCCGGTGCGCCACGCAGGGCGCCTCGGTGAGGCCTCGCAGCGACGACTCGCAGCCGTCCACCCGCTCCATCACGAAGAACGGCCGCTCGAGCCACGACGCGTCCTCCTCGAGCCAGATCGGCTCGGGCACGGGCACGTCGGTACCCCGGAAGGCACGGTAGGCGCGGAACTCGTGCTCGCGGTCGGTCTCGATCAGGCTGCTCGGCGGGTCGCGGCGCAGGATCAGGCCGCGCTCGTGCGGCTCCCCCGCTTCGCTCCAGCGGAGACGGAGGCGATAGGTTTCGCGCGACGCGCCTCCGTGGATCCGCGACAGCCCGTCGACGCGCACGTCGCGTGCGCCGCTCATGCGATGCGCCGCGTAGCGGGCGAAGCGCTCGGCCAGGGCCTGCATGCTCTCCCCCTCTCGACGGTCCCGATGTCGTGGCCCCGAGCCTGCGTCCTTTGCGTGCGGACGCGTATGCCCGACGTCATACCCGCGCCTCGCGGCCGCTCGTAGCCTGCGCTCCTACGGGTGCACGGCGGTGGTCCGTATCGACCGCGCTCCATGCGACACCCTGGAGGATCACGATGGCGGGAACGAACGGCGCGTGGGCCGACGGCTATCGCAAGAAGTGGACCTGGGACAAGGTCGCGTGGGGCAGCCACTCGGTGGACTGCTATCCCGGCGGCTGCCCGTGGCGGATCTACGTGCGCGACGGGAAGATCATCCGCGAGGAGCAGGCGGGCGACTGGACGCCGACCGAGGCCGGCGTCCCCGACATGAACCCGATGGGCTGCCAGAAGGGCGCGAGCTGGAGCCACTGCCACTACTCCCCCGACCGCGTGACAAAGCCCATGAAGCGCGTGGGCGCTCGTGGCGACGGGAAGTTCGTGCCGGTGTCGTGGGACGAGGCGCTGACCGACATCGCCGACGCGATCCTCGACGCCTTGAAGGAGCAGGGGCCCGAGTCGATCCTGACGCCGCTCACGCCGGAGCCCGGCGCGGCGCCGGCGCGCCAGTTCGCGCTCGCGCTCGGCACGCCGACGACGGACGGCAACGCCGAGTTCCAGGATTTCAGCCCCGGCTTCCACGTCACGTTCGGCCTGTTCAACCCGACCGCGTCGATGGACGACTGGTTCCTGGCCGAGCTGACGTTGATCTGGCACGCGAACCCCGTCTACACGAACATCCACTGGTACCACTACCTCGCCGAAGCGCGTTACAACGGCGGCGAGGTCGTGACGATCGCGCCGGACTACAGCCCCTCCGCGATCCACGCCGACTACCACGTCCCCGTCCGCATCGGCACCGACGCCGCGCTCGCGCTCGCCATGTGCAAGGTGATCATCGACGCGGGCCTGTACCAGAAGCAGTTCGTGCAGGAGCAGACCGACCTGCCGCTGCTGGTCCGCAAGGACACGGGCCGCTTCCTGCGTGGCACCGACGTGAGCGACGGCGACCGAGAGGATCAGTTCTTCTGGTGGAACGAGTCGTCGAACACCCTGGCGCCGGCGCCGCGCCACACGCTCGCGACGACGGGGGTCGAGCCCGCGCTCGAGGGCAGCTTCCGGGTGATGCTCAAGGACGGCAAGACCGTGGACGTCGAGCCGGCCTTCGTCAGGCTGCGCCGCCATCTCGAGGACTACGAGCCCGAGCGGGTCGCGACGATCTGCGAGGTGAACGCGGAGAACATCCGCGCGCTCGCGCGCAAGGTCGCCACACGGAAGACCAAGATCTTCATCGGCTGGAACTCGGGCAAGTACTACCACGGCGACCTGATGGAGCGCTCGATGGCGCTGCTGCTCGGCCTCACGGGCAACTGGGGCAAGAAGGGCACCGGCACGCGCTCGTGGGCGATCATGGGCATGGACGGCAACGCGTTCATGGCCCGCAAGGACGGCGCCGGCCAGGAAGCCGCGCAGCGCCTGATCGTGAACATGATGGCGATGCGCAAGCTGCTCTCCATGGGCGATCCGACGCTCTCGCCGGAGATGATCCAGAACCGGGGCGCCGAGCTCGCGGCGGAGATCGGCGGCCAGGGCGCCGTGATGCCGCCGGCTTTCGTCTGGTACTACCAGTACGGCTACAAGGATCGGTGGAACGACCCGGAGAACCACGACCCCTCCTTCAAGCGCAGCTTCGGCGAGTACCTCGAGGAGGCCATCGAGAAGGGCTGGTGGGATGCCCGCTACTCGAAGGCCTACCGCGAGATCGAGCCGCGCGTGCTGATCGAGGCCGGCGGCAACATGATCCGGCGCCAGCGCGGCGGCCGGAAGATCCTGGTCGACCACCTCTGGCCCAAGCTCAAGATGATCGTCTCCATCGACTACCGGATGACGACCACGGGGCTCTACTCGGACTACGTGCTCCCGGCCGCGCAGCACTACGAGAAGTTCGGGAACAGCATGCCCTCGGTGCACCACCTGAACTTCGTGCTCTGCGAGCCCGCGACGAAGCCCCTCGGCGACTCGCTCTCCGACTGGGACATCGGGGTGCGCCTGCTCGAGGCCGTGGAGAAGCGCGCCGCCGCCCGGGGCATGACCGACTTCAAGGACGTGAAGGGCAACGTGCGCAGCCTGACGGGCATGGTCGACATGGTCACCCTGAAGGGCGCCGTGCGCGACGAGCAGAAGCACTTCGAGGAGGCGGTGGCCGACAACGCGGTCTACGGCGTGCTGCCGAAGGGCACGACCCTCGAGACCCTGCGCGAGAAGGGCCACGTGCGCTTCGCCAACTGGGGCATGGTGGGCCACGGCGTCTCCCAGGGCTCGACGCTCAAGCCGGACGAGGTGCACAACCCGCTTCGCTGGCACACGGAGGACAAGGTCCCGTACGACACGCTCGTGCGACGGGCGCAGTTCTACATCGACCACGAGTGGTTCCTCGAGGTCGGCGAGGAGCTGCCGACCCACAAGGAGCCGCCGCCCCAGGGCGGCCGGAACCGGCGCTTCCTCATGACCAGCGGCCACAACCGCTGGAGCGTCCACTCCATGAACATGACCAACAACGTGATCCTGAACACCCACCGCGGCGAGCCCTTCGCCTTCTTGAACGATCGCGACGCCGCGACGCTCGGGATCGCGAACGGCGACAAGGTGCGCGTCACGAGCAACGCCGGCTCGATGCTGATCCAGGCCAAGCTCACGCCGTCGTGCCGGCCGGGACAGGTGATCGTGTACAACGGCTTCGAGCCGTACATGCACGAGGGCTGGGACAGCCAGGCCGACGTGGAGCCCGGCCACATCAAGCCGCTCGGGCTCGTCGGGAACTACGGCCACCTGAAGTACCGGATCTTCTCCTGGCAGCCGATCCCCGCGGATCGCGCCGTGCGCGTCGACGTCGAGAAGGTCCGCTAGCCACAACGAGGAGTCGTTTCATGGGAACGATCACGGCCTCCAAGCGCCAGCTCGCCTGGGTCTTCGACCTGAACAAGTGCATCGGCTGCCAGACCTGCTCCGTCGCCTGCAAGGTGCTCTGGCCCGGGGAGGATCCGGGCACCGAGCAGCAGTGGTGGATGACGGTCAACACCCAGCCCGGTCGCGGCACGCCGCGCGACTGGGAGGACATGGGCGGCGGCTACGACGCGAAGGGCAAGCTCGCCCTCGGCCGCAACCCGTCCGAGGAGGAGATCGGCGGCGGCTGGAACTTCAACTACGACGCCGTGCTGCGGGGCGAGGGCGGCCAGGGCCGCACGCACCTGCAGAAGATCTCGGGCTCGAAGACCTGGGGCATGAACTGGGACGAGGACGAGGGCGGCGGCGAGTTCCCGAACGCCTACTTCTTCTACCTGCCGCGCCTCTGCAACCACTGCACCCAGCCCGCCTGCGTCGACGCCTGCCCGAACGACGCGCTCTTCAAGCGCCCGGAGGACGGCCTCGTGCTGCGGGACGAGGACAAGTGCAAGGGCGCGCAGCTGTGCCGCCGCGCCTGCCCGTACAAGAAGATCTACTTCAACAAGATGCGGAACGTGAGCCAGCACTGCATCGGCTGCTTCCCCCGCATCGAGCAGGGCGTCGCGCCCGCCTGCGTGCGCCAGTGCCCCGGTCGCGCCGCCTTCATCGGCTTCCTCGACGACGAGGGCAGCGCGGTGCACAAGCTGGTCGAGAAGTGGAAGGTCGCGCTGCCGCTCCACCCGGAGTTCGGGACGCATCCGAACGTCTACTACGTGCCGCCCCTCGCGCCCGCGCCGCTGCGCGAGGACGGGAGCTTCGACGAGTCGGCCTCGCGCATCCCGCCCGGCTATCTCGAGAAGCTCTTCGGGCCGCCGGTGCACGGCGCCCTCGACGTGCTGAAGGCGGAGCTCGACAAGAAGCGCCGCGGCCAGGACTCCGACGTGATGGACGCGCTCATCCTCTAT
>Ga0105106_10000134_pt1 | contig 46835 bp, 42 predicted proteins | sample PPLLaktember2015_5_FD_79109 | JGI IMG/M metagenome (GOLD analysis project Ga0105106, IMG submission 79109) | Freshwater sediment microbial communities from Prairie Pothole Lake near Jamestown, North Dakota, USA - PPLs Lake P8 Core (1) Depth... | ecosystem: Environmental > Aquatic > Freshwater >... | reverse complement strand
GCGAGGACCATCGCAATCACGCGCGGACGATCTGAGCTCATCGTCGAAAACCTACCAATCGGGCCATAGGCAGTCAGGGCGACCGTGACGAGATCCCACCATCCTTCGCCCTCCACTCTCGTAGGTGAACACCACGTCGATCGACATCCCCAAGGGTGTGTGCGATCGGGAACGCAATCTCGAGGGGCGGAGAGTATTCGGCCCGCTTGGCACTGATCGTCCGCTTGGTGACGCGACCCCCTCGGCCAGGGCCTGGTGCGACATGTCTCGCTAACCTGATCTCGGCCATCGAGCCGGGCCCGTCAGACGACACCGGAATCGATGGCGTTGTCATTGATGAGAGAGAACGACTTGGATTCATCCGCCTTGCGCGAAACACTGCATTGGCTCGCCGCCAATCACCGCTGGACCTGGGCTCCGTCCTGTCGCCGGCTGTTGTTCTCCCTTCCGGGCGCGCGAGCCGAGAAACACCCGGTGCAGGTGGTTGCTGCGCTCACCGGGGAGCAGGTCGAAGCCCTGCTCGCGGACAACGCCTTCATGACCAGGGTCCATGCCGAGATCGAAGACCTGGACGGCGTGCTGGCCAACCCGGTCGAGCCGCAGATCGGGTACGGCTCACCCGAGTTCGGGGTCGATGCACTCGTCCCTCAGTACTCCGGAGGGCTGGGCATTCTCGCCGGGGATCATCTCAAGGCGGCCAGTGACCTCGGTATCCCACTGGCGGGAGTCGGGCTCTTCTACCGGCAGGGCTACTTCACCCAGGTGATCGAGCACGGGCGGCAGACCGAGACCTATCCCGACCTCACCCCATCGGGCATCGGTGCGAGTGACACCGGGATCGAGGTCGCGATCCCGTTCCCGGGACGGGACGTCCAGGCGCGGGTGTGGAGGATCGATGTCGGCCGCATCCCCCTGCTCATCCTGGACACCCACCTCGAAACCAATTCCGAGGCCGACCGCCACATAACCGACCGTCTCTACGGAGGGGACCGCCTCGACCGTCTCCGTCAAGAGATGGTGCTGGGGGTCGGTGGCGCCAAGGCCCTGGTCGCCATGGGCTGGGAGATCCCGGTGCATCATCTCAACGAGGGCCACGCCGGCTTCATCATCCTGGAGCTGATCGACAGGGTGATCGAAGGGTCCGATCTGCGGTCGGCGCTGGGGCGGATCGGCCCGGGCCTCGTCTTCACCACCCATACCCCGGTCCCGGCCGGGATCGACCGATTCCACCGGGAGCTGATCCTCCCCTACCTGGAGCCGTGGGCTGAGAAGTGGGGAGTGGCCGTCGACGAGATCTGGGCTCTGGGGGAGGATCCAGACGAGGATGCGGAGTTCAACATGGCTGCATTCACCCTCCGCGTGTGCAGCGCGGCCAATGGGGTCTCGGAGCTGCACGGTGAGGTGAGCCGGGACCTCTTCGCCGGAGTGGGGTGCGGGGACATGATCGACTCGGTCACCAACGGAATCCACGCCCGGACCTGGGTGGGGCCCGAGCTACAGGACGCATTCGACGAGGTTCTCGGTCCGACATGGTCGGACGGCGATCCCGATGCATGGGAGCGGGTGGGTGACATCGACGACGATCGGTTGGGGCGCCTGCGAAGAAGCGCTTCGATCCGGCTCTCCGGCCTGTTATCCGACCGGACAGGCACCATGCTCGACCCGGATGCTCTGATCATCGGGTTCGCCCGCCGTTTCGCCCCGTACAAGCGGGCGACTCTCCTCCTCCACGACGGGGACCGACTGGAGGAGTTGCTCGCAGACGACAGCCGACCCGTCCATTTCGTCTACAGCGGCAAGGCCCACCCCCTCGACGGCCCGGGCAAGGACATGATCTCCGAGATCATCGGGTTCTCCACATCCAGGGCAGCGAACCATCGGTTCACATTCCTACCCGGCTACGACATGGCGATTGCGGCGACCTTGGTCGAAGGCTGTGATGTCTGGTTGAACAACCCGATCCGTCCCAGGGAGGCCTCCGGGACCAGTGGCGAGAAGGCCGCGTTGAACGGTGGCCTCAACTGCTCGATTCTCGACGGATGGTGGGCCGAGATGTTCGACGGTCGGAACGGCTGGGCGATCGAAGCCAGTCATGATCCCCATGTCGAGGACAGGGACCACCAGGAGGCTTCCGCTCTCTTCGACGTGCTCTGGGAGATCCGCGACGAGTATCACGGCCACCGGCCGGTATTCCAGGATCGCATCCGGCACGCCTGGCGCACCCTGGGTCCACGGGTGACCGCTACCCGCATGGTCCGGGATTATCTGGAACGGGTCTACCGGCCCGCGTTGGACAGAGCACGGGGCTGATCCGCCCAGCCGACGCGAACGGTCTCGGCGATGAGCCAGGCGAAGCCGACCAAGGCCAGGAACCGCTGCTGGATCCCGGTCGTCGCGTCGAAGATCAGCATGGTCAGGGGAAGCACCGCGACGCACAACAGGGCCAGCACGTCGAGCCACCGACGCCAGCCTGCCCCCGGGCCCCGTCTCAGGCCCACCGCCAGAACGCCGATTCCGAATCCGAGACCCGCCATGAAGGCTGCGGCGGTGTGGAGGAAGCCTTCGAGCCGGTCGAAGGGCACGCCTGCCCATGGCCCGTGGGCAAAGGCACCAGCTGCGATGGTCGCCACGCCGTAGACCCTGAAACCCAGCACACCCCAGCGACCCCAGCGCTCACCGGCCACCGATGCGAGTGCTAGGAGACCGAAACCCACTAAGAGGAAAGCCGATCGAGCCACCCAGGCGTTATCGACTCCCTGGGCTCCAGACTCGCTTATCGAGTGCTCGATCACCGAGTAGCTGTCTGACATGAGCAGCGGGGCGATCGCCACCGCGGCCATCCCGAGAAGGAGAAAGGCAAGCACGATCCCGGCGACCGCCCTGCGCCGCGCCGCCTCATTCATCGGCACTGACACCGGGCGAGCCTATCGCACGAGAGAGGGGGCGACCGGTGGTCGCCCCCTCTCTTTGGGCTCCGGGTTGGTGTTAGGGAGAGCTGGTCATTTGTTCTGACCCGGAGCGGATCCGGATTTGCCCGGAGTATCGGGCTTGCCGGAATTGTCTGGCTTGCCGGAATTGTCTGGCTTGCCGGCATGGTCGGGCTTTCCCGCGTGGTCGGGCTTCCCGGCGTGCTCGGTGTCGCCCTCGTCGGCCTTGTCATTGCCGTGCTCACAGTCGGCCTCGACCGTGGTGAAGTCGATCGTTCCGGTGTCCGTCCGCTCGATTTCTGTGGCTTCGCCAGCAGTCACCTGCTGTTCACCCTTGCCAAGGGCGGATTGGGCGAGGTATCGGATCACACAGCCGCGACCCTTGCCCTCGTACAGACTGTTGAACAACTTCATGAACATGCCGTGGTTGACCTGGCCATTTGGCCCGGTGACGTCGCCGCCGCTGATGCCACACTCACCGTCGGCCCCGCTGTATGCGATCGGCTCGGTGGCGGCAGGCTCCAGCTCGTCGTCCACCTCGGCGGCGGGGCGATTGGGGAACTCGACGGAGGTGCCGGTCTCGTCAGCCAGTTCATCGACCGGGATCAGACCATCATCTGATGCCTCACCGTAGGTGGCGGTCAGGATGCCGTTTTCGAGGGTGCAGTCGTAGAGGCCATCGAGGGCCGTCACGTTCCAGACGAGGATCTGGTTGATCAGGTCATAGCCGAAATTGAACAGCGTGTCCGTCAGATCTCTGGTCTCGGTGACCTCTTCCTCATCGGTCTGGGCCATGGCCGCACTCGAACCGGCCAGGAGACCGACCAGAATCAGGGCCGTCATCCCTGATCGCTTCAATCCTCGCATCGCTTCCCTCCAAGGTCTTCCCCAGCCCTCTCCCGGGTAATCGCCCGAAAGGCGATTTTGGTTACGCGTTGCAAACGGTCCCACCGTTTCGGTTCCGGCCCCGAGGGCCAGTTCGGTCGTTACATCGCAACCCTCCTTGAGGGCCTGGTCGGCGGATCGACCTGAAGCAGACCTCCAATACTCGGTCCGCTCACCAGAGTGACAAATCGGGTCTCATTGGGACGTCCGCCTCTATCCGCCCTCGAATCGCTGCGGTACACACAAATTGAGGTCTTTCGGACGCGCCCGAGGCCAATGGGGAGGAATCCCCCTGCGAACACTGAGAGTGGTCGAGTAACCTCAAGCGGGAGGGGGGTGTGCGGGGTATCCCGTGGAGCGACAGACAACCAGTCAAGGACGAGTCACCGTAGGCGCGCTGACCCTCATGTTGGTCCTGAGCCTGCTAATGCTCCAGGTGACGACGGCCAACCCCGCCGCGGCGGCATCGTTGTCCATCTCGCCGGGACAGGGAGAGGCAGGCTCCGTCGCCACTGTCAGCGGCAGCGGCTACCTGACCGACGGGACCGCCACTCTGACCTGGGACGGCTCCGGTCTGGGCTCGGCCACCGTCTCGGGTGGCAGCTTCAGCGCCGGCATCGGCGTCCCAGACGCGGGGGTCGGGCCACACACGGTGACCGCCTGCGTCGCCGACGACTGTGCCTCGACTTCCTTCCAGGTGACCGGGCCGACCACCACCACCGAGGCCCCGACCACCACCGAGGCCCCGACCACGACCACCACCGAGCCGACCACCACCACGACAGAGGCCACGACCACGACCACCGTGCCCCCCACCACCACCACCACCCTCTTCATCCCCACGACCAGCACTACCCGCTTCATCCCCACCACAACTACGACCCGCTCCCTCCCCAACACCACCCCCACAACGCGGGCAACTACGACGACCACCTCGTCGACCACAACGACCACGCTCGGCCCCGGGCCTCGTCAAACCACAACCACCTCACTGGTCTCGGTGGTGGTGGTGACCGACACCAGTCTCCCGCCCGGCGATGTCGCCCAGACATCGACATTCGACCTCGACAGCTTCCTGGCGGGGCTGTTCGGTCAGGAAGAGCCTGAGGAGCCGGAAGCCACGGCGAGCCCGGATAGCCCCGAGCCGACAGCATCGATACCGGCCACCGAGGAGGACGACCACGACGAGCGCCGTCTGTCGGAGATCCAGGCGATAGGCGCGCCGGTGCCACTGCCCCGGATCGGGATCTGGTTCATCTGGCTGGTGGCCATCGTCGGGGCTACCGGCGTGGTCCTCGGCCTCGACGAGCTGCGCCGACGCGGCAAGCGGTAGCCAGCCGGCGGTCGTTCAACTCGAAGCGATGGGCGAACCAACGGGCTTCGCGCCAGGGACCCGAGCCAGGACGAAGTCCCAGCCACTGTCGTAGCTGTCCCTCATCTCCTTCCAGTCGGCCCCCCTCGCTTCCCAGCCGTCATGGACCAAGGTCACCGCGGTTCCTTCGGCGGTCTGTCGAAAGGTGATCTCGACGTGGGTGGCCTGCTCAGAGGACAGACCGGGATGCCAGCTGAAGGCGACCCGCGCCGACGGCTCCCAGCCGGTGATCCGCCCCCATTCGTGCTCGGCCCCGTCTTTGGTGGTCTCGTAGACCCGTCCCCCGATCCCGGTGTCCATGTGAACGGACACGGCATCCTCGCCCCCCACCGAATGGGTGACCCGCGGCCACCACTCGTCGATCCTCCGGGTGAACAACTCGAAGGCCACTGCCGGTGTGCCCGGCACCATCACGGTCTTGACCACTGGCTCGATCCGTAGCTTCTCCATCTGATCCATGTCTCTCTCCTTCTCACTCCGGGCAAAGTTGGCGAAGCTGCCCATCGCCATGTCCCACATCTGATCCACCCAATCTCGAAGAGCCGTCATCCCGGTCAGATGGGCCGAGTAGACCCGCCGACTGCCGAAGCTCGTGGCACGGGCCAGGTCGGCCTCCACCAGCACCTTGAGATGCTGCGACACCGCGGGGCGACTGACCGGAAGCTCGGCGGCGATCTCGGAGACCGAACGTGGCTTCTCGAGGAGCATCGTGAAGATGGTCCTCCTCGTCTCGACCGCGAGGGCATCGAGTTGGGTATCGATCACGGGACCTATCGTAAGTGACCACTTACGGTCAGTCAAGACTTACGAATGAGATCTCAGGCCAGAGTCGGTCTGAATACCATCATGGCAACGATCCCCACGAGGAGGAGCATGTCCCAAGAGCCGAGACGCAGGGAGCTCTGGAGCAGACGGGCATACTCGGGGCTCGCTTGCGATCCTTCGGCGCGAGCCAACTTCATCTGCTTGTCGAGACGCTGGCCTGCTACCCCGTTCATGATCATCGAGATCAAGAAGAGCCCGAGTGCAATCGAAATCCAAAGATCGGAGAACCCTATGCCGTCATTGAGGATCACCATGGTGACGCCGGTGGCCACAACCAAGAGCGGTGCTGGTATGAAGACCCACTTGACGGCCCACTCCGACCTCTCCAACGCACGATCCGCCTCGACCTGACCCTCGCCGGCCAGGATCGAGCGGAACAAACGCTGCAATGCAAAACCCGTTCCCACCCAGCCGATGGCGAAGAGGATGTGGACAAACAGGAGGGTGTTGTACATGGCTTGGAATCTAGGGACCCGGGCCACTGCCGCGACGGGGATCTCGGCTCGAGGCGCGGAACCTAGATCCCGGGAAGCTTGAACCCAGACTTCTCGACCACGTAGTCCCGTGATTCGCTGACCATTCGCCGCACCGCCGGCCAATCGACATGGAGCAGCTTGCCTCCCCGTTTCATCGCCCGCCCCGCGATGAACACCGAGTCGACATTCGAGGTGTCCATCCCCGCTACCACCGCGGCCACGGGATCGTTGATCGGGATGACGTTGATCTTGTCGGTGCGGAGCATGATCAGATCCGCAGCCTTCCCAACGGTGAGACTCCCCACCTTGTCCTCGAGCCCATTGGCGCGCGCCCCTTCCATGGTGGCATACCAGAGCACATCTCTCATCGTGATGCCCGGCTTTCCGGCCTCACTCGCCAGGGCGTGCTGGAGGGTGATCACGGAGCGCATCTGGGTGAACATGTCATTGGGTACGTTGGTCTCGACATCGATGCTGAGCGACGGTTTGAGCCCCCGATCGAGGAATTTCTGGATCGGGGGCATGCCGTGACCCATCATCATCTCCACGGGCGAAGCCAGCGACACGGTGCCCCCGGTGTCGACGATCATCTGGATCTCGGTGTCGTTGAGGGTGGTGCAATGGATGTAGGTGGTGTCCGGACCGAGCAGCCCGGCCTCGCCCATCTCCTGGACCTTGGCATCCTGGCCATAGCTCCCCACCCCGACATGGGCGGTGATACGGGCTCCGGTCTCCCGGGCCAGCTTCCAGTGGTCCCGGGCCACCTCGAAGTCGACGAACTCGGGACCCGGGGCAGCCAGGGCCAGGGTCAGCTTCTGGTCTTTCGATGAGAAGTGCTCGGTCGCGGCACGGACGAACCAGCTCGGCTGCCGCTCCTCCCATTTGCCCCACCAGGGGAACCCGTAGGCGAACACTCCCCGCAGACCCGAGTCCTCGAGCGCCTGGATCACCGCGTCGGTGTGGGCCGGCGAAGCCTGGATGTGCGACCAGTCGAGAAGGGTGGTGATCCCGGCGTCGATGGCGCCGACGGCGGATACCAGGTTGCCCGCATAGGCGTCCTCGGGTCGGAAGACGGGCGCCAGCGTGCGCAGCACGAACGTGATGTAACTGACCCGCCCTTCGAGGGGAATGTCGGTCCCGATGTTGCGCAGGATCCCTTCCCAGATGTGACGGTGGGAGTCGACGAATCCGGGCATGACGATCATCCCCGAGGCGTCGATCACCTCGGCGTCCCCGGCGGAGAGCCCCACACCCACCGCCGCGATCCGGTCCCCCTCGATCAGGACGTCCCCGGAGGTGAGCTCACCAACGTCCGGGTCGAGGCTGAGCACGATCCCGCCCTGGATCAGCTTGCGGCCCGTGGGTGTCACCCTGAAGTCGGTTCCGGCGGGATAGAGCGCCGGCAGCTCGGCCGCCTTCGGGGGCCTGCTCCCGATGACGATCCGACGGGCCCGTCGATAGTTGCGCTTCACCAGCTCCTTGATGTCCCCCACCTGGAACAGGATGATCCCGATCAGCACCAACACTCCGATGATCATCTGACCGTGATCCGAGCTCAGCCCGAGGAAGGGGAGGATGATGATGATCACTGCGAGGAGCACCGAAGCAACCACGCTCCCAACGTATGTCGCCCGCCCGCCCGACAGTGCTGCCCCGCCGAGTACCGCGGCAGTGATGCTGTTCAGGGCGTAGCTGGAGCCGATCTGGGCATTGCCGACACCGGATCGCGCCATGACGAAGAAGGAGGCAAGGGCGGCGAACACAGCGGAGAGCAGCAGCGCCCTGACCCGGAGCCAATTGGTGCGGACACCACCGCGCTTGGCCGCACGCTCGTCGAAGCCCACCGCCCGTACCTGGAGACCGGAACCGCTGGAGTGGAGCCAGAAATCGAGCACGCCGGCGCCGAGCACGACGGCGACAAAGGCGATCGGCACCGGCCCGATGCCGCCGCGGAGCAGGGAGGTGAAGGCGGGATCGATGGTCCCGCCCGGGGTCGGCCGAAGGGTGAGGTTGATCCCGTCGATGATGCTGAGCGTGGCCAGCGTGGCGATGATCGAGGGGATCTTGACCCCCCGGACCAGTCCGGCATTGACCAGTCCCAGGGCCAGCCCCGCCCCGAGGATGGTCGCGGTCCCGAGCAAGATCTGGGTGGGGCTGGACCCCACCGGGATCAGGAAGGAGGCAATCACCACCCCCAAGCTGATCATCGCCCCCACCGAGAGGTCGAGGTAGCCGACGAGAAGGGCATGGGTCTGGGCCATTGCCGCCACCGCCATGGGGATGGCGAGCAGCATGATGTTCACCATGTTGGTGGTGTTGGCAAAGCCCGGAAAACGCGAGTTGGTGTACCAGACCACGAGCCAGATCAGGATGATCTGAAGGGCAACCGGCATCCAGAGCCGGACCTTGACCACCTTCCGCCACTTGTTCTTGTCGCGGGCATTGCGAAGCACCTTCCGGACGAACTGACGGGTGGCCTCGATGGGCCCCTTGGCGGCGTACTGGCTGGTCACGTCTCGCTGCTGTTGGTCGGGGACTTGGGCATGGCAACACCAAAGGGTGACCGCCCCGCCCGGGACAGACCGGGCCCGCGCACGATCGCCTCCACGATGCGCCTCTCGTCCAGCTCGTCGCCGGGGATCTCTTCGATGATCGTCCCGCGGGACATGACAAGGACGCGATCGCACAGACCGGAGAGCTCGATGGGATCGCTCGACTTGACCAACAATGCAGCGCCGTGGTCGGTCCTGGCCCTCAGCGCCTTGTAGATGTCGAAGCGGGAGCCGACGTCCACGCCCTGGGTCGGCTCGTAGGCGAGGATCACGGCCGGGTCCCTGAGGTAGGTGCGGGCGACCGAGACCTTCTGCTGATTACCTCCGGAAAGGAACTCGACAGGCTGCTCCAGGGAGGGGGTGCGTATCTCGAGCCTGTCGACCAGATCGGCGACGGTCTTGCGCTCGGCACGTCTCCTCAAGAAGCCGAAGACGCTGAAGCGGCGTAGAGACTGGATGGTGGAGTTGACCCGGACGCCGAGAACCGGTGCCAACGCCTCTTGCTTGCGATCGCCCGGCAGCAACATGACCCCGAACCGAACAGCTTCGTGCGTCGAGATCAGCGTCAGCTCCTTGCCGTCACAGACCACCCGTCCCGCCCGGGGTGGGGTCCTCCCGGCGAGGGTGTCGAACAGCTGCGGCTGACCGTTGCCTTCGGCGCCGGCGATCCCCACAACCTCCCCTGCCTCGAGGGTGAAACTGACCGGGCCAAACGATTGGCCCTGGAGCCCGTTGACAACGAGCACATCACGACGCTCATCGGCCTCGAGGTGAGGGGGCGGGAATGCTGCCTCGAAGGGGCGTCCGACGATCAACTCGACCAGATCGTGCTCCGTGGTCGCCATCGCATCGAAGGTGCCCCGCTCCCGGCCGTCGCGAAGAACGGTGATCCGGTCGGCGATCTCGAGGACCTCGGGGAGACGGTGACTCACATACACGACGCCGATACCGCGCTCCTTGCAGGCGACAACGGTGCGGTGAAGCGCCTCGACCTCGTCGGGACCGAGGGCCGTCGTCGGCTCGTCCAGGAGCAGCACCTTGGGTTTGGAGACGAGAGCTTTGGCCACCTCGAACATCTGACGCTCGGCGAGCGTCAGGAAACCGGCAGGCACATCGGGGAACAACTCCATATCGAGGTCGAACTCGCCGAGAAGCCTTCGTGCCCATTTCTTTCGCCGCCAGTAGGCCGGTCGCTCGTCTGGCGGAGCGGCCAGATAGAGATTGTTCTTGACCGGCTGGGCCAGGACAAGCGAGGTGTCCTGATATGCCATGGCCAGACCCAGCTTTCGTGCCAGGGCAGGCGAATCTGTTCGCAGATTCTTTCCCCCGATCCGGATGGTGCCCCGATCGGGCTCGACGAACCCGCTGGCAATCCCGAGGAGAGTCGACTTCCCCGAGCCGTTCTCGCCGACGAGGGCATGGACCTCGCCGGCGCGGCAGTCGAAGCTGACATCGGTCAGCGCCCGGACCGCCCCGAACTGGCGGGAGATCCCGCTCAGCTCGAGGACGGTCTCGGGGATCGCCGACCCTCCTCGAAGATCGCCGTTGGTCATCCTTCCGGATACATGAGCGCGAGAACCGCGTCCGGCACCAGGGAGGTGCCCGACACTGTCGGGGTCACCCGATCCGGGTTGCAGTCGGCCGTAGTGACCTGTCGCATCACATGTGGGACCACGATCTCGGCCGGGATCTCCGCACCTGCGAGCTTCATCATCTGCGCGGTGACGGCTGTCCTCGACTGGAAGTTGCCCCCGGCCGAGTACCAGATGTTGTAGTTCGGGTTGTTCCGCTCGGCCCAATCGCAGAACAGCGTCTGCTCGTCGGTCCGAATGGCAACCGTGAGGTTGTCCAACGGGATCCCCAGCTGCTCGTAGGCCGACAGGGCCGTGGAGAGGCCGTCGGCGTACTCATAGCTGTACCCGGCGATGTCGGGATTGGTGGATAGCCAACCCGTGACGGTCTGCAGGGCAATGTCGTTGACCCAGTACGTGTCACCGGTCGTCGAGTTTTCATCCGCCGGCGGGTTGATCACATCGACGCCCTCGCCCAAGGAGGCGAGGTGGCACTGCTGCCATCCGAGCGAAAGGGCATTACCCGGTGTCCCACCGAGGACACCGATCGTGCCCTCACCGACCCCGGTATTGATGACCTCGGAGAAGCTCTCGCCGAGCGCACACAGGTCCTCACCGACGATGCTCAGATAGTCCGTGCCGGGGACGAGTGCCCCGTCCTGACCGGGCAGACCGACCCATCCAGCCGAGTAGGGGACATACGGTATGCCCGCCGCCTCGGCAGCCTTGATCGCGTCACCGAGGGCGATCCCCCAGTCGGGGTAGCCGATGATGAAGGTGACGCCACGCTCCACCATGAAGTTGATGTCGCCGATCGGGACTGCCGGGTCTGTGGACCATTGTGCATCGCGGAAGACGATGGTGCCGATCTCCGGGTAGGTCAGCGCCTGGAGGATTGCCTCCATCCGGGTCACCTGACGCCAGACATTGAGCCCGCCACCGTCGGCGTATCCCATGATCACCTCACCACCGGTGCCGGTCTCGCACTCACCACCGCCGACCGTCGACGAGAAACACGCCATCGCCGTGTCGATCGTTGCCTGATCGAGATCCTGGTCGGCTCGGGCGATGGATGCCAGGACGATGTCAGGCACCTCCTCGACCGGGCCCAAGGCCTTCTCCACCAGTGCCGGATCCGCAGCCGTGCTCTCCCCGAACTCGGCGAGAGGGTCCTCGGCCGCACCGGCTGTCGTGGTCGTAGCCCCGCCAGCCGTGGTGGTGGGCTCCTCCTCCGCTGCGGTTGTCGCAGGCTCTTCTTCCCCCGCTGTGGTGGTGGTCTCGGCCACGTCGCCCGTACAGGCTGCCAACACCAACGCCAACATGGCGATCAGGGCTATCACCCTTGGTTTCATCATCCTCCTCCATTCGTGTGGTCTGTGTCTCGTTGTCTTCCCGCTCTCGGGTTCGATATCTGACTCTCCTTCTTTCAAGTCTCACCGCTCTCCACGGCGAGATTCCCATCGATGCGCCGACCCGGTCGTGACCGGTCGCGCAACACCCTTTCGACGGCCTTGATGATCCGGTCGCCGGAGACCAGCATGCCCCCGACGATCACGAGGCCGAACACCACGAACTGGAGCGCGGTGGGGAGGCCCATCACCCGCATCATCTGATTGAGGCCGGCCAGGAAAAAAGCGGCGGCCCACGTGGAGATCGGGCTGGCCAACCCGCCGGTCAGAGACGCTCCCCCGATGACCACGGCGGCTATCGGCCCGAGCAGGTAGGGCGCCCCGACGGTGACCCCAGGAGTCCTCAGGAAGGCAGCGAGGAGGACACCGGCGCTGGCGTAGAGCACGGCAGCCGCCACGTAGGCGGCGATCTGGTTCAGGTTCACCCGGAGCCCGATGACATACGACGCGACCGGGTTCGCCCCCACTACCTGAAACCGGCGACCCACGCCGGTGAACCTGAAGACGATCACCAGGAAGATGGTGACGGCAACGCCGATCCAGAAGATCCTGGTGATCCCGAGGAACCGGACCGAGATCCAATCCGAGAGGCCGGGGGGCACGGGTCTCTGAATGGCCACTGTGCTGTAGTAGCGGTTGGCGATCCCCGTCACGATCTGGCCCACGGCAAGGGTCACGATCAAGGCGTTCAGCTTGAGCCCCCCGATCAGGATCCCGTTGACGAGACCGATCGCAGCGGCCACACCGATCGCAGTCAGGTAGGCGACCCAGATGCGCTCGTCCGACTGCTGTCCCACCCCGACCATGAGCAGCCCTCCCAGGAGGAAGGTGCCCGGGACGCTCAGGTCGATGCCCCCGGTCATGATCACCAGCATCTGACCCAGCGCCGCGATGGCGAGAAACGTGCCGAATGGGGCGATGGCGCTCAGACTCGCACCGGCCACCGTCTCCGGAGCCCAGATCGAGGCCACGATCACCAAGAGGATCAGCGCCAGATAGACCGGCATGTACCGCGAGCCCACCACGAACGAGGTGACGAGGCTGGAGGGCCTGGCGCCGGGCTTGACGCTCATCGAAGGGCCCCCACGGCAGGCAGCTCGAAGCCGGCGTTCCGGGCGACGTGGTCACGGGCCTCGTAGGCGAGGTCACTTATTCGTGCCATGTCGACACCGACCAGCTCACCCCCCAGCTTCAGCGGCTGGCCGGCGACATAGACAGAGTCGACGTTCGAGGTGTCCATCCCCCAGACCACCGCACCGATCGGGTCGTTGATCGGGTAGATGTTGGGTCTGTCGGAGCGCAGGACGATCAGGTCCGCCTGTTTCCCCGGCGTGAGCGAGCCGGTGACAGATTCCAGGCCATTGGCCCTTGCCCCGTCGATCGTGGCGAATTCGAGGATCCTCCTGGTGGTGAGCAGATTGGGCACACCCCCCTTCCCGGCGAGCTTGAGATCGAAGAGACTGGCATGCTGGATGGATATCACAGCCCGCATCTGGGTGAACATGTCGCTCGGGACGTTGCTCTCGGCATCGACACTGAGACTCGGTCTCAGTTGCCGGTCGAGCAGTCTTTGGATCGGTGGCATCCCATAGCCCATCATCATCCCGGCTGCGGCTGCCAGGGAGAAGGAGCCTCCGCTGTCGGCGATCATGCCGATCTCGTCGTCACTCAATGTGGCGCAGTTGACGTAGGTGGTGTCGTCCCGGAGGAGCCCGGCGCGGGCCATCTCCGCCAGCTTGCCCCGCCGCCCATGATCCCCGACCCCGACATGCACGGAGATCCGAGCACCCAGCCCACGGGCGAGCTCCCAATCGGCTCTCGCCGCCTCCAACGTGCCGAACTCGGGCCCGGGTGGAGCCAGAGCCAGGGTGAGCAATTGGTCTGTAGTGGCGAAGTGCGTGCTCGCGATACGACGGAGCGAGTCGGTCTGGTTCGCTTCGGTCTTCCCCCACCACGGGGCTCCGTAGGCGAAGACTGCCCGCATCCCGGCTTCCTTGTGGGCAGCGAGAGCAGCCTCTGTGTGCTCCGGACTGGCCTGGACGTGCGACCAGTCGAGAATCGTGGTGATCCCGGCGTCGATGGCGCCGAGGAGCCCGACCAGGTTGCCCGCATGAACATCCTCGGGGCGGTACGCGGGCCCGATCTGACGGGATAGCGCCCCGGGATCGGCGTCTCTCACCGGGGCGCGGTCACCGAGATTGCGGAATAGGCCCTCCCAGACATGACGGTGCGTGTCGATGAAGCCGGGCATGACGATGGCGTCGGACACGTCGATGACGTCGGCGTTGCCGGCCCTCAAGTCGGGACCGACCGCGGAGATTCGCGACCCATCGATCAGGACATCGGCGCGGTGGAAGTTGCCGACCTTGCGGTCGAGAGTGAGCACACACCCGTCTTTGAGGAGGATCCGGCTCATCCCGCCCTCGACATCTCACACAACAGACTGTTCCAGCTCAATGAACAGTGACACTACACACTGTGTCCGGGGGCCTCACCCAATATGACCTTATGTTCAGTGTCGCTGAGATATTGCAAACGGATTGCATAGCGTCAGTTGACAGCCTCACTGATAGCCCGACCCGATCCGACTCAGCCATGCGCAGCGGACCGCCGCATCAACCTCGATCTGAGCAGCAGGCTGATCCCCGCCCCGAACACGAACCCACCGGCGTGAGCCTCCCAGGCGGTGCCGGTCCCACCGAGCCCAAACTGGGCGACGAACCAGATGACCAAGAACAGCGCCGCCGGCAGCGGGAGGAAGAACCAGCCGACCAGGGAGAGAACCTGATGGCCCGGGAAGAGGACGGCATAGGCGCCCATCGCCACTGCGATCGCGCCGGAGGCACCGACCAGCGGGACCGTGGCGTCAGGATTCATGGTCACATAGGCACCGGTGGCCACCAACCCGCCGACCAGATAGAGAAGGAGGTAGCCGACATGACCGTAGGCCTCCTCGACGTTGTTGCCGAAGATCCAGAGGAACCACAAGTTGAACAAGAGGTGGAAGGTACCTCCATGCAGGAACATGGAGGTGAACAGTGCGAGGAACACGTTCTTGCCCGGGAAGATCGGATCCTGAGCGCCGGGGAGACACTGGTCACCGAGAATCTCATCGACACCCAGAGGCGCCCCCGTGGTGACTTCGCACGCAATCGCCGCCCGCTCGTAGACGAACGCCTCCTGTTCGTCGACGCTGCCCCGCCCCTGGATCAGGTAGAAGACGAGGACATTGGCCGCGATGAGCACAAGTGTGACGACGGGTGTGATTCGGGTCGGGTTTACGTCGCGGATGGGTATCACGGTGGCTCGATCCTATAGCTGCACGCTCCCGGCGACCGTTCCGCTGTCGCTCCGGTGATCCGGGCACCCCGGCTAGCTTCTATCCGATGGAAGCGGTCGGGCTCATCGCCGGATCTGGCTGGGCATCAGGGATCAACCTCTACCTGGTCACCCTTCTCCTCGGCATCGCCGGGCGAGCGGGATGGGGGGACATCCCGGAGGTCCTGCAGCGGACCGACCTGATGATTGTCGCCGGAGTGCTGGTCGCCATCGAGTTCGTGGCCGACAAGGTTCCCTACCTCGACAACGTCTGGGACGGGATCCACACCGTCGTCCGTCCCCTCGGCGCGGCCGCACTGGGAGCTGTGGTCGCCGGGAACTCGGCCAGTATCGGCACCGCGATCGGGGCCATCGTCGCCGGTGCCCTCGCCCTCGACGCCCATGCCGCCAAGGCCTCGACCAGGGTCGTGGTCAATGCGTCGCCGGAGCCGGTGAGCAACATCGGGATCTCATTTGCCGAAGACATCGGGGTGGCCGGGCTTGTTGTCCTGGCTGTCACCTACCCGGTAGTCACGATCTTCGTGGTCGCAGTCCTGGTGGTTGCCGCGACCGCCCTTACCATCTGGTTGTGGCGTGCCGCCCTGCGCTCTTGGAAGAAGGTCGGAGCGTGGTTGGAGGCCAAGACCGGCTCGACTTGAGCTACTGCTCGTATGCCGTCGAGGCCATCAGGATGCCCCGCAGCGGGATCTCCACCCAGTCCGGGCGATTGTTCAACTCGTAGCCCAACTCGTAGGCGGCCTTGTCCATCAGCAGCGAGTCGAGGAGCCAGCGGAGATGGTGCGGCTCGGCCGGGATGACTTCGGTCCCCTCGACCACATCGAGGTAACCGCGGAGAAAGGCTGCCGACAGCCAGGAGGTGACCGAATCTGCCCACCCGGAGAGGGCGGCAGCGTGATCCGGTTCCTCGACTCGCGTCTCCATCGTGGTCCGCCATGCCATTTGTGACGTGTATTGAAAGGAGCGAAGCATGCCGGCGACGTCACGCAGCCCCAGTTGCTTGATCCTCCGCTCCGACAAGGGCCGCAGCGGCTCGCCCTCGAAATCGATCACGATGAAATCGGTGCCGGTGAACAACACCTGACCCAGGTGATAGTCGCCATGGATCCGCAACCGCAATGCTTCGATCTTCTCGGCCGTGATCGAGCGGAGGTCCTGCAACAACTCCTGTTCCCGTGCCAGCACCAAATCGGCCAGCTCCAACTGGACCGGGCTCAGCCTGGCCCGCCGACGGCGGAGGAGGGCGAAACTCGACCGGACCGAGGACCTCAGCGACTGGTAGAGAGATCGTTGGTACAGGGTCGACATCCGTTGCGGAGCGAAGACCGGATCATCGGGCGCCGAGGCCAAGGCGAGGTGCATCTCACCCGTCCTCTGCCCGAGTAGCGATGCCTCGTGCATCGGCACTCCAATCAAGTCGCCGGCCAGCTCGAGCTCGTCCTCGGTGACTTCCAGCGGATGGCGAGGGGCCGGTGCCTGGCCCAGCTCCTCCCGGCGCGCCGTCATGCGCTCGAAGGCCAATGTCAGGAGATCGGTCACGTGCGACCAGGCATCTCCCTCATTGGGCACATACTGCTGGATCACCGCGAGCGCGGCCTGGCCGCGGTCCGAGGTGAGGGTCAGGACACCCCTGGTTCGGGCGACCTTGTCGAACCCGGCCCGCTCGGTGAGGAACCGGCTCATCTCGATCTCCGGATTGGACCCGACCTCCACCTTTCTGAACAGCTTCAAGATGAGGCGATCCCCGAAGACGATCGATGTGTTCGTCTGATCCAGGCCCAACACCCTCACCGGGAGATCAGCGGCCTCTCGACTCAGGGCCGCGCAACCCGGGAGTCGCTCGGCGCTCAACGTGACGGCAGACCCCCTGGCCCGCCGGCGCCCGGCCGCTAGGTCGACCAGGGCGGCGGGGAATGATGGGTCGTGTGCAGCGTCATAGACCACTCCGGTGCCAGAGCCGGAATGAACCTCGGCGATCACCGCGCCGGGTGAGTCTCGGAGCAACCGATCGGCTGTGACATCCATGGCGATCGCGATCGGGATGACATAGATCTCCGAGTCCCCCTCCAGGTAATCGACCTGCAGAAAAGTGACAACCGAATCGGTGCCCGAGAGCTCCACCCGATCGATCAGATGCCCCCCGGTGACCGTTTGCGCCTTGCTCCGGAACCATCGGCGCCCCTGGATGTCGGCGAGGAGGGCACGCTCCAGCTGACTCTTCGCCCGAAACAGGCCGGCGGGATCCCCTTTCACCGTGATCCTGGGCAACCCGGGCTCCTCCGTCGCGGCCTCGGTCCTGTCCAGGGCGAACCAATAGAAGTCGTGGGGCCCGATGGTGAGCAGGTAGGGATTGACTCCGATCACAGGGAACCGGGTCCGCCCGAACACCTCCACCGGCTCGACCCCCTCGAAACGGGAGAGATCGACCTCAACCGGCTGGGTATGACGGGACAGATTGGCCACCACGAGGACAGACCGATCTCCGAGCGTGCGCAAGTAGGTCAGGACCTTGGGATTCTCACCGTGGAGGAATTCCATATCCCCCCGGGCCAGCTCGGGCATGCTCTTGCGGAGCGACAGCGCGCGCTTCACCCACCACCACAGAGAGTTCGGGTTTGCTCTCTGTACCTCGACATTGACCGTCTCGTAGTGATATTCGGGGTCGGTTATCACCGGGAAGTAGAGCCGCTGCGGATTGGCACCGGAGAACCCGGCATTTCGATCCCCGGACCACTGCATGGGGGTGCGAACCCCGTTGCGGTCCCCGAGGTACACGTTGTCCCCCATCCCCAGCTCGTCGCCGTAATAGAGGACAGGTGTCCCGGGGAGGGAGAGGAGCAAGGCGTGCATCAGCTCGATCTCACGGCGGTTGTTGCCGAGGAGCGGGGCGAGACGCCGCCTGATCCCGACGTTGATCCTCATCTGGGGATCGGCCGCGTAGACCCGGTACATGTAGTCCCGCTCCTCGTCGGTCACCATCTCCAGCGTCAGCTCGTCATGGTTGCGCAGGAAGATCGCCCATGCCGACGACTCGGGGATGGGCGGGGTCTGTTCGAGGATGTCGATGATCGGGAACCTGTTCTCCAGTCGCAGTGACATGAACAGCCGCGGCATCAGCGGGAAGTGGAACGACATGTGGCACTCGTCTCCGTCTCCGAAGTAGGCGACGGAGTCCTCGGGCCACTGATTCGCCTCGGCGAGCAGCATGCGCCCTTCGTACTTCGAGTCGACCCTCGCCCGGAGCTTCTTCAAGAACTCGTGGGTCTCGGGCAGGTTCTCGCACATGGTTCCGTCCCGCTCGTAGAGGTACGGGATAGCGTCGAGCCGGAGCCCGTCCACGCCCAGGTCGAGCCAGAAATCGAGGGCATCGAAGACCGCCTTGTGTACCGCAGGGCTCTCGAAGTTGAGGTCGGGTTGATGGGAGAAGAAGCGATGCCAGTAGTAGGCGTTGGCGACTGGATCCCACGACCAATTGGAGGTCTCGGTGTCCTGGAAGATGATACGAGCGTCCCTGTACAGCTCCGGGTCGTCGGACCACACATAGAAGTCCCGTTCGCTACTGCCCGACGGCGCCTCCCGTGCCCTCTGGAACCAGGGGTGCTGGTCCGAGGTGTGATTGATCACCAGTTCGGTGATCACCTTCAGATCCCTCTGGTGTGCCTCACGAAGGAACAGACGGAAGTCGGCCATCGAACCGTAAGAGGGATGGATCGACTTGTAGTCGGCGATGTCGTAACCGTCGTCCCGAAGGGGTGACGGGTAGAAGGGAAGAAGCCAGATGGCGGTCACCCCGAGGTCACGGAGGTAGTCGAGCTTCGAGGTGAGCCCCTTGAAGTCGCCGATCCCATCGCCGTTGGCGTCGTAGAACGCCCTGACATGGACCTCGTAGACGACGGCTTCGTGGTACCAGGCCTCGGCGCCGCGCCGATCCTGGCGCTCAGGCGTAGTGGTCAAAGTTCTCCTCCGACCGGGCTCTCCTCCGCACGGAGAAGACATGAGCGGGGACGCCGGAAGGGTCGAGCTGAACGAAGTTGCGAGAGCCCTCCCACAGGTAGCGCCGATCGGTGAGCAGTTCGTGGAGCTGGTACTGGTGATCGGGGTCGACGCCGATCGCGTCGGTGTCGAGCTCGACCCAGGCCGACTGCTGGTTGGCGGGGTCGAGGTTCAACGCGACCAAGATCACATCACCGACCGCCCGCTTCGAATAGCAGAGGACCTTGTCGTTGTCGGTGCGATGGAAGGTGAGATTGTCGTTGCGCTGGAGGGCGCGATGCTCACGTCTCGCCCTATTCATCTGAGTGATGATCGGTGCCAGAGAGTCGGGGCTGTCGATGTCCCAGTCCCGGACCTGGTACTTCTCCGACGATCGGTACTCCTCTGAGCCGGGGGCGATTGGGATGTGCTCCATCAACTCGTATGCAGGGCCATATATCCCGCAGTTGGAGCTCAAGCTCGCCGCCAGGATGTAGCGGGTGATGAATGCAGGTCGGCCACCTGTCTGCAGCTGCTGGGTCAGGATGTCGGGAGTGTTTGGCCAGAAGTTCGGCCGGAAGAAGTCACGGACCAGATCCAGGTCGCCCATGTACTCGGTCAGCTCGTGGCCGGTGTTACGCCAGGCGAAATAGGTGTATGACTGGGTGAACCCCAGCTTGGCCAGTCGATACATGACCTTCGGCCGGGTGAAGGCCTCGGACAGGAATATGACATCGGGATGCTCCTTGCGGATCTCGGCGATGACCCACTCCCAGAAGGAAAAGGCCTTGGTGTGCGGATTGTCGACTCTGAAGATGAGGATGCCCTCCCCGATCCAGTGGTCGAAGACGCCCTTCAGCGCCAGCCACAGGCCCTTCGGATCTGATGTCTCGAAGTCGAGCGGGTAGATGTCCTGATACTTCTTCGGGGGGTTCTCCGCGTACTGCACCGAGCCATCGGGCCGTGACCGGAACCACTCCGGATGCTCTTTGACCCATGGGTGGTCGGGTGAGCACTGGAAGGCGATGTCCAATGCGATTTCGAGGCCCCGCTCCTTTGCGGTGTCCCGCAGCAGACGGAAGTCCTCGACTGTGCCCAACTCGGGGGCGATGGCGGTGTGACCACCGAACGGCGATCCGATTGCCCAGGGGACGCCCGGGTCGTCTGGCTCGGCCCGCAACTTGTTGTTGGGCCCCTTGCGTGCGGTGGTGCCGACGGGATGGATCGGGGGCAGATAGAGGACGTCGAAGCCCATGTCGGCGACGTACCCGACCTTCTTGGCGAGGTCCACGAATGTCCCGTGCTCCCCGGGATTCACCGACCAGGAGCGAGGGAACAGCTCGTACCAGGTGGAGAAGCCCGCCTTCTCCCGATCCACGATCACATCGAAGCGGCAACGAGATCGGGTGGCCCGCGATCGATCCGGGTTGTCCTCCATCAGGGTCTTGAGCTCCACGGCGAAGGCCACCTCCAATCGCTCGGTCAACTCGAGACCCGAGTCGGCGAGGGTGGCGGAGTATTTCTTGAGGAGGCGCCCGGGCCTTCCCTTCGCACGTGTCGCTCCCGCCGAGACGAGGTCGGCACCGATGAGAAGGTCGACCCGCACATCTACTTCGGCGGCGACCTTCTTTTCGAGGCCGTCCAGCCAGGTGACGAAGTGATCGATCCATCCTTCCACCTCGAATTGCCAGACCCCGAGCTCATCAGGAGTGAAGTCGGCCTGCCAACGGTCATTGCCGAGTGGGGCCATTTGAGTCTCGACCCAGCGTCGCGAACCAGCTTTCCGGTACCGGAGCACCGCCCTGACCTGGTCATGACCGTCACAGAAGACGTCTGCCTCGACCACGACCTGGTCCCCGACGATCCGCTTGACCGGAAAACGACCCTCGTCGACCTGCGGTGACTCCGCTTCGATGACCACCCGTTTGGTGGTCGCCGGGACTTTCGTCATGGGAGGCGAGCCTAACTGCTCGACATCAGCCGGTTCCGCGCCGCGCCGCTCGCAGACTGGAAGTGTCCACGTCCGACCCGCTCTTGGGGTCAGCCACTCACGAAGGGGCTGACCTCCGCCTCGTACACATCCCGTCCGGTCTTGCCCTCCACGTTGGAGGGGGCAGCCTCGAGCCTTGCCATCAGCTGCGGCTCGAAATCGAGATGCAAGGCCCGACGCGCCAGCTCGGTCACCCGACCGGCGTGACGCAGGACGAATACCGCCTCCAAACCGGAGATGTCGTCGAAGAACCAGCCGCAGGAGGTGTACATCAGCATTGCCCGATGCTGCATCTCGAGGAGCTCGATTGCCTGCTTCCTTTGTCCCTCCGATGTCCCGGGGTTTCCGTGCTCGTCGAGGAATTCCTGCTCCGGGCGTCCGAGGATGACATCGATGTAGGCGTCCCTCGCCTCCCATGGTTCGCGGAGCACTGTGGCGCCAACGGCCTCGAACGGGCCGATCAGCTCGTCACGCAGCCAGTCGAGCGCAGCGCGGAGCGGGCTACGCCACCTCTGGTGCCCGGTGGGCTCACGCCCGGTGGCACAGCCGCAGTCGGATCTCCACCGTTCCACTCCGTGCGCACAACTCCACGAGCTGTCCTCGACTATCCCCACCGCCCGTTCGGGTGGGTGAAGCGAGAGGAACTCACCGTAGTTGGTGAGCCTCGCCCTGGCATCGGAATCGACCAGGTCCTGAGCGACCGCCAGCGCCATCTCACCATGCCGGTGATGATGACCGTAGGACTCCCCATCGGTGGCGACATGTGCCAGGTGTGCAGCCTCTCCGTTCTCTCCTGCCGCCTGGATGAGACGCTCTGCAAGGACTCGACCGTCGTTGAGCAGGCCGTTGAAGGCGATCTCATGGGAGACAGGGCCGTTGTAGAAGAACACCGTGATGCTGCGATCACCCGGCAGGTCCACCAGGTAGGGGATGCGTGTGTCGATAGCCCCGCCCGACACCTCGCGCCACGATCCGTTCTCATCCTGGACCGTCGCCGCCTGATAGGGGGCGAGGAGAGTGAAGCTGATGCCCTCCCGGGCAAGCACGTCGAGTGTCGCCATGTCCACCGCCGTCTCGGGGAGCCACATACCCTCGGGGATTCGGCCGAAGCGGTGCTCGAAGTCGGCGATCCCCCATCTCACCTGGGTGACCTTGTCCCTCTCGTTGGACAGCGGGAGGATGGTGTGGTTGTAGGCCTGGGCCATCGCCGAGCCGTGACCGTCGAATCTGCCGGCCGAGGCGGTGTCCGCGGCAATGATCGCCTGGTACGTGTCAATTGCATTGTCTTCGAGCCAGCTCAAGAGCGTGGGGCCGAAGTCGAAGCTGATCCGCTCATAGGTGTTGACCGTGCGAATGACCGATCCGGTGTCGTCGAGGATCCGTGCCCTTGCATTGGCGGCGTAGCACTCCTCGGTGATGCGCTCGTTCCAGTCATGCCAGGGCGCAGCGGAGGCTCGCTCGGCAACCTCGCCGGTGAAGGGGTTCTCCCGGGGCGGCTGGTAGAAGTGCCCGTGCACGCAGACGTAGTTGCTCAAAACCGGGACAAAGTTAGGGCCAGGCCGGGTCTACCCGGTCGCTTTCGGTTTTGGCTCGTACCTGAGGATCACGGCAGCGAGGGGCGGCAAGGTCAGGTCCACGCTATGAGGCCGGCCATGATGGGGAACGGCCAGAGGGCCGGTGCCGACTCCGCCCAGGTTCCCCTGACCGCTTCCGCCGTAGGTCTCCGCATCGGTGTTGAGAACCTCGACCCATCTTCCGGCCGCGGGTACCCCGATTCGGTAGTCGTGTCGCGGCACCGGCGTCAGGTTGACCGCGACCAGCACCATCCCGCCATCGGCAGACTTGCGGAAGTAGGCGAGCACGGAATTGGCCGAATCGTTCGGGACGGCCCATTCGAACCCGTCGGGATCGCAGTCGAGGTCATGGAGTGCGGGCTCACCCGCGTACAACCGGTTCAGGTCGGCTGTCACACGCTGGATTCCCTGGTGCGGCTCGAATTCGGTGAGATGCCACTCCAATTGCCCCTCGTGGGACCATTCGGAGCGCTGGGCGATCTCCGCCCCCATGAAGAGGAGCTTCTTCCCCGGCTGGGTGTACATGTAGGCGAGCAGGAGGCGGAGAGTGGCGAACTTCTGCCAGTCGTCGCCGGGGAACTTCTCGAGGAGTGACCGCTTGCCATAGACCACCTCGTCATGAGAGAGGGGCAGCACGAAGTTCTCGGTGAAGGCGTACACGGCACGGAAGGTCAGCTCGTGGTGGTGGTAGGCCCGGTGCACGGGTTGGCGGGAGAGATGGACGAGGGTGTCGTGCATCCACCCCATGTCCCATTTGAGCCCGAATCCGAGGCCGCCGAGAAAGGTGGGCCGCGAGACCATGGGCCAGGCGGTCGACTCCTCGGCCATGGTCTGGGTGTCGGGGTAGTCCAGATAGACCACCTCGTTGAGCCGCTTCAGGAATGCGATCGCCTCCAGGTTCTCCCGACCCCCGAACCGGTTCGGGATCCACTCCCCGTCCTCCCGGGAGTAGTCGAGATAGAGCATCGAGGCGACCGCATCGACACGAAGGCCATCCACGTGATATCGGTCCAGCCAGAACACCGCGTTGCTGATGAGGAACGCCGGGACCTCGGCCCGGCCATAGTTGAAGATGTATGTGCCCCAGTCGGGGTGGAACCCGGAGCGGGGATCGGCGTGCTCATAGAGATGGGTGCCATCGAACATCCCCAGCCCGTGCTCGTCGGTCGGGAAGTGTGAGGGGACCCAATCGAGGACCACCCCGATACCGGCTTGGTGGAGGGCGTCGACCAGCGCCATGAAGTCCTGGGGGGCGCCATACCGACTGGTCGGTGCGAAATAGCCGGTCGTCTGATAGCCCCAGGAGCCGTAGAAGGGGTGCTCCATCACGGGCAGGAATTCGACATGGGTGAACCCGAGGTCCCGCAGATAGCCGGGGAGTCGATCAGCGAGCTCCAAATACGTCAGGTGACGCCCTTCTTCTCCCCGACGCCACGAGCCGAGGTGCATCTCGTAGATGCTGATTGGGGCTTCGAGGGTGTTTCTCCCGGCTCTGGTTTCCATCCACTCCGCGTCCCCCCACTCGTAGGAGAGGTCCCATACCTTCGATGCCGTCTTTGGTGGGGTCTCGTGGTGGAACCCGAAGGGGTCGGCCTTCTCGGCCGCGAAGCGCCGGTTGGTGATCCGGTACTTATACGCGGCGCCATGTGCCGCTCCCTCGACGAATCCCTCCCAGATCCCGGACACGCCGCGAGGTTCCAGGGGGTGAGAAGCCGGATCCCAGCCGTTCCAGTCCCCGATCAGCGACACCCCGTCTGCGTTGGGTGCCCACACCGCAAAGAAGGTGCCATCGGTTGTGAGATGGGCGCCCATCTTCTCGAACAGTCGGTAGTGAGTCCCTTCGTTCCACAAGTGGAGGTCGTCTTCGGTGAGGAGGCTCGGTGATTCCGGGACGCGGCGGGACAAACTCACTTCCTAGGCGGTTGCCTGAGTCTATGCGCCGTGCCCTGGCGCCGCCGGCGTGGAGCTCCCGGCCGAGGCCGGGAGCTCCACGATCAGAGAATCAGCCGGTCTGGATCACCCGGGTGCCGACCATGTTCGGGTACTGGGCATCTGTGATGAGACCACCTAGCGGCCCGCTGAGATAGTTGAGCATCGCCTGCTCGTAGGTGACCCCAAGGGTGATGAAGGGCAGACCACCGAAGTCGTACCCGTCGCCGCCCCGGGCCAGGAAGTCGATGGTGGCCACGTTGTAGGTGGTCGTTTGCGGCACCTGGTACCCGCCGAGTGCGGCGTCGAATACCAACGTGGTGCCAACCGTGATCTTCCGCACCCGATCGACTCCCTTGGCGCCGGTCGAGTTCCACTCGTAGGTCATCCCCGCCACGTGGGCGAAGCGACCGTCGACGGCCTCCACGTTGGACACGGCATTCTCGAGGATTGCCTTCAACTGGGTGACCGGGACGTTCTCCACCATCGAGACGAAGTTGGCGAACGGGAACTGGTTGTTGATGTCCAGCCGGGTCACGTTGACCGGTGCCGCCGGTGTCGCTCCAGGGAATAGGACAGCCTCCGGAGCCCTTATCCCGCCGCCGTTCTGGAAGGCGATGTCCGGGACTCCCACACCGAATGCTCCGGCCAACTGGGTGGCCTGCCACAGCATGGAGTCTGCGGCAATGTTGCCCAGGTTGGTGTTGCTGACCCGCTCGCCGGGAGTGGTCACCGTGATGGCAGGCGGGGTCCCACCGACCGTGACGGTTCCCCTCGCCGAGTTGAGCGGGACCTGAGTCTGAGCGACCACAGTGGTGGCCAGGGCAGCGACATAAGCCTGGACAGGCTCTACCACCTTCTTGGTCACCCGACGATCGGCAGTGACAGCGTCATCGAAGGCACCGGTGGTGACTCGCACCGGACCACTCCGGTCGTCGAACCCGATCACATTGCCCCGCCTGTCGAAGTCGACGATCAACCGGCCGACATACTTGTAACCGCCTGCGGTGGTCACTATCGGAACCTGAGTGCCGTTGACATCGGTGGCGATGAACGGATAGGGACGCTGGGCGACATCACCGGGAATGAGCAGGTCATCGGGGTTGGCCAGCACCTCATTGCCGCCGCCGGCGACCATGATGTCGACGTTGTCGAGAAGAGCCGCGAGTTCGATGTCTTCCTCGATGCTCTGCAGCTGGGAGGTCATGATGATCTTGTTGACTCCTCGCTTGGTCAGCCGGTCGACCTCGGCCTGGACCGCGGGAGCCACCTCGCTGGCGATGACATTGCGCGGGCTGGAGATGACGGGGAGCAAGGGGGTGGTGGCGCCAACAATGCCGAACTTCTCGCCCTCCTCGCGGATGATGGCGCTCCTGGTGACGATCCCCTTGCGAACCAGCCGGTCGAAGGCAGGCTCGCCGGAGAAGTCGAGGTTGGAGCTCACGAACGCAGTGCGCGACTTGAAGCTCTTGACGAAGTTGGCGAACACATCCGGGCCGAAGTCGAACTCGTGGTTGCCGATTGCCGAGGCGTCGTACCCGATCAGGTCCATGGCGATTGCGTCGTAGTACGGGATCCCCTTGTCCAGGCTGGCCTGGAACTGGGCGCTCGGTAGGTAGTTGTCACCCGACGACACAACCAGGGCGACCTTGTCTCTTCCTCGGTCACCCTGCTTGCGCAGGTCCTTCACCACGGTGGCGAACGGCGCAATGCCTGCAAAGGGCTGACCTTCGACTGTTCTCTCGAACAGGGCGGATTCCCCGTCGTTGTTGTGGAGGAGCGTGAGACGGACGTCGACCTTCGGCTTGCTGTTGTGCGTGGCGTCGGCCGGGGCGGCAACCCCGAACGACGCGAGCAGGAGGACGATCACCATCAGAATGAGGAGGTACGACCTCCGTGAGGACTGTTCGGTCCGAGTCATGAAGACCCTTTCTCTCGATTGCAAGCCTCGATCCACGGCACCCACGGGCTTCCCTTTCTTGTCGCCCAGAGGGTGGCGGCACGAGGAACGGTTGGCGAATTCAGATCAGATCTGCCGGGTCAGGCCTCCTCGACTCGCCTTGCCTCGGGACGCGTGTCGAGGCCGATCAGAGAGCCTGGATTGGGCGAGCATTCGGTTGTACGGCGGATGCCGGACAATCCGGGATCTATTCGACACGCTGCAGTCACCTTTCCCGCCCAGCCGGCGTTTGAAACCTACACGAGACGGGACGGGTGTGATGTTTTCAGACGGTGCACACGATCAGAAGTGAACGCGGAGCCCGCAACCGCCGAGATGGCGGAGTCACTCGGAGAGGTTGTAGCGCCTCTGATCATCGTCGCCGGGGGCAGGCTGCTGAGCTGGGCCGGGCAGGATGCCGGACGCAAGCACATAGGCGGACACCGCCGCCAGCTCCTTGTTGTGGTTGCCCGGGATCCCGCACGTGATGTCCTCGGGCGCCGGCGGGCATGCGCCGCTTTCGCCGATGCCGGGGGTGTGCACGATCTCACAGCCGCTGGAGTTGCACCCGTAATACGTGGTGTCGATGAACACGGGGCGATAGCCGATGATGTGGTAGTAGGAGCCCGGAGTGAGGAAGTCTGGCTCACTGACCTGGGGGGTGAAACCGAAGCGTGGCGAGTCGATGATCGAGTCATCGAAGACCACCACGCCGGCGCTCTTTGCGGCCTGAATGCACAGGCGCATACCGTCAGGGTCACCGACATTGTTGCAGTCAGTGACCGTGGAGCTCTTCAGATAATCCCAGAGCGGTTTGTCGTCGACCTTCACCTCGGGCTTGCTGCCTCCGGCGTTTCGCACCTTGGTCCCGGAGCTGTCTTCGAGGCGGCCGTCGTATGCGCTTCCGTCGAGGGAGTAGCTGCTGCCGCCGTAGAGCATCCCGGCCTCCAGGGCAGAGCCGACTCCAGGCTGACCCTGCGCCATGTCTGGCTCCACGCCGAACAGACCGCCGCAGAAGGCAGGCTCTTCGAACCCGGCACCGGAGCCGGTGGGATGCCTTCCCAACGGGTGATCCACACCGCGGGCGATGTTCGACACCAGCCTGCCGTTGGTGTCTCCGCTGCACTTCTCTGTGGTGTTGCGACCCGCATTGCCGTAGAGGAAGAAGTCCATGGAGCCGAAGTTGCCGCTGCTGGGGAGGTCCTCGCATGCTCCCCACGACGGGTTGGGGCCTGTCTTGAGGCAGTTGTAGTCCAGGTTGCCCGCGTTCCCGGGGAGGAGGAAGGGCAGGACCGGTCCCGGGTTGCCGAAGTCTTGATCGGCGATGGCATATGCCGACACGTTGATCTGGTCGGCGTTGAGCAACCGGGCGAAAAAGGTGGGAGAGGCGATGGTGGGGATCCTGACCCAGGCACGGCTGGTGTTGGCCGAGAATGCAACGCATGCCGAAACCGGGCTGAGCGTGAAACCGGCCGGTGGCGACCCACAGCGGGTTGCGTCGGACCAGTCGGCCAGGGTCGGGTCGTCCAGCGAGCCATTGGCGACACCGATTGCGGCATTGGCCCCGTTGGTTCGGGCCTGGCTCAGACACGCGGCACCGGAACACCCGAGGTTGGGCTTTGCAGCCTGGAGGGCGGCGAGGGCGCCAACATCGGCGGCAGCTTGGTCCTGACGCCGCTCGTTCATGGCCAGCCCGATATCCACTGCCAGGGAGGTGATTCCCATCAGCACCAACATCGCCATGGCGACCAGGAGGGCAGATGCACCCCGATCGGACGCGAGATGCCGGCGGATCCTCCTCACGGACACGCCTGGGCGCCGGCCGTGTTCGACCACGTCGCGTTCTGCTCCAGCCGGATCTGAACCGTCGAATCGAGTGTGAGTGAAGGGGGAAGGAGGAAGTCCACAAACCCGGTCAGAGTGTCGATCGCCAGCGTCACCGTGACCGTCGCCGCGTCACCGACCCCACCGGTGCTCGTCATGGTCACGTCGGCGTCGGTGGATGTCTGCATCCGGTTGCAGATCTCGGCCACGAGGGCGTCGCGATTGGGATCCGAACGCGAGCCCGAGTTCGGAGGAGGGCCCTCCGGGAAGTTGACTGCAGCGAGACGGGCACCTTCACGTGCGCCGTGGCGGACATCGAGGTTCTGGGCGAACAACCACCCGAACTCGATCATCCCCAAGAGCAACAAGAGCAGCAGGGGGGCGAGCAGGGCGAACTCAACCAGTGATGCCCCCCGCTCGTCACGACCACCCCGAGACCTCCGTCGGTGTGCAAATCCGGCACGCAGCAGCTTCACTTGCCTGTTATCGCCGATCGGCACTGAATGGTTACGGAGAATCTCCCATATCCGGCATTAGTCGCTCAGTCGGCGAGGCTGACGCCGATATTCCAGATGAGGTTCGAGGCAGCCCGAAGGGGTAAGACCCAACAGGTGAGCGGGAAGGTATCGAGAGTCAGATGTCGTCACCGAAACGGGAATACCGATTAGGTCAGGCCTTTGAAGGCGTCCTCGATGCCGCCAAGCAGGGCGCCGAGTGGGCCTGGGCGTCGTTGTATCGAGACCTGGCCGGGCCGGTGACCGGCTACCTGGCAGCTCGAGGCGCACGCGAACCCGAGGATCTTGCCGCCGAGACGTTTCTCCAGGTCGCTCGCAACGTGCACAGCTTCGAAGGCGACGAGGCCGCCTTCAGGTCGTGGGTGTTCGTGATTGCCCACCGACGGCTGATAGATCTCCGCCGGTCTCAGGCCCGGCGCCCCACAACGGTATCGATGCCTGACGATGGGCCCGGGGTGCTCGGCGGAGACGTGGAGCACGAGGCCATTGGCCACCTGGTCACCGCCGAGCTCAGGGACGCTTTTCGCCGACTGACCGACGACCAGCGCGACGTCCTCTCGCTTCGGATCATCGCCAACCTGACACTCGAGGAGACCGCCAACGTCGTGGGGAAGCGGGTGGGGGCGGTCAAGGCCATCCAGCGCAGAGCACTCATCGCATTGCGCAACCATGTCGACCTCGAAGGCGTATCCCGATGAGATTCCCAAGCGATAACAAGGGCGAGATGATCAGGTGGTCCATCACCGACTCGGACATCGAGCGATTGCTCTCCGGCTCCGATCCCGAGGACTCGGAGCTGATGGCGCTCGTCCCCTCCCTTTCGATGCTCCGCTCCTACGGAGCTTGGCTCCCCCCCGAGTCGTCGGTGGAAGGGCTGGCCAGCGAGGCTGCCTCCATCGCACGTGCCTGGCTCGAGCCCTCGGACGGCACTCGCGGGTCCCAGTTTTTCGTCGAGAGGCGACGAACCACTCTGACTCCGAGACTCGTCGGTGCCCTGGCTGCCTTGCTCCTCTTCTTCGGTATGACAGGCATGGCGGTGGCCGCGGACGGGGCCGCCCCAGGCGACGCTCTTTACGGGCTCGATCGGGCGTTGGAGAACGCAGGAATCGGTGCCGGCCGGGTCGAAGAGCGGATCGAGGAGGCGAACCAACTGGTTGCCCAAGGACGGGCACAAGAGGCGCTTGGACACGTCACCGAGGCATTCGATGAAGCCCAAGAGGACGGCGAAGATGTCTCCGATCTCGCCGAGGCCCGCAGCGCGATAGAGGCCGCAGTCTCCAGATTGCCGGAAGTCGAAACCGAAGCGGCGACCGGAAATGTCGACGAGGACGTCGAGGCCCTCCTCAGGTACATCCGCGAAAACGTGCAGAAGGACGTGGGGGAGGATGGCCGGGAATTCGGCCAACGGGTCGCCGCCCTGGCGCGTCTGATCGCCGTCAACGAAGAGGGCGGTCAGACCACGGATGATGCGACAACGACATCCACCACCGACGACAGAGGCAACGGGAACGGCAACAACGGCAACGGGAGCGGGAACAACGGGACGGGCAACGGGAACGGGAACGGGAATGGGAACAACGGCAACGGGAACGGGCCACCCGATGGCTCCCCTTCGGAGACCGCCCCGGGTCGCGGCGACAAGCCCTAGCCGGCCGAGTTCCGGTCGATGACCGCCCAACCTCGCGACGACAACCTGAAGCCGACTTCGAGACTTTCGGTCAACCACAACTCTTTCAGCTTGCACACGTCGAGCCTGAAAGGCTGCTTCTCGCGGTTCGCATCGTGGAGCCGCGCCTGACCCGAGGCTGGGACCACTTCCGAACCACAGCTTCGACCGGACCCGCTTCGATCGCTACCAGGGCACCATGACTCAGCAGCATGGTGCAGGAACGATACGACCTCACGGTTCCTCTGACAGTTGCACCGGCGCTCGAAATCGGGTACATCGCCTCTGGTGCTGCGGAGGAGCGGACAGCAGTCTGATCGATGGGAGCATGAGCCCAGAATCCAGGAATCCACAACCCAACCGACTCTCGCCCCGTGCCGTCCTGCTCGGGCTGATCGGCGCCGTCGTCGGGTTTGCCGCGGCCCTCCTCCTTTACCAATGGCTCAATCCGATCCTCGAAGCGAGACGCGACTGGCTCCGGGAGCTTCAGGGATTCCTTTTCACCGTGGTCCCGCTGGCCACGGCGCTCGGTGCGGCTCTGGGCTGGTGGCTCGACTCTCGCATCGACCGTCGCTAGCCCGATGCGTCTCTCTCCTCGTCGCCGAGAAACCCTCTAGTAGTTCCCAGATCGCGAAATACGATGATCGGTGCCGACAAAGGCAGATCCGGCTGTCGAAGGCAGCGGGCGGGAAGGGGACCGTACGAAGGAGAGGACGTGACTCGGACCCGCTCGCGATTGGGCATGCTGACAGTGATCAGCCTGCTCGCAGCCTTGATCCCTTTGGGTGCATTCCCGGCAGCAGCCGCCACCGTCGTGATCAACGAGATCGACTCCGACACCGGAGACCCCGAAGTCGGCGAGTTCGTCGAGTTGTACGACGGCGGGGTGGGTAACACCCCCCTCGATGGCCTCGCACTGGCGTTCTATGACGGAAGTGGGGTGTTCGATATCAGCTACGGGTCGATCGACCTCGACGGGGTGACCACGGACGCCAGCGGGTACGCGGTGATCTGTGCGGCGGTCGATGCTGCCACCTTCGCCGCCAACTGTGACCTCGACCACGACGTGATCATCAAGGATGGCAACTACGCCGTGGCCCTGTTCGAGGGGAACGGAACCTCTTATCGGGGCAATACGGCTCTCACCACCAACGGGCTGCTCGACGCAGTGGTCTACGGCCCACCGGGGACCGAGGACGACGGGCTGATGATCCTGCTCAACCCGGGTCAGCCACAGGTCGACGAGAACGGGGAGGGCGACATCGCAGGCCACTCGATTCAGCGCTGCCCCGACGGGAGCGGTGGTCTCCGCAACACCGACACGTTCGACCAGTTCGCCCCCAGCGTGGGTATCGCCAACGGGTGCAGCTCGACGTCGACCTCGACGTCGACCTCGACGAGCACCACGACCACGACCGCTCCGACCACGACCACCACCACACTTCCGAGCACGACCACAACCGCTCCGACCACGACCACCACCACACTTCCGAGCACGACCACCACTGCTCCCCCGCGCTCTCCGGCGCCCCCGCCAGGTGAGGGCACCGACCGGAAACCTCCCAAGGTGAGCGCAGAGCTGGACCGGATCTCCGGTCATCACAACCGAGGCTGGTTCCGGGTCGACTTCTCCTGCCGGGACAAGATCGACCGTCGTCCGGTGTGTGTCGCCGATCTGAACGGGATCCCGGTTCGGGATGGGCAGAAGGTGCTCCTGATTCGCTCGTCGCGCAACCCCTGGTCGGCAAAGCGGGGCCATACCCTCCACATCCAGGACGACACCTTCCTCCTGACCGTGACCGGGACCGACCGCAGCGGCAACAAAGCGACGGACACGGCCAGGCCCTACTTCGGCCGAAGCGGATCACGCTGGCGCTGTCAGTGAGCCGCTGATCGGGATCCGGGTCGGGCCCCGGCACCGGGGCCCGACCTGAAGCTCAGACCACTCCGGTCCAGGGCTCGCGGGCCAGCTCGGCTTCGAGGATCGTGCCATCCTCATCGTCGGCCAGGGCAGCAGTCTGCGCACGCACCAATCGAGGCCTGCTCAGCGGACCGACACCGGGGTCCGATCCTCTGAGGGGGCATCGGGCAGGACGATGACCGACCGCGCCTCGTGTTTGCCAGGCTTGGTCAACTGGGTCAGCAGGAGCGCCCCCAATCCGACCAGGAGCACGGTGGAGACCACCAGGGTCGTCGCCCAGGCCCAGGGTGGCTCGACTTCCTCGACCTCCTGTGTCGGCAGGCCGAACATGCTCGGATTGCGGTGCAGTTTCTCCTTGAGGACGCCGGTCGACGACGTGACCGGTGCCTCGGCAACTGCCGGCTCGGGGACCACTGGCGGCTGGGAGAAGACGGTGAGCCTGCTCCTCTGCTGGGGAAAGCCGTACGCCAGCATGAGATCCGACTCCGATGACCCGGGCACCACCACCCGCACCCCGAGATAACGACCGTCGGCGAAGCGATGATCGAGCGATTCGAAGGTGAGCCACGACTCGACCCAGGTGTCCCCTGCGCCTCTGGGGACGCGTCCTTCGGCAGTCCCCAGCGTGGTGCAATCGGCGCCCGCCCGATTGCAGTCGAGCAGATACACGGAGAATGCGGCGCTCTTCGCGGCATCGAACCTGGCCGGGGCACTCCAAAGGACGACAGCGGGATACCCGGCGAGATGACGACCGCTCGCCTCCACCTGCCAGTGCTGGTACTTGGTGTCCTCGGTCTCGGCCAGACCGGCAGCGGATCTCTCCAGAAAGAGACCCGGTTCGACGTCACGGCCACGATCGAAATTGGGCAACTCGCCACCGAGCGGATTGGCCACCAATGAGGCGTGGGGGAATCCGTCTGTTCCCAGATAGAAGGTCTCTTGCTCAGACGCTCTGGCGATCGGCGCGAACAACAACAGCGTCAGGGCGATGATCGCGCCCCGTGCCGCCGTACCGCCGCGCATTTCTCAATGCACCCCGGCTTCGACGCGAACACGCTGCCTGGTCGGACGCGGGTGCTCGACTTCGACGGGAAGCCCGATCGAGAAGTGCGTCCAGTTCGGGTCGCGCTTGTAGCTGATCTGGGCACCGATCAGCTCGCTCAGGGTGCGGGCCAGTGACAGGCCACTGCCCACCCGCCGGGACGCCCAGCCCTGTCCTGCCAGGTCGACGTAACGATCGAGGACGCGGTCGCCGATCTCGGGTGAGAGCCCCGCCCCGTCATCGGACACCATCAACTTCATCACCCCTCCGTCGGCCGTGGCCCAGATCGCCACCCGATCCCCACCATGTCGCACCGCGTTGCCGACCAGCGCGTGAAGGATTTGGCGGAGAAGATGCGGGTCGGTGAAGACGATCACGTCCGGGACGGCCACCTTCAAGTCGGGACGGATGTTGCGGTAGTCCACTGCGACGGCAAGCGCCTCGGCCCGGAGACTGCATCGCTCGGGGTGGGGAACGAGCTCGTGAGACACACCGGCGAGAAACTCGCTCGAAGCCCGGTTCGTCACGGTCTCCAGTTCGATCGCCATCCGGTATTCGGCTTCCCGGGCGAGGACCCGGTCTCGGGCCAGGAGCCAGAAGACGACCATGGCCGCGGCGGGGACGAAGAGCGTGACCAGGAGTTGGACGCCGCGGGCCGCGCCGAAGAGGCCCGACAGGAGCGTGCCGAGCACCACAAACCCGAACATGGAGAATCCGCCGATCACCACCGCTCTGCGGCTGGTGGCGATCGCCCTGATGCTCCCTGCGGAGAAGGCCACGATCTGTTTATCGGCGGTTTCTCGGCTCGCTATAGGGCTCCAGGACGGATCTACTGACCGGGTCTTCTCGTGCAGGATCGACCGGTCACAGGTAGAGCCCGGTCGTGAGGTCGGACGACACGGGCCGGGTCGAAGGGAGCGATTCGATGTCGTTCAACACAGAGGCCACAAACCTCTTTTGATCGCGCGCCTCCCGGGAAGAAGCGATGTCATCCTCGATGGTGGCCCGGATCCGGGCCAGCTCGCCGAGGTGGGAGTCGAAGTCCTCCGGGCTGGTTCGCATCGCCAGCTCCCACACGACGATCCGGAGCAGGACCTGGAATTGCTCGTCGGGCAGCTCGGCAGCGGCTTCTGTACCTTCGTCTGGGTCTATGTGAAATGTCATCTCTTCACCTCCGCAGCGGAAGAGAGGTCTGTGGCCCCGGTGATACCGTGCCCACGCCCGGTGGTTGGGGACCACCACTAGCATCGGGCGCTTGCCCCCAACTTTCCTGTTCCCTGCTCGCCATTGCGATGCCCGAGAGGACACGGAGCCATGACCAATCGATGGGAGAGGCTGTCGACCTCGATCCGGGACCGGCTCAGCTCCGTGGTAGTCGCGACTGCACTCGCAGCTCTGATCGTGTTCGGCGTTCTCGCCGTGCTGATCTTCTCGGTGCAGGGAGCGCAGGAGTCCTTCTCCACGGCCAGGATGGCCGTGTCCGTGGCCGCGGTCACGGAGGACGCGATCGCCACCACCGCAGCACTCCAGGAGGAGCGCGCCCTCGGCTCGATGGTCACGATCGCGCCTCTGGCAGAGAATCTCTCCGCCTATGGGGAGGCGGTCGATCGCACCGACGCTGCCCTTCAGGATCTACGGGTCACATGGTCACAGAACAGAACCCAGGTGCCGCAGTCGGCCACACCACCGATAAGCGACGTCCTGGCATCCGAGGTGACCCTGGGGGAAGTCCGGACGGCAACCGTGACACCCGGCGGTGAGTCCACCTTCGCCCTGTACACAGAGTTGGTGGGATTGTCGGTCTCGGCGACCGGTGAACTTCTCAAGCAGGTCGACGATCCCGCCACGGCGGGCGACCGAGGCATGATCGGTGCCCTGCTCACTGCTTCCGAAGCCCTTCAAGTTCAGCGGTACCTCATCCTGGATGCTCTCGCCTCACCTCGACCGCTCTCCGAGGAACTCCTGCTCCAGCTCGACGTAGTCACCAGCAATGCCAGCCAGAGCCTTTTCGAGGCCCGATCACTCGCCGAGGGAGGGGAGCAGGAGGCGGTCGGGGAGATCATGAGCGGGTCGGGAGCCAGCGAGGTGGAACACCTCATGGCAGGAATCGTCAACGGTGATGGGGACTTCGATGTCACCCCCGAAACGTGGTTCGGGGTGACGACATCGCGCATCGAGCAGATCTCAGAGCTCATCCCGTTGGTCAACGTGGACGAGATCGCACTGGCCCAGGAGAACCTCGATCGGGCCCAGCGAAGCCTGTGGTCCCGCTCGATACTCCTCGGAGCCCTGTTCATCCTCACGATCCTGGTCGCCACCAGCGCGGTCAACGCAACCAAGGAGCGCGGCGAGGCACTGGCCGAGTACGGCCTGCTCACCGACGGCCTCCGGGAGTGGTTCGTACCGACCTCGTTCCCCGACTCGGAGAACATCGACATCGCAGCACGCTATGTGCCTGCATCGATCCGGACCATGTCCGGTGGCGATTGGTACGACGTCTATCAGGTTGGAGACGCGCTGGCTGTGGTCATCGGCGATGTCGCCGGTCATGGATCCGAGGCAACCGCGCAAATGGCCCAGCTTCGGAATCTCCTCCGGGGGCAGTCGACCGCGAGGACCCTGGCCCCTGCCGCCCAGATGGACCTGCTGAGCCGCACCGTGGCAGATTCGGGGATCCTTGCCACGCTGACCTACGGCCTGCTCAACCCTGCGACAGGCGACTTCGTGTACACGAGGGCCGGTCACATCCCCCTTCTCATTCGGTCGGCCGCCGGCAGCGTTCGTGTCGAGGAGGAGGCTGGCGGCCCGCCGGTGGGCTCCGGGATCGAGATGGCCCGTGGCCAGGAGATGACCCGATTACGTCCGGGTGACCTCTTGATACTGATCACCGACGGCCTGGTCGAGGGCATCGACCGGGACATCGACGTCGCCCTGGACGAGATTGCAAAGGCTCTGACCGAGACAGACCTGTCGGCGGAAGCGGTGCTCGATTGCCTCTTCGGGCTAGGCCCCGAACAGGCCACCGATGACATGGCCGCGTTGCTGATCACCTGGCGCGGGCCGGGGCACAGTCACTGGGCATGACCCGACGATAAGAGGAACAGGGTCGTCCAACCCGTTTCGACCGTCCAGCCCTCACTCCGCGGTGAGCCGAGTATGAAGACGGTCCAAAGCCCTCGAGATCAGTCTCGACACTTGCATCTGGGAGACCCCGACCACTTCGGCGATGTCGGATTGGGTCATGTCCTCGAAGAAACGGAGGAACAGCACTTCCTGCTCCTCCGGCCCGAGATCGGAGATGAGCGGCTCGAGGGAGTACCAGATATCGGCCAGATCGAACTGCTCGTCATCACCGCCCAGGACGCCGAGCAGATTCGTCTCGTCCTCTTCCGAAGCCGGGGCGTCCACAGACTTCGCCCTGTAGGCGAGAGCAGCCTGCTGCGCCACCTCGACCTCCTCGGGGGACCGGCCCAGCTCTTCGGCGAGCTCGGACGCGTCAGGCGCGCGTCCCAACCTCTGCTCCAGCTCCGCCCGTGCCCGATTGACCTCCACCGCCGTGTCGCTGAGCGCACGAGGGACCCGGACCGACCAGGTGGAGTCCCTCAGGTACCGCTTCAGCGTGCCGACGATCGTCTTGCGGGCAAACGTGGTGAACTTGACACCGAACTCGGGGTCGAACCGATCGATCGCGTTCACCAGCCCGATCGATGCCGCCTGGCCGACATCATCGAAGTGGGAGCCGCTTCTCCGATAACGGTTCGCAACCGAGGACGCCCAACCGGCGTACCTGAAAAAGATCTCGTCTCGAGCCTCCCGGTCGGTCGGGGCGAGGGCCAGGAGCTCTTCGTCTGGGAGGTGGGAGAGGGCATGTCGACGCACGATCTCGAGCTCGAACCAGATCCCGCTCTCGTCCCGGCCCCACCCGTCCGATAGACGATCGAGCAGTGTGCTCACGATCTCGTCGGGTGCAGCCGGGGGCGCACCGGTGGTGCCGGTGCTGACCCGAACCCTCCGCCCCGATTCCTCGAGACGGACGGTCAGCCGAGCCGTGTCGTCGTACATCAGCGTGACCACCTCGCTCACGAGAAGGCCGGCGTCGACCGCCCTGCTCGATGGCGTGTCGCTGATCAGAGCTCCCAAGATTCGGCGCGCGACATAAGGCGCCCGCGGGCCCTCGGGCAACTGGACTTCCGCTACCAGGGTCGGCGAAAGCTGAGAGTCGAGGTTCACTCGTCGATCGTGCTGCTGATCGAAAACGCGTCGCTGACGCTGGCCAGCTCGAGGAGGCGCAACACCGCGCCCTCTCCGACGACCAGTTTCAGGGCCCCGCCAGACTCATCCAAACGCAGGCGTTGGTTGAGCAGCACCTTGAGCCCGGCAGAGTCCATGAAGTCGACGCCCCTGAGATCGAGGACGACCTCCTGACCCGAGAAAGCCTCGATGGCCGATTCCACGCGTTGAGCCGAGGCGAGGTCGATCTCACCTTTCGCCACGATCACATCGTGAGGCCCGATGCGGGTCGTATCCAGCATGAGTTGTGGACCGAGCCCCATCAAGCCTTCTCCTTCACCAGAGCCATCAGGGAGCAGATTATCCCCTGTTGAGTTCTGGCATGCGAGGCCCGACCTCGAACCAGGCTGTCACCTCGCCCCCGCCCGACTCAACACCCCAGCGGTCGGCAATCTGCTCGACTATGGCGAGTCCCCGGCTCGCCGCCGGCTCACGCGAGGGCGTAGGGAGCTCTCCGATGTCGAATGGCGTCCCCATATGGCGGACGGTCAGGCGGATGCCGGTGCCCTCGGGCCTCATCGAGACTGTGAGATCCTCGCCCTCGTGGAGACCGCCGTGGAGGACGGCGTTGTTCACGAGCTCGGTCATCGCAAGCAACGCATCGTCGAGACGCGGATGGCCGCACATCCACACTTCGATGGCGCGACGCGCGATCGAGCCGGCATCGGGCCGGGCAGGAATGATGAGATCCGTGGGACTGGTTCCCGTGGCTGGCATGCTGGGTGTCTTCGTCGTGCTGATTTCCCCCGGTCTTTCCCCGGCTTTGCGGTGTTTCAAACGACAAAACCCAGATCACGGAGCCCTGATTCCTCCTGCATTTTCCGGCGGACGAACCGGGCATCGGACCGGGTCCCGGAGGAAACCTCCGATTCGCTGTGGATTCGCTTCCCTGGTTCTGGCAGAGTCAGCGCCGAATGGCCGAGTAGGTGGCCAGATCCGGGAGGATGCCCAATGACCGAGAACGAGAACAGCGAGGTCGACGATCATTTCCGGGCGATCCTCGAAGGCCTCCGGACCACGCTTCCGGGGGTTCAGGTCCTGTTCGCCTTTCTGCTGACTCTTCCCCTCCAATCGGCCTTCGCCCAGATCCGTGACGTGGAGCGAATTGCCTACTACGTGGCCTTCTTCGGGTCGGCGATGGCATCGGTCTTGTTGATCGCTCCCGCCGCGCACCAGCGGCTTCGTGCGCCGATCACAGGTGTCCAACGAAGGTCTCGGAAACATCTCCGGATGACGATCTTCCTCACCAACGCAGGGACGATCATCTTCGCCATCTCATTGGCGGCAGCCGTCTTCCTGATCTCGACGCTGGTACTCCGGGACGACTATGCGATCGCGGCAACCGTGGCGGTTGCCGCGGTCATTGCCTGGTCCTGGTTCTACGTCCCGCTGGTGACGTTTCAGAGGACCCGCTGATATCGGGTATGGGCGCCGCGAGTTTGAATCCCGGCGCGCCCGGGTATGACTCCGCAGGCATCCTCCCAGGGAGCGGAGCCGGCGGCGTTGCCGCCGGCTCCGTTCCGTTTCTCAGACCAACGTCGCCTCCAGGCTGATCGGGACATTGCCCTTCAACGCCTGAGAGACCGGGCAGTTCTCCTTGGCATCTGCGGCCAGCTCGGCGAACTCCTCTGAACTCACCCCCTCGGCGCTGCCTCGCACCGTTAGCGCGATCGCGGTGATCCCCTCACCGGGAACGAAGGTCGCCGTTGCCTCGGTGTCGAGGGAAATCGAAGATGCCCCCGCCTTTCCCAACCGGGACGAGAAGGCCATCGAATAGCAGGAGGCGTGGGCAGCCGCGATCAGCTCTTCGGGGCTGGTCAATCCCCCGTGCTCCTCGCTTCGGGCTTTCCAGGTCACCTTCATCGGGGTGGCGGCCCCGCTGTCCAGAGAGGTGGTCCCGGAACCATTCACGAGATCACCTTCCCAATGGGTGCGAGCGGTGCTGTCCAACGCCATGTCAGGTCCTTTCGACGGGGCCGGGGAGACTAGCCGTCACCGGTCCGGCGTTCCGGGCGCCCATCGGAGTAATTCGGTCACAGGTCCCGCGCAACACCGATGCCGAACACGATCCCGATGGCCAGGACCGCTGCGATGGCTACGGTCGTCGCGAGGGCCCACACGATCCGCGTGATGATTCGATCGACCCTGGCGGCGGCGTCCGACAACGGAGGGGCGGCCGCTCCGGCTCGAGCCCGCGCTGCCCGGCGCACGGTCGACGAGAAGACCAACCCGATCAGCGGCATGACCAGGAGGTTGACTGCGTGGAACACACCCATGAGCCCGAGGACCACCGCGATCCGCCCAAAGGTCTGCTCCAGGCCCCGGCCGAGACGAACGGGGTACTCCAAACCGACCATCGTCACACCCATCAGGATGGCACCGGCAAACACCAGGTAGTAGGCGGTGTCGAGCAGTCGGAGGAAGCGGGAGCCGGTCACAGCATCGAGACGGAACACATCTGCGACATAGAGCCCGCCGAATCGGCGGATCAACGGGGCGAGAAGGATGACGATCGCGATCAGCAGGATCGATTGAAGGAGCTCGATCGCCCAGTGTGGGACGATGAGCGACCCTGAGCTGTCGCTCGAGACAAACAATCCCAGGTAGACGACCACCACGGCGAACGAGGCGAGCGAGGTGAGCCAGCCGTGCAAGACCCGGCGTCGGTGGGCCGCATCCTCCTCCAAGCTCGAGGACACCCGAGCGAACAGATCCGGGCTTGGGTCGAATCTGTCCACTTCGTGGAGTGTTTCGGAGAGCCTCTGCTCGAGGGTCATGCCCCGGCCTCCAGCAGCGAGGCCATTGCCGCCAGCCCACGCCGGCAGTGGGTCTTCACCGAGTTGGCCGAGATGTCGAGCGTGCCGGCGATCTCGCTCTCGGAGAGTTCGAGGTAGAACCGAAGCACGAGGCAGTCGCGCTGCCGTGGCGACAGTGACCGGAGGGCATCGAGGATGGCTGCCTGGCCCTCGGTGCGAACCACTTCCTCGTCCGGCTGCTCGGGTGCGGCGCGGTCCACCATGGCGTCCTGATGACGCAATGACATCAGACCACGACGGTTGTGGTCCCGGGCCAGGTTGAGCACGATCGAACGGAGGTATGCCGCGACTCTGGCTGCGTCCTGGATCCGATGGGCGGAATGGAAGAGACGGATGAACGCCTCCTGGACCAGGTCTTCGGCGGCGTTCCGATCATCGGTGAAGAGTCGGGCCAGTCGGACCAGTGAAACCGACTCACGCTGGTAGAGGTCTTCCATGAGGGCGCGACGGTCCAGCTCGGCGGCAGTCCATGACTGCTTCGTCGCATCGAGGGCATCGGCCCAGTACACGGTCAGACCGGTCGAGGCGTGTCCTCCTCCAGTTGGCGGCTGAGCCCGAGCAGTCTTCCCACCAGCGGGAGGCTGAGGACATTGAGCCCGTGGAGGATTCCCATCACGGTGAGCAGGATGCCAATCCGCATCAACTCGTCCTCGAGTTGGGCGCCCACCCGGAGCCAGTCGGATGGCCGAGTCAGGGTGACGGTGAGAAGGATGTAGGCGACGAAGATCAAGTAGTAGGCGACATCCATCAAGACCAGGTAGCTCTTCCCGGTGCGTGGGTTGGCCCGGAACACGTCGCCTGCGTAGCTCCGCCCAAAGCGCTTGATCAAGGGGCCCAGGACGAACACGATCACCACAAGCAACAGGTTGGTTGCCAGCTCGATTGCCCACCAGCTCACACCGTCTCCGTGTTCGTCGTCGGGATCATGCTTGCACCTCGACCGGCTCCAATGTCGCCGGTCCGGGCTTTCTGACCGAGAATCTCTCGATGAGCCGGTTGGCCACGAGGGCATAGAGGAAGACGACTGATCCGAACATCGGGATGTTGAGCCAGGCACCGGCGCCAAGGTCCATGAACTCGTCCCGCGTGCCGGTGTCCAGGAGGAGCAGCCCCATTATCACGGCCGACATCCACCCGGTCATGACGGTTCGGGACAAATCGAGCCCGCGCCGGATCAGTGCCGCTCCGATCGCGAGGATCGCACCGAGGAACGCCCCCACCATTATCAGGATGAACAGGGTGCCCTCGATGGTGAACTCCGGGACGCGCACGGGGTCGAGAACTGCCACGATCCGCATCGCCAGTCGAAAACCTGGGCCGAGGATCGTGACACCGGCAATCGCGCCCCCTGCCGCCCCGGCCAGCACAGTCCGCCAGAACCCCGGGACATATCTCCACCCCGCACCCACGGCTATCACCGTGACCAGCCACGCCTGGGCACCCACCAAGTCGCTGAGTACACCGGACACCACGAAGGACAGTGCCACCGCCACGAGAATCGCCCTCTGCCTTCCCGACAATCGAACTGACACCTCTCGCTCCCTTCTATTCGCTTCACATAGACAGACGAACGAGGGTCTGGTCCCGGTGACAGGTTCCCGAAGACTGCCGACAGGCCCGAGATCCCCAATACCATGGGGGCATGCCCACCCCATCGGTCAGGAATGTCGCGCTCGTCGCACATGTCGACCACGGCAAGACCACCCTGGTCGACTCGATGCTGGGCGCGGCAGGTGTCTTCGCTGCCCATGAGGAACGGGTGGACCGGGTCATGGACTCGACCGACCAGGAACGGGAACGCGGGATAACGATCCTGGCCAAGGCGGCCTCCATCCAGTGGGGTGACACCAAGGTCAACCTGGTCGACACCCCGGGCCATGCAGACTTCGGCGGTGAGGTCGAGAGAGCTCTGGCCATGGTCGACGGGATCCTGCTTCTGGTGGATGCGGCCGACGGACCGATGCCCCAGACCCGCTACGTCCTCTCCAAGGCGCTGGAACGCCATCTCCCGGCCGTCGTGGTGGTCAACAAGGTCGACCGATCCGACGCACGGCCGGAGGAGGTTGCCGACGAGATCTACCAACTGTTCTTCGATCTCGACGCCCAGGATCATCACATCGACTTTCCGATCATCTCGACCGTTGCCCGTTTGGGTCGTGCCGTCGCCGGGATAGGAGTCCCCGGAGAGGATGCCGACCTCGCTCCCCTGCTGGACGCCATCGTGGGCACCATCCCCGCGCCCGCCGGCGACCCCACGGCTCCGCTTCAGGCTCTGGTCACCAACCTCGATGCATCGGACTACCTGGGACGGCTGGCCATAGGTCGCGTTGTCGAAGGGACTCTGACGAGGGGGAGCCAGGTCGCGCTATGCCACGCCAACGAAGAAGAGCCACCGCTGAAGCGGAGGCTCACCCAACTGATGGGCTTCTCAGGACTGGGACGGGCCGAGACCGAGCACGTGGTGGCCGGTGACCTGTTCGTGGTGGCCGGGTTTCCCGAGGTCGAGATCGGAGACACCCTGGCCGACCCGACCGACCCGCAGCCCCTCCCCCGTCTCACCGTCGACGAGCCCGTGCTCAAGATGACCTTCGGGGTGAACACATCGCCACTCGCCGGTAGGGACGGGAAGTTCCTCACCTCGCGCCAGATCCAGGAAAGACTGAAGAGAGAGGTGCTCGGCAATGTCTCGATACGTCTGGGTGCCACCTCCTCACCCGAGATAGTGGAAGTGGCGGGGCGTGGCGAGCTGCAACTGGCCGTCTTGATCGAATCGATGCGCCGCGAGGGGTTCGAGCTGCAGGTGAGCCGCCCGGAGGTCCTGATCAGGGAGATCGACGGCCGGCCCCACGAGCCGGTGGAGAGAGCCGTGGTGGATGTTCCCGACGAGTACGTCGGTGCGATCACCCAGGCGGCCGCCCCGCGCAAGGGAAACATCGTCGGTCTCGTCCCGGGCGACCCCGGGCGCACCATCATCACGTTGACGGCCCCCGCCCGGGGCCTGCTCGGATTTCGCACGTTGCTCATGACGACGACGAGGGGCACGGCCCTGATCCACCAGCATCACGATGGTTGGATGCCATGGGCGGGTGAGCTTCCGCATCGCATAGGCGGGGCCATGATCTCGGATCGTGACGGGTCGAGCACCGGTTTCGCCCTGGACAACCTCCAGAAGAGAGGTGAGCTGTTCGTAGGGCCAGGCGAGCAGGTCTATGAGGGCATGATCATTGGCGAGGCCTCACGCCCCGACGAGATGGTGGTCAACCCGGCTCGACCCAAACAGCTGACCAATATCAGGACGCATGCCAGCGACGAGGCGATCAACCTCAGGCCTCCCAGGGAGATGACCCTGGAGACGGCGATCGAGTGGATCGCCGACGATGAGCTCGTCGAGATCACACCCACAGCCATACGGGTGAGGAAGCGGTTTCTCAGTGAGCCGGATCGTCGGCGACACGGAAAGCGGGCACCCGAGGCTGTTGCCGCCGGGTGAGTCTTCTTTCCTCAGGCTGCCCCTGGAAGATGAACGTTTAGCGGGCTGCGGTGGTGGCGCTGGTCAGCATCTCGGCCACCTCGCCACAGGCACAGATGTAATGCACGGCGATCCCATGGGGGGAGTTGTGGACGCCCACGATGTCGGAGGTCCTGATCATGACCTGACGACCGAGATTGTCACACTGTCCGAGGAACACGGCGGGCCTCCTTGGTGAGGGTGAGTCGATAGCTCCCAAGCCGGATCGTTCGCGATCTCTGAGCTGTGTCGGTCGTTTGGCGCCTCGGGCTGGGCTGCCGTCTCTCGTCGAGTTGTTGCAGTGCCACCACGTAGGCGAGCGCCGGATGCCCGTTCATCGCGTGGCCTCCTCTTGACGTAATATCCATTGGTCCGTACAGTCATTACTGTACTCAACCGGGATGTAATAAGTCAAATGCATTTCTCTCATTACAGCGATGAGCCGGTGGAGCTGGCAGTGGACCTGGTCAACACCGACGAGATGAACGGTGACGAGATCGGAACTCTCGCCGAGCTCGAGGACTTCCTTGCCCGCTACGAGAGTCTCCAATCTGCCGATGTCAAAGCCCCCACCGAAGCCGACTTGAGGGAGCTGCACGTCCTCAGGGACAGATTGCGTGAGGTGTTCAACGCGCCGGATGAGGCCACGGCGGTGGCACATCTCAACGCCATCCTCGAGAAGAACGACGCCACGCCACGCTTATCAGTCCACAGCGGTTCGCCACATCTCCACTTCGAGCCGGTGGGCCCGTCGGTGGCGTCGTGGGTCGGTGCCATCACCGCCATGGGGCTGGCCGGGATCGTCGTCGATCACGGGGTGAGCCGTTTCGGGAGCTGTCGGGCCAACAACTGCAGAGACGTGTTCGTCGACACCACGCGAAACCGATCGAGGATCCACTGTTGCGGAGCTTGCTCGACCAGGGCAGCGGTCGCTGCCTATCGCAAACGGCAGGCCGAGTGAGGCTCCTGTAGATTCGCGATCTGCGGATACGCGGGTCTGCGTCCCCCGGACCGCGCACAAGTCATATGCCGTTCGAGGAGACAACGATCACCACTTCCACCGTCCCGGCGTCCCCACCGATCTGGTGGCGGATCCACGACATCATCGTCGGCCTGCTCTCCGGCTTCGGAGTGGGCACCGTCGCCGGGCTGTTCATCAATCGGCTCTTCGACAATGCGGTCGTGGTTCTGATCACGGCGGCCATCGGCGCAGTCATCGGCATCTACGTCCTGATCAGGAACCACCAGGTGTCGGGCCGGTTCATCAGCGGTGTGGTGGTAGTCAGCTGGGTCCTGCTGGTGCTCTCTGCGGCGTTCATCGCCACGCTGGTGTGGGCAGTGGCCACCTTCGAGTAGGAGTCAGCCGGCACCCGGGCCGGCCAGGAGGTACTCCAGCGCGTGATCGAGGCTCATCGCCCGACCTTCCCGGTAGGGAATCGCCTCCTCGCCGATCAACGCCTCCAGCGTCTCGAACTCGAGCCCTTCGATGGTGTTCAGATCGTTTCGGACGATCCCGGTCCCCGAGGTCATCGCGAGTCCTTGTGAGGCCCCGGCGAGACGGCGTGCCCTGGCCACATCGCCCAGATCGAGGGCTATTCCTGCTGCTGCAGCGAGGGTCAGGACCACACCACTCACATCGGAATGCCCGGCAAACAGCCGGGTCGCCTGCTCCAGATAGCTCCAGGCCTGCTCTCCCTCGCCAAGTCGTCGCGACATGTAGGCGACCTCGAACATGCCCCAACCCATCCCGAACTCGTTGCCTGCCTGCCGGTAGTAGTCGACGCTCTTCTTCATGTGCTCGATGGCGCGCCACAGGTCTCCTTCGAGGTGCCCGGCGACATTGCCGCGCGCCCACTCGATATCACCGAGCCCCCCGACGTCCCCGAGATCCATGAAGATCGACTCGGCTTCGTCCAACACGACCGAGGCAGCCTCCGATGATTTCCCGCCGAACACGAGGGTCAAGGAATGGTTGTACAGCGCGTTGGCGATACGCCGAGGATCCCCCAGGTCACGCTCGAGGGCCAGGGTCTGCTCGTAGACCTGTCGGCAGTTCTCCATCTCCCCCAGCCACCAAAGGAGGCCGCCCCATGCCTCCAAGGCACGCGCCCGGTTGCTCGGGTCACCTCCCTCGCACGCGAGCACTTCCTCGACACGGCGACGGGCCTCGTGAAGATGTCCTCGCGCTTGCCAGAAACGCCATGCCGCATGAGAAAGGCGAAGAGCGATATCGATCTCCCCTGCTGTTCGAGCCCAATCGAGCGCAGCACGGATGTTGTCGTGGTCCTGCTCGAGGAGATCGAGCCACAACTTGCGATCCTGGCGAAGGAGCTCGGGCGCAGCCGTCTCGACGAGGGCGGTAATGGCCTCGGCATGACGCCGCCGTATCTCCTCGGCCTCGCCCGAGTTCTCGAGTCGCGCGGCGGCGAACTCCCGGATCACGTGCAACATACGCAGCCGGGGATGACCGTCGGAGTCCAGCTGGCGGATCATGCT
>Ga0105106_10000133_pt1 | contig 47108 bp, 32 predicted proteins | sample PPLLaktember2015_5_FD_79109 | JGI IMG/M metagenome (GOLD analysis project Ga0105106, IMG submission 79109) | Freshwater sediment microbial communities from Prairie Pothole Lake near Jamestown, North Dakota, USA - PPLs Lake P8 Core (1) Depth... | ecosystem: Environmental > Aquatic > Freshwater >... | reverse complement strand
TGCACCTAACCATCTGATGCCTTACGGCATAGGAAGCTTCAAGGGGACCACCGCCGGCCTGCTGGACGACCCGTTGCAGGAGATCATCGTGAATCCTTCGCGCCTCGGATTGGATTCCACACATGATGCCTGGCTCTACACAGACTTCCGCGGAGCGAAAAACATTACGGAGGAGAACAACTGGATTGTACCGGCGTACACGTATCTTGATTCGCGCTACGCACCCGTCTCGTCCATGTACTTGCCTTATCCGAGACTCTACCTGGAAACCCGGCGTGAACTGGAGCCGGTTTTTTCCGGGGGAGCCATCTTCCGCCCGCTACCTGAAACGGCACCGAGCCTGTACGCCGCAGCAACGTACCAGTATATCCTCCAGGATGCGAAGTACTACAGTGTCCCCCAGAATATCTACAGGACGGCCGCCGGGTATGATTTCAACGGCAAATCTGTGGCGGCCTCTGAGGCGATGCCGATCATCGACAAGTACAGTGGCAAGGACAATATGCGCCAGGCAGGACATTTTGCATCTGTCTACGTCCGCTACGGGGTTCCCGGGGGACTTGATCTTGGCGCCACACTCAGCCGGGCGATGTTTCACCGCGATGGCAGTTATGGTTCGCAAAACTACTGGGACTACACGGGCAACTCAACCTCACTCTGGTCGAACATGGAAGCACGTGCGCAGAGTTACACGGCCTGGGACCTGGGCGGCGGCGTGACATATCACTTCAATGAGCACGTGTCCTTCGGGGTGACAGCGGGAAACCTGTGGGGCGACGCTGTGCAGGCACTGCATACCACTGATTCCTCCCACTACCTGTACAAGTCCACGACGTCTGACAGCTACTACAACCGGTCGGGCAACGGACTGTACCAGTGGAACCACCAGGGGAACACCTCATACTACGGTGCGGATATTCTTGCACACACATCGCCGGCAATGACGATGAACTTCTATTACCGGCACCAGAAATCGGCGGCTGATATCGGTCTTGCCTCGGGTGTGCTCGACACAAGCTTCAGCACCTATTCGAATACGTACAACGAACAGCCATACTCCAGCATGTCGCGGTCAATTCTCTCGGACACGAGATCGGGAGGCGGGACGCAGAATATCACCACCGATCGTCTGATGGGATCCCTCCGCTGGCAGATTGACGATCGTGTGGCGCTCGCCATCGGCGCACAGCTGGAGTGGTACACGATGGAGATCGCCACGAGCGAATCGGTCGTGATGGCCAGCCGGTATGAGTACCTGTATTCGGGAGAAAACTACAACTGGCGTTCCGCCCAGAATGAGTCGAAGGACCTTCGCTGGACGTTCACGTCGAAGCGCTCGAGCCTTCAGATCCCTGTATTCCTGACACTCCGGGCGTCGAAGCTCCTCCAATTCATGATCGGCATCAACAGGGACATGACATCGTGGAGAATCGAGGAAGTCACCCTGGCGCTCTTCCGCTTCAGATACGAGGACCAGAATGGCACAGTGACGCAGAAAACCAATTTCGGCGAACGGTACACCGTTCCGACCGAGAATGTGAGTGATGTGCGGACGACATTCCTCGCAGGGATTGCGGTCTCACCATCGGAGAAACTCAATCTGCGTCTGCTGATGGTACCGAACTTCCGCGAAGGGTTTGACGGACAGGAGCTGGATCAGCTGCAGCTCTGGCTGGGGCTGACGGTGACCCCATAGGTTGCTTTTACGGCGTCTTCTCGCTTAATTGGCGCACGTGAATATTGTGCGCCAATGCCTTATCTCATCAAAGAAATCTACTATACGCTGCAGGGTGAGGGGATGCACGCAGGGAGGCCTGCGGTGTTCTGCCGTTTCTCGGGGTGCAACCTGTGGAACGGCAAAGAAGATAGCCGGGCCACCGCATTCTGTCAGTTTTGCGATACCGATTTTGCCGGTACAGACGGGCCGGGCGGCGGATCGTACTCCACCGCAGAAGAACTCGCTCATGTCATCGATGCACTCTGGCCATCGAATGCGGGAAGTGAGCGCCCCTATGTTGTATGCACCGGCGGTGAGCCGTTGCTGCAGCTCGATTCCTCTCTGATTTACACCATGCATGCGGCGGGCATGATAGTGGCAGTGGAAACCAACGGCACACTCCCCGCTCCGGAAGGCATCGATTGGCTGTGTGTGAGTCCGAAGGCAAACGCGAAGTTGCGGCTGAGATCCGGGCACGAACTCAAGCTTGTGTACCCCCAGGACGGTGCAGACCCGTCGCGATTCGTATCCCTCAATTTCAAACACTTCCTGTTGCAGCCGATGGACGGACCCTCACGCGAAGTACACACCCGTCTTGCCGCAAAGTACTGCCTGAACCACCCGCAATGGAGGCTTAGTCTCCAGACCCATAAATTGCTGGGATTGCCGTAACCTCATACATTGCCGAAATCCTATAGTCGAAACCTCATGCACCCGTTGGTTTGCATAAAGAACATCCAGAGTGTACATTGCTTTCACTTACCTCCCTAGTCGATCGCAGGTCAGTCCGTTTATTACACTCTCTTTCAAGCGAGGCATTCGTATGAAACTACTGCATGCAATCGCGCTTGTTTGTGTTGCCATGGTGCCGGTGAGTACCATTGCGCAATCACCCAAAGCCGGCGATGACGCGCTCGGCACACGGAAGTATGCTGACTTTGAGCGCCCCGCCTCGTGCGGTGCTTCATGTCACGTGGATTTCTATCAGCAGTGGCAACAGGCAATGATGTCCCAGGCGTACACACACCATTGGGATGAGATTGAGTACTTCAAACTTGCCGTGCCGCACGCCGAAATCGATCCGGTTGTCGCGGGCGTGAAGGCCGGGTGCAATGGTTGCCATTCGCCCATGGCTTTCCTCGCCAACGATGTGCCGCCGCCGAAGCCCGAAGCGAAGAGCCGTGCCAACGAATCGGTGCACTGCGATATCTGTCATACCGTCACCGGGTTCAAGGGAGACACACCTTTCAACTTCAATTTCTTCTCGGAGCCCGGCAGGGTGAAGTACGGACCGCGGGAGGGTCTGGTGTCTCCGGCCCATGAAACGAAGAAATCCGAGTTCCACAAGTCGGCTGAACTCTGCGGCACCTGCCACAACGAAAAAGACCCGAGAGGCGTCTGGGTCAAGTCGACCCACCTCGAATGGAAAGAGGGACCGTACGGAAAGCAGGGTGTAACCTGTCAGCAGTGCCATATGACCTACGCGCCCGGGCGGAACGCCACGATGTCGGCGGAACTCCCGGATATCGCCCAACATCTCTTCCACGGCGCACATGACAACGGCAAAGTGCGGGGGACGGTAGAGCTGCGGATCCATCCCGATATCCGTGAGGTGGAGCCGGGTGAGCGTATGAAGTTTACCGTCGCGCTGTTCAACCAGAAGGCCGGACACAAGTTTCCGACAGGTTCGGCGGAAGAACGGTTGCTCTGGCTTCACGTAGAGGCGACGGACGCCAAGGGAAACGTGTATCATCTGCCCGTTGACAAAAAAGGATTCACCGGAGAGGAATACACCATCGCGGCCAACACGCTCGCCTATCAGGACATGGGGATCCCGCTCAAGATTCCGGATTTCAAGGGGGTCCAGCGTGACGGCGTGCCTCCGGGAGACAGGATCTTCCGCCTTCCCTATCTCGATCCGCAGGGCCGGATGACCATCATGCAATGGAACACGGCATCCCTGGCCACCGACTATCGCATCGGCCCGCGGGAGACAAAAATCGAGACGTTTACCTGGAGCATACCCACGAACTGTGCCCCAGGAACTCTCAAGGTGAATGCCACGCTGAATTATCAGAAACTCCCTGCCCCGCTGGCAGAGTTTCTCGGCGTTCCGATGGAGGAAGCGGAGATTGTAGAAGTGAACACGCATTCCACAACTGTTACCATATTACCATAGGTGACCCCATGACGAGACAAGTCATGATCCTTATTTGCGTCCTGGTTCTGTGTGCAGCAACAGTGGCGGATGTGTATGCTATCCCCGCCTTTGCGCGCAAGTACGACATGTCGTGCACTACCTGCCATCACCCCGCCCCGAAGCTGAAGCCCTTTGGCGATGAATTCGCCGGTAACGGATTCGTGCTGGCCGATAAGGAAGCACCCCGTGCATTCCGCGAGACCGGCGACGAGATTCTCATGCTGATGAGAGAGCTTCCTTTCGCTGTCCGGCTCGAAGGATTTGGCCGCTGGCAACCAGGATCGGAAGGCCGTACAGACATGCAGTGGCCGTATCTGGTGAAATTGCTTTCCGGCGGACAGATCGCCAAGGATATCGCGTACTACTTCTATTTCTTCTTTGGCGAACGGGGCGAAGTTGCGGGCCTTGAAGATGCGTTTGTGATGTTCAACAACGTCTTCAATTCCAAACTGGATGTGTATCTTGGTCAATTCCAGGTCTCCGATCCCCTGTTCAAGCGCGAGCTGCGGCTGACACTGGAGGATTACCAGATCTACAGGGTCAAGCCGGGGAGATCGTCTGCAAACCTGACCTACGACCGCGGAATCATGCTTACCTACGGATTGCCCACGGGCACGGATATCGTCGTGGAGATCCTCAACGGGGCAGGCATCGGAGCAGCTGACGCCGCGCGGAATTTCGACAACGACAAATACAAGAACACCGCTTTCCGGATCTCACAGGACCTTGGGGAGCACTTCCGACTGGGAGGATTTGTTTACTGGGGACGAGAGGCGGAAGGAGACAGGACCAACTCGCTCTGGATGGCCGGCCCGGATCTGACGGTTGCGGCGGAGAATGTCGAGTTGAATGTGCAGTATGTCGAGCGAAAGGATGACAATCCGTTTTACCTGGTCGGCGACTACCAGGTGAAAACACGTGGGGCTTTTGGAGAGCTGACGATCACTCCGGGAGGCGACAAGGGACGCTGGTACGGGGCGGCATTGGTGAACTGGGTCGATTCGGAGGTGGATGCTCTGGACTATCGGACGCTCACCGGGCATGTCGGGTACCTTCTTGCACGCAATTTCCGGCTGGTGGGAGAGTACACCTACGATATGGAAGCGAAAGCGCACCGCCTGAGCGCAGGGTTCGTTACGGCTTTTTGATGTTATGTGTCAACGCGGAGAGAGGAGACGATGCCGCCGGGAGGGAAGAAGCGTATGCCGGTGCTGTTTGTCGGGCACGGCAGTCCGATGAATGCTATCGAAAAGAATGCATACAGCCGGGCATGGGAAGAGATGGGCGGGAGGCTTCTCAGGCCCGAAGCGATCTTGTGCGTCTCTGCGCATTGGGAGAGCAACGGAACCAGCGTCACCGCAATGGTTTCACCCCGGACGATCCATGATTTCTACGGGTTCCCTCGAGAACTTTTCGCTGTGAAGTACGACGCGCCGGGGTCGCCTTCACTCGCAAAGCGCATCGCCGGGTTATGCCGTTCGACCTCCGTGGGATTTGATGAATCCTGGGGATTGGATCACGGTACATGGTCGGTGCTGTCTCGTATGTATCCGGCTGCGGATATCCCGGTGGTGCAGCTCAGCCTCGATCGTGCGAAACCTCCCGCCGCGCACTATGCCCTGGGAAAGGAGCTGGGGCCCCTTCGCGATGAAGGAATTCTGATACTTGGAAGCGGCAATATCGTGCACAATCTCGCGAGAATGGACTGGGAGGGGGGCGCATTCGATTGGGCTGCCGAGTTTGATGATGGAATTGCAGGAATGATCATCCGGCAGGATCATCAGGGAATTCTGGCGTTGCTGGACCGGCGAGAAGAGGTACGGTTGGCTATTCCGACCGCCGAGCATTTCCTTCCGCTGCTATACTGTCTTGCCGTGCAGGAGAAGGACGACAAGTTGTCATTCTTCAATGAAGAAGTTGTCCTGCGTTCGATCTCGATGAGGTCCATCCATATCCACTCTTCACAGGACTGAGCGTGGGAAAGCTCACCATATCCCTGGCGGTTATCCTGCTCGTGCGATTTTTGCCGGCTGCCGCGCAACACGTGCAGCTCCCGTCATACTACACTCTGGATTCGGAGCTTGCCGACAGCCTCAACACTTTCGTCCGTTCGCTGAATCTCGACAGCACGTTTTCTGTGGGGGAGGACGGGACCGAACAGGTGTCCCTCGCCGTAATAGATCTGAATCACGGAAACCCCCGCTTCGGAGGAGTACATCCTGACAATTTCATATATCCGGCTTCCGTATACAAGATGTACGTGGCAGCGGAGATCCTCCGGCAGGTGTCGCGCGGCGACTATGCCCTGACGAGGCAGGTGGCGGTGACTGCACACAATGCGGTTGACGGGGCCAGGGAGATCCTGAGCGATCCCCGTCCCGTGCTTCACGCCGGTGACACGGTCACGATCAACTACCTGCTGGATCTTATGATCACGCGAAGTGACAACTCTGCGGCAAACTGTCTGATCGATGTCGCGAGGCGGGAAAACATTAATGACCTTCTTCATGAATACGGCTGGCAGGGTAGCGAGGTGACCCGCAAGTTTCTCAAGCGTAAGTTCGAAGACGCCGGCTACGACACCGTGCGGGGAACCGAAACCTGCGCATTGCATGCGGCGGACTTCATGTACCGCATTACATCGAATCAACTGGTAAATCCGTGGGTCAGTCAGCAGATGAAGGCGCTGCTAGGGCGGCAGCTTGACATGTCCAAACTCTCTCCCGGCCTGCCTCCCGGGGCGATGTTCTCTCATAAGACCGGGTGGTTCTCGTTCTGGACAAACGATGTCGGTATTGTCGATGACGGCAGGACCCGGTATATTATAGCATGTTTTGTCCCTATGCGGGAGGCGGAGGCGGGAGAAAAGATGAAGGTGCTGTCGGGCAGGATTTTCAACTTGCTCCGGCAGCCACAGGACCGCCCGTGAGTTGCGTTTTCTGATGCAACACAGAAGAGGAATGCCATGAAGAAGCATGCGATGCTGTTGTGTAGCGCGATCCTGCTGACGTTTCAGGGAGCCGGTGCGAACGAACGATTCGAGAAGGACACCATCGCGACGGCGGCGGGGGATCTTGTTATCACGTTCGTCGGCCACGGAACGCTGATGATGCAAGTGGGGGGGAAGACGATTCATATCGACCCGGTCGCACAGTATGCCGACTATAGTACACTGCCGAAAGCGGACGTGATTCTGATTACCCATCATCACGGCGACCATTGTGACCCAAAGGCCATCGAGAAGATCCGGACAGCCGCCACGACAACGATCCTTACGGCGACCTGTGCGCAGAATGTCACGGGGGGGATTGTCCTGGCGAACAACGAGATGCGAACCATAGGAGTTGTGACGGTGACCGCTGTGCCTGCGTACAACGTGAAGCACGGCCCCGGAGAGGGAAAGGTGTTCCATCCCAAAGGCGAAGGGAACGGTTACATTCTCACCGTGGGGAAAACGCGTGTCTACGTGGCCGGCGATACGGAGAATACTCCGGAGATGAAGGCGCTGAAGAATATCGATGTTGCCTTTCTGCCGATGAACCTGCCGTATACGATGACGCCGGAAATGGTCGCCGATGCGGCGAGGGCATTCAGACCGAAGATCCTCTATCCGTACCACTTCGGGCGTACGAATGTGAACACGCTGCTGGAGCTCTTGAAAAAGGAGAGTGCGATCGAGGTGCGTGTCAGGCAAATGCAGTAGCGTTCGTTTACGTTGGAGATGGGTGTCGCGGCTCACCCGGGATAGTTGTGGAGCACCCCGCGTGCAATGTCGAGCACCATTGTCCGCAGTTCTTCGGGTTCGAGCACGGTCACGCCTTTTCCCCGGCTCACGACCCAGCTTGCCACTTCGGTAAGCGAGTTCACCGTCGCCTCAAAGGTGACGGACCCGTCGGCGGCTTCAGTAATCACCTGGGTTTCCAGCATCTGCTGGGGTTTTATCCTCTCCGCCCACGTCCGGTCGAGGCGGAGCTTGATGTGGTGTTCCTCCGTCCCGATCCAGCTGCGGAATGAATGGCGAAAGACCCGCTCAATCTCGTCGTGTGAAGGCGGGGTGAATTTCTTGTCGAGAGGGCGCACGTGCAGCAATTTGTTGAGATGATATTGCTTCATTCTTCCCTCGTCGAGACTCAGGACGCGCCAGTACCCTTCGCTGCTGAAAATGAGAAGGGGGCGCAGTTCAACGTTTTTCTCCCTGCGCCGGTCGTCTTTCTGGTAATCGATCCGGACTACCTTCCTCTGCTCAATGCACTGCTGGAGCCGGACGAGGTTGCTGAGTGATCGTCCGTGGACCTTCTTTACCATGAGGCGTGTGGCGCGGTCGATTCCTCCCTCAGCCGTGCACAATCCCATGTATTGAATGATCAGACGTCGGAGAGTCCCGGTGTCGACATCACGTCCAATCTGAATCCCTTTGCGGCGCTCTGAGTGAATGTCAATTCCATCGCTGCGAAGGTCACGCATGTCGCGTTTGATCGTCGGGATGTCCCTGTCGAAGAATACGGCGAAATCGCTCACGCCGTAGCACTCAGTGTTGTCAAGAGCGAGCCCGAGGATTTCTATCTTGCGTTTGAGATTTGTCTGGAGTTCAAGCATGGCAGGTCTCCGTGAGCATACAAGGGTACACCAATCTCGCAAAATGGAGAACCATTCGCAACGAGTGTGGCGGCATGGCTTTGGTGAGACCCGCCGCCCGTATTGCATTTGTTCACCGTGATGATGAACTTTCACTGTCAGAATTGTGAACTCCATGCACCACCGTGACCGAGTCGCTGCTGCCCTGAAGCGCGAGCCCGTTGACCGCGTCCCCATATGGATGTGGTTTCACCCCGCCACGCTCGCGCGGCTTGCGCGCCATCTTGGCGTTCCACAACAGCGGGTGGCCGATGCTATGGGAGACGATATCCGTCAAACCTGGATCGGCAACAATTTCGCGATGGAGGGGATTCTTCATGATCGCGAAGGGGAGGGGCATACCGACTTCTGGGGTATCGAGTGGGTACGGGAAGGATTCTTCAACCAGATCAGGAGATCGCCGCTGGCGAACGCGAACGTGGAGGCGATTCTCGGATACGAGTTCCCGTACGATCGCACGGACGTTTTGCTAGGACTCATGGACCCCGTGATCGCCAATCGCGATGGCTTCTTCATCGGTTGTGATATCTCCCCCTGTCTGCTCGAGATCCTGTTCCGTATCCGCGGGATGGAAGACGCGCTCCTGGATCTCGCCGCTGCGCCTGAATCCGCCGCAGTGCTCCTGAGGAAAGCGGCCGATTTCTCCGTCCATCTCGCACGCGAAGCCTGCAAGCGTTTCCCGCTTGACTGGCTGTGGACCGGTGACGATGTGGGCGGACAACAGGCATTGATGCTGAGCCCGCAGCGCTGGCGTGCGTCAATTCGTCCGCACCTTGCCCGCATCTTCGCAGTCGGAAAGAACAGCAACATGCCGGTCGCGTATCATTCCTGTGGAGCCATCCGCCCAATCATCCCCGATCTGATAGAAATCGGGCTGACTGTACTCAACCCCATCCAGTGCAATTGTCCGGGAATGGAGCCGGCCAGCCTGAAGAAGGAATTCGGCCGTGATCTGGCGTTCATGGGGGGAGTCGACACGCAGGAGCTGCTTCCTCGGGGCACGGCCGATGAGGTGTTCCGGCAAACCCGGAGGCTTATCGAAAACATGACAGTGGACGGCGGGGGATATATTCTCGCCGCGTCGCATTCGGTCCCTCCCGAAACGCCCCTGGAAAACGTGTTCGCCATGTATGCCGCCGCCGGAGAGTCACGCGAGGCAATTATGGACCGTGCCGCCGCGATCCGCGCCGGACATTAGGAAGGAGTTGTTCTCATGCCATGGCTTCAGCGGGAATTCTCACTCATTGCCCGGCAGCGGGGTTTCCATCTGGTCACCTCCGAGATCCTGTCGAAAATCCCGGAGCTCGCGACGTACCGCTCCGGGATTCTGCATCTGTTTATCCAACACACCTCCGCATCTCTCACCATCAATGAAAACGCCGACCCGAGTGTCCGTGTGGATCTGGAGCGGCACTTCAATGTGATTGTCCCCGAAGACACGCAGTACTACACGCATGACACCGAAGGACCGGATGACATGCCAGCACACTTCAAGGCGTCCCTCCTTGGCACTTCTCTGACAATCCCCATCACCGACGGCCACCTGAATCTCGGCACCTGGCAAGGAATCTACCTTTGCGAGCATCGCGAGGACGGGGGGAACAGGCGCATCGTCGCCACAATCACCGGCGAATAGCACAACACGACTAGTTGTCGGCAGCAGACCCCGGTTATCATCCCGTTATCCCTCGCCGCGAAATCTGAGAATGCCAATGAAATGACACCTTTTCCGAACGGCATGCCACGCGGGATCTCCCGGAACAATTGCGGGGGACAGTGTGTTCCATATAAGTATCGTTTTCTGAGATGCCTATAGTCCGACTTCGCTCAGTAGACGTCATCCTGTTCTCGAAGCTTCTGTTGATCAACGGGCAACACGCTCGGAACGGCCCCATGTGGATGCATGATCTACCCCCTTTGTGCATCAGAACCGAACGCTGTGCAGACCTCCGTCAAATCCCTCCGCCCGCGCCAATTGCACCGGCGTATTTCATGTTATCGAAAGTCCAGCGACCCCCTATTTCCGACAGGGACAACGCTTGAAAACCACCTTTGAGCTATTCCACCCATTCTCAGGAGGTACTTCGCATGCCCAGAGAAATTCGTGAAGTGGTGAAGGTAGCCGCCTTCACCATGGTACTTGTCCCCGCCCTAATTTCGTTTTCGTCGGGGCAGACCAGTCACAGGTCGACTGATGCGCTGGCCAGGGAAGCGGATGTTGTAGCTGTGGGTAAAGTGACGGCCACGAAACCTGAGTGGGATCGCGGAAGGTCGCGCATCGTCACGCGTGTGACAGTTGCTATAGGCGAGTACATGAAAGGCGGCGCGGGGAATGTGATTACCCTGACAACTCCGGGCGGCGAGGTCGATGGCGTGGGCGAGTGGTACAGCCACAGCGCACGATTCGTCGCAGATGAAGATGTCGTGGTGTTTGCCGGACGGGATGCAGAGGGTGGTTTTCGGATACGCGGGGGACCCGAAGGGAAGATCACCATCACCAAAGATGAACTCTCCGGTAAGGCCCGGGTAGGCGGGCAGATGACCCTGGATGAATTCCGCGCCAGGATCAAAGCTGCCGTTCAGGAACAGCAAATGGAATAGCAGCGCACGTCGATAGAGGACGACGGTCGACGTCTGCTGTGCAACACACTGTGGCCTCTGACCATCCTCTTCACTGTCCAACTATCATTCATCCCTCAGGGTTACTGTATGAAACTGTTCACAGCAATCATCACCCCGCTCGTTCTGCTCGTTCCGCAGATGACCGTCGGACAGAACAACACCATCATTCTCCCCTACCAGTCGCAGGGCTTCAAGTATGCCGTGGTCAAAGGGTCGGACGCCCAGACAAGGACATTTCATACTATTGGTTTCAATGATGCCGCCTGGTTGATCGGGCAGACAGCCGTCGGCACCCTGAACAATACCAGCTCACCACCCTGTCCTCTCAATGACGCCGCACACGTACACATTACCTGGCCTTCTTCCAGAGATATTCTTCTTCGCAAGAGTATCGCCGTGCCTGCAGGAGCCCGCAATCTGAAGGTCGGTGTTGCGCTGGACAACAAGGTGCAGGTGTTTTTCAACGGAACCGAAATTTCGGGCGGTGTTCGCCGGCACGACGATTGTGCGGGAATCGACAATTTGATATTCAGCGTCCCCGACAACATTGTGAATACCGGGAATAACCTCCTTGCGGTCCATGGCATCTGGGATGACAAGAAGAGCTACCTCGACGTTCAGGTAACGGGTGATATTACCTATACCATCGCTGCAAGTGCCGGTCAAAATGGGACGATAGCACCAACCGGCACAGTGTACGTGACTCCGGGGGGGTCGCAGTCATTCGTCATCACACCTGCCGCCGGATACCATGTGGACAGCTTGTTCGTCGACGGCGTTCTCATTCCCCCGGCGACAGGGTACACATTCCCCGCAGTCACCGCAAATCATACCATCCGTGCCAGCTTCTTGATCAATACGTACACGCTGGCGGTGGATGCGGTAAACGGATCCGTGGTAAAGAACCCCGATCTTTCACACTACACCCACGGCAGCACAGTGCAATTGACCGCGACCGGGATTCGCGGGTATCATTTCGGACGCTGGACCGGGGACACGTCAACTACGGCGAATCCCCTCGTCATCACAATGGATGGCAACAAATCCCTCACGGCAGTCTTCGACGAGAATATACCGGTCACCTATAGCCTCAGCAGCTTCACCGAAACAGCACTCCGGGAGGCGATCGATGCCGCGAACGCCCATCCGGGGGCGGATACCATCAGAATCACGGGCAGCGGAACCATTGTGCTGACGGATACACTGCCTTCATGTATCGATGAGATCGTTTTTGATGGCTCCGGTGCAGGAGGGACCGGTGGAGTGCCGGCAGTGGGTCTCGATGGCTCACTGATCCAGCTCAATGGCCGTGCCGCAAGCCGTGTAAACGGCCTGGAACTTGGAGCGGGCTACAGCACCATCCGCGGGTTTGAGATCAGCGGATTCGCGGGAGTGGGCGTTCTCATCACAAGCGACAGCAACCGTGTCGAAACAAATGTCATTGACGCCAATAGCGCGGGTGGAGTGCTGGTTATTGACGGGAATGGCAACACCATGACGGGCAACCGCATCGAAGCCAATGGTGGACCCGGCGTCGCGGTCCGGCAGGAGACCAGGATTCCTCCTGCATCGGGCAACGCGATTCTCGGGAATTCAATTTTTGGCAATGCGGGCCTGGGGATTGACCTGGGGGCGCCGGGGGTAACCTCCAACACTTATCCGCCCGGCCCGTCCAGACCCGAAGCGCGACCTATTGCACCGGGCGCCGTGAATTACCGGCAGAACTTCCCGGTGCTTTACTCGGCGTCGATTGCCGGTAGCTCGCCATCACAGATTGAGGGCTCGCTGGTGAATTGGAGCAACTCCCGTTTCCTGATTGAAGTCTTTGCCAACGGAGACGCGCATCCATCAGGTTTCGGCGAAGGCAAAACACACCTCGGATCCCAGTGGGTTGAAACCGACGCTGCCGGATATGCCTGGTTCGCCATCGACTCCGGTACGCCCCTGCAGTGGGGCGAATTCGTCTCCGCAACAGCCACTGACGAGGCCAACAACACATCAGAATTTTCCGCTGCGTTACCCGCCGGTGTGAAAACGAGGACCTTCGGAGACCATTACGTTATCAATACCACCCTCTCGGGCATCCCGCTGCACTGGCCGGACGGTAAGGCAACCTATTCTATAAGTTCCAATGTGCCGGCGGCATTTGTGCCGATCCTGGAGCAGTCATTTGCGACCTGGAGCGCCATCCCTCCCGTGCACTACACCAACAGCGGCTCGGCCTCCGGAAATGCATTTGGAGGCGCCCCCGACGGCGTCAATAATGTGGCGTGGGTGACGGACAATTGGGTAGATGTGACCGGAGCGGATCTCAATACCGTTGCTCTCACGCGCGTCCGCTACAACGCTTTCAATGGGGAGAAGCTGGATGTGGATGTGGCGTTCAATGTCAAACCTACACCCTCATCGCCGACCGGCTTTGAATTTGCCATAGTGTCCGAACCTGATACCAGCAGTCCGATAAAAGATGTGGAGGGCACGGCGACGCACGAATTCGGTCACTTCAGCGGACTTGGCGATCTGTACAACCCCGGATATGCGCAATATGTCCGGTACATGGGTATAGAGAATCAGGAAATGACCATGTACGGAATCCTGCGGGGCAGCGAGACGAAGAAGCGTACGCTCGAAGCTCCTGACGTCGAAGGCATCAACTACATCTACTCGCACATTCCCCCGTCGCATGCGGACCTTGTGCTCGTGGTCGACGGAGCGACGTTCGCCTCGAGTTACAATGGTTTTGGTCCATCCAAAGAAAGTATGAAAGAGCTCGTTGAACGGATGAGGGATGGCGACCGGGTGGGCGTCATTCAGCTACCCGCCACCGACGTTCTGGGCACCATACAGAACGGCAGCGTTCAGGAAACAGGACTGATAACAGTCAACGCGAATACCCGGAGCGCGATCGTCGCCAAAGTCGATGCGATGACTGAAGGTGGGTCAAGCTCGCTCGGTGCCGGACTACAAGCAGGCGCGCTGCAGCTTATGGCCAACCCGCTTGCGACCAACGGCAAAGCAATGATTCTTTTCAGTGCGGGCGATGATGTCGGCAGTCCCTTCGCGCTGTCGGTGATACCCAATCTCACATCGTCCCACATCTATCTCTTCACAATGGGGTTTCAGGAGAACGGCAACGGCCAGCGCCTGAGCAGCGAGCTCGCTGACTCGACGGGGGGAGCGTACTTCCTCGCAGCCGATTCTACAATACACCAGGTGGTCAAAGCGATCTGGTACAGGCTCGCAGGCTGGCAGATTGTCGGCGATTCTTCAATTATCTCGAATGCTACCGCCTTCAACTGGCAGGGCGCGTTCAATTTCCAGGGCGGCTTCAATTACCAGGGTGCTTTCAACTATCAGGGCGGCTTCAATTATCAAGGCGGCTTCAACTATCAAGGAGCGCGTGTCGATGAAGGGACACTGCAAATCCTGCCCGCCTTCAACTGGCAGGGAAGTACCGGTGAGCTGGTGCTTGTTCCTCCGCAGGACGGACTGACAATCTCCGATGCGGGTGGTACAATACCGGAAAACTTCTCGGTCATCACCCCTGAAAACTGGGACAAAGTTCCTGTTCCGAACCAATTCTTCACCGCGATAAAGTATGTCAGAGGAACAACATACAACTTCTACAAGGTGACCAATCCGAAACCGGGTACCTGGGCACTATTGCCCGGCGGGGACCCGGCGAACCCCACTGCACCGGAGCAGCTGAACCTGTCACTGGCCGCACTCACGGACGTCACGCTGAACGTGCAGTTTGCTAAGTCGACATATCTTCCGGGAGATGAGATCCAGATCCAGGCAAGTCTTTCTCAGGGCGGCCCGACACTGAGTGGGGAACACATCACCGGCGGAGTGCCGATCAGTAACGCGAACGTCCGGACGGATGTCACGATTCCCGGATCGCCGACCCCTGTCTCGATCACGCTATCGCCGATTGGGTATGGACTCTATTCCGGGGTATTCAACGCCACCTCCGAGGCCGGGACGTACCGGTTCGAGACGCATGCGTCCGGCACAATCTCCGTCGATGGCGTTGCGGGTACCACGCAGGTCAGTTTCACCCGGCAGAGCGAACAGTCTGTGTTTGTGTCCCCGCCGCTGGTGCCCGATGCTGTCCTGCTGGCGACAAACAACGCGATGGTGAAAGATAGTTCGCACATTGTCTCCGGGAGTATCATCGTCAACCAACAAGGGACCGGATCATCCCTGTACCCGCAAGTGGATCTGCTCATCGGCAAAGGGGTCTCAACTCCGCCACAGTTCACGCTGAAAGCCTCCAGGATCTCCGTCCTTTCCGGGGCGACCGTCGCGAGTGACGTCTTCTACAATCAACTCACGAACACCGGAGTGATCACCGGTACAACAACCACCCCCCTGGCGCTTCCCGTCGTGGCCGCACTCCCGCCGTTCGAAACTGCGTCTGCCGGAAAGAAGGACATCTTCGTGGGCGATGGACAAGCGGTGACGATCGCAGCCGGGAAGTACAGGCATATCGTACTCCTGCACGATGCGACGCTCACATTCACCGGGGGCACCTATGACATCGCGAGCCTCTGGATCGAAGACAGATCGAAGGCGGTCTTCAACGCTTCATCAAAAGTGCGGATCAGGTATGGCTTTGCCGCAGACGACCACGTATATGTCGGCCCGGCTAATGGGAGCTCGATCGACGCATCGCAAATCATCTTTTTCGTCGGTGGTGCAGATGCGCTGTTCCCGTTCACCCGCGGAGCCGGCTTCGGTCCCAAGGGAACGGTGTACGCAAACTTCTATGCACCGAACGGCACCCTGGCAATGGCTGACGGCGTTCAGGCAACCGGCTCGTTTATCGCGAGGAACGTTGTGATCGGGAAAAAGGTGCAAATCACATTGGCGAATTCCTTCACCGGGCTGACGAAGAGTTCCGGTGATGTCTGGACGCTTGAACCCGGAGGTTCCACCGCAACGGAGCAGATTCCGACGGAGTACGCCCTCGGGCAGAACTATCCCAACCCTTTCAATCCGACGACCACAATCGCATTCCAGGTCGCAGGAAGCGGATTGCAGGACGTACAACTCATGGTATACGACCTGCTCGGAAGGGAAGTGACCACGCTGATGAATGAACCACGCGGACCGGGCAATTACCGCCTTCAGTTCGACGCAAGAAATCTTGCCAGCGGGATGTACATCTACCGCCTCACTGTGGGTGGCTTCGTGGAAAGCCGGCACATGATCCTGTTGAAGTAAATGGCAAGGAGGATAAGCACATCATCAACCCCCGGGTGGCACTCCGCGCTGGCACTGGCATGTGCGGCGATGGTCGGTGCGATGGGGCTGCAGGCCCGGGAGTCGATTCCCTTTCACCACCTCACGGTGAAACAGGGATTGTCGCAGGGGTCTGTCAATTGCATCTTGCAGGATTCCAGGGGATTCATCTGGCTCGGGACGCAGGATGGCTTGAACCGCTTCGACGGGTACAACTGTACGATCTTCAAGCATGATCCGGAGGATCCGCATTCCCTCAGCGACAATTTTGTTTTGGGCGTCTACGAAGACTCGAGCGGCGCGCTCTGGGTGAAAACGCTGAATACGCCTGCGGTGGTGAATCGGTTTGACCGGGCAACCGGTTTCTTTCGTCGTATCGCCGCCGACAGTGTCAACCTCATCGGCATGCGCGGCAATACGGTCAAGGCCGAGTACCAGTCCCCCGATGGTGTCCGGTGGCAGGGGACAATCGGCGGCGGAGTCACGCGCTACGATCCCTCAAGCGGTGTGTCAACATCATTCAAGAACGAACCGGGAAACCCCAACTCCATATCTGATGACCGGGTGTACTCTGTCAAAGGTGATCGTCTCGGTTTCATCTGGATAGGGACACGGCAAGGTCTGGACTGCCTTGATCCACGCACGGGGGTGTTCAAACACTTCCGGCACGACGCCGCGAATCCGAACAGCGTGAGTGACAATTGGGTCTGGCCGATACTGGAAGACCGCGACGGTCACCTCTGGTTTGGCACATTCCGTGGCGGTTTGAACCGCTTCGACAGACGAACGGGGAAATTCACGCGGTTCAGGCACAGCGATGCAGATCCCCGCAGTCTCGCCGGCGATCAACTGTACTCCCTGTATGAGGATCAGTCGGGGATGATATGGGTCGGAACGAATGAACACGGTGTCGATCGATTCCATCCGCATCTCAATCCGTTTCAGCACCTGGCCAATGATCCCGCAAACCCCGGGAGTCTGATTGACAACAGTATACTGTCTATGTTTGTCGACCGTTCGGGAGTCGTATGGGTCGGGACGCAGCGCGGTGTTGACCAGTTCGACCGGGAGACGGGAACGTTTCGCCATCTCTCCCACAATGCCGCCATACCCGATGGGATCGGCGACAACCAGGCGCAGTGTTTCACCGAAGATCGCGACGGCAATCTCTGGATCGGCATGGTGAGCGGCGGTCTGGACATGTACAACCCTGCGACTCGCCGCTTTCGCCATTACCGGCACAACGAAAACGATCCACGGAGCCTCAGCGATGATCGCGTCTACGCTCTTACCGCTTCTTCCAGAGGCGGCGTCTGGGTGGGGACATACGGAGGCGGGCTCAACTACTTCAACCCTGTGACGGGTGTGTTCACACGCTATCCACACGTCGACTCGCTCCCGTCGAGCCTCGGTGCGCCAGGGGTTCTTTCTCTTCACGAAGACCGGAACGGCACGCTCTGGGTGGGCACGTATGGTGGGGGGCTCGACAGGCTCCATCGTGATTCGACCGCGTTCACCCATTACCGGCACCGGGACAGTGATGCCCGCAGTCTTAGCGACAATATGGTGCTCTGTGTGACCGAGGATCGGGGTGGGAAGCTCTGGCTCGGGACTATGGGCGGTTTGAATCGCTTCGACCCCGTGACCGGACTTTTTGACACGTATCGTGAAAAGGATGGGTTGCCCAACAGCATGGTGTGGGGGATACTTGAAGATGCCCATGGCCGCCTCTGGATAAGCACAAACAAGGGACTCGCCCTGTTTGACCAACGCACCGCGACGTTTCACGCGTACGACTATACCGATGGACTTCAGGGGGACGAGTTCAACCAGAATGCGTTTGCCTCCGACGCGCGTACGGGGGAACTCTATTTTGGCGGGGCGAACGGGTTTACACGGTTCCATCCGGACAGCGTACGAGCAAACTCCTTTGTCCCGCCGGTTGCGTTCACATCGTTCGTCCGATATAACAGTGACGATGCAGCGGGAAAGCCGATCGAGGAACCCGGAATCGACGCGAAGGAGGAAATCCGCATCTCGTACAAGGACAATGTGGCTGTCATTGAATTTGCGGCGCTGAATTACTTCAACACATTCAAGAACCAGTACGCGTACAAGCTTGAAGGATTCACCGAGAATTGGATCCAGCTCGGTCCCGAGCATCGGGCTACATTTACAAACCTTGATGGGGGTTCGTACACCCTGCGGGTCAAAGGATCCAACAATGCCGGGGTGTGGAACGAAGAGGGAGGGTCCCTCCGGATGGTGGTGAGCCCGCCCTGGTGGAAGACCCCGTGGGCCTACGCGGGCTATCTGCTTCTGGCTTTCGGTGTTGCTTTTACCGCGCGAAGAGTCGAGCTGAACAGGCGCGAGCAGAAGTCGAGGATGCGCGAGGCCACGCTGCACGCGAAAGCAGTGGAGGCGGAAAACCGGGCACTCGAAGCGGAGAACCGGCGGAAAACGAAAGAGCTCGAAGATGCGCGCCAATTGCAGCTCTCGATGCTCCCCCGAACGATCCCGCAGGTGCCGGACTATCACATTGCGGTTTCCATGCAGACAGCGACGGAAGTCGGCGGTGACTACTATGATTTCAGCATTGCTCAGGATGGTGCGGTAAATGTGGCGCTCGGCGATGCGACCGGTCACGGATCGCAGGCGGGGACCATGGTCACGTTGATGAAGGGACTGTTCGTCTCCGACGTGCAGCGCTTCGGCATCGTGGCGTTTTTCCGTCACTGCAGTCGCACCATCAAGGAGCTGCAGCTGGGGCGGGTGTTCATGGCGTTCACCCTTGCCAGGGTGCAGGGGCCGACCCTCTCGCTATCGTGTGCCGGCATGCCTCCGGTGTTTCACTACAAACGCTGTGACGGAACGGTGACAGAAGTACTCCTCGAAGGCATGCCCCTGGGGGCGATGAAGAACCCCTCCTACACGCTTCAGGACATCGCCCTGGGGGAGGGTGATACCGTCCTTATGCTCAGTGACGGATTGCCCGAGCAGTTGAACGCACACCAGGAGATGTTCGGGTACTCACGCGTTGCGCAGGCTCTGGCAGAAGTTGGCAACCGTTCACCGGAAGAGATTATCACCCATTTCAATCATGCCGCAGAGACATGGAGAGGAACAGCATCGCAAGATGACGATATCACACTCGTCGCGATCCAGCGAACACCGGCTTCCGCGTAAAGAGACTCCGGTGTCTGATCCCATGAGGTTGCATCTGACGCTCCCGCGGATTCCTGACATCGAGCTCGTCGCTATTGAGGGGTTGGAACGTCTTGCCCGGCACCTCGGGATCGCCGATGATAAGGTGGGAGAAGCGAGAATTCTCGTCGCCGAAGCTGTCACGAATGCTCTCGAGCATGCGGGTGACACACCGCCGACGGTGCGCGTGGAATTTACGCTGACGACGGAGGAGATCGTGATCTTCGTCCAGGACAGAGGGAAGGGCTTTGACCCTGCCGCGGTTGAGGATCCCGATATAACAGGAAAACTCGGCTCGTCGAATAAACGGGGATGGGGACTTAAACTGATGAAATCTCTTTCCGATGACTTCCGGATCGAATCGGGCAGTCAGGGAACCACCATTAGTATTCGCAAACTGCTGAGGTGAGGAAGCCCATGGACCAACAATTTACTCTCACAAAAGAAGTGCGCGGGGAATGTCTGATTGTGACAACCTCGGGGTACATTAACAATGTCGGAGGCGAGGCGATTGCTTCGGAGTGCGGCGCTCATTTTGCCAATGGCATCCAGGACGTCATTCTCAACCTCGAATACTCGAAGGTCGTGAACTCCATCGGCATGTCGTACATCATCGAAATTATCGAACGGCTCCAGGAAACCGGGGGCACACTGGTGTTCACGAACCTGGATGCGGCGGTCGAAAAGATGCTGTCCATTATGGGGCTGTTCAAGTATGCCCGCAAAGAAGCGACAGTGGCTGACGCACTGTCGGCACTCGGACGCAAAGGCGTCGGACACGAATCGAGATGACTATGCTTCAGGAGACCACACAGGACCTGCTGTGCGCGCGCATCGCGATGCTCCAGAAAGCCACGCACGCGCTCACACGGGCGCTGACATTGAAAGACTTCGGCGCGCAGTTCGCGGGCGTGGTGCAGGAGATGTTCTCCCCCGTGGACGTGCATGTGCTCTTCCGTCCCGAGGGGTCCGTGTGGTGGCAGCCTCTCATGTCCGGAAATGCGGAAAGCGGGGGAGGCGCCCTCCCGCCCGTGACAGACGAGCCGACACCCGAATGTGTTGTCCGGGAACTGCCATCCGGGGTCGCGGTGAGCCAGCGGCTTTCCGACGGAGCAGCATTTCGCTTCTACTGCATTCGTGACTCCGCAATGACGGGCGATGCGGACCTGGACGTCATCACACTGCGCTTGCTGGCATATTTCTTCGATACATCGTACCACGAACTGCAGACGCGCAAGAAGCGGAAAGAGCTGGTTTTTTCGCTGAACCACCGTCTTCTGCAGCTGAACAGTCTGATCGACACGGGTATCGAGGTGACAAAGCTGGAGGCCCGGGAATCCCCGCAGCGTCTCGCGCTCGAACGGGCCGCAGCGCTCACGAACGCGTCGGCCGGGCGGGTGAGAGTGTTGCGCGGTGATCTGCTCAGGGAAGAAGTGTGCTTTCCGGAAGGGGCGAACGTGGCACCGGGATGGGTGACGAAAAGCCGTATCGAAGCTGAGTTCGTGTTTGGTGAAGAAACCTACCAATTCGAGCTCTATAACAAGGAAAGCAGGGACGGGGTGGAACAATTCGACGCCACCGATCACCTGCTGCTGGATGCGCTCGTGCGGCAGGTGCATGCATCGCTGGAGAACCGGTATCTGCATACACAGGCGCTTGAGAAACAACGGCTGGAACAGGACCTGCTTGTCGCCGCGTCGATACAGGAAAAAATCCTGCCGGCAAAGCTGCCGGACATTCCGGGTTACGATATCGCGGGCATCAACATTCCTTCAAAGTCGGTCGGTGGCGACTACTACGACTGCATCCCACTCGCGGACGGGAGGTGTGCGTTGATCATGGCGGATGTTGCCGGCAAAGGCATACCCGCCGCGCTCCTGGTGAGCAGTCTGCACGCGTATCTGCGGGCGTATCTTGAAAGCGGCATCCCCCTCGTAGACCTCGTGCGCCGCTTGAACCAGGTCATCTACACGGCATCGACGGATGACAAATTCATCACTGCATTCGTCGCGATTCTGACACCGGAGACGGGAACGATCGAGTCGGTGAGTGCCGGCCACAATCCGGTCTACTGTATGAGAGCCGACGGCACCGTGCAAGAGTTGAACGCCGGAGGGATCGCCCTGGGAATGCTGGAGATGGATTTTCCCTACCAGGGCGAAATCACGGTTATCGACAAGGGGGAAGGGGTGCTCTTGTACACCGACGGGATTCCGGAAGCCGCGGATGCAACGATGGAACTCTACGAATCACATGTGCCCCTGAAAGAATTCCTCCTGCAACACCGGCACCTGTCAGCGCGGCAGTTCATCGCCGGGTTGATACATGATATCCGGAGTTTCACGGGCAACGCCCCGCAAAACGACGATATCACGGCGCTATACGTTGTCCGATCGCGCTGAAGTGTCCATCCCGGCGTCCGTATCGATCCTCCAGTACTTTCCTCCTCCGCCTTCGCGCGCCATGTACCGGTATTCCACGAGCGACCGGCGCAGGCGTGCGGTATCTTCGTTGAAGTTGCCCAGGATCTGATTCACCCTCTTCTCGGTGTAGCGCACGCCGGGTGCGAAGGCTTTCAGTACATGGCGGACAAGCACAAGGTATTTCTTCTCCTGCACCGGAAACATCTTGATACGACCATCGGGTTCTGTGAATGTCGAGAGAACTTTCCGTTCAAATGCGTCCGGATTTTCGGCGACGGATATCGACGGTTTCTCCGCCTGCTGCAGGAGAGTCCGGGCCATGACACGCAGCGCTTCGGTATTGAGCCGGTAGACGCTGTAATAGCTTTCCGCCTTTGCCGACACCAGCCCGGCGTCTGACAAACGGGAAAGATGGTGCGACACCGTGGACACGCCGATCTTCAGGGCTCTGGCAATCTGTTCCACGGTCCGGGGGGATTGGGCGAGCAATCCCACAATCCTCAGACGCTGGGGTTCGCCGAGGACTTTGAAAAAGCGCACATACTGATCGAAATGTTCGGGTTGCGTCATATCTTGTCCTATAGAACTATTTCGACTAATGTAGAAATAATTTTACGAAAGGTCAAGTGCCTGCAGACTGATGATTTTCGACTCGGTTTTGCATTTGAGACAACGAATCGATTCCGTCGCGCTTTTTGACGAGGCAATCCGGTTGCTTGACACATTACCCAGAATTCTCCATATTGAAATTATCGATACAGTTAACGCTAACTAGAAGTGCGGAGTCTTTCGCTTGAAATCCCCTCCCGGACGCCCTGTTTTCGCGTTTTGCTTCATTGCCGCGTCTGCTATCCTCCCGCTGACTCAGGTTCACCCCGCAACCTATTATATCTCAACAACCGGGAGTGACTCGCAGCCCGGCACAATCGATCAGCCGTTCCTGACACTCGCCAAGGCTGTGGGACTCTCCACCGCCATATTTAGCCCCGGGGATACGATCCTGGTCAGGGGTGGAGTGTACATTAGCCCGGCGACGGTCACCATATCCAAAAACGGCACCACGACCGCGCGCTATCATCTCCTGGCGTATCCGGGCGAACGTCCACTGCTGGATTGCTCCTGGCTCGCGCCGTTCGCCGAGGTGACTGCCGCAGACTTCGTCAGCATCGACACCGCAGGCGTCGGCGGGCCACGCAAGGCCGACGGGAGCCTCCCGGACATCACGTATCTCGTCCCCGCACCGTCGAGTCAGTTCGTGGATGCAGGAACCGATGTGGGATTGCTCTTCAACGGCAGTGCGCCGGATCTCGGGGCATTCGAAACTCAGGCACCCGCCGGCCTGGCATCCCACGGCATTCCCAAGGCCGGTGGATTTTCTTTACTGCCAACGTATCCCAACCCATTCAACGGGGCGACGACCATCGCATACATGCTGCCCGCACGTAGGGAGATCACGGTAACGATTTTTGACACGCGCGGCACGCGTGTCCGGACACTCTTCCGGGCTGTCCAGGATGCCGGTTTCCACTCGCTCCGATGGGATGCCACAACTGACGCGTTGCGTCCTGCCGCCTCCGGTGCGTATATCGCCCGGATTCAGGCAGGACAGGAAGTGCGGTCCGCCCGGCTGGTTCTCCTGAAGTAACCCCCGAACTGAAGCTGTTCGCGATAGGGTGAATTGTGCCTTGTGGGGATGGCTGGCCCTACCTGATCAGCAGCATCTTGCGCTCCATCGTCGACGACCGGGTCATCATCCGGCAGATATACATCCCTGTGGCCAACCCGCTGCCGTCGAACTGCACAGCGTGCTGACCTTGCTCAACGATGCCGTCCAGCAAGACGGCGACCCGCTGTCCAAGGATAGACACGACCTCAAGTCGGACCTGCTGTGGTGCGGCCAGTGAAAATCGTATCGTTGTGGTCGGATTAAAGGGGTTGGGGTAGTTTTGATGGAGTATCATTGCTGACGGCTGTACCGCAGGAGTCGGAGCGACGGCAACAAACTGTGCTGCGCCCACAAGCGGAAGATCCACATATGACGGTGCGGCCGCTGAAGAGCTGACGCTGGAGCCCGCACTGTTGAAGTAGGGAATGATTTGCGCCCGGTAGCTGTCGTACATATCGAGGGCCGTCACTTCAACGCCGATACGGTGCCCCGTCGGGAAAAAGTGCGAGAGGGCCTGACAGTCGAACCCGTAATCGAGGCAAGTCCCGGGATTGTTCTGGCGCACACCATGTGCCCCTCGAGTGATCAGCGACCACACCCGACCGGTGTCTGTCTGCGCGACGTCGAATATGCGCACGTGAGACTGGAAGCGCGATGCATCGGAACTCAGGTGCAGGACTGCGTGAGGAATACCGGTTACCTCCAGCGTATCTGCGAGGGGATCCGAGAGGAAACGGGCAGGCGATGCGCGGAATGCACGTGTAAACCCAATTCCGGAATAGGCATCGGCCCATCCCTGTGCCGGGGTATACGTTGAATCATAGATCTGGGTGAACGGTGTTTCCAGCGCCTGTGCAGGAAAAGTTGTTCGCAGAGTCGTGCCTGAGCAATACAATCGCAGCGTCCCGTGAGGCTCAGGAGGCCAGCCGACGACTTCGTGATGTGGCCAACCGGGCCTGTCGTCGGCATAGACAATGAATGGGACATCCGAGCGTTCCAGGGGCACATCTTTCAGCCACCTGTCAAACCACGACGTCATCAAGCTGAGGACGTAGAAATACTCGCCGAGATGTATCGGTTCCCCGTGTCCGTTCGTTCCGAAGTAGGACCACACAGGAATGCCCCGGAGCGTGAGCCGGTGGACTGCGCGTATGGCCCCATTGACCGGAAAGAGCACATCACCCCACCCCGTGCAGTGCACAACCGGAATGCGCACGCTATCCAGCAGACATTCAAGGTCTCGTGCGGTGGCGAAGACATGCACACTGTCGTACTGTTCGCTCACGACGAACTCTCGCAGGCGATCCCTTACCGGATCGTACCGGACTGACCCGAGGTTGAGTTCAAAATGGAGTTGCTGTTCGATGCAATTATACGGAAAGAGATCCAGGGAATACGATGGTGGGCCGACGATTGAGGCAATGACCTTGACGCCGGGCATGGCGTGGGTCGCGGCGATCCAGGCATGGATTCCCCCCTGCGACCCGCCGGCGACTGCAAGGCGTTCGGGGTTGACACCGGGCATGACACGAAGATGTTGAATCACCTCAAGAAGATCCTGCACTTCCCGCGGACCCATGGTTGTTGAGAGTCCACCCGAATTTCCCTGTCCGCGCACACTATACGTGAGGCATCCATACGCCAGCGTCGTGAGGTAAGTGCTGATGGGCGCCATTCCGTCTTTGTTTCCGCCGTACCCGTGTATGAGCACAACGGTAGGAAAGCCGGAGGCCGGAGCGCCGCTGTCCGGAAGCGCCAGAGTTGCTTCGAGCTTCACGCCGTCACTGACAGTAATGGTGTAGTCTTGTATAACCTGAGCTGAAAGAGCAGGAGCGACAAGATCCAGAGTCATCATCAGTCCGAAGCAGCAAGCGAGCCGGCGCAGGTCTGGGAGCATGTTCTTCGAGAGTAAGTGTGAGGCAGAAGCGGTGAGTGAACCTGTCTATAATGTACGACGCCGGAGATCGAGGCGCAAGGTGCCTCCTTGCTCCTTAACGCAGCCCTGCGTATCTTTTACCCATGTATCCTCAGCGCGGTGAATAGCCACCTCCAGACGGCCGAAGGATTCTCACTGCCGGGAGATACCTCCGAGGCATCCAACTACTTTACGGAGAATATCGCTGAGCCTCCTGATGAAATACTTGATTCAATAGGAAAGGGTGACATAATCATGGAGAACGCGCACATGCAGGTGGAACAGATAAAGACCGCGATCAAAGACCTCCCGGTCGAGGATCGAAGAAAAGTGGCCCTCTATATCCTTGAACTTGAGAAGGATTATTTTAAGGGAACCATTGGTCCGCAGATTGCGGAAGACCTGGAGAGCGTCACGAAAGTCATTCAGGATGCGGCGGAGAAGGTCAAACAACATTTGCGGGACAAGAAGTAATTGTCGCCGGCTGCATATCACCCGGAGGTGAGCATCGGTATTCAGAGTGATATGAACGTGCCGCTGCGCGGTCACCCGTGACCGCGCTCCCGCCACAACGGCTCTGGCTGATGGACATCGCCAGGGAAGCCGGTGACCGCTACTTCAACCCGTCAACCGGCCGGTGCGTCATCACCAGAGATACGTACTGGTACGCGATTGCGCTGCTCTTCGACAAAGATGTGGAACGACGGAGATTCGGCGGACAGTTGATTGCGACGCTGGAACCGGAAGATGCGACACATACCCCCGCAACGCTGCTGTCGGTCCTCCTCCGGATTCCCGACATGATTGACTCTTCGACGACGGCGCGGCTCGACCGGGCGGTATGCAGTGCCTTGGGCGGGTCGGCGTTGTGCGAGTTGCACGATGGGAACGTCAACCATCCGCTTGCGGCATATGCCACACTCATCCTCGGAGGAGAGCGGTGCGGCGCCGCATGGGCGACAGATCTGGGGACGGCCCGATTGGAGGCATTTCGTCGTCGCATCGGCGATCATCTCGGCACCCGGCGCCGGCAGGCGGAGATGTCGGAGTACAATAGTCTCACCTACACAGCCCTCGACCTCTGGTTTCTGGCACTTATTGCAGAACATGCCCGGTCGGAGAAGGCGCGGCGGCTTGCGCTGTTTCTGGAGCAACGCCTCTGGATCGATGTGGCCATGCATTTTCATTTTCCGAGCGGGCAATTCGCGGGCCCTCACTCGCGCTCGTACGCAGATGACTCGATGGGAGGTTGTTCGGCGCTGCATTTCACGATGCTTGCCGCATTCGGCGATCCCGTCTACATTGAACCTGCTCTGTGTTATCGCTACAACCATCCGTCGACTCTGGTGCAGAATGCCCTGGTGGCGATACTCCCTTTTCATGTGCCGGACCTTGCACGCACGATCGCCCGGCAGAAACCGTTTCCCTATGAATTCCGCAAGACGACGTACGGCGAAAGCTATCACGAGAACAGCAGGCGGACGGCAGGAGTTACCGGCACGGGTGCACCGCCGTTTGCGTTTGATGAGGAAGTCTATCCCGGCGGGTGGAGCGATCTCACGACATACCTGACAGAAGAGTATGCGCTCGGTTCCGCGTCCATGCCCTATGTGAACGCCGGCCATGCCGACAGCGTGATGCTGCGCATACGGCGGAACGACGGGATCCGGAGTCTTGCAGATTTCCGGTCGGTGTACACGCGGGGCGTTTTCAACGGCAGCCGCGCCGGCGAAGCAAATCACTGCCATGTGGCAAAGACCTCCGTCGACGAAAGCTATCTGTACGAAGAGGGACGCTGTGCGACATACCAGCACAAGAACAATCTCATTGTGTGCTACACGCCGAAACGCGCGGGTCATCGTGGAGTGACGGAGTTCCGCCTGGATCTCCTGCTCACGTATCACGCGCCGCTTGATGACCTCCTGGTTGACGGGGCCCCCATTCCCGCCCTGCCTTTTGCCTGTGCAAGCTCCGCCAGAATCTGTTTTCGGGACCACCGCACATTCGGTCTGATACTCCCGCTCCGGCCGGCGCCCGCGGCTTCGACCACGCCCGTAAAATTCTGGCGATGCGGCGACTACATGGTGATTTCGATGGGCAATTATGAGGGCCCTGCCATGGATCTGTCCCGTGAAGCCATCAACCACTGGTGGACAGGGTTCGTGCTGGTCCTTGCCACCTCGGCGGAAATGACGTGGGAGGAATTCCTGCGGAACGCCGGGAAGGCAACACTCGATCAGCGTGAGCATGATGCCACGCTGCGCACGGTGCGATTCACGTTGGGCAACGACTCCATGGATTTCACCTATGATCCCTTCAAGGAGGTGGTCGTGTCGCGACGGTGGAACAGAGCGCCGGATAGTGAGGAGCACTTCAGCGTGAACGCAGGCGGTGCTGCGACGGGGTTATTCTGCCCGCCGACGCTCTTCGGCCACGAGGTGATGCCGTGAAATGGTCACGCGCAAGACGGGAGCAGGTGACCGGGATCGCCTTCATTTCACCCTGGCTCATCGGCTTCCTGGTGTTCACGCTTGGCCCGATGATCGTCTCTCTCGGGGCGAGTTTCACCTCGTGGACAATGCTGTCCCCGCCGACCTGGGTCGGACTGGAGAACTATGAGCGCATGTTTGGGGATGATCCCCTTTTTGCACAGTCTCTGCTCAATACCGCCTATTATGTCCTCCTCGCGGTTCCGCTGGCGACCGTACTTGCCCTCGGGCTGGCACTGATTCTGAACCAGCATCTTCCCGGAATGGGCGTGTTCCGGACGATCTTCTTCCTTCCGTCGATTACGAATCTCGTAGCGGTATCGATTCTGTGGATTTGGGTTTTCAATCCCGAATTCGGTTTGTTGAACAGCGCGCTGCGAGTGGTGGGTGTAACAGGACCACTCTGGCTGCAGAGTGACAGCTGGGCCAAACCGGCGCTGATCGTGATGTCCCTGTGGGGGATCGGCGGATCAATGATCATTTTTCTCGCGGCGCTGCAGGGGGTCCCGCACGAATTGTACGAAGCTGCCGCACTCGACGGTGCCGGCCCCGTCAGACGATTCCGCGCCATCACGCTGCCTATGATCTCACCTGCTGTGTTCTTCAGCCTGGTCATAGGGCTCATCGGAGGGTTACAGGTATTCACGCAGGCGTTCGTCATGACCGGGACTGCCCAGCCCGGCTCCGAGGGCGGCCCGAATAATTCAACACTCTTTGTCGTGCTCTATCTGTACAAGAAAGCATTCCAGGAATTCAAGATGGGATATGCTTCAGCGCTTGCATGGGTTCTCTTCTGCCTCATCCTGATCGTTACGCTTGTCCAGAAAAGGCTCTCGCGGAAATGGGTATACTACGAAGCAGGAGAGCGCTGACAATGGAGCAGTCACATCTCAAAAAACCGTACTGGCAGACGATCATCTGGTGCTCCGGCGCATACCTCAGCCTGCTGATCATGAGTGGACTTTTCGTTGCGCCATTTGCATGGATGTTCTCAGTGTCGCTGCACGACCTGCCCGGAGTGTTTGCCCAGCCCTTCCAGTGGATTCCAGAACGGGCGATGTGGCGCAACTATGCAGACGTGACGTCGCTTCTTCCATTCTGGCGGTACACGGCCAACACGGCATTGATTACTGCCCTTACCGTGACAGGCACATTGTTATCATGCTCACTTGTCGCCTTTGGGTTCTCCCGGCTGCGTTTCAAGGGGCGCGAGACACTGTTTTCCGTCTGTCTCGCGACGATGATGCTCCCCGGCCAGGTGACGATGATCCCCCTGTATATGTTCTTCTCTTCCATTGGGTGGGTCGACTCATATCTCCCGTTGATCGTTCCTGCATTCTTCGGTTCACCGTTCTCGATTTTCTTGCTGCGCCAGTTCTTTCTGACTATCCCGAAGGAGTACGACGAAGCCGCGATGCTCGACGGGGCCGGATGGTTGAGAATCTACTGGAGTATTGTGCTCCCGCTGGCACGGCCGGCGCTCGCCACCGTCGCCCTCTTCACGTTCATCGGCTCCTGGAACGACTTCTTTGGCCCGCTGATTTACCTGAACTCACCGGAGCTGGCCACATTGACCCTGGGACTGAATATGCTGAAGTCACAGATTGTGGGAACCGGCACGACGCAGTGGCACCTTCTCATGGCCGGCGCCGTCCTGATCATGCTGCCGAACATCATCGCCTTCGCGTTGGCCCAGAAGCACTTCATCAAGGGAATCGCCATGGGAGGATTGCGGGGATGATAACCAGGCGCGATCTCATGTGGGTGGTGGCACTCAACCTCATGGCCGTGTCTTCATGCAAGCAACACGCCGCGGGTCCGGAGATTGTGTACAATTGTGCCGCGAATGCATCGGATATCGCCGCCCTGGAGAAAGAAATTCCTGCGTTTGAGGCCTCGTCGGGTATTCATCTCCGCCTCAACCCCTTCACGGGACAGGAGAAGCTGTACGCGATGATGGTAGCCGGGCAAACCCCGGACATTTTCTATACCAACTCCACGATGCGTGATTACCTCGCTGCTGAGGGAAGGCTCCTGGATCTGCGCACGGTGAGCGCGGGTGATCCTTTTGTCGAACGCCTCTGGCCGGCGATCCTCACAGCCGGGCTATCCGTTGATAGCGGCTGGTATAGCGTGGGGAATTGGAGCTACACACTCGGTGTCTATTACAACCGCGATATGTTCGACGCAGCCGGTGTGCCATATCCGGATACCGCGTGGACGTGGGAAAATATGTGTGCGATTGCGCACCGTCTGACGAAGGATGCGAACAACGACGGTGTGCCGGAAACTTACGGCATTTTTATGGGGAGCCATTTTGTTGAAGTGCTTGAGATGACGAATGGCGCGGATATCCGACCGCAGGCACTTACAGCATCTATGACCCGCGAATCGGTCGAGGCATTCACCCTGTACCTCTCGTTGATGCATGAGAAGATAATGCCCGATCTCCGTCGTATCCAGGCATTGGGCATGCAGCCTTCGCAACTCCTGGAAAGCGGCCGGGTCGGCATGCTCGTGGAAGCAGTCCCGCACCAAATGCTGATTGAATCGATGAAGATCAGGTGGGGTGTCGCTCCGTTCCCGCGGATCCCCGGCAAGCCGGTCAAGTACTTCCGGAGCGGAAGCGGAGGACTTTCCATCAGCGCAGGTACCGGGAACCCGACTGCCGCCTGGGAGGCCCTCAAATGGATTATCGGATGTGCAGAGGTGTACCAACCTAACCCGGTTCTGCAGGACGTCGATTTTGTGGGGGGATGGGAATCGCGTTACCCGCAACTCGTGGGTACCGGATTCCGTGATGTGTGGGACCTCAGCATCCGGCATGACGGTGGAGACCCCCGGTTCTTTGTCCGGTATTCCAGCTGGACTTCAGCGTCCATTCTCGAACGGCTTCAACCCCTGCTGGATCGCCTCTGGGCAGGCTCGATTGATGTCGGTGAACTTGCATCGCTCATGCCCGAAGTGAATGCCCGTGTGAGAAGGGAACTCAGCGATCTATCAAAGAAAGAAGGTTTGAGACCGGCATTTCGCAGGGATATCGAAGTAGCTCTGAAAGGCCTTGATAGTGGCGCTGACCGCTCTCCAGACAGGTGACTCTTCGCTCGTAGTCAGAGACGGCGATGAGGTCATCGCCGAAATCCGGGATCTGCATCTTCGGAATGTTCGCTTCCGACCCGGCGGACGGTTACTCATCGGCAATGAAGTCCCCCTGCCGCTCTTCTGGGAGCAGTATGCGAACCATGAAGATCCCGAGCGCAATGCAGGCAGCAATGGCCGGCTTCGCATCGTCCACGCATCGCCGGCCTCCGTGAGTGTCGTCTGCGAAGGAACCACAGAGTCGAGCGCAGTGGAAAGCGTCTTTGAGACCTCATTCCGTTCGGGGGGAGGGGACCGGCGCTACGAGGTTGAAATACGGGCCACGATGCGCATACCGGAAGGCCGTTCATGGTCTGTCACACCGAATCCAAGCCACGGAGAGGTCGAGTTCTGCAATATCTGGCCGGACGGCGCGTTTTCATCTACGATGAAAAAAACCATGCGCTATTCCGCATGCTATGTTGACCGTGGCACCGGTGTGACAAAGATTCCGCACCACCACCTGGAGTCACAAGACAAACACAACATCACTTTGCACACCGGCGACAGGATGGTGTGGCTCCTTGAAGACGAGAACCTGTGTGTGACACTCCTCTCCACCGGCACCGTGACCGCCGGGATTTGCGCATACATGTGGGACGCACATCTGGGCTACAAGGCATGCACAGACGCAACAGCGAAAGCACTGCCCGCCGGGTCAGAGTACTTCGCCGCGTACCGGCTCTCCGCGCTCGATGCCCGGGAGGGAAACCGGCTCATGGAATCTTCCGTCCTGGCTGCAGCGACTGAGCTGGATGCTACTCCGGTCATCGTCGACGGTGTGCATACTTTCGCCGAAACATTGTGGACCGTCAAGCGGGACCCTGCCGATGTCTGGCCATGGGAAACAGAGGTCCACACGGGCGACCCCGGCACGGTGAATTTTTTCGTTGACCGGACACGCGGCTGGGATGACCATGCATCTGTGTGCATTGATGCTCGCCGTTCCGCCGGAGCAATGTGGAAAGCGACAGCACTCGGGCCCGCATTCCGCCAGCAGGAATTCACCGCAGGCGAGCGGTACCGGCTGAGTGCATACGTAAATACTGAGCTCGTGTCAGGAGCGGCCTCCCTGGCGATACGGGTTCACAGAAAAGGGGCCCCCGGTGTGTATGACCCGACGCAGTATGATGTCTTCCGTTGTTCCACCGGAGTGACGGGGACCGCAGGGTGGACATATCTTGAGGTGACTACTCCTCCCGTGCGTCCCGTTGCCGACAGGATCCACCTGCTCCTGGAAATGCACGGATCAGGAAAGTGTTGGTTTGATAATGTTCAGTTTCTGAGAGGCCTATGAAACGCAAGTCGCACGGAACTTTTCCCCCGTCAACCTTGATGGTGTGGACGCTGACGGACAGAGTGATTGAGGACAGGGCGACACTGGAGTCGCAATTCCACGAGATACGCCAGTCTGGGTTCGGCGGGGTTGCGGTCTACGTTCGGTGCAGCCGTTACACATGGAATGATCCACCGGCACGGACTGCGTTGCACGCAGTCGGACGACTATGCCGCCGTCATGGTATTGCCTGCTGGCTCGGACCCGACCCGCGGTTTGTCTCCCGCCAGCTCATCGGAAGAGCAGGTGGCATGGAGGTTCTGCTGTTTGGCAACCGGTCGCGCGCCGATCGGTTTCCACATTTCGGGACTATCCAAGAAGGGCAGTTCTCTGTCCGCTGCGACCTCGAGCCACGACATGTTCACACGCTCAATGAAGTCGCCATCGAATACTATCCGCGGGGCATCGCCCGCGTGTACGCCGTCAGGTTGCTCCCCGGCAAAGAAATGCCGGAAAAGGTTTTGGATATCACCGCCCGCAGCCGATTCTTCTACAACGCACGGGCGCGATATGTGGAGGCCTTTGGGGCCCTCCCGGATCTCGAGGGAGATGGGTGGAATGTCTTCGCCTTCTTCCATGCGGAAACAAGTCACCTCGATTACTCCAACACATCCCAAATGCAAAAGTATGCGTCGATGCTCGATGCCTTAAAGAAGGAGGGATGTGCAGCCGACGGCATCATGTGGGACGAGGCGGGGTTCACCTGTACTTATGGCACCCTGCCGTGCACAGCGGCGATTCTCAAGGAGTACCAGCGGCGTGCCGGCAAGCCCCTTTTTACCGACCTCTGGAAACTGGCCTTTCCTGCTCTGAACGGGAGCCACATCCCCGTTCGATGCACGTACTATGAATCCGTGCAACGAACGTTAAACGCGGCAAACAGATCGACAACCAGGCAAGTCCAGCGATTGTGGGGCGCCCGGACTGCATCGGGCATTCATGATACATGGCATTTTGAATCTGCCGATATGTGCGACATGAACCATGGCAGCCTCGACCTCTGGGAGGCGGCGAAGGCCAAGACAGGCGGGTTCGTCGACATCGGCGGGATAGATCAACTGCGTGCGCCCGACGCGCCGTGGTATGCCAATCTCGCTGCCATGAATGTCATATGTGCTTCACTGGGAAAAATGAGCACGGGGCGATACGCTTACAATAATCTCTGGACCGTCGGTGACGACGGAGGGGAGGGATGGCAGACGACTATCATGAATTACTGTGTTGACACGATGGCGATCTTCGGTCTGCGGTGGATGGCGCATGCCTACGGCCCGGTCGGCACTATCGGCGAAGAACGGACATTTCTCGGGTCTCCGGAGCTCCCTGGTTATCCGCACCACAGTACCTGGCCGCGTTTTCCAGAGTGGAACCCGCGGTTGGCCGAACACCATGAGGCGGTCGAACACAGACTCCCGGAATCCCGGATTCTCGTAGTATTTCCCGTTGAAGCGCTCTATGCCCTTGCCGGCCCCGCCGCCGACGCCGCGGCAGCCAAGGTGTTCCGGCTCATTCTCGCCCTGATCGATAATCACGTCCAGATCGATGTGCATGCTCCGTCGCTGTGCCGGGAGGGCAGGTGGGTGAAAGATGAATTTGTTCTCCGAAGTGCACGGTACCGCGCGGTTATCCTCCCGTTCGCAAGCGTGCTGACACCGGAATTCTGTTCCCTCATGCGGACCGGAGGGAAGAATGTGTTCTGCCTGGGTGGAACTCCGCACCTTCTGACAACCGGACGCGCGTGCAGGTGGACTCCGTTCGCTGTGGGAGCAACAACCGACTCGGTTCTGGATTGGCTGCGTACGTTCCCTGAAGACAGCGTACTGGAAGCGCCTGCAAGAAGCTGGGCGACAGTGACACCAGTGCGCCGGGGAACCATCGTTTCTCTCTGCCCGGCAAGGCACGGCTACACTTTTTCGGGTGCACTCCGCTATCACAACACCGAGGTCAGTCTGCCGGAATGCAGCGGGTTGATCCGGGTCTTCATCCCGTAGAGTTGTTGGCGTCTGAAAAGTCGTTCCTCAAGGAATACCGACAAGAGATGTCCGAGATGAGTCCAACACACGACGCCATGGGTGCCCCCGCTCTTCTCGGGACGATTGATGTGTTGGCACCCGGATCCCCCGGTGAAGCCTATACCGCCGCAATTCCTCCCGCAGTCCGGGGCGAAGTGACGTTGATTGTGGAATGCTCTGCGCAGGGCTTCCCGTTTGAACAGTACTGCAGATCTGTGCGCTGGCGAGATCCCTCCGGACCATTCACGTTTTCCGCAATGGAGTTCTCCCGGGATCCCGGAGGTATCCGCGTGGGTCCCTGGCCCGGATGGCGTGGCATCCCCCGATTTCCGGCTTTGAGCATCCGGCACGAATCGGTGGAGGCCACAGTCCGGGAGACATTCTGGGGGGACGAGATTCTAAGTTCATCCGTGCGCTACGTGAGCCGGATAGCATGCAACGGCGGGAGGGCACTCAAGCTGTCAACAGCTCACCCGTTGATCATCCCCAAGCGCGTGATTCTTTACCGTACTGTTGCTCTCAAGGCTGCTCATCAGGATGTGTTCCTCCGCGAGGACCTGACCGGCGTTCATCCCCGGCTCCTCTTCACTGCCAGAGACCTTCCGCTTCTTCGCCGCAGGGCCAGGGAGACACATGTCGTGTTGTGGAACAAGATCGCCGGGTTGCTGCACTCGTGGAACCTGCCCTTTAAGAAAACCACAGAATCCAAGATCCCCGGTGGTCCGGAACGGCTCTCGTCCGAAGATAGAGTACTCCTGTCGGCATTCGGTGCCATGATGTTCCCGGATGAGGATCGTGTCAGTCGCGCCCTGCTTGCTTACAGCAGCTATCTTGCAGAGACGGCGCAGCCCGACTTTGAACCTCTCCGCATTGACACGCAGGCCGGCGAAGTGCTCTTCACCCTCTGCCTCGGTTATGACTGGCTTGTCTCGTTTATGTCCCCCGCAGAGGAACAAGCCGCCCGGCTCCGCATCTGGGAAGTAGCCGACATTTGTTTTACACATCTTGGCTATGAACGGCGCGACTACGGACAGGCTCACTACCTCGGCTGCGGACTTGGACTGCTTGCATGCTCTTTTCTCTTCTGGGAAGATCATCCTCAGGCACAAGAGTGGGCGGCCTGGCTTCGCGGCACCCTGGAATGCGCGCTGCAGCTGGTACCCGATGACGGCTTCTACCCGCATGGCATCAACCTCTGGATCTATGAGTTTGGGTTCCTTCTGCGCTGGCTTGAGATAGTGCGCACATGCACCGGGGAAGATCTCTGGCCGAAACACCTGGGACTTGAACAAGCCTCGCGCTTTCGTGCGGCCACTGTCTCTCCGGATGGACTCTACGGAGTCACGTTCGGCGATCCCCAGTACCGGACCGGTGGAGACAGCTGGTGCCATTTCCTGATCGCTGCCCGCACCGGATCGAAAGAAGCTCAATGGGTGGGCAGGCTGCTGGAGAATCTTCCACACGCGGGTGTGGATTTCCGCAGTATCCCGGCGCGACGGCGGCTCTATGAATTTCTCTTCTACGATCCAGCGATTGATGCCCGCCCACCGGAATCCGGCTACTATCATTTCCCCGACGGAGGACAGGTCTGTGTCCGGACCGAGAATTCGGTCTTTACGCTCCGCTCCGGGCCCCCCAGCGGCATGCACCGGTACACGCAGGGAGAATATGGCGCATATGGGCATAGCGATCCCGCCCATGGTTCGTTCCTTGTTTTCAGCAGAGGGTCTTTTCTCGCGAACGGTTCCGGGCCTGTCTACAGAAGAGATACACGTCTCCACAATGTGGTCACCATCGATGGCCAGGGACAAATCGGCGATTCCAGCGTGTGGCTGCCTGATTTCTTTCCCCCGGAGACACTCGCCCGGCGTCCGGAGGTGCGAAAACTGGGGAAGCGAGTCGACATCTCTGTGGATCTGACGTCGGCCTATCTCCGGCATCTCGGTGTGCAGCACTACCGCCGTGCGCTTTGCGTGGAAAGCGACCTGTTCGTCGCCGGCGTCGACATCATCCGGTGCGATGCCCGCCGATCGTTGGAATGGAATGCCCACTCCTGGGAGGATTTTGTTCCGATTCCATCGAAAGATCCCGTTCTCTACAGCCTGGGCCGCGAAATCCGACTCGCGGTATTTGCCCCGCAGGCGGCCTCATGGTCCTCCGCACTCACGGAGTTTGTCCCTGCATACGCCAACGACGGACGGAGAGATTTCCACCTGGAGGGCCGGGTCAACTCTGCCGCCGCGCGATTCGTGTGGTGCTATGCATTCGTACCGGATCTTCATCCTCGCCTCATCGACGGCACCGATGACGTGTTTCGATTGATGTTGCATGACGATGTTGAGCTCTCATTCGACGGGCACTGGCTCTCGTCCGAAAGGCAGCCGTGAACCTCAGGCCCGAAGCGCTCGTTGACCATGGTTGCTGGATCTCCGATGACAGGACGTACGCGTTCATCTCGTCGGATATCAACGGCGTCGGAGAAATCGGATATCATGGTGTGCAACCGGTCAGCCGGAATTCGCGGGTGTTCGCGGGAAGAGAAGGAGTTATCAGTTTCCGGTTGCGCGACCGGGAGGGATCGGAGCATGTGCTGCACTTCGAGGATGTCGATTGGACACCGGGTTTCGTGCGCGTGAGATGTGCATCTCCTATCGGCCGGTGCGATCTTTCGATCACGACAGCCGGACGGCGGCTGATCGTTGCGGCCACGCCGATTGGAGCGCATGCCGTCTCCTTCGTGGTCCTCTTTCACGCGGACTCAATGCTATCTGACGTGCACGGACACCGGGCATGGTCATCGGGTAGCTCCTCCAGTTCGCATGCGGTCCTCCGGTTCCGTGATACAATCATTCTCGGCGAATGGATCATGCGCACCGGTCCGTATGCCGGTGATTTTCTGATTCCGGAGCCCTTACGCCGGAAAATATTCAAACGCGCCTGCCGTTCCGGATTCGCAACAGCAGATGATCTGCTGCCGGCGTACACCAACTCTCCGGTGCCGGTCTATGATGCGGTTGTGACCGTAGTTCTCGGGGGGAGAGACTATGTGAAGGAAGAACGGGGAAGGGACCTGGCGTTCAGGGCATCGGATACGGACGGGCTGGATGCAACGGCACCTTTTGTCGTCGAATTCAAGGATGGACTTGACGGCGCTGCATCGGATGACGATCCCGTTCTCGCAGCCGCAGAAATCCGGGAACGCCACACGGGTATTTCATTGTCCGCACCTGTGTTGCAGATCCCGGATTCTCCACTCATCGGCCGGTTTTTCGAAACCGTGCCGGGACTTGTAGAGTCATGCGTCATTAAAGACCACGGCATTCCACGCGCCACACCGGGACGCTATTACTGGATCTGGGCGTGGGATGCCATGGTGACCGCATCTGCCTCCTTGCGATGGGGGAACGTGCCGGGAGCGGAGAGCACCCTTCTCTTCGTGCATTCTCACAGGGACGAAGGTGGTCTCATACCGATGCAGTGGACCCGTTCCCTGGATCCTCTCGACACCCAGCCGCGCGGTTCTCTGGAGGTATTGCTCACGTCTCTCGCCCACACGACATTCCTGGAAACACGAGACAGGCGGATCCTGGAAGAGGTGTATCCTTCAATGACCCGGCATCTGGCGCAACTCCGGGAAGAGTCTGACACAGATGGTCTGTTCAGGAACATGGGTTTCTATCCGGATCTGCCTCTCCAGTTCGGTCGCACGGAAGCCAGCGCCGTCGCCCTGGAAATCGGCAACTTCTATACCTTCTGCCGCACGTGCGAGGATGTCGCCGTCGCGATGGGCGACGAGATCACATCCCGGCAGGCTCTGCAGATGGCCGAACGATTGGAGGCGTCGTTTCTGGCTCGCTTCTGGGACAACGAAAGTGGCTTTCTACTGGATGCAGTTGATCTGGCATCCGGGGATCGCAACATCAGTTACCCTTTGTTTACACTCATGTTTCTGCATTCGGCGCTGGGGTGGCCGCTTATCCGGCCGAAGCTCGCCGCCTGTGCCGGGTTTATCGCCCAGAATCACCTGTCATCGCTGGGTACGCGGCTTCTCCCTTCGTGGGACAGGAACGCAGGGTCGGAGACGGCCACGGGTTCCTGGTATCCGCATTGGGATCTCTATGCGCTGAAGGTCCTGCGCAGAGCGGCCCGGGTGCCTGAGATCATGACCTGGCTGCGGGGCGTTCAGAGGGTCCTCGATCGCCTGGGCTATGCCCCGGAATTCCTCGCTCTGGATCGACCGAGCACAACAGACACCGATTCCTGGCTCCGGCATGGAGCGCCGTCAAATCTCAACTGCGTCACCGGTTGGTATCAGGCCCTGCTCGAGGGGATTGTTGGACTGGAGTTCGATCCGGGAGGCATTACTCTGATCCCGCTTGCACTCCCCCTGGGCGAGGTAGTGTTGTCCGGCATCCATCATTGCGGAACAGTGTGGAATGTAACTGTGCACAACGGCGGATCAGGACATTGCTCGCTCCGTATCGATGGAGAGGAATTGCACGGGTGCATGAAAGTGCCGTCGCGCTTTTCCTCCGGTGGAGAGCATACTCTCGAGGTGGTTTACGATGCAGCGTCCCGTCCGCGCCGATTCATGGAGTTCGTCAATGCGGAATTGCTGGAGACTGCTGAGGAAGGCGAATCGGTGCTGGCGCGCATCCGCGCCCTCGGCTGTGTCGATGTGGTGTACACAGCTCCGGCACCGGGACGGTGTTTTCTGGATGGTAAGGAAGTGACAGGTGTTGCGCACCTGTCGGGGAGCACCTACACGGCGCATCTCCGGATACGCGGAGACCACACCCTGCGCATCTAGTGTCATCACCACTCCCATTGTACGGCACATCTACGAAAGGCGTGTCCATGAGCACCGCAACCCGTATCTTTCTGTATACGGCATGTTTCACAATAATGGCCATCGGGGAAATGCGGCCGCAGGACCCTTCACCGGTGATCAAAAAAACGGCACGATACGATATCGTCTGGGAAACCCCCAGCAAAGACCATACCGGATCGATGCCACTCGGGAACGGCGACCTCAGCGTGAATTGCTGGGTGGAGGATTCGGGAGATCTGATCTTCTATATCGGGAAGACCGATAGCTGGGATGACAATGGACGTCTGTTGAAGGTGGGACGCGTTCGCATACAATTGGATCCACCTCCTCTCACGCCTCTGGAACAATTCCAACAAAAGCTCAGTCTTGTTGACGGAACATTCACCGTCCGGTTCCGGGCGGGCAACAAAACCATATCCATGCAACTGTGGGTCGATGCCAATCACCCGGTCATCGAGGTCGACATCAAGAGCGACCATAGCATTGCTGCTTCGGCGTCGATCGAGATGTGGCGGACAAAGAAAGACACGCTTGCGAGCATTGAGGTGAGCGATACATTTTGCGATGCCAACGGCCCGCCCCGCGGAATGACCGTCGTCGAGCCTGACGTCCTGCTTGCAAAGCCTTCTGGCGGCATCGGCTGGTACCACCACAATGGCAAATCAGTCGGTCCGGCCATCAGCGCACGGCTGCAGGGGCTGCAGGATTTTCCCAGGCCCGATCCGCTCCTGCATCGCACGTTCGGAGCCGTTATCTCCGCCCCGGGCTCCAGGCGGCTGGACGATCGCCGGCTTGCATTACCGCCGTCGGACCACCACCGGATCAGCACGTACGTCGTCACGCAGCATCCCGCCTCGCCCGGACAATGGCAACTGGCCGTGGAGAGTGTCATGGCAAAAACGGAAGCCGCCCCACGACATCACCGGAGGGAAGCCCATGAGCGTTGGTGGGAGGCGTTCTGGAACCGCAGCTGGATCCATGTGCATGCTGGAGGCGGGGCCAGCAGGAAGGACACTGACGATGCCTTTCTCGTGAGCAGATCATACGCCCTGCAGCGCTTCATCGCGGCGTGTGCCGGGAGGGGTAAGTATCCCATCAAGTTCAACGGCTCTATCTTCACTGTGCCGGCTGCCGGCAGGCCCGGTGACGCCGACTATCGGCAATGGGGTCCCGGATACTGGTGGCAGAACACGCGCCTCCCTTACGCCAGCATGTGCACATCCGGCGATTGGGATCTGATTCAGCCATTGTTCACGATGTATGCGCAGGAACTCATGCCGCTCTTCCGCTACCGGACCCGGCTGTATCTGCACCATGGCGGAGCGTTCATCCCCGAGTGTATCCTCTTCTGGGGAGATCTGTTCAACGAAGTGTATGGCTGGACTCCGTATGAACAGCGCTCGGACAAGCTCCAGGAGAACAGGTATCACAAATGGGAATGGGTGTCAGGCCCTGAACTGGTGTTCCTGATGCTTGATTACTACGACCACACCCTCGACGCGGATTTCTTGTCGCGGACGCTTTTACCGACTGCCCATGAGATTCTGACCTTCTTCGATGAGCACTATGCGACCGACGCGAAAGGCAAGCTGCTCATGTCCCCCTCGCAGGCATGCGAAACCTGGTGGGAGTGCACGAATCCGATGCCTGAAATCGCCGGACTTCACGCGGTGCTTGAGCGGCTGTCCGCGTTACCCGGATCGCTCACCACGCCTCAACTCCGCCGCTTCTGGAGCATGCTGCGGAACAAAATGCCCGACCTCCCCACACGCACTGTTGAGGGAGTCACGATGCTCGCCCCGGCCGCCATTTTTGCGAACAAGCAGAATATCGAGAACCCGGAACTCTATGCTGTCTACCCATTCCGGCTCGTTGCATTCGAGAAATCCAACAGGGAGTTAGGCAGTGCCGCACTGGAACATCGTGAAGACCGTGGTGCGTTCGGATGGCGTCAGGACGATATCTTCATGGCATACATGGGTTTGGCAGACTCCGCGAAGGAATATGTCGTCACCCGCGCAGGCAAGAGCCATCCGGAGTCCCGGTTTCCGGCATTCTGGGGACCGAATTATGACTGGGTGCCTGACCAGGACCATGGCAGTGTTCTCCTCAAGACTCTGCAGGCCATGCTCCTCCAGAGTGATGGACGCACGTGTTACCTTCTTCCCGCCTGGCCGAAGGCGTGGAATGTGGATTTCAAACTTCATGCGCCGTTCAATACGACGATCGCTGGCGAGGTTCAAAACGGAAAGATCGTACGTCTCTCTACTGTCCCGGAAACCAGATCTGCGGATATTGTTGTCCTGACCCCCCGGAAATGATCCGCGACTGGCCAGGATTCGGCCAATCCGGTCAAGGAATTCTTGTTGCCGGGGTCCGCTTCCGGACTACCAGTGTTTCATTATTTCACCGAAACACTCCAGCCCGCTGGGAATCACCGCGCCGTATCCGTGACCGGGCTTCGACCAGGCTCCGGCTAGCCAGAGATTCTTGACGGGTGTGGCGTGGCCGATGCGCTGTGAACCGGAATTGTTCACGGTCTGGTCCCAACCGTAGATCGCTCCGCGGTGATGGCCCGTGTAGCGTATGTTGGTAAGAGGCGTCCCGATCTCCTTGACTTCTATTGCCGAGGAAAGGCCCGGAAGCAGCGTCTTCTCCACCATCTGGATCAGCACCTCTGCCATTCTTTCTTTTTCCTTCCGGTAGGCCAGTTTCTCACCGGCAAAATAATCCTTCGCGAATTGTTCCCAGTGGTCGTAGCCCTGCAGCGTCAGGATGTTGATGGTGTTCTTCCCGGCAGGAGAATATCCCTCGAAGATGTTGTCGTAGAGTGTGAGGCCGTAGCCTCCGTGTTCGACATCGGCGTTGACCGCACCCGTGTAGCCGGCTTCAGGATCGTACGACCGCTCGAAGAAAATTTCTGAATCGGGGATCCCCGCATTCTTGATGAGATCTGTCTTCAGACCGAGGAACACCTGGAAGCACGACAGGCTCACGCTGTATTTCCGGCACTCGGCCAGATAGTTGCCGGCCAGCGCCTGATCCTCGATCATCTCGCCGAACGTGGCGAAGGGGCTTGCGTTCGAGACGACAACCTTTGCCTCAAAGGTCCTGCCGTCCGCTGTTCCGACCCCGGTGGCGGCGCCGTTCTTCAACAGAATTTTCTTCACTCTGGTATCAAGGAGTATGGTCCCGCCGTGACTCCTGATAAATCCCGCAAATGCGTTGCTGATGTCCTGTGAGCGGCCCCTCGGATAGTATCCCCCTCCTTTCAGGTATCCCATGAACGGCAGGGCGTAGTAGAAGCACGAGATCCTTGAGGGTGGGAGACCATAGTATCCCCATTGAGCGGAGACGATAGCCTTCAAGCGGGGATTCTTGATCCGGGAATCGACCATCTGACCCCAGGTCCATTGATGGAATTTGAAGAGATGAGAGTAATCCACCGGAAACCTGCTCATGTCCACCTGTCCCTTTGCCTCCGCGATGCGTCCGATATCACCGGCCAGCCCAGTCATGTCATCGAAGAGTCCGGTGACACCATCCTTCTCATCGGGGAAGAGGGTGTGCAGCGTGGCAACATAGGCTGCGGGGTTTTTCTGCTGCACGCGGATGTCGTAATCGGGATAAATCACACGGAAGAGGGAGGGATGCGGTGCAAACTCAACGTCGGTGAATTCGGGGAAGCCCCAGATAAGATTTGGCACGCCGTTGCGTTCACCAACGGTCGTAGAGTGCAACGATACATCGAATGTAAAACCGCCGGGGCGTGAGAAGGCCGTCGCGAAGCCCCCCACTTTGTCATGTTGTTCGATCACGAGTGGCCGAAAGCCCTGCCGGGCAAATGCCGCTGCGCAGGAGAGCCCCGCAAGGCCGGACCCGATGATGATGGCATCATAGCCCGACGATTGCCTGGCGGACGGCTGGACGAAGGGGGAGGCATTCCAATCGAGCGTCGTGGTAGCGAACATGCCCGCGAGCATTTCCAGGAATTCGCGGCGCGGTACACGGGAATCGTTCATGTCAGCCTCGCACGGGCTGGTTTACATGTCCGGCCACAACCAGCCGAACGTGCCCGCCGTAACCAAAGCGTACAGAAGTCCATCAAACGTGTTTTTCAGCGTTGCCGTCCAGGGACGTTTGTACCAGATTGACTCATGCCAGCCGCCGATGGCATACGCCGCGAATGCAGTGACACCGGCAAACCGGAAAACAGAGAGGTAGGGTGCGCCGGGTTGCAGGGCGCGGCCGGCAACATACGCCGCAAAAATGCCTATCACGATGCTATACATGAACCACTGGGCGAGTGAACCGCCCATGGAAGTAGAACCACCAGGCCAGATTGTCAGGATCGCGCCTGGACCTTTCTTCACCTTCTCCAGATACTCCGGGGATTTCATTTCTTTGGAGGTGAATGCACGGGGCATCATATACTGTCCCGCGGGAATGTTGAATTTGCGGAGGGCTTCCAGGAGCCCGTCTTCATCGGGAGGTTTCCGGTAGTCGTTCGAGTGATACCCGATGACCATATGAATGAGTGCACTGAGCACGAAAACGAAAACAGCGGAAAGAAGGATGGGGAGCCAGAGAGCGCCGATGGATACCATTGCTGCCTCCTGAGAGTTGGGATGAAGAGTGGGAGCGACGGTGGAAGTTAGGATATTCCAGGGGCAGAGGCAAGGATCTCGTGGAGCCGGCTCCAGTCACCTGAGTCTCTTATTCGTACCGGAGCGCGTCGATCGGGTTCAGCATTGCGGCTTTACGCGCAGGGTAAAACCCGAAAAACACGCCGATTGCTATGGAAAACCCAAATGAGAGAATAATGGAAAACGTGGTAATGATGGTCGGCCATTTGGCAAGACCGGAGATAAGCGATGAGCCGACCACTCCCAGCAGGATTCCTGCGGTTCCCCCGAGGAGGCTGAGGACCAGCGCCTCCACGAGGAATTGCGTCAGGATGTCGCGTGAACGCGCTCCGACGGACATCCGGATGCCGATTTCTCTGGTACGTTCCGTCACCGAGACCAGCATGATGTTCATGATGCCGATGCCGCCGACGAGAAGTGAGACCGAGGCGATGCTCGCCAGGAGTATCGTGAGTATGTCCGTCGTGGCAGTAGCCGCGGTGGCGAGATCGGCTTGGTTCCGAATCGTAAAGTCATCCGGTTCAGAGGCGATGAGCTTGTGCCGCATGCGCAGCAGGTCGGTAATCTGCTTCTGGGCGACACTGATGTTCGATGGGCTCGTTGCAGAAACAAGCACCTGGCGGAGGTAGGGAGAACGGCTGAGGCGGCGGCCGACGGTGGTATGCGGAGCAAGAATCACGTCGTCCTGATCCTGTCCCATGGCGTTCTGTCCCTTCTTGGCCAGTACGCCGATGACTTTGCAGGGAACATTGCGGATGCGCACATTCTGTCCGACAGGGCTCTGGTCAGGAAAGAGATTTTCCGCCACAGTACTGCCGAGCACACACACTTTTGCGGCCGATTTGATGTCCTGTTCTGTGTAGAAATCGCCGTATTCAACCTTCCACTTTCTAATCTCCAGATAATCCGCCCCCGTACCTTCAATGCCCGTGGCCCAGTTGAGATTTCCTGCGATCACCTGGCCTCCCGATCGTGTCCCGGGCGACACCAGGGCGACAGCCGGACAATCATGTGCGATGGCCTGCGCATCTTCCTCTGTGAGTGTGGTCACCGAACCTGCGCCAAAATGCACGCCGCCGGTCTGTTGCGCTCCCGGCAAAATGATCAGGACATTGGTGCCCAGTGCGTTGATTTGCTGCTCAACCGAGAACTGCGCCCCCTGCCCTATCGCAAGCATTGCGATCACCGCGCCGACGCCGATGATGATGCCGAGCATCGTCAGAAATGAGCGCATCTTGTTCCGCCGTAATGCGCGAAAGGCCGAGAGCAGAATATTCATGAGCTTCATTGTTCGTCGTCCTCATCGATGACCGGCATTTCCTTAAGCACCTCGGACGCACGCCGCGGATCGGGTGTAATCCGGTCCGACCGTATCTTCCCGTCCCGGAACACAATTTGGCGTTTGGCAAATCCCGCAATATCAGGTTCATGGGTTACCAGCAGGATGGTTATACCCTTCTGGTTGAGTTGCTGAAATATGTCCATCACCTCAACACTTGTTCTGCTATCCAGATTGCCGGTGGGTTCATCCGCGAGCACGATGCTCGGATCATTCACCAGTGCGCGTGCGATGGCGACGCGTTGTTGTTGCCCGCCCGAGAGCTGGTTGGGGTAGTGACGCACCCGGTCGCTGAGACCGACGGTTTCCAGAGCACGCATGGCCCGCTGGTGCCGGTCCTTCTGCGTTGTACTGGCGTACAGGAGCGGCAGCTCCACGTTTTCGAGCGCGGATGTCCGTGAGAGCAAGTTGAAGCCCTGGAACACGAACCCGATATTCCTGTTCCGGATCTGAGCAAGTTCGTCCCGCGAGAGACTTCCCACATCGATGTCCTCGAGCTTGTACGTCCCCCGCGTCGGTTTGTCCAGACAGCCGAGGATGTTCATGAAGGTCGACTTGCCCGAACCGGATGCTCCCATGATGGCAACGAAATCGCCCCGCGAGATAGTGAGGGTTATGCCACGCAGCGCATGGACCTCAACCTCGCCGAGTTGATAGGTCTTGGCAAGATGCTCGATCCGGATGAGATGCCCGTTGGGCGTCTGCCCGGGAGACTTGCCATCGGGACCGATCATCGGAACCCACCTCCTCCCGGGCGGGGACCGCCACCTTGAGGTGTGAGCGGACTCCTTGCCCGATCTGTCTGATCCTCCGCGTTATAATTGATGCCCAGCACGACCTGATCTCCGGCTTTCAGCACAGGGCTGACCACCTGGGTAGATTTCCCATCGGTAATTCCGGTCCGCACCATTACCGGCTCGAGTTTGCCGGCGGCATTCAACACCCATACCCGTCCGCGCCCGGTCGGTTGTGACGGCACATACGCATTCTTCTGATACTCCGGAAAACGGAGGTCGATGCCGAACTGCGTGTGCGTCGCCGGTTTTGCGGTGATTGCTGCGGGTGCGGATTCTTGCTGCCGCCTCCCCGCGAACGCATCGCCCAGCACCTTGCGCAATTCACCGCGCAGTTCATCGTCACTCAAGGCTCCTTTATGCGCGGCTTGTATGGAATCGCGGAGAGACCGGAAGCGCTCGCGGCGACTCTCGTCCATCCCCGATTCACCTCTGCCGCCCCCCCCCCGGGGATTGCCGGGCGCCGCGTTCGCTTTGGCGGTATCGATGACTTCAACAGGTGGCTGGAAACGGAGCGCCATGTTGGGGATCTTCAGCACATCCTGAGCGCTCGCGACAAGTACCCTGACATTGGCCGTCATTCCCGGCATGAGTTTCAACTGATCGTTGTTCACGGCTATGACGACGGTGTAGTTCACGACGTTTTGCACAGTCACCGGTGCCAGTCTCACCTGTGATACGGTTCCCCGGAATGTCTCGTCAGGATAAGAATCAACAGTGAAGGTCGCTTCCTGGCCGATGCTGATACGTCCGATATCCGATTCGTCGACCGTGGTGAGGACCTGCATCCGGCTCAAGTCATTGGCAATTGTGTAGAGCGTCGGTGAGGAAAAACTTGCAGCCACCGTCTGGCCGATATTCACTGCCCGGTTGATCACGACCCCGCTGATGGGT
>Ga0105106_10000132_pt1 | contig 47315 bp, 39 predicted proteins | sample PPLLaktember2015_5_FD_79109 | JGI IMG/M metagenome (GOLD analysis project Ga0105106, IMG submission 79109) | Freshwater sediment microbial communities from Prairie Pothole Lake near Jamestown, North Dakota, USA - PPLs Lake P8 Core (1) Depth... | ecosystem: Environmental > Aquatic > Freshwater >... | reverse complement strand
GCAAAACGTCCACCCGGGTGGAGAGGAACTGTCCCACCTTGATCATCACACCCCCCATTTGAACCGCCAGTCCCCGAAAGGCCCGGGCGCTATTTTGCAGGCGCTGCGAGCGGGTGCGCCTGGAGTAACGGCGCAGCCCCAGCCTGGGCAGCACTAACTCCCAGTATATAAATCCTAACAGCATTCGGGCAAAAAAAGTGACGATACGGCGGTAGCGATTTTTCAGCATGAATGGATAAATTATACACCGGGGCGCCTGCAACCTTTATCGCTCAAGCGCGTAAATCAGCGCACCTGAGTGCTTTTATGGTCGAGGAACTCCCGAACATCGCTTTTTATTTCTGCTCGACATGATCCTCCCTCCCGATGTAAAATAAAGGGACCGATGGATCTGCCAACCCAGATGGAGCCCCCAAGTTTGTATTTACGCAGCTATCAAGAGAGTGAGGTGTGTGGCGGCGCTTTGCGCCGCCACACACCTCGATCCCCTTCATTTTTCGATTAGTTACTTAGCGCAGGGAGGCACGGCATGAATTCGAGAAAAGTCAAATCTTTTTTACTGGGGATCACCATGGTGGTTTTGCTCGCAGCGCTGAACTATTGGCTTTTCCCAATCCTGTTTCATAGCCCCTATTTGACCTGGTATCTCAAGAACGGAGCGCTGATCGGCCTGGTCACCGCGGTGGTATCAATGACTTGGGGAGATACCAACAAGCTCACCGGCTTAATCTCCTCCCACCCGCTTATCTACCTGGGCTCCTGCGCACAGCTGATTGGCGTTTGCATGTTCGCCCTGGCTACCCAGACGAAATCCGGTAAAAAAGGGGAAAAGTCTAAGGGCGCATTCCTGGATTTAATCATCACCTTCTTGGTGCTCATCCTCCTTGTCGTTGGCCTCCTGGTCTGGCTCATCGTTGTCGCTCCTTTGCAATATTTCGTTTATCTTGTCTGCGGCGCGCCGGCGCGCTTTTTCTCAGTCTCGCCAAGACGCGCAATTGCTCGCGTGGGGTACGCTGAACAGGTCTTCTTCCAGGAAATTGGGAAAGAGGAGAAATTGCCCGAAGGCTGGTGGGATACCAGCCTCGCCAGCAAGCCGGTCTCCTTCACCAACCTGTTAACCTCCTTGTTCCTTTTGTCGATCAAGACTTTGATCGGATAACAATACCCTGCGTTCTTTACGGTCGTCATAAGCGTTTTATGGTATGCTAGACCGCATGTCCGAAACAAACCTTGCGGATTTTGCCGCGTTGTACGCCGATTTCCAGGCGCCGATCGCCGCTCTCGATTGCGGCGAGAAATGCGCCCCCTATAACGAACGAGGCGTTCCCTTTTGCTGTGATGTACGCCACGCTCTCCCCACTGCTTACATAGAAGAATGGGCGTATTTGAGAAAAAACACAGATTTGTGGCGCCCCTGGCAGGCCGGGAATACGAAAGACGACCAGAAAATGGCTCAATCGGTGCCCGATAACCAGGTCGCAATCGTCTGCCAGGGACACGCCCGCTGCCAGCGCGATTTCCGCGCCATCACCTGCCGCAGCTTTCCTTTCTTTCCCTATATTTCATTACAGGGCAAATTCCTGGGCCTGTCTTACTATTGGGAATACGAAGATCGTTGTTGGGTGATCAGCAATCTGCAAGTGGTCTCACAGGATTATCTGGCGCAGTTCATCCATGCTTATGAAACGATTTTTGCCTGGTCCCCTGCGGAACGCGAGACCTTCCGTCAGCACTCTATTCATATGCGGCGGGTGTTTGGCCAGCGCCATCGCGCCATCCCGCTGTTGCACCGCAATGGCTGGGTCTACCGCATCTCTCCTGGCAGCGGGCGCCTGCGTCGCGCCCAACCGGACAGATTGCCGAAGTTTGGACCCTATCGCATCGCAGCCCGGCTGCCTTTTGATGCTGAGGATTTCTAATTGACGGCGACCGTACAAAATAACTCGTCTGAATTTACCCTGCCCCAACGCTTTCGCAGCGATCGCCGCGGCCCGGTGCGCTGGATCGCCACGCATTCTTCACGTTATTGGTACCTGGGTCTCAGCATGGTTGCCGGCGCCTTTGGCAATGCCGCTCTGGCGGCCGTTGTCCCGATTTTGGTGGGCCAGGCAATCAACACCATTCGCACCGATTCAACCGCCATCCCCGTTTTAGGGAACCTGGCGCTTTGGATTGCCATATCCCAGGTGGTGCGCGGGGCTTTACAACTGGTACGGAACTTCAGCGCCGAGATGCTGGGTCAACTCATGGAGCGCAATATCCGCGATGAGCTGTACACTACACTGATTGGCAAGAGCATGACCTTCCACAACCTGCAGCCAGTAGGCGACACCATGGCGCGCGCCACCAACGATGTGCGCGAGATAAACCTGCTCTTCAGCCCCGGCTTGAACCTGGTGATTGGCTCGGCCAATTTTCTGATCATGCCAATCTTTGTTGCCCCGCGCTACCACCCGGCGCTCATCCTTACTCCAGCCCTGTTTATGCTGGGGTACTTTCTGGCGCTCTGGCTGTACCTGCGAGAGCTGGATCCCATCACCAGCAGCGTGCGCCAATCATTTGGGCGCCTTAACACCCGCCTGGCAGAAGCCCTGGACGGCATCGAAACTGTCAAAGGCACCTCGCAGGAACGCGCTGAGATCGAGCTGTTCACCGGCAATGCCCGCCAGTATCGCGATGCTTTCGTCCGCCAGGGTGATGTCGAAGCCCGCTTTCTGCCATTATTGCTCCTGGGTCTGGCGGAGGCTGGCAGCTTGCTGCACGCTGTTTTGCTCTACCGTCAGGGACTGTTAGATGTGGGGTCGGTGGTGGCTTATTTTGGCCTCATTCAGCTCTTCGGATTTCCGACATTCGTTTCGCTGTTTGCCTACTCGCAGGTCTCTTTGGGGATAGCCGGGGCGCGCCGTATCCTGGAGCTGATCAACCGAGAAAATAACCTGGATCAAAATGTGGGTGGTTATGCAGGCAAAATTCGCGGTGAGATCGAATTCCAAAACGTCTCTTTTTCTTATAATGGCAGTGATGAAATCCTGCACGATGTCAGTTTTAAGGTGCAGCCCGGGCAGACTGTAGCAATCGTGGGGCAGACGGGCGTTGGCAAGACCACCCTGGTTAGATTGGTCAACCGCACCTACGATGTTAGTGCAGGCAGGGTGCTGGTAGATGGAATTGACGTGCGCGAGTGGGATCTGGAAGCTTTGCGGCGCGGCGTCTCAATAATTGAGCAGGATATCTTTCTCTTCTCGCGTTCCATTTCCGCCAATATCGCCTTCGGACAACCGGGAGCCGCACAAGAATCCATCCTGACCGCCGCCGGTGCAGCGCAGGCGGATGAATTCATCCGTTCTTTTAAAGATGGTTACGAAACGGTGATTGGCGAGCGCGGCGTGACGCTTTCTGGCGGGCAGCGCCAACGCCTGGCGCTGGCGCGCGCTTTCCTGACCGATCCCTGTATATTAGTGCTGGACGATTCAACCAGCGCTATTGATAGCGCCACGGAAGACCGCATCCAGCGCGCCATCTACACGGCTGCGCGCGGCCGCACGACCCTCATCATCACCCACCGCCTCTCGCAAATCCGGTGGGCCGATCTCATCCTGGTTATACGCCAGGGTCGCCTGGTGGCAAAAGGCACCCACGATGAATTGATGCAGGCTTCAGAAGCCTACCGAAGGATCTTTAAGGAATAAATGGCTTTCTTCTCCAATCTCGATACTGAGCGATACGACCGCCAATACTCCGATCGGCAGTTGGTTAAGCGTATGGCCAACTACGTAGCGCCTTACACGCGCCAATTGCTGTTAATTTCGCTATGGGTAGTGTTGATTTCCATTATCGGTGCAGCTCAACCTTATATCGTTTCCAGTGGTGTAGATTTATTGAAGGCTGGCCTCACCCTTGGCAAGGTTGCCCTGTTGGGTGGGGCCATTCTAGCCGCTGGTGTTTTTAGCTGGCTGGGCAACTGGGCGCGCAGGCGTCTCACCGTACGCATCATCGGCGATACCGTTATGGCTATGCGAAGAGACGCCTTCACCGCTGCCGCCGAACATGATCTATCCTTCTATGACGAGTTTTCATCCGGGCGTATTCTCTCGCGCATTACCTCCGATACCCAGGATTTTGGCCAGCTAGTTTTACTCATCACCGATCTCATTTCTCAATTCTTCCAGGCCATCCTGCTGGGGATTGTGCTGGTGAATATCGATTTGCGCCTTTCCCTTTATCTTTTTGCATTCCTTCCCATCCTCTTCCTGGGCTCAGTGGCTTTTCGCCGCCTTGCGCGCACCGTCACCCAGCGCGGGATGCGCGCCATGGCAAACGTCAATGCCGCTATCAAGGAAACCGTTTCAGGGATTGCCATTGCGAAAAATTTCCGTCAGGAAGCTGCCATATTCGACGAGTTCGACGAGGCCAACCGCCAATCCTTCCGCGTCAATGTGCAGCGTGGCTTTGTGCTCTCCCTGGTCTTTCCTTCTTTGAATGCTCTCGGCGGCATTGCCGCTGCCATCCTCGTCTACATGGGCGGCATTAGCGCTGCGGCTGGGGCGGTGAGCGTTGGGGCCTGGTTTCTGTTTATCCAAAGCCTGGATCGCTTCTTCTTCCCGGTGTTAAACCTTTCCGCCTTTTGGGCCCAAGTGCAAGCCGGGCTTTCGGCCTCCGAACGAGTCTTTGCCTTAATTGACGCAGAGCCGGTTGTGGTCCAGGTAGATAGCCTCCCAGCGCCGCGCCTGCAGGGAGATCTGAAATTTGAAAACGTAGTTTTCCATTACCAAGATGACGAGCCTGTCTTGGTGGATTTCAACCTGCACATCCACCCCGGTGAGAATGTCGCCCTCGTCGGTCACACCGGGGCTGGAAAAAGCTCCATCGCAAAGCTCATCGCACGCTTCTACGAATTTCAACAGGGGCGTATCCTGGTGGACGGAATCGATATTCGCAACTTCAATTTGGCTGATTACCGCCGTCAACTGGGCATTGTATCCCAGGTGCCTTTTCTTTTCTCTGGCACAGTGATGGAAAATATTTGTTATTCTGCACGAGCGGGATTGGATCCATGCGAGGTGCAGAATTTGGCTCAAACGATTGGCAATGGTGAGTGGCTGGAAGCCCTTCCGGATGGCCTGGAAACGCAGGTGGGCGAGCGCGGTGGGCGCCTCTCCATGGGGCAGCGCCAGTTGGTCTCGCTCCTGCGCGTTCTGGTACAGAACCCTGCCATTTTTATATTGGATGAAGCCACCGCCAGCGTCGATCCTTTCACCGAGTGGCAAATTCAGCAAGCCTTGTCTCTGGTGCTAAAAAACGCCACCAGCATCCTGATCGCTCACCGGCTCTCCACGGTCCGTGCTGCCGACCGCATCATCGTGGTGGAGCGAGGCCGTATCATCGAGGAAGGCAATCACCAGGAGCTGCTGGCGCGCGCTGGGCATTATGCCGGTTTGTACAACACTTATTTTCGCCATCAAAGCCTGGCTTATATCGAGGAAAAGATCTGGCAGAAGACGAGTTAACCCGCATGAACCGACCAATTTTTTCGTTTCGGCCTGGTTTTCCGGATTTTAGCGACCTCCCCTGGAATTTACCGTTGGGTCAATGGGCTGGCGTCTGCCCGCGCCTGGAACAGGTGCCCATCGGCCTCACCCGCCATACCGTCGTTTTCGTCAATTATGAAGGCGTTCTATTCGCGCTGAAGGAATTATCTCCATCCATCGCAGAGATAGAATACCGGGTGTTGTTGGAGCTTGAGACCCAACGCTTGCCGGCAGTAACCCCGGTGGGTTACGTGCTGGCATCTCCTGGCGCAGAAGCCACCAGCGTGCTGATCACACGCTTTCTGGATCGCTCGATTCCCTACCGTTCGCTTTTCATGGGCTCCGGGCTGGTGCGTTACCGGGAGCATTTGCTGGATGCGATCGCCAGCCTGCTTGTGCAGCTCCACCTGGCGGGCATTTATTGGGGCGATTGTTCTCTTTCCAATACCTTGTACCGCCGGGACGCCGGCGCCTTGCAGGCCTATCTGGTAGATGCAGAAACTGCTGAAATCCACCCCGCACCGGTGCCTCCCACATTGCGCCACCATGACCTGGAAATCATGGAGGAAAATGTCAGCGCAGATCTTTCTGAACTGGCAGCTCTGCGCTTCCTCTCGGAAAACATCCCCATTGACGATGTCGCCGCCTACATTCGACTGCGCTACCGGCGACTGTGGGAGGAGATTACCCGAGATGTGGTCATCAGCCCGGATGAACGTTACCGCATCCAGGAGCGCATCCGGGCCCTCAACGATCTGGGATTCTCGGTCGGAGACGTCTCGTTAAACGACACTACCGGCGGCAGTCAGCTTCATCTGCGCGTGGCAGTCACCGATCGATCTTTCCACCGCGACCAGCTGCTTTCCCTGGTGGCGGTGGAAGCAGAGGAACAGCAAGCGCGCAAGATGATGAACGAGATACAAGAGATAAAAGCAACCCTTTCCCAGGTGAACAATCGCAGCGTCCCGCTCAACGCGGCGGCCTTCCATTGGCTGGAGCATATCTACCAGCCCACGCTGGAACGCTTATCGGCGTTGGTGCATGGCGATATGAGCGCTGCAGAGCTGTACTGCCAGGTCCTCGAGCACAAATGGTACCTCTCCGAACGCGCTCAACGCGATGTCGGGCACATCGCTGCTGCCGATGATTACCTGCGCAAGTTTGGGGTAGAGTAACACATCCCGCCTCGACATCCCTGACGCAGGATCCCAATAACCCAATAAGACTGTTAGGAAGATCGCGGGTAAAATGCTTTAAAATACCCTCATGCTAAAAAGCCGCCGCAGAATGCTGCCGGACTTGTTATCCTTTCTGGAGGAACAAGCTGCCCCAGCCCTGGTGTTTATCCTTCAGATTAGCGCTCTGATCTGCTTTGCTCTCATCCCGATCCTGGCAGCAAATTGGCTGCGCCTGCCGTTCATTGGCGCCTTCGTTGAACACACCTTGATGGTCAACACAGTAACACCCACCGTGCCTGGCGGGTGGGAGTTGCAGCGCCTGGAGCTGCCCTTTGGCTATCAGGTGGCGGCCCTGGATGCGGCGCCAATCGGAAATTTGCGCCAATTTCAAGATACCCTCGCTCGTTATCAACCCGGACAGGTGATCGACCTGACCCTACGAGATCCCGATGGTGAGCTGCTGACCCACCCCATCACCTTGCAGCGCTTCCCCACACCGGATCGCTTAACCTTCTTGATCCTCCCCTATCTGATCGGCCTGGTGTACCTGGGCAGCAGCGTATGGGTATTCAGCCTACGCCGGTGGGATGCAGCCGGCCGGGCGTTTGCATTGTTCACTGCTTCCCTGGGATTGGGCGTTGCCAGTATGTTTGACCTGTACACCAGCAACCTGCTAACCCAGGTGTGGACCATCTGCCTGGCGATTGCCGGCGGGGCGTTATTCAACCTGGCGTTGCTTTTCCCAGAAGAAAGTAATCTGGTGATTCGATTCCCGTTCCTGCGTTGGATAGGTTACCTGCCTGCGGTGGCGCTTACTGCCTATGCTTTACCGAAGCTATATGATTTGGAACATCCCACCGCTTACGTCTCTGCCTGGCGCCTGGAATTCATTTTCGTCTCCCTCGCCGTCGTTCTATTCCTGGCATGGACTGTGCTTCGCCGCTTCAATTCCGCCTCCCCGATCGTCCGCGAACAGACTCGCCTGATTTTATGGGGGGCCTTCTTCTCTTTTGTACCCCTGGCTGTCTGGTTCCCTCTATCGATCTTTTGGCCAGATATTCGCTTCTCACCGGTTTTCTTACTGCCCCTGGTCGTTTTTCCCGGCGTCACGGGTTATGCCATCTTACGCTACCGCATGCTCAAAATCGACTACATCCTCAGCCGGGTCACCCTGTATGCCTTGTTATCCGTGCTGGCAGCTTTCGGCTATGCGCTTCTGGTCAGCGGTACGAGTATGCTCATGGGCGCCTTACTCCCGCCTTCCCATCCGCTGGTTATCGGGATGATGGTTTTCTTGCTCGCCATGCTGTTCAATCCGCTGCGCCTCTATCTTCAGAAAATTGTGGATGCACGTTTCTTTCGTGGGCAGACAGTTTTTCGTGAACGTCTGCAAGCCTTCACTCGCAGCCTGACCCAGGCCCTTGACCTGCCCGGTATTGTGCTTCTCCTGCGCCAATATGTGCAGGAAGGGTTGATTCCAACCCACACGCACATCTTCATCTACGACCCACATAGCGATCAATATCTTGCCGCTGCGGATGAGAGCGGGCTTCCCACCACCGACCTGCGTTTTCCAGCCAACAGCGCGTTGGTGCAGGTGCTTTCACGGCGGCGCAGCTCGGTCTACCTGGGCAATTCGGACAGCCTTCCCACACTTTTGCAAAAAGAGCGCTCGCGCCTCGCTATCCTGGCAGTTCAGCTTTTCATCCCCATGCCCGGGCAAAAACAATTAGTCGGTTGGCTGGCGATGGGTCCGCGCCGCTCAGGCGAACCCTACACGAACCTGGACCTGGGTTACCTGGAATCGGTGAGCGACCAGGCAGCCCTGGCTGTGGAGCGCGCCCAGGTGTTGGCGAATCTGGAGCGGCGGGTGCACGAAATGGATGTGCTCACGCGCCTCGCCCAGGGCATCAATATCACACTTTCATTCGATGACATCCTGGAATTAATTTACACACAAACCAATCTCATCCTCCCCAGCCGCGATCTGTTCGTTGTACTGCGCAACCCCTCTACCGGTACGTTATATTACGCCTTCTACCTGGAAAATGACGAGCGACTGTCGGACCGTGAGAACAAACCGATAAAACTAGGCGCGTCCTTAGAAGAAGAGATCATCCGCACGCAACGTTCACTGGTGAGCGATGATTATGAGCGCGAGTGTCGCAGTCGCGCCATTCCCCCAGGCGTACAAGGCGCTGAAGGGTTATATGCCTGGATGGGTGTTCCGCTCAACGCTGGAGCCCAAACCATCGGCGCAATCAGCCTGGGAAATCGTGATCCGGCTGCTCTCTACACCACTCAACAGCTGAACCTGTTGCAAGCCATTGCGGACCAGGCTGCTGGGGCGATTGTAAAAGCCCGTCTGCTGCAAGAAAGCGAGCGCCGCGCCCACCAACTGGCCACGCTCAATGAGATCGGGCGCAGCTTGACATCCACGTTGGAAATTCGCCCGCTGCTCAACCAAATCCTGGAAAGCGCAGTGGAGATTCTAAATTCCGAAGCAGGCAGCTTGTTCATGGTGGATGAAGCCACCGGCGAGCTGATCTTCGAGGTGACCGTCGGTCCGGTAGCAGGCGACCTGGTAGGGCGCCGGCTTGCTCCAGGCACCGGGATCGTTGGTCGCGCCGTCGATACAGGACAGCCGGTGATTGCCAATGACGTTCAACGCACCCAGGGCTGGTCCAGCCAATCCGACCAACAGACCGGCTTTATCACTCGCAATTTGATGGTCGTGCCGATGCAGGTCAAAGAGCGTACCATTGGCGTGATTGAAGTGATCAACCGCATGGATGGCTTGCCTTTCAACCAGGACGATCAGGACCTGCTAACCACCTTCACCAGCCAGGCAGCCGTCGCTATCGATAATGCTCGTCTCTACATGCAGACCGATGCAGCTCTTTCAGCCCGTGTGGAAGAGCTTTCGGTCATGCAGCGCATCGATCGTGAGCTCAACGCCAGCCTGGATGTGAAACGCACCTTGAACATCACCCTGGAATGGGCCATACGCCAGGTGCATGCAGACGCTGGCTTAATCGGTCTGTTGCAGACCAATGGCGATGGCCCCACGGAGACTTTGGACGATTTTGTCACGCAGGGAGTTACCTTACGCCCGCAAGGATCGCTGCCCGCCTCCAGCGGGGAGGATTACCCTTCGTTATCATCCCTGGAAATTCCCGGCGTTCAAAAGGTGCTCGAAGGCGTGCAGCCCGTCACATGGTACAGGGATAGCGCTGGTCAGCCTGGCGCGCCTGCTGCCGCTCTGCCATTGCTTCTGGAGGGCGCTCATTCTCAGATCGTGGTGCCCATTCGCCGTAAAACCGATTTGATCGGAGTGCTGCTGTTGGAAAGCCGCCAGGCGGAGGTATATGCGGCCGAAGCGCAAGCCTTCCTCTCCCGCCTGAGCGACCATGCCGCCATTGCCATCTCGAACGCACAGCTCTATGGCGAAGTACAAGCTGCAAATATTGCCAAAAGCGAGTTCGTCTCGCTGGTATCTCACGAGCTCAAGACTCCAATGACCTCAATTCGCGGTTACAGCGATTTGCTCGCCCAGGGAGCTGTCGGGCCAATAAACGAAGTGCAGGCCAATTTTCTTGCTACCATCCGTTCCAATGTCAGCCGTATGGCTACCCTGGTCTCTGATCTGGCGGATATCTCGCGCATCGAAGCCGGGCGAATGCACCTGGAGTTCACTTCTGTCGCGCTGCCGGAAGCCATCCAGGAGGTGATCCGCTCCGTCCAGGCTCAGCTCAACGAGAAAGAGCACTCCTTGCACCTGGAAATCCCTGCTGATTTACCGCCCGTGTGGGGCGATGCCAATCGCCTGATCCAGGTGCTGGCGAACCTGGTGAGCAACGCCAATAAATACACGCCCCTCAAGGGGAGCATCACCATTCAAGCTGGTCGGTTCGACAACCAATGGGACCCCGAAGGCGCTCCGCAGGTGGTGCGCGTCTCGGTTCAAGACACAGGCTACGGGATTTCCCCGCAAGACCAGTTGAAGATTTTCCAAAAGTTTTTTCGCGCCGATGATCAAAATATTCGCAATGCCCCCGGTACAGGCCTGGGCCTGAGCATCACACGTCACCTGGTGGAAATGCAGGGGGGACGTATCTGGTTCGAGAGCCAACTGGCCCATGGCACAACCTTCTTTTTCACGGTGCCAGTGGCAGCCACAGGCAGCGAATAGCTGTTTGGATGTCAAAATTTAACCCATGGGAGATTTCAGCTTCTTCAGGTTATGCACGCAACCATAGGTGTAGGGAATGCATTGGATGGCTTCGAAGCAGGGACGCGCGCCGCGCGGCAAGCCCTGCGCGAACTGGGTCGCGCCCGTCCAGCGTTGGGCATTCTGATCTCCGCTCACGCCTATCCAATGGACCAGGTCGTGGCTGGGGCTTCTGCAGCCTTGGGCGAAACACCTTTGTGGGGCTTTGGGACCAGTGCGGAACTCCACTCTCAGGGTCAAAACCAGCACAGCGTCCTGATCGCTTTGCTGAGCGCCGAAAACCTGGAGGCACGCGCCGCCTGGTGGCCTGGTTTCATTGAAGACAGCCGTGCTTGCACGGCAGAAATGCTTAAAGCACTCCAACCTGAGGCTCACCTGGGCGGTGCTTTGCTGCTGGTTGCTGAAGGTCTCAATGGAGATGCTGCAGATTTATGCGCAGCCATGCCTCAGGGCAATTACGTCATGGCTGGAGCTCTGGCTGGCGGCGACTTGCACAGCGGGCACACCTACCAGGTTGGGGGTCATCAAGCGGGCAGCGGAGGTCTGGCAGCTGTTATTGTGGAAGGGTTATCCTTGGGAATTGGCGCAGCTCACGGCTGGAATCCGGTCGGCGCGTACGCCCGCATCACCCAGTCGCAAGGATTGTGGTTGCGCAGCCTGGATGACCGCCCCAGCGCAGAAACCTATGCCCGCTTTTTCGGTTTCCCCACCCGTGAGTGGGCCTTTCCGCCCCTCAATGAGCTGGTGCGCGCCTATCCTTTGGGCCTGGAAGCGCAAGATCAAGACGCCCATTCCCCCTTGATTATACGTTCCCCATTGCGCTTCGAAGCCGATGGCAGCCTGCGTATGAGCACCCACCTGCCCCAGGAAATCCTGGCGCACCTCCTGGTTGCCAGCCCGGATCGCTGCCTGGAAGCTGCCAAGCAGGCTGCCCAACAGGCATTGGAGAATCTAGACGGAGTACACCCCGCCCTGGCATTGGTGCTGGTTGATGCTGCCTGGCAAACCATCCTCGAAGCCCAGCCCGGCAGCGAGGTGACTGCCCTGCAAGCCGTATTGGGAGCAGAGCTGCCCATCATCGGCGGCTATACTTACGGTCAAATCACCCGCCTTGCCTCGCAGTCCACGCCCGATTTGCTCAACAACCACATCCTGGTGGTCTTGTTTGGATCACACGATTAAGCCGGCAGTCGTTTTCGCCGCGCGGTCGGAAGCAGGATAAATGGCGCGTCTGCCGGCAGTCCAACTGCCGGAAGACGCGCCAATATCTTTTACCAGGCTTTTAGCGCTTTCTGATTCAGCCTGTTTTGGTTAAACCCCCATACTTAACCGCATCGATCAAGCTGGCAGGGCGACCTTGGGTAAGTCTTGCATGGCTGCTTCTATTGCCTCGTTGGGGTAAACATAATCCACCAACTGACCGCTCAAATAAGCCTGGTAAGACGCCATATCGAAATTGCCATGCCCCGACAGGTTGAACAGGATCACGCGCTGCTCGCCCTTTTCCTTTGCCTCCAGGGCCTCATCGATGGCTGTACGGATGGCATGCGCGCTCTCCGGAGCCGGGATGATGCCCTCGGTGCGTGCGAATTGCAAAGCAGCTTCGAAGGTTGGCAGTTGGTTGACCGCCACCGCTTGAATATATCCGGCAGCGCACAGGGCACTCATGCTGGGCGCCATGCCATGATAGCGCAACCCGCCAGCATGGATGGGGGGTGGCACAAACCCATGCCCTAATGTGTACATTTTCACCACAGGTGCCATGCGTGCGGTGTCGCCATAATCGAACGTGTACTTCCCGCGAGTGATCGATGGGGTCGCACTTGGCTCCACCGCCAGCAAGCGCGTCTTACGCCCATTCAGCAAATTTTCCCGTAAAAAGGGGTAGGCAATACCGCCGAAATTCGACCCGCCGCCCACGCAGCCGATAACCACATCCGGGTATTCGCCGGTCAGGTCCATCTGCTTGAGCGCTTCTTCGCCGATCACTGATTGGTGCATCAGCACGTGGTTAAGCACCGAGCCCAGGCTGTATTTTTTCGCACCGCCGGATGTAGCCGCCACTTCTACCGCCTCCGAGATGGCGATGCCCAAGGAGCCAGGGCTCTGCGGATCCGCAGCCAATACCGAGCGACCGTAGTTCGTGCGGTCGGTGGGGCTGGCGTAGACCTGCGCTCCATAAGTCTCCATCATGATCCGCCGGTAGGGTTTTTGGTCATAAGACACCTTGACCATATAGACTTCCAGATCCAAATCGAAGAAGTTACATGCCAGGGCTAAGGCGCTGCCCCACTGGCCCGCGCCGGTCTCCGTGGTGAGCGCCTTGGTGCCGCCGATCTTGTTATAGAAAGCCTGCGGGATCGCGGTATTGGGTTTGTGACTGCCGGATGGGGAAACGCCCTCGTTCTTATAGTAAATGTGAGCTGGCGTTCCCAGAGCCTTTTCCAGGCGGCGCGCCCGGACGAGTGGTGTGGGTCGGTAGAGCTTATAGATCTCGCGCACCTCTTCTGGAATCTGGATATACCGCTCGCTGCTTACTTCCTGTAAGATCAAGTCCATGGGAAACAGAACACTCAGGAAATCCGGCGTCACGGGTTCCAGCGTTTGTGGGTGCAGCACCGGCGCGGGCGGCACAGGCATATCCGCGTTGATGTTGTACCAAAATTTCGGCACATCCGATTCGTTCAGCATAAAACGTGTTTGGTCAGACATGGTAAGTTCCTCCTCTAAAATTTGAATGGTAAAAATCGATTACTGCATGATGCGTGATACCGAAACACTTGACACGGTAACACCTGACACTGAAACCCCTGACCCAGGGACACTCATTTCAACCCAATCTTTTCTTTCACCTCCTCCAAGACCTGATTGGCAATAGGGCGCACCTTCTCTGTTCCAGTCCGCAATATATCCATTAAATCATCCGGGTGAGCGGCAATCTCCGCCCGCCGCCGGCGCAGCGGGTGCAGGTATTCATTCAAGACCTCCGCCAAGCGGCGCTTCACCGTCACATCACCCACCTTTCCAGCCGTGTAGCGCTCAATTAAGGCCTTGACTTCAGATTTATCCGAGTTGAAAACGGCCATATATTCGAATAGCGGATTGCCTTCCACGTGCCCGGGATCATTGGCATGAATGCGGGTGGGGTCAGTGTACATACTCATCACTTTGCGGGTGGTTTCTTCCGGGGTATCGCCCAGGTAGATGGCATTGCCATACGAGGTGTGCATAGTGCGGCTGTCCGTGCCGCTCAGTCGCGCCGCCTTGGAAAGCAAAGCCTGCGGTTCAGGGAAGGTCTCACCAAAGAGCTGGTTGAAGCGCCGGGCGAGCTCCCGCGTTAGCTCCAGGTGGGGCAGTTGGTCTTCGCCCACGGGTACGGTATCGGCTCTGTAAACCAGGATATCCGCACTCTGCAGCACCGGGTAGTTGAGCAAGCCTGTTGAAGGGTTAAGCTTGAGCTGCTGCGCCTGCTCCTTATACGTAGGAATCCTCTCCAACCGCGCCACGGTGGTCAGCATGCCCAGGATGAGCGCCAGCTGGGCGTGCGCCGGGATGGCAGATTGCAAGATCAGGCAGGCGCACTGCGGGTCAATCCCGGATGCCAGCCAGTCGATGAGCGTAGCGCGCACGTTACCCTGGATGCGTTGCGGGTGCTCGTAATCGGTGGTCAGCACGTGCAGATCGGCGATCAGGAACAGGCATTCGTAATCGTCCTGCAGGCGCGCCCAGGTCTCCAGCGTGCCAACCAGGTGACCGATGTGACGCGGCCCGGTAGGGCGATGACCTGTAAGAATTCGACCTTTCACAAAACCTTCCTCTCTTAAAATCCCATAAACACAAACAAGTCTTCATGTAAATACCACGTTGTGCCATTCGTGGTTAAATAAATACGCGCGCTCATCCCATATGGGGACGAACGCGCGTCCGTGGTGCCACCCCGATTAGGCTGTTTAACCAAAAACCCTGCCGGTGATGCGACAGGGGGATGGGGGCCAGCCTCACTTCTTTGCGGGTACTAACATACCCTTAGCCCAGATAACGGTGGCTTTTCCGGCGCAGGCTACTGGGTGCAAGCTGTAATTCTCGCCCGTTTGCCCTGCAACTCCAAGGTCCATTCAGCTCCGGCGTACAGGCGGGACTCTCACCTGCTCCCGCTCTCTGGACTGCCGTCCCGGCGCTTACTCGCCCTCTTCATCGTCTTTACGTGTTAAGTTGGCTGGATTATACGCGGAATACTGGATTTGTCAAGAACGCCTCACGGAAAAATTTTTAGGGTACAAGAATTTACCCGGTTAAGCAACTGTAAGCGTCCAGAAGCCTTAAACTTACAAGAATGTTATCTCAGATGGTAGAAATCCCCTCGATTAATCGCTATACTTGATATACGGATTGATAAAAACACAAATCCCGCACATTCGGCGAACAGTTTTGAAACCGTTTACTTCTGCCTGGGAACGCATCAGCCTAGCCTGGAGAGCCCGCATTGCCGCTGCCCTGTTGGTTGTCTCCCTGTTGGGGGCCATCTACCTCACTTCTGCGCGCCTGATCGCCAGCCGGCCAACGCTGCTCGAATTCCAGGTGCTGGTGGTGCTATGTGCGCTGGGGATGATTTCATTCACCCCCATGCGCGAAATTTTCTACCGCCACTTCGCCTGGACTCAGGCGCGCCAGCGCGTGCAAGCCGAAACGCAGTTCCTGGCATACCTGCTTAATATCCTCGAACAAGCCGTCATCGTAACCGATCCAAAGGGTAGGATCACCTTCTGGAACCCGCACGCCGCAAAACTCTTTGGCCTGAGCGCCAGCGAAGCCCAGGGTCAACCGGCTCTGGAATTATTACTCGGGGAGGCGGGCAAAGCCCAAGTTCAAGAGATCCGGTCTGCCGTCAAAAGCGGTCACATCTGGAGCGGCGAGCTGACCGCCCAACGCCACGACGGCAAAGAATTCCCGATCCAGCTGACCTACACCCCATTTTTTGACGAACAGGATCAGTTGGTGGGAATGGTGGCAACCCCGGTGGATATCCATGATCGCAGAACACGCGAGGAGCAAGCGGCTGCCAGGTTGCAGCTCTCACGGGTTTTACGCTGTGCCATCACTTATGATGAAATGGCACCGTTGATTGTGGAGCAGGTGATGCAGTTGATACATACGGATGGGGTTGCCCTGGCGCAGTTCAACCCTGCAGCCCGAGAAATGCTCGTCGAGCGGGGCGCTGGCAACCTGGCACACTGGAGCGGGCTGCATTGGATACTCAATGATGCGCCTGTTGATTCGGCAGAAAACACCGTACAACGGGGTTTCTTTGATCTGGCTGAGCTGCGCGCGGTATCGCCACGTTTGTTCACAGGGTTGAATTCAGTTGCAGCGTTTACCCTGGGAATGCCAGGGGAAATCCTGGGTATCCTGGCGATCACTCGATCGAATGATATCACGGTAGACGATCTTGGTGTGCTTTCTGCGATTGCCGATACGATTACCCACGCCATCCACCGTGCCAGCCTGCAAGAAAAGATTGGGCAACAAAAAGCACAAATCGCTTCCATCGCCTCCATAACCCACACGCTGGCAGATTCCTGCGATCCGCAGCAAATCTATGAACGCCTCACCAGGGCGACGTTCGATCTGTTGGAGGACATCTTCAGCGTCTCCATCTACCACTATGATCCCAACACCGAGCTAATCTGGAATGTTTATTCGGTGGCTGGTCATGAGATCGAGGACAATACGCTTTCCCGGCCCGTCGCCCTGGACGCTTCGGGATCTGGCTTGACTCGTGAAGTGATCCGCTCGGGTAAAGCCCGGATTTACAACGAACTCCAAAAAGCACTCAAAAGGAAACGTGCGAAGATCCCTGTGGACCCCGGTCAACCTTCACCTCAATCCGCCTTGTTTGTACCCCTGTTCTCAATGAATCAAGTGACCGGGGTGATACAGATACAGAGTTACACCCTCAACCGCTTCGAGCCGGGAGATTTGAACATCTTATCTTATGTAGCCGGTGCTGCAGCGCTCGCCCTGGAGAATGCGCACCTCCGGCAATTGCTTTCCGATCCTTAGCGTTCCGCTCTACCCAATTCTACGAAAATCTACCCACCGGATTCACGCTTCGGTTAATGGCGGGATAGAAACTTGACGGGCTTCTTCCCCAGGCGCGCTTCCGACCCGACCGGCACCACACTGATCGACCCATCCGTCTCCAGCACCGCCATCTCCACATCCTTCAAATTCGCCAATCCATGTTCGCGCACGGCGGCTTCCAGAGTCTCATCATCCAGGCCTTCACGTCGCAGATTTGCATGCAACACCTTTCCGTGTAGCACCAACAATGTGGGTGTGCCCTCGATTAAATGCCGTAAGCCGGCCCACCGCAGGCGCAATGTCGCTACCAGGTAATTCAATACCAGCAAACTGAATGCAGCGATTAACCCGCCGGTTAGCGAAGTATCAGGCCCAACCATGGCATTTTGAACCGCGTTGGCAATTAACAGCAGCACTACCAGGTCGAAGACGGTCATCTGCCCGATTTCGCGTTTGCCTGCCACGCGCAAGCCAATCAATATTGCAAAATATATCACTGCCGTTCGTACGATGATCGAGAGGAAAGGCGATTCCAGGATCAGCATGGTCTTCATTTGTCTCTCTATAAACAAAGCGCCCACAAGGACGCGGGCGCTATGCGTTTTGGCGGGGAGGACAGGATTCGAACCTGCGGCCGAGATTTATAGTCCCGGCAACCGCTTAGCAGGCGGCCCCAATCGACCACTCTGGCACCTCCCCAGTAGCGCCAAGATTTTACCACATCTACAAGGGACCTGCAACAAATCTGGTTATTTGGATATTCCGGGGTAGAGGATTATATGGGATCCCTCAGAGCCTGGGTGGTTTTGTAACCCTACTCCCGTATTTTAATTTTCCCCTGTCGTTTAGGGTGCTTTCCCTGGATGCCTGTATAAAACTTTTTGATAATTTCGAAATCGGCGCGGATATCCCCACAGGGTGTAAGGCTTGGGCCGATTCCCACCACCCGGTTTTCATAATCGACAAAAGCCATGGCAATCGGGATGCCGGCTCCCAAAGCGATATAGTAAAAGCCGGTCCTCCAATAATCCGCCTTCTCGCGCGTGCCCTCAGGTGCAATTGTGATCACCAGATCTGTGGAGCGGTTATACACATCCACTATCTGTTGGACGAAATTGTTATTTGAATGGCGTTTTACCGGGATTCCACCTAACCAACGCATGAAAATGCCTAAAGGCCACCGAAAAAGGGATTCTTTACCGATAAAATGCATGCGGATGCCGGTCGAATGCATCAACAAGACTGCAAACAAAAGATCCCAGCCGGAGGTGTGTGGAGCGCCAATTAAGATGTACTTGGAAGCCGAGGGAATGATGGCATCCACTCTCCACGAAATCAAGCGTAAGAATAGGTTGGCTACTACTTGGGAGAACCGGCTCGTTTGAAGGGTTAATTCCATGTAAGTCCATTTTACCATAGTCTCTTGTTCGGGTTCTTTGGGATTTTCCGGGGTAGAGGGCTATATGTGGGGGTTGTTGGCGGGCTTCACCCGCCAACAACCCCCACGTCTTCGCATCACCACGGAGATTCCCAATGATCCCTTGTTCGGGTTTGCACAATTAGACAAATTGTGGTAAATTTTGAACACTTTAACATGTGGGAGAGGAGAGGATAATGGAGCCAAAAATAATCCCGGATATCGTTGTAGGCCGTTTACCGATTTACCTTCGCGCTCTCCAGCGCATGTTACAAGAAGGCAAACCGGTCACATCGTCGCAGGAGCTCAGCGAACGCCTTGGCATCTCAGCAGCCCAGATCCGGAAGGACCTTTCCCAGTTTGGTGAATTTGGCAAACAGGGTACCGGCTATAACATCGAATTCCTACACGAAAAACTGCGCCAAATCCTGAAGATCGATCGGATGTGGGATTTAGTGGTTGTAGGCGCGGGGGATATTGGGAGCGCCGTGGCGCGCTACCAGGGTTTTGAAGACCGGGGATTTCGCGTTACTATGATCTTCGATAACGATCCAAAGAAAATCGGCACCCAGATAGGGCCTTTCACCGTTCTGGACGCTGCCAATATGGTCGATACGATCCGCTCCAATGGCATCCAGATTGCCATGATCGCCACCCCTGCCGTGCAAGCTCAAGCCGTCGCCGATGAATTGGTCAAAGCTGGCATCCGCGCCATCCTCAATTACGCACCCTTGAACATCAACGTGCCGGAAGGTGTGCACGTGCAGCACACCGATCCACTGACGCATCTTCAACGCATGACCTATTATCTTTAATCGGCTATTCAATCTCATCAATTGAATAAATGGGAAAATCGAGGTGTTTTAGGCGGTCAAAGCCTGCCCAAAACACCTCGCCATCTATATAGAGTTGAAACGTTATACCGGGGGTAATTGCCGGCGGATCAGGGCGTACATCCCCAGACCTCGATCCGCGCCTTCAGCCACGCACGTGGTAGGGTTATCGACCAGATAAGCTGGCACACCCAATTCCTTGGTAAGCAGCTTGTCCATGCCGCGCAGCAACGCTCCGCCGCCGGTTAGAGCCACGCCGCGGTCGATAATGTCTGAGACAAGTTCCGGTGGTGTCTTCTCCAGGACGCGCCGTGCGGTTTCTACAAAAGCCGTAAGCGGCTCACGCATCGCTTCCACAACCTCACCCGTGGTGAGGGTCGCCGGGCGCGGCAATCCGTTCACCTGGTCTTGACCCTGGATCTCCATCGTGCGCTCTTCATCCTGGGGTACTGCAGCTCCGATCCGGATTTTTACCTGCTCGGCGGTGAGCTGACCGATGACCAACCCGTATTTACGGCGCACATAGGCTTGAATGGCTTCATCCAAAGACATCCCCCCCGCCCGCAGCGTATCCGCAGAGACGATGCCGTACATCGCCAGCACTGCAGCCTGGGTTGCCCCACCTCCCAGGCACAATATCATGTTGCCGGACGGCGTTCCAATGGGTAGATCAACCCCCAGCGCGGCTGCCAGTGGCTGTTGGATCAGATAAACCTCGCGGCTGCCGGCTTGCAGAGTCGCTTCGTGGACTGCGCGGCTCTCCACGCTGGTTACCCCATAAGGCACGGTGATCATGACGGACGGGCGGAAGAAACGCATCGGTCCACCCAGGCGCTTGAGCAAAGCCTCCAGCATGTATTCAGTTACTTCATAATCAGCGATTACACCGTTATGTAACGGGCGGGCTACTTCCAGGGTTTCGGGGACGCGCCCCTCCATCTCCTGGGCTTCTTTCCCCCAGGCTACCATTTTATTTTCAGCAACGACAATGACCGCCACAGTCGGCTCATCGAGCACGATCTGCCCACCCTCAGACACGCGTGTGTTCATTGTACCCAGGTCAATACCCAGGGCCTTTGAAAATAGAGCCATAAAAGTTCAGGATTCTCCCTCGCCCGATCGAGTTGGGCGCAGCGCGCCGCCGCGCCGATATCGGCGAACAGCATCCAGTCGCAAACTGGAGCGCCGCAGCGCCGCTTCCATAGCCAGGTAAGCGTCAGTATCAGGTGGTGGTCCGGTTTTCAAGAATTCATCCGCACGCCGTAGCGCCGCCTCGGCGCGCGCCACATCGATCTCTGCAACATTTTCTGCTGCATCGGCTAGCACGGTAATGATTTCCGGCTGAACTTCGACGACGCCCCCCGCCACGGTGAATACTTCTTCCCTCCCACCGCGCCGGACTTTCAAGATGCCAAACTTTAGGGTAGAAAGCAGCGGGGCATGGTTGGGCAAAATACCCATTTCCCCTTCCACGCCGGGCACGATGACTATATCCGCATCCCCTTCAAACACCATGCGATCTTGGGAGACTATTTCACAACGAATAGGCATGATTAACTAAACTCGCTCAAGGTTTACAGGTTTTCCGCTTTTTCACGTGCTTCTTCGATCGATCCGACCATCATAAAAGCCTGTTCGGGTAGGTCATCATGTTTACCATCCAGGATTTCACGGAAGCCGCGCACGGTCTCGCGCAATGGGACATAACGTCCCTCCCGGCCGGTAAACTGCGTGGCAACGAAGAACGGCTGGGAGAAATAGCGCTCGATTTTACGCGCCCGCGCTACAATGAGTTTATCGTCTTCGCTCAATTCGTCAATGCCCAGGATGGCAATGATATCCTGCAAATCCTTATATCGCTGCAGCACCCGCTGCACTTCACGAGCGGTTGTGTAGTGTTCCTCGCCCACGATCAACGGATCCAGGATGCGGGAAGTGGAAGCTAAAGGATCGACCGCCGGGTAGATGCCTTTCTCAACGATCGAGCGCTCCAAAGCGATGGTCGCATCCAGGTGGGTAAAGGTGGCAACCGGAGCCGGATCGGAATAGTCGTCAGCAGGCACGTACACGGCTTGCATTGAGGTGATCGACCCGCCGCGGGTGGAAGTAATGCGCTCTTGAAGCTCGCCCATCTCCGTCGCCAGGGTGGGCTGGTAACCCACTGCAGAAGGCATGCGCCCCAACAGCGCAGATACCTCCGAACCCGACATAGAGAAACGGAAAATGTTGTCGATGAAGAGCAACACATCTCGACCGGCATCGCGGAAATATTCCGCCATCGATAGCGCCGAGAGGGCCACTCTCAGGCGCACCCCGGGCGGCTCGTTCATTTGCCCGTACACCATCACGGTATCTTTCATCACACCCGATTCCAACATTTCACGATAGAGCTGTGTGCCTTCGCGCGTGCGCTCGCCAACCCCGGCAAACACTGAGTTTCCCTGGTGCACCGTGGCAATCGAGCGGATCAATTCCATGATGATGACGGTTTTGCCAGTCCCCGCGCCGCCAAAGATGCCGGTTTTGCCGCCCTTGGTGAAAGGCGCAATCAAATCGATCACCTTGATGCCCGTTTCGAACACCTCCACGCGCGTGGATTGGTCAGCGAAGGTGGGAGCGGGCCGGTGGATAGGGTAATAATTGCTCGCGGTTGCTGGTCCTTTGCCATCCACCGGGTGCCCTAAAACATTGAACACACGACCCAGGGTCTCTGGACCGACAGGGACCATGATCGGCGCGCCGGTGGCTATTGCCGGGGCACCCCGCTGCAATCCATCGGTTGTATCCATAGACAAACAGCGCACCCAGTTATCACCCATGTGTTTTTGCACTTCCAATACCAATGGCTCCCGCCCGCTGCGCGGCACCTCGACAGCTTCAAATATTTCTGGCAGTTGACCGGAAGGGAACTCCGCATCCACCACACCGCCTAATATTTGCACCACGCGCCCTGTTGCATTCTTGCCTGCCATAAATTCCTCCGATAATCGAGTGTTAAGTGCTATTTCGCCTGTGCTTCGGCGCCGCCGGCGATATCCAGCATCTCGTTGGTGATTAACTGCTGGCGAGATTTGTTATATTCCAGTGTCAGCGCGGAGGCAAGTTCCTTAGCGCTGTCAGTTGCGTTCTTCATCGCAATCATGCGGGCAGCATGCTCGCTGGCTTGCGATTCCAGGATAGCCTGGTAAACCTGTAATGCTGAAAAACGAGGCACGATCTGCCCCAAGATTTCCATCTGGTCTGGCTCATAAATGTAAGCAGCTGCCAGCCCGCGCGTTGCCGGGGCAAAATCCTGCACCCGCCCAACCCCACTCTCCACTTCCAGGGGTAGCAATTTTTTCATATCCTGGATTTGCCGCGCCATGCTGATGAAATCCGTGTAGACCAGGTACACTTCATCACTGCGCCCTTCCAGGAACTCCTGCACAGCCAGCCGTCCAATGGCGGAGACATCCGCAAAGCTGGGTGCTGCTGGGAGATTGCTGAATTCAGCCAAGATCGATTTTCGCCGGCGCAGCATCAGGTCCCTGCCTTTGCGCCCTACGGTGATGTAGCGCACGGGAACCGGGTAATCGTCAAACTTATTCATAGCATAACGCACGATATTAGTATTATAGGCGCCCGCCAGGCCTCGGTCACCCGTAACCAGCACCACCAGCACGCTGCGTACTTCTTCACGCTGTGAGAGCAAAGGGTGCAGGTTATCGCGTCCCGGCTGCCCGGCAATATGGGTGAGCACCTGCCAGGCTTTGGTGGCATAAGGCCGGGTGTTCAGCACGGCTTGCATAGCTTTACGCACTTTGCTGGCGCTGACGGCTTGCAGGGCGCGCGTCACCTGTGCAATGTTTTTAATGCTCCGGATACGGAGCCGGAATTCACGTCCACTTGGCATAAAGGATTATTCCTGCTGCTCGGTATGGTCTCGTAGTAAAGTAGTACCTGGCGCTTAAGACCAGGTCTTCATAAACGATCCCAGGGCCGCTTGCAGCTTCTCTGCGGTTTCGTCGGTGATACGCTTCTTCTCGGCGATATCTCTACCAATCTCACCGTAGGAGGTGGTCATATAGCGCAGCATCGCCACTTCCCAGGCGCGCATCTTCTCCACCGGCACATTATCGGCAAAACCGTTCGTACCCGCGAAGATCACCATGATCTGGTCTTCCAGGGACATCGGCTCATATTGCGGCTGCTTGAGGATCTCCTGCATGTGCAGACCGCGGTTGAGCTGGGCTTGCGTGGCTTTATCCAGGTCCGATCCAAATTGGGCAAAAGCTGCCAGCTCGCGGAAGGAGGCCATATCCAGGCGCAATCGCCCGGCTACCTGCTTCATCGCTTTGGTTTGCGCATCCCCTCCCACGCGTGAAACTGAAATACCCACGTTCACAGCCGGGCGGATACCGGCGTAAAACAGGTTGTTTTCCAGGTAGATTTGTCCATCGGTGATCGAGATCACGTTGGTTGGGATATATGCAGAAACGTCGCCCAGCAAAGTTTCAATGATCGGTAGGGCGGTTAAGGATCCACCGCTGCCGTGTAATTTCACCAGTTTGTAATCATCTGGGTTAGACATCGCCTTGCGCAAAACATCACCATCATGATGCGCCAGCGGGCCGCTGTAAGCCTTGCCATCGACGCTGTCCTTGAGCTCGGCCTGCTTGCCGTCGAAACTGGCGGGTACAATCACAAACTGGTCTGCCAGGCGAGCCGCGCGCTCCAACAGGCGGGAGTGCAGGTAGAATACATCTCCAGGATAGGCTTCGCGTCCGGGGGGTCGGCGCAGGAGCAGCGAAACCTGGCGGTAAGCCCAGGCGTGTTTGGATAGATCGTCATAGACTACCAGGGAATCGCGCCCGGATTCCATGAACTCCTCGCCAATGGCACAGCCGGCGTACGGAGCGATATACTGCAAGGCGGCAGGTTCATCGGCAGCAGCAACTACAACCGTGGTGTAATCCATAGCGTCATAACGCTCCAGGATGCCCACTGTGCGGGCGATGGCAGCTTTCTTTTGCCCCACAGCCACGTAAATACAAAGAAGATCCTTGCCTTTTTGGTTAATGATGGTATCGATCGCCAGGGCGGTCTTGCCCGTCTGGCGGTCGCCAATGATCAACTCACGTTGGCCGCGCCCGATCGGGATCATCGAGTCGATAGCCTTCAATCCGGTCTGCACCGGTGTGTCCACATCCTTGCGCATCACCACGCCCGGGGCAATGCGCTCGATCGGTCGGAAACCGCTGGATTTTATTGGACCTTTGCCGTCTACCGGCTCTCCCAGAGCGTTCACCACGCGACCGATCAAGCCATCTCCCACCGGCACGGAGGCGATCCGCCCGATCGTTCGCACCTGCATGCCCTCTTCAATCCCGGAGTATTCGCCCATGATGATCACACCCACGGTTTCGGCTTCCAGGCTGAAGGCAATCCCCAGTATCCCATTGGCAAACTGTACCAACTCCTGAGACTGCACAGCGGCTAAACCGCTGACTCGCGCAATCCCATCCCCGGCCTCAATCACGCTGCCTACATCGCGCACTTCCATCTCGGGCTTGAATGTATCGATTTGCTTTTGCAGGTCAGCTGTAATTTGGCTGATCAGATCTGACATATTTCCTCCAAGCGATTCGTCAATTTAGAACTTATCCGAAAATTCAGAAGAGTGGGGTGTGTGGCGGCGCAAAACGCCGCCACACACCCCGACCTCCTTTGTTTTTCGGATAAACACTTAAGCGGTCAAGCTGGCTACCGTGGCAGCGTCCAGGCGTTGTACCAGGGCCGTGATAAGCGTAACCGCGTGTTCGTAATCCTCGCGGTGCAAGATCGAGCTATGCGAGTGGATGTGCCGGGCTGCCACGCCAATGACTACCGTGGGAACGCCCGTTTGGAAGAGATGGATCGGCGCGCCATCCGTGGCCCCACCTTCGATATAAGAAATCTGCACCGGCACGTTTTCAGCCTTCGCTGTGTCTAATACCAGGTCTCTCAAGCGCAGGTTGGGGATCATACGCGCGTCAAAAATCACCAGAGTAGGCCCGTTGCCCAGCTTGACGGTCGATTCTTCGGCCTTGATGCCGGGTACATCCCCAGCAATATCCGATTCCAGGATAATGGCTACATCGGGTTGGACGACATAAACGCTGGTGCTTGCGCCGCGCGTGCCGACCTCTTCCATTACCGTCGCCACACCGAACAGGGTATTGGGGTGTTCTGCCCCTTGCAGCGCTTGCAGTACAGAGATCGCCAGCGCCACACCTACCCGGTCATCGAACGCTTTCGATAGATAGGTCTTACCGTTAGCCAGTTCCACGAAATCAGCTCGCGGCACCACTGGATCACCCGGGCGGACTCCCAGAGCCTCCACTTCGGCCCGGCTGGAGGCGCCGATATCGATATACATCTCTTTCTTCTCGACCACTTTCTTGCGATCTTCAATAGATAGCAAGTGCGGCGGTTTGGCGCCGATGACACCCACCAAATCACCTTTTCGGGTTTGGATAACCACTCGCTGACCGAGCAGCACCTGGTCAAACCACCCACCCAGGGGCAAGAACTTCAAAAAGCCCTCTTCGCTGATGTGCTTGACCATGAAACCGATCTCATCCATGTGTCCAGCCAGCATCACGCGCGGCGCTTCAGCACTACCAACCTTGCGGCAGATCAGGCTGCCTATCTTATCTTGGGAGAGCGAACCCAGTGGTTCCAGGTATTTACGCACCACGGCCCGGATAGGTGCTTCATATCCGGGCACGCCGTTGGCTTCCGTTAACTCTTTCAGCAGTTGTCGAGTCGAATCCATGCGCGGGAGTCCCTTGAGTGAGGTCAAAGCGGTCAAATGATACCTGATTTAGTCGCTCTTGTCCAGTTGTTCACAATAGCGGGGCAACGCCTGCACATCTCAATCGGTTTCTCTTATCCTGCCTCGCTTGAATCTTCCGGTGCATGGATTTTGCCTCCCCTTCCCAGCTCGCGTGTGCGCTCGTAAGCTGCCCAAATTGCCCGCGAGATCGCCGTGCGGAAACCTGCTTTCTCTAAAAAGTACAGCGCTGCCGCGGTGGTGCCGCCCGGCGAGGTGACCTGGTTGCGCAGCCGCGCCAGGTGGATCGAATCCTCATTCTTGCGATAGAATTCTACACTGCCGCGCACAGTCTGTTCGACTAGCTTCTCAGCAATGCGCCGTGGAAAGCCCAGGTGCACACCAGCGTCTACCATCGCTTCCATGAAGAGGAAGACATACGCTGGCCCGGTGCCAGATAACGCAGTCGCCATATCCAGGTAAGTTTCCTCTTCGACAAAGATTTCTTCGCCCAGCGCGCCCAGGATCTGGCGCGCCATCTCAAGCTGCTCCGCATTTACCCGCGCAGAAGAAGTCCACACCGTTATGCCTTCACCGATCAGAGCCGGGGTATTTGGCATCGAGCGCACGATGATGTTATGACCCAGCCCGTGACTCAGCTTTTCGATAGTTGCTCCGGCAATGATCGAGAGCACCAGTGCATTCGGGCGGATTGCCCCGCGCAGCCCCGCCATGACTCTATCCAGGCGTTGCGGCTTAACCGAAAGCACTACCACCTCCGCCTGGCGCGCAGCCTGGGCGTTATCCTGCGTGGTATGCACCCCAAATTTGGTCGCCAGGTATTCCAGGCGCTCCACAGTAGGCCCGGCAGCCAGGAGCGCACCTGGTGGGGCTACTTCACGGCGGATCAACCCGCCGATCATGGCTTCTGCCATCACGCCTGGACCAATAAACGCAATCTTGCGATGATCGAACATCATGAATAGCCTCCAATAAGATCAGCTAAAATATTGCAGCGCCAGGCGCAGCCGTTCTTCAACTTCAGCGGGGGCCTCGCGCGGGATATTCTGCAGCGCGGCCTGGGCTTCTACCACGCTGTAGCCTAGGGTGGTCAGGGCGTTGAGCACTTCGGTATCTACATCGCTCATGACTGCAACGGGTTCTAACCCTGGCGCCATGCTGATGCGATCCTGCAAATGCAGCAAAATTTTCTGGGCGGTTTTCTTGCCCACCCCCGGTACACGTGCGAAAATGGCATCCTGCTCGTGAAACACGGCCCGCCGGATGGCATCGGTTGTGAGGCTTGAGAGCACAGAGAGCGCCAAGCGCGGACCGACTCCATTCACGCCTAACAGCAAGGTGAAGAATTCGCGCCCCTCCCGGTTTTCAAAGCCGTACAAAGCCAGCAAATCCTCCCGCACCACCAGGTAGGTGTGGATGAAGACCGCTTCGCCAACATGCATGCGTTCTCGCAACGGAGCCGGCAAATAGACCTGCAGGCCCACGCCGCCAACTTCGATCACGGCCCCATCCACGAGGATTTCTTGCACACGCCCGCTAAGACTTGTAATCATCTTTCACCCCTTCATCCCTCTTGGTCGCCGCCCGCAATGAGCGCACGTTGGCTCGCAGAGTGCAAATGACAGATTGCCACTGCCAGGGCGTCCGCGGCATCGTCAGGGCGCGGGATTTCCGGCAAGCCGAGCAAAGCGCGCACCATCTGCTGCACCTGGTTCTTATCGGCCCCGCCGTACCCGACGACCGCTTGCTTCACTTCCAGTGGGGTGTATTCGCCCACTTCCACGCCAGCCTGCGCCAGCGCCAGCACCGCAACACCCCGCGCCTGCCCCACGCTGATCGCAGTGCGTACGTTGCGCTGAAAAAACAGTTTCTCCACCGCGCCGCTATCGGGACGATGGAGAAGCAGGATTTCGGACAGCCGCCGGTGTAGTTCCAGCAAGCGCAGCGGCATAGGACTCCTGGCTGGAGTTTCAATTACCCCGAAATTGACCATCACCAGGCTGCCATCCGGGGTATCGCGCACCAATCCAAAGCCGGTGGTGGCAGTCCCGGGATCAATCCCAATTACCAACATGGTGCCAAAAGCGGAACGGATTAGGCTGCTTCAAGTTGGGCCAGCACTTCATCCGTGATGTTCAAATTCGAGTAGACATCTTGCACGTCGTCCAACTCTTCCAGGGTCTCAATGACGCGCAGCACTTGCAAGGCGTTCTCAGCCTCCAGATCGATCAGCATATTCGGGATCATGCGCAGCTCGGCTTCTTCCGCCTGGATCTTTGCACTGCGCAGAGCATCTCCAATCGCCTTAAAGGTTTCCACCGCCCCAAAAATCTCGATGGTCTCCTCATCAAAAGTTACATCATCAGCGCCGGCTTCAACTGCCAGCTCAAAGACTTTATCACTGTCCTGCCCTTGGGCGGGAAAAGAGAAATAAGCTTTACGTGTAAATTGCCACGAAACCGACCCGGCCTCCGACATGGCGCCGCCATATCGATTGAGGATATGACGAATTTCAGCAACCGTACGGTTGCGGTTATCCGTAACGCAAGATAGCAGCAAGGCAATGCCATGCGGGGCGTAGCCCTCGTACATGATCTCTTCGATCGTGGTGCCTTCTTTGTCATCTCCCGTGCCGCGTTTGATGGCACGCTCGATGTTATCCTTGGGCATATTCTGCGCTCGGGCGCGTTCGATCGCATATTGCAGGCGCAAATTTGAATTCTGGTCGCCTCCCCCCTCGCGTGCGGCGATGACAATCTCGCGCGCCAGGCGAGTAAAGACCTGCCCGCGCTTGGCATCTGCTGCACCTTTCTTTCGCCGGATGGTAGCCCAATGGGAATGTCCAGACATAAAACGCTCTCCTGAAAATACCTGTGAATGGAATCCTGCATGCAACGGCGAGAGCAGCTTTGTTGCGCCTCTCGCCGGAGGTGCTAATTATACCATGCACCCCAGTGGTACAATATTAGCTTGACAAATCCAGCCATCCAATATAGGATAACCCCTGTCAACTTTGGTCCAGAAGCATTTTCTCGATTTCGAGGGGATACCTGCTTCTTATCTCATCTGAATCATTAGTACTGATTTCACAAATTTATTCTACAAGAATTCCGACCGATCCGTGCAAGCGGTGTTCCAGTGGTTGTCTACAAAGCTTCTAAAAACCATTTAGCGCTTGGGAATTATCGCTTGAAGATATCAAGGGGAATATGTCATGTACCAGGATTTTTTAACCCTGCTGCGCAATCAGGGAAGCCTTTTACACGATCTGGATGCCATCCAGGATCAATCTCTTAAAGACGAGCATGTGTTGGGCGTCCAAATTGGGATCGACCGGTATTGGAGCCAGTCGTATCTTACCCGCTTCCTGGGGGGAGGGCTCGCCAGCCAACCAGGAAGGAGCGCCTTGAGCTGGCGCTATTTCCATCATTTTGGGGAATTCCCTGAGATCACCCTAGGCTACCGCCCTCCGCATTGGGGACAGTATTGTCTGAGCCGTGGATACTCTCTGGATGCAAACCCTGTCTATTTCAAATTCACCCTGCTCAAGCAGCCGGGAAAAGCCCAGCGAATGGCTTTTTCGGAAACCGATCTTCACCGTCACCCGGTGATGTACGAGTACCGTCCTCCAACCATTGTCAATTCTTCCGCATTTCCCGGAAGTCAAAAAAATCTTTTGAGTGTTGGCGTTTCTGTCTGGTCCAGCAGCGGGCAGCAAGCAGGCACGGCTGGCGGATTTCTTCGGCATCCAGCCAGCGGGCAGGCTTACCTGGTCAGCTGCTCGCACATCCTGGGGGCTGTCGGTTCCGACGTGCATTTTCCACCTCCCACCACTCGCGGCCGCTCCAACATCATCGGACAGGTAGCGCTCAACTTCCCACCCGCGCCGCAGACAAAGCTACTGCACTGCAGCCCGGCAAACCTGGAATCCGCCGCACAGTTAGATCTGGGTCTGGTGGAGCTGCGCCCCGAAGTAGACTTCGATCCTGAGATTCCCAACCTAGGACGCGTTCAAATGACCAGCGCTATTTCGGAGATGGGTCCCTTTGATCCTGTGAGTGTGTTTGGCAGCGCCAGCGGGCTGGTGAATGCCGAGCTGGGATCATTATGCATCTGGCAAGAGATGACGATCGATAATAAACAGTGCTGCTTCCGAAATTTGTTCACCCTCACACCGCCTTATCCGCACGGAAAAGACGCTCGTCTGATCGAAAGCGGAGACTCAGGCGCGTGGGTGATCAACACCACCGCCGGCATGCCCGCCTGGGATGGCATGATCATCGGCAGCGATGGGTCTTGCGCGTATGCGTGTTTCGCAGAAACGATCATGGACGTCTGCACCGAGCGCTTGAACCACGCGCTGGCAGTCATTCATTAACTTCTGCAGAATCCCTGGATCACACCTTCAACACAGCCTCGCCGTTGATGCGGCTGTGCTTCATATCGAGCAGCGCCAGGTTCGCGTCTTCCAGCGCGTAGACCGCGACCGTCGACCGGATGGGTATCTCAGGGGCAAGGCGCAGGAATTCCACCCCATCCTGGTAGGTAGCGTTCGCCACGCTACGCAGCGTGCGCTCGCCATAGATCAGCGCGTAGGGCATCTCAGGAATGGGTGTCATGTGGATGGCATTGATCGCCAACGTGCCTGCGGGGCGCAGTTTTTCCAGCGTGAGGGGGACAAGGTTGCCTGCGGGCGCAAAAATTACTGCCCGGTCTAATTGCCTGGGGGCCTCATCCTCGATGCCTCCCGCCCAGGCGGCTCCCAGCTCCAACGCGTGGCGGCGATGCTCAAGAGAACGGGTGAAGGCGTACACCGTGCAATCCCAATGCCGCGCCACCTGAATTGCAAGGTGCGCGCTGGCCCCAAAACCCACCAATCCCAGCGTCTCACCAGCTTGCAAATCTGCTTGCCGCAGAGAGCGGTAGCCGATGATACCCGCACATAACAACGGTGCAGCCTGCTCGTTGCTTAACTCTTCCGGTAATGGCAGCGAATAAGCTGCTTGGGCCAACATGCTGTCTGCGTAACCGCCATTTACGTGGAACCCAGTGAATTGGGCTTTAGCACACAGGTTCTCCTGCCCGCGCCGGCAAAACTCGCACGCTCCGCAGGCAGAGTGCAGCCATGGCACGCCCACCCGCTGTCCTAATTTCAGTGTGCCCGCTGCACCATCGCCTAGAGCCTCTACGATCCCAACCACCTGGTGCCCTGGGGTAATGGGCAGATGCGGGGGATGAATTTCTCCTTCTACTGTGTGCAGATCGGTGTGGCACACTCCGCAGGCGCGCACACGCAGGCGCACCTGCCCCGGACCCGGCATGAGAGTCGGAATCTCCGTGAGCTGCAGGCGCTTCCCCTCCGCCGGTCCAGGCTCGTGAAGCCGCATCGCTTTCATCGCACCCGAATTTCCCATTTAAGCCAGCATGCTGGCGCAGGCCAGCAGATAAATGCGGGTAGCCTCCCCCAGCTTTGCCACCTCAACGCACTCATCGATCTGGTGTGCCATTCCGGCTTCGCCCGGCCCGCAGATGATCATTGCCAGGTCCAAAGCGGGCACGTATACCGCCGCATCGGTATAGTAGCGCACGCCTTTCGGGATGGCAGGTTTTCCCCGCACGGTCGCCAACGCGGTGTTGAATTGCTGCACTGCCGGATGTTCGGGGGCAGTGGCGATGGGGGCGCGGTCATTGGTTACTCTGAGGCTGGCGCGGAATCCACTCTCCTTTTCACTGAGCTGCCCGATCAGCGCTTCGATTTTTGCCACAATCGCGGCGTGTTCCTGGCCTGGCACGGTGCGCAGGTCGATGGTCGCCGTGCAGCGGTCGGGCACGGAGTTGGTGACCACTCCGCCCTGCATAGTGTTCACACTGCGACTAAAGCTTCCCATCATCGGGTGTGGCTGGGCAGGAATCTCCAATTGGTCGAATTCCGTCAAAAAGCGGACCATCATCATGACTGCGTTCAAACCCAGGCCGGGCATGGCGCCATGTGCGGTGCGCCCGTGGGTGGTCACCTCCAGCCACAGCGCCCCCTTCTCAGCGATGTAAATGTCGTTGTAGCTGGGTTCGGAGACGATGATGGCCTGCATGCTGCGGAGCTCAGGCCTGCTCACCACGGCTTCTGCCCCCAGGCTGTCGATCTCCTCCCCTGCCGTGAGCGCCAACACCAGGTCGCCGCGCAGCGGTAGACCGGCTGACGCCAGGTATTTCGCCGTAGCTATCATCGCTGCCAGCCCGCCCTTCATATCTGAGGCGCCCCGCCCCCACACCTTTCCATCAGCCAGCACCCCGGCAAAGGGCGGGTACATCCAATTCTCAGGGTCTGCAGGCACGGTATCCAGGTGGGCGCTGAACAGTAAACCCGGCGCGCCTCCGCTGCCCTTGAGCCTGGCCAAAACACTGGCGCGCCCGGGCGTGTGCGGCAGGATCTCGGTTTCTAATCCGCTCTTCGCCAGGTATGCCGCTACGAACTCCGCCACGCGCCCTTCTTCGCCTGGCGGATTGACGCTGGGAATGCGGATAAGCTGCTGGCATACCTGGGCGACTTCGGCGTCATCCACTCGGTCCAGCAGCTCAGCCTGCCCGATTTCATTCATCGAATTCACTCGCCTCGTATGTAAGCCTCGGTCATCTCACGCGCCGTGCTGTCGTTAAACTGCTTGGGCGGCGTCTTCATAAAATAAGCCGAAGGCGCAACCACCGGGCCCGACAGGCCGCGGTCCAGGGCCAGCTTGGCGCAGCGCACCGCGTCGATGATGACGCCGGCTGAATTGGGCGAATCCCACACCTCCAGCTTGGCCTCCAGGTTCAGCGGCACGTTGCCGAAGGTAGTGCCTTCCATGCGCACGTAGCACCACTTGCGGTCGCTTAGCCAGGGCACATAATCGCTGGGGCCAACGTGCACATCGTTTTCAGGCAGCGCGTATGGCAGCATGCTGGTCACCGCGCCGGTCTTGGAAATTTTCTTCGATTCCAGGCGCTCACGCTCCAGCATGTTCATGAAATCCGTGTTACCGCCAAAATTGAGCTGGTAAGTGCGATCCAGGCGCACGCCGCGGTCCACAAACAAGCTGGTGAGCACACGGTGCATGATGGTGGCGCCTACCTGGCTTTTCACGTCATCACCGATGATCGGCAGGCCGCGCTCGCGGAAGCGTCGCTGCCAGTATTCCTGGCTTGCAATAAACACCGGGATGCCATTCACAAAGGCGCAGCCAGCATCCATCACCTGCTCCACATACCATTTGGTCGCCATTTCCGACCCTACTGGCAGGAAATTGACTACTACGTCGGTTTTGGTTTCCTTTAATATTCCGACAATATCAGCGGTAGGCCCAGGGGCCTTCTTGACTACCTGGGAAAGGTATTTCCCCAGCCCGTCGTGGGTCATACCGCGCGCCACGCTCACGTTTAAGCGGGGGACATCGGCAAACTTATAAGTGTTGTTCGGATGGGCGAAGATCGCCTCCGAGAGATCGCAGCCCACTTTGCCTTGCACCACATCAAACGCCGCGGTGAATTCAATATCCGCCACGTGGTAGCCTCCCAGGTTGGCATGCATTAAACCGGGGACTTGTTCGTCGTCTTTCACGTTCTTGTAAAATTGCACACCCTGAATCAACGATGAAGCGCAGTTGCCCACCCCCACGATAGCCACGTGCACCTTATTGGATTTTGCCATTCAAACTCTCCTTTATGAAGTTCTGATGAGTGGGACAGCCTCGGATGCTTGAACTGTCTATGCTATAATTCCACGTGCTTCTAAGGACGCGCCCAACCTCCCGGGAATGTGAGGCGCGTAATGCAGCAAAATAACGCTGCATACTCCAGTCATCTTCTATCCGATAGAGCCTAATTATAAATCCGCTTTGGCTTTAATTTCGAGGATATGCCAGGCTCTTCAAGAATTGGGAAGCAAACCTCCGCATGCAACCGACCACACCTACTCGCTCGCTTAGACTGGAACGTCTGCTCGAAGTCAGCCGCACGCTCAATTCGGCCCTCGAGTTGGAGCCGTTCCTTCAATCCCTGGCAAACGCAGCCTGTGACGTGACGCTGTGTGAAGCCGGATCGATTTTTCTATACGAAGAAGAAACCGGGCTGCTCAAATTTGTAGCAGCCCCGCGCGCCCGCTCCGAAGCCCTGCGGCGCATCCGCATTCCCCTGGAAGGCAGCGTAGCGGGACGCGCCTACACGCAAAACCGCCCCGTTATCATTCAGAATGCCTCAGAGGATCCGGGCATCTTCCGCGATGTCGATTATGTGCTCCATTTTCAAACTCGCTCTCTCCTGGCAGTACCTATTCGCTATGGCGAGAACTTGCTGGGTGTGATGGAGGCGGTGAACAAAATTGGCGATGCTCCTTTCACGGACGAAGATGTTAACATCCTGGAGACTCTTGCCGCTTATGCTGCCATAGCCCTGTTCAATACAGCCCTGATGGAAGAAACTTATCTTGCCACCCAGGATATCGAAGAGTTGGAGCGAAAGAAATCGGATTTCATCGCCATCGCTTCGCACGAACTGCGCACTCCTCTGGGGCTCATTTTAGGGCATGCTTCCTTCCTGAAAGAGGTCGCACCGGATGAACAAACCGTCAAGCAGCTCGAAGTGATCATTCGCTCAGCGAATCGCCTTAAAGAGATCATCGAAGACCTTTCCAACGTGGATACCCAGGAGCGCAGTAAGTCACGCGTGCGCCACGGCACCCTCCTGGTCAACCAGATGGTGCTGGAACTGTGCAAATCTTTCCAGCCGGCTGCCCAACAGAAAAGCATCGCCCTTACCTACGACCTGCCACCAGAGGAACTGAAGGTGCAGGCCGATGGTGAAAAAATCGCTATTGCCCTGGGCAACTTAATGGAAAACGCCATAACTTTCACCGATGAGAACGGTCGCGTGCATGTTCTGGCTGAAAAACTGCCAGGGTACATCAAGATCTCAGTGATCGATACAGGCATCGGCATCCCTGGCAAGGACCTGCACCGCATCTTCGACCGTTTTTACCAGGTGGAATCCCACTTTACCCGCCGGCATGGAGGCCTGGGCCTGGGACTCTCTGTGGCTAAAGTGATGGTGGAAATGCATGGTGGGCAGATCTGGGCCGAAAGCGTAGAAGGTAAAGGCAGCAATTTTTCCTTTTTGCTCCCCACGGGCGTCAGCAAAGGTCAAAAAACTCCAGCCTTCGAGTGATCGTCCAGGCCCAATGTAGAGGACCTTGCCTAACCTTTTAGGATCCGCTGTAATGCAAAATGGGTTGTTTGGCGGGCATTCGCCCGTCAAACAACCCACTTACATTCTGCCTTGTCATCTGCCAGTCGGGGCGGGCGGATTTGAACCGCCGACCTCACGGACCCGAACCGTGCGCTCTAGCCGGGCTGAGCCACGCCCCGATTTACATGCCCGCGGATTATAACCCACGCGCACTCGCTTGGCAAGAGGCCTGCATTCACTCATTCACTTTACATCTCATGCTGACCCATTCGCCACAAACGCAGCCACCAGGATATAGTGGCACAATGCCCCCAGGATCACGAAGATGTGCCACAGCTCGTGCGCCCCAAACAACCCCGGGGCGATCACTGGCCAGCCGCTGATATACACCCCCGCTCCAACCGTAAACGCCAGCCCGCCCAACGCCAGCCAGACCAATCCTGCGGCTGGAATGGCAAGCAGGATCTGCTGGATAGCGACCAGTGATGCCCAACCCATCAGCAGGTAAATGCCAGCAGAAAGCCAGCGCGGCGCGTGGATGATGAACAGCTTGGCGATGATACCTGCCAGGGTCATCGCCCAGATGATGGCTAAAAATCCTGTGCGCCAGAACCCATCGAAGAAATACAGGCAGATCGGTGTGTACGTACCGGCAATCAGCACGAAGATAGCCGAATGATCGAGCTTTCGCAGCATCTGGATGAGGCGCGGCCCGGCATTGACCATGTGATATGCTGCGCTGGATGCAAACATCAGCACCAGGCTGATCCCATAGACCAGCAGAGCTGCCCAGCGCCAGGGCTGCTCGCGCCCCAGATACAGCAGGTATCCAATACCCAGGAGGGAAGCAATCGCCGCGTAGAAATGGGTCAGGCCGTTGACAGGCTCACGCAACCCACGCCACATGGCTACACGCATTCTCCGTCGTCGTCGACGTAGCAAGAATCGCCTTGGAAGCGCCGCCAGGCTTCTGCCAGCGCCTCCAGCTCCCTTAGCGCGGCTATCAACGCCTCACGCCCGCTCACTACTTGCCCGTCACGGCACAGCGCTGGCAGCGGAAATTCCGCCTGCTCCGGAGACACCACTACACGATCATAATCCAGCACCAGCTCGTGCAGCTCCGCCTCCACCCAATCTGCTTCGGCGCTTTCCGCAGTGCGAACGACTTCAATCATAGAGGCAATTATAAACCATGAGCTGTTGGCTTTTAGCTGATGGCTGTTAGCTCTCAGCTGTCAGCTTATAGCCATCGGACACGGGCTCACCCATTCCGCACATCCCTTGACACCGGAACACCTGACGCGTGAACACATGGTTCTTTGGGATTTTCCGGGGTAGAGGGTTATATGTGGGGGTTGTTGGCGGGCGGAGCCCGCCAACAACCCCCACATCTTCCCGTCAGCACGGCGACTCCCAATGATCCAAACACATTCCTCGCGACTGTTAAGATTATTTCCCGTATAATTAATTGATTCCCCGCCGAGTTTCCATTGGAGGTCTTATGTTTCGGTTTTCACGCTCTCGCCCCCAGCCCCCGGTCGCTGAACCAAATGAATCCCTGATTAAATTGCGCCGCGTGGTCAAGAAATTCTCCAATGCCGCTGGCGACTTTACCGTGCTTAAAGGCATCACCTTCGACTTCCAGGCGGGTGAATTCGTCGGTATCATCGGCAAATCGGGCAGCGGGAAATCCACCCTGGTCAACATGATCACAGGCATCGACCGCCCCACCAAAGGAGAGATCATCGTGGATGGCATCCCCGTGCACGCTCTCAGCGAGAACCAGCTTGCCATCTGGCGCGGGCGCAAATTGGGCATCGTTTTCCAGTTCTTCCAGCTCCTGCCGATGCTCTCCCTGATGGAGAACATCATGCTGCCCATGGATTTTTGCAATATGTACTCGGCGCGCGAGCGCCGCCAGCGCGCCAGGGAACTGCTCGCAATGATGGAGATGGAAGAGCACGCCAACAAGCTCCCCACCGAGATCTCCGGCGGGCAGCAGCAGCGCGTCGCCATCGCCCGCGCTTTAGCCAACGACCCGCCCATTTTGCTCGCCGACGAGCCCACCGGCAACCTCGATTCCCGCACTGCAGAAGTGGTTTTCAGCATCTTCGCGGACCTGGTCAAGCAGGGCAAAACCGTCGTTATGGTCACCCACGACTCGAGCCTGGCGCGGCGCGTGAACCGCACCGTGCTGATCGTGGACGGTGAAATCGTCAACGAATTCATCACCCGCGCCCTACCGCAGCTCACCACCCAGCAGATGCTCAAAGCCACCCACATGATCGAGCCGGTGCGCTTCGAGCCTGGCGCCACCATCCTGCGGGAAGGCGAGCCGGCTGATAGCTTCTACATTATCACCCGTGGTCGGGCCGAGGTCGCCTTACGCCGACCTGGGGGCTCAGATGTGGTTGTTTTTCGGCCCGGGGTAGGCGAATACTTCGGGGAGGTCGAACTGCTGCACGGCAGCGCCAATATCGCCACCGTGCGCGCTTCCGTTGAAGGGCCGGTGGAGGCCGTCGTCCTGGAGCGCCACGAATTCATCGAACTCCTGGGCGAATCAGAAGAAACCCGCGGGGTCATCAACCGTATCGTGGAGCAACGCCTGGCAGAAAATGTTGCCACCCGCCAAGGAGGCTCAGCATGATCTCGCCCCGTTGGCGCAAGGTGCTTAAAGACCTGGGCAGCAACAAGGTGCGCACCCTGCTGGTGATCCTCACCATCGGGGTAGGCGTCTTTGCTGTTGGTTTTAACAGCAATGCCTTTATCTTGATCAAGAGTGACATGGATGCTGATTACCAATCGGCTAATCCCCACGTTGCCACGATTTACACGGAGCCTTTCAATGATGACCTGCTGCACGTGCTCAACCAGGTCCCAGGAGTAGGCCAGGTAGAGGGACGCGGCTCAGCCGGCGGGAGTATTCACACCCCAGATGGCAGGAAAATCCCCATCGGCGTCACCGCTCTCCCCCCGCTAGAGCAAATGCAGATTGATCTCATCCGGCCCCATGATCCGCCTGTACTCCCCCCTCTTGGAAAGCACGAGATCTACCTGGAGCGCACTACCCTGGCAGCTTATCCTTTCCAGGTGGGCGAGATGATCGATGTTGAGCTTGCCGATGGCGCTCACCGCAGCCTGCGCGTGGCTGCCATCGTCCACAGTGTGACCAGCTTTCCCTATGTCTTCAACCAACAGGCCGTCGCCTACTCCGACCTGGACACCATTGCTTGGCTGGGTGGCAGCAGCTCCTTCGACCAGGTGTTGCTAACCGTTCAAGAGAATAAACTCGATGAAGCCCACGTTAACGCCGTGGCTGGGGCTGTTTCCGAAAAGATCAAAGACAGCGGGCGCCAGGTATTTTTCACCCTTGTCTTTCGTCCAGGACGGCATTTCGCCTGGGATATTACCCAGTCCCTGGGCGTGATGATGGGTTTCCTGGGGGCTCTCTCGGTGCTGCTGAGCGCCTTCCTGGTGATCAACACCATCAATGCTCTGCTCGCCCAACATGTGCGCCAGATCGGGGTGATGAAATCGGTCGGCGCCCGAACCACGCAGCTGGTAGTCATGTACCTGGTGCTGGTGGTATCTTTTGGGTTGATTTCCCTGCTCTTCGCTATCCCGTTAGCCACCCTGGCGGCGGATTTTACCGGTCACGGTATCGCCCAGTACCTAAATTACCAGCCCGGACCGCTGCGTGTATTTCCCATCAGCATCGTTATGCAAGTGGCGGTTGCCTTGCTGGTGCCCGTGGGGACCGCACTTTTACCGGTCTGGAAAGGCACCCACATCACCATCCGGGAAGCCATCAGCAGCTACGGCCTGAGCGGGCGCTTCGGCACTGGTCTGGTCGACCGCCTGGTGGAACGCGTGCGCGGCCTGCCGCGTCCCCTGTTGATCTCCCTGCGCAACACCTTCCGCCGAAAAGCCCGCCTGGCTCTCACCCTGACCTCCCTGATTCTGGCAGGCGGCATCTTCATTGCAGTTTTCAACTTGCGCGCTGCCATGAGCGTCGCCATCACCGAGACTCTGGGGTATTTGCTCTCCGATGTCAACGTCGGCTTCAACCAGGCGTATCCCATCCAGCGCCTGCAATCCATCGCCCGCTCTCACCCAGAGGTTGAGCTGGCAGAAGGATGGTCGGGGGCTAACGGCGAAGTGCTCAATGCCGATCAAACCACCTCCACCCAGGTCGGTGTCTATGCCCCGCCCGCCAACTCCTCCCTGATAGACCCTACCCTCACTGCTGGGCGCTGGTTGCTTCCGGAGGATGAGAATGCCCTGGTCATCGGCAACCACCTGCTGGCAGCCCGACCGGAGCTCAAGGTGGGCGATACGATCACCATGAGCATCGACGGGCGCGAGCATGATTGGCGCATCGTCGGCGTCTATCGTATGGCAGGCAATGTCGTCCCGCCCATCGTTTATGCCAATTACGAATATCTGGCGCGCATCACCGGGCAGGTGAACCGCATCGCCTCCTTACGCATCGTCACCCGCCAACACGACATCCTCAGCCAGCAGCACGTCGGGCAGCAGCTCGAGGCTGCTTATACCCAGGCTGGCATCCAGGTGGGCAGCATCGTCTACGGCGCTAACCTTATCGCCGCGAACAATGCCCAAATCGATATCCTGGTTTACATCATGCTGGTCATGGCGGTGCTGATCGCCCTGGTGGGCGGGTTAGGGCTGACCAGCACCATGAGCATGAATGTCATCGAGCGGACGCGCGAGATCGGTGTGATGCGCGCCATCGGCGCTGCCAACCGCTCCATTATGCTGATTGTCCTCGTGGAAGGCATGCTTATCGGTGTGTTGAGCTGGATCCTCGGCGCCCTTCTATCCCTGCCTATCAGCACCGGGTTGAACAACGTCGTGGGGGTCGCCTTCTTGCAATCCCCCTTGAATTTCACCTTTTCGCTGGATGGATTCCTGGTGTGGCTGGCGATGGTGCTGGTCATTTCCGCCGTAGCCAGCTACCTGCCGGCGCGCAGCGCCGCCCGCCTCACTGTGCGCGAGGTCCTGGCGTATGAATAGCCGATCGATCTTCCACGAATTTACGCTAATTTCAATCCTCTCACCCCCCAGGCGCGCGCATTGAGCTGAATAACACCTTCCGTGGCGGGAGCCAGCCGTTCCTTCAAGCGCAGCCTCAAATTTTCACGGGCATCCGGCTTAAGCGAGCCCACAAAGGCTGGGGCTGGTCCGGTACCGCCCAGAAAGGGTGCCCAGTAGCTGTCAAAATCGGGGAAACGCATGGCAATTTCCAATGCGCGCACCTCAACCTGATCGAAACCTTCGCCCTCCAGCAGATCTACCAGGGCCTGCGGACGGCAGAGTGGAAATCGCGGTCCTTCATCCAATTCCGCTCCACGTTGGTCCACGGCTGCCGCTTCCTCCCAGAAAACCTTCAGGAACTGCATCCCTTCCGCGTAATCCCAGACGTAAGCAGCGAGCATCCCGGAGAGGCGTAACCGGGCGCCCATTGCTCGGATCGCTTCAGACGCAGATGGGAGGAAATTCAAGACCAGTCCAGACACTATAGCGTCAAAACCCCCTGCCTGGTTCGGCAGCTCGTCCACACCAGCCACCTGGAAGGCAGCTGCCGGATGAGCAAGCGCGCTGCGGGCAAAAAACACAAACTGCTCAGAGGGGTCGCAGGCAACCACGGAAGCAGGATGCGCGCTCAGGCAGATGGCTTGCGTTAGTGCGCCGGTGCCGCAGCCCACCTCGAGCCAATTCCAAGAATCGGGCGGACTGAGCCAATGGATGAATTCTTTCGCAACCTGCCGGCTCCACCGGCCCATGTAATTCTCATAAGCCTCACCGGTATTCCACCTGTCGCCAATTTCATTCATGTTCACCTCCGTTCGTTAATCAACCTGTAGCTTTACTGCTTGTTTTCCGGATGCCGCCCTTCCCCCTATCCCTTTTCCCTTATTTCCTTGGGATCAGCACAAGCGCCTGCGTAGCTTCCCCAAAAGCCCAACCGTCCAGGACGGGTGGGGTCACTCCCAGCGCAGTGAGCATGCTGCTGATCTGCTCGCGGTGCTCGGTCGCATGGTTGATCGCCTGGAGCATCACCACCCAGGGATGCACGAAGTAACCATCCATCGTTTGGAGTCGGACCTCCAGGCGTTGGCTGGGCGCTTCTCTCGCCAGGGCCAACAAACCTTCTCCGCTCCTGCGCGCGGATTCCTCGAGCTCAGCAAATGCCGGAGGCACATCGCGCCGCGTCTCAATCGGCACGGTAAGCAGCGACAGGTAGCCCTGCTGCGAAGATACGAGATGCATCAAGGTGAGGCGAATGCTCCCTTTTGTGGCACCCTGGGGCTCACCATCGAGCTGCTCATCGCTCAGGGCGGAGCAAGCCTGGATCATCTCCTGGTTTGCCCAGTTATTGTGCTCAAAAATCTTCACCAGTATATTCTCGGTCATGAGAGACTCCCTTCCTGGCAGGGTCTTTTCATCGACACATCAATCGGAGCGAGTCCGCTCTCGCGCGATTCCGATCAATGGTTCAATCGTCGCCATAGGCGCTTCGGGAACGACCCCTCCTATCCGTTTCACTTCTGGCGCCAGATCCTCCATCCGTCCACTCAGCCGGCGGATTGCGTTGAACTGTTCTTCTGACGTCATACTGAGCAAGGTAGAGGAACCCCGTCTGTACGGCAATGCCCGCCCTCCAATACGTCGCTCCACTTCATAGACCAGTTTCGTCAATTCCTCCAGCCAGGTGTTCACAAACACACCATCGCCCCGATAAATATACTTCACGGTCACGGCGGTCATCATCCAGAAGAACGCCATGATTTCGGATGCTTCATCGGCGCGTTGCGCTTGACTTACAGGTTTTGCGGGCGACTGGATGGGTATTCCCGCTTGGTCGAACAGCAAGCGGCTTCCCTCGGGGCGTTCAGCGCCGGTCAGGGGGCGCAAAATCCAATCGACCATCACGGCATCCTGGTTATAAGCCACAAACGTGAACGTGCCGCCTTCGGGGGCGTTATGGTGGTTCTCGTGGATGAGGACGGGCCGGCCAAAGGAGCTAAACAGGTGATATCTCTCCTTTGTTGTTTGAGCGCTCACCATCCAGGGGCGTACGCAAAGCGCATTACCGGTTTCGTCATCAACAACCAACGTGATATCGATATCGCTCAAAATATCTTGTTCTCCTCTGGCAAAGCTCCCAGTCAGCCAGGCTGCCAGAAATTGTTCGTTCGCTGACAGGTGTTCCACAAGGGTTTGAAGGAAAGCTTCCCGGTTCTTGATGGCAGCATTTTTAGAGTCGCTCATCGCAAGATTTCTCCATCCGAGCGTGGGTCCGCATGGGTTTCGACGCCGCATTTCCGGTAAATCATACCAGAATTGGTTGATTAATGGCTATGGAAGATCCCGAATTTAACAGAATAATTGTGCCTGTCATTGGATGTATGCCATGCCTCCTGATGCACACAAAGCTTACAATTTTTTTAGGTGGAAAAACGAAATTATTCCAATCAACGTTGTATAATTTACCCATGCTCAGCCCGGGGAAGAAACCATGAATCCTGCGAACAAGCGCATCGTTATGGGGGTCATTTTCTTAGCCACTCTCAACCTGGTCGCCAATGCGGTTGTGATATTAGGGGTGGGAGACGACTATTTTCGCATGGTATTCACCGATCTCACTTTTCCGATCGGCGGTCTCTTCGCAACGGTCATGCTTATTTATGCCGCCTGGAAATGGAGAGGAGTTTCCTCCAGACGTTTCTATGCCTGGCTCTTCCTGGCGCTTTCCTACCTGGTAATGACTCTCGCCGATGTGGTCTGGGCAGTTTTGGAAGTGGGATTTGAGCAGACCCCCTACCCGTCGCTCGCTGACTGGTTTTACGTGGCGTACTACCCGCTGTTCCTCCTGGGTATCATCCTGTTCCCTGCTAGGCCCCAGAGCCGGTTGCAGTTAATCAAGTCGGTTTTGGATGCTGGCATCGTCCTGATCGCAGCTTCTATAGCTACCGTGATCTTCATCATCGCCCCGGTGATTGTCGCGGATGAAGGCGCACCCTGGATCGACATCCTGTTGTCGGTCCTGTATCCAGCGGGAGATATCCTGATTCTGCTCGCCCTCCTCCGGCTCATATACTGGCGGCGAGAAGGTAAAAGAGATATTGCCATGTGGCTGCTCGCCGCCAGCGGCGCATTTACCATATATATCGATTGTATATTCAGCCTGCAGACCCTGGCAGATACCTATATCAGCGGAGGCATCCTCGATATCGGCTGGCTGTTCGCCAATTATTTGATTCTGTTGGCTGGCGTCTGGGAAGTATTGAAAGCCTCCGGTACGGAAAAAGTAGAGCACATACCCATAGGAACAGACAGGCAGGCGCGCTGGGTAACCTACCTCCCGTACCTGTGGATCGTAGTGGCTTACTGGATGCTCGACTATGACCGGGCGCATCAACTGCCCGTAGGTGATGAGGCCATCATCTATTGGCTCGGGCTCCTGATCGTATTGGCGCTGGTGAGGCAGTTGGTCATGATTGAAGAGAACATCCGTCTGACGAACGGACTGCAAGAGGCTCTCGAGCGAGGTAAGCGTCAGGAAGCGGCGCTCGAAAAGAGCAACCGGTCCCTGGAAAGTGAAATTGAGATGCGCAAAAACATCGAAGCGCAGCTCCAGCACGCCGCCTATCACGACCCGCTCACGGGATTGCCCAACCGGGTGTTATTCATGGATCACCTGATGCACTCCTTTGAACATGCGAAACGGCATCCAAACTACGCCTTTTCTGTGTTGTTTATGGATTTGGATAATTTCAAAGTGATCAACGACACCCTGGGACATTCATTTGGAGATAAGCTGCTGACCTCCCTGGCGAGGAAATTAGAGGCGTGTATCCGCAGCAATGATATGATCTCTCGCTTCGGCGGAGATGAATTCACCTTCTTGATCGAAGATGGTGTTGGACCCAATAGCGTCATAGCAGCAGCCAATCGGATTATGAAAATTGTGAGCACGCCTTTCACGGTCGACGGGAAAGAGGTGCGGCTATCAGCCAGCATGGGGATTGTGAGGAATGAACGAACCTACCTGGAAGCGGAAGAGCTCCTGAAAGACGCCGATTTTGCCATGTATCGAGCCAAGACCTATGGGAAGGGGAAATACGAAGTATTTCATACGGAGATGCGCATCTATCCCGGACAGCCGAGTTAAAAAAAGCGCCTGGGGCTTTCCTTTAGGAGCCGAGGCGAAACCCTTCTCCCCTCTGTCTCTCCGCAAGAGCGCAGCACCAAAATCATCAATCAGCAATCTAAAATCAGCAATCCTCCCGAGCTTCACACCCGGCAACCCGGGTACTCACAGGCTCTCTGCCGCCCCGCCTCATACTCTTTTACCTGACACCGGAACACTTGACACAGGATCACGATCCTCGCACTTCGCACCGCGCAATTCACTATCCACTCCCCGCTACCCACTGCCCATTCGTTTCTTTTCGTTTTTTTTGAAACAAATGGGCAGTAGGAAAAATTCATCCAGATTGCAACATTTTTTACAACCCATCGTAGATATAATTTGATAATCTTCTTTGATGCATCTCTAGCGCCTTCGGAGGCCAAATGAAAATCAAACACTCCCTATCATTCCTGCTGTTGTTCGGGCTGGCAGTGACCCTGGCTGCCTGCGGCGGCATGGCTCCTGCCACACCCACTCCTGCCCTCGAGCCCCCTTCCATTGCCGATGTCGGCATCGTCGTCGAAGGCCGCCTGGTGCCGCGCGAGACCGTGGAGCTGGCATTCGATACTTCCGGCGAAGTCGCTGAAGTTCTGGTAAAAGAAGGCGACCTGGTACAGGCCGGCGACGTGCTGGCGCGCCTGGGCAATCGTGAGCAGCTCGAATCCAGCCTGGCAAATGCTCGCCTGGAGATGGCCTCCGCGCGATTGGAATCGCTCAACGCCGAAGATGCCTTGAAACAACTGGATGACAGCCTGCCAGAGGACCGGACAGCAGCCCTGGCGGACCTCACTGCCGCTCGAGATGCCTTGCGCGACGCCGAGCGCCTGTACAGGGCCCTGGAAACCCCCGCCTCTGAAGCCGATGTCAACGAGGCTTTTGCTTCCCTGATTCTTGCGCGGGATGTTCTAGAACGTGTTCAAAAAGATTACGAGCCCTACGAACGGAAACCTGAAGATAATGTGGCCCGCGCGGCTGCCTTAAACCGCCTGGCAGATGCCCAGCGCAATTACGATAATGCCTTGCGCCGCTATAATGGGATGTTAGGCGGCAGCAACGATTTTGACCTGAGCCAGGGCGCCGCGGAGTTGGAGATCGCTCAGGCTCGCCTTCAGCAGGCCCAGGAAAAAGTGGATCTCCTGGCAGACGGCCCCGATCCCGACCAGGTGGCATTGATCCAGGCGCGCATCGAAACCGCACAGAGCCGCATCGAAGCCGCGCAATCTGCCGCCGCCGCCGCGGAAGCCGCCCTGGATGACCTCGAGTTGAAAGCCACCATCGCGGGCAGTGTGGTCACCCTGGATCTCATCCCCGGGCAGAGGGTCAATCCAGGAGCGGCTGTGGTGCGTCTTGCCGACTTTTCTCAGTGGTTCGTTGAGACCGACAATCTCACCGAGATCGACGTGGTCAAGATCACCCCTGGTCAGCAGGCGACCGTTACTCCCGACGCCTTGCCGGAGTTGGAGATGGCTGCTGCCGTAGAGCGCATCGGTGATTTGTTCGAAGAGAAACGCGGCGATATCACCTATACCACCCGGCTGGTCCTGACCGAAAGTGATCCGCGCTTGCGCTGGGGAATGACCGTTGTGGTGTCCTTCAAATAGATTGGCAGGGCGGCGCGCCGGCGAGAACCGGCGCGCCGCTCCCAAACCACCCGGCTGGGCAGTCGATTCTGTGATACAATTCTATTAAATCTTGCCGTGGGATTCGTGTGTGCTTGTGCCGCCATCCTGATGTAGGATTGGCGGCTTTGTTTTTGTCCCGCGTCCGAACCCCCGCCTGCGGAGATCCCTCAGGCGATGACTTTAGAACTCATCCGAACAATAAAGGGGGTCGGGGTGTGTGGCGGCGCTTTGCGCCGTGCACCCCGGTCTCCCGAATTCTCGGATAGGTTCTTAACTTAGCACCACTCAGGAGTCCGAAAAATGAAACTGTACGTTGGCAATCTGTCTTACGATACCACGGAAGATGAGCTGCGCGCCCTCTTTTCCCAGGCTGGAACGGTAACCTCCGTCGCCCTCATCAAAGATAACGAGACCGGCCGCTCGAAGGGTTTTGCCTTTGTAGAAATGAGCTCACAGGTCGAAGGTGAGAAGGCCATCAGCCAATTCAACGGCTTTAGCCTGGGCAATCGCGAATTACGCGTCAACATTGCTCGCCCGCGCGAAGAGCGTTCCCCCGGCGGCGGTTATGGCGATTATGGTCGTGACAGCCGAGGTGGCGGCAATCGCAACCGGCGCGGCCAAAAGGGTGGCGGGCAACGCCGCTATTGAGCCTATCGAGAACATGAAATTTTCGGTTGGAGATAAGGTGGTTCACTGGGCGCATGGCCCAGGGGAGGTCATACAGGTTGAAGAAAAGAGCCTGTCTGGCCAGGCCGTCTGGTATTACGCAGTGAAGGTGAAGGACCTGGTCATCTGGGTGCCGGTGTCGGGGTCGGAAAGTCCCGGCCTGCGCCCCCCCACCCCTGCCGATGAATTCTCACACCTGTATTCCATTCTAAGCGGGCCAGCAGAACCGGTTCTGGACGACCGCCTGCAGCGCAAGACTCAGATCTCTGAGCGACTGCGTGACGGCCGGCTGGAATCGATTTGCCGGGTGATCCGCGACCTTTCTAACTACGGGCACCAAAAGAAACTCAGTGAGAGTGATGCCCTCCTGCTGGAACGCGCCCGGCGCTTCTTGCTCGAAGAGGGGCGGCTGTCGCTCTCGACCCCGCCGGAACGGGCTCAAAAAGAGCTGGAAAAGCTCCTGGATCAAGGCTGGGCCCTGGCGCATTAATCCCTGCGGATTTGCTCCCTAT
>Ga0105106_10000130_pt1 | contig 48144 bp, 38 predicted proteins | sample PPLLaktember2015_5_FD_79109 | JGI IMG/M metagenome (GOLD analysis project Ga0105106, IMG submission 79109) | Freshwater sediment microbial communities from Prairie Pothole Lake near Jamestown, North Dakota, USA - PPLs Lake P8 Core (1) Depth... | ecosystem: Environmental > Aquatic > Freshwater >... | reverse complement strand
GGTGGGCGGCCACCCCCCGCCGTCGCAGTTTGAGTTTCGGGCCCGTCAGGCGGAGACGCGACAGCTCCAGATGCGATAGGGGCCCGCGTCCGAGGCGGTCTCGACGCCGAGGCCCGCCGCCTCGAGTCGCTCGGGCATCGGGCGCGCGAGGAAGCGTGCGAAGTCGTCGCTCTCCAGGAACTCGAAGGCGTGGGTCAGGAGGAACGCGGCGCGAGCGAGCGGGCGCTCGGGCACGCGGTACTCCGCCACGACCACGCGCCCGCTCGCGACACGCGCGAGCTCCTCGAGCACGCGCGCGCGCTCCGCCTCGGCCATCTCGTGGAGCGCCATCGCGCAGGTGACGAGCGGGAAGGATCGGTCGGGGATGGCGAGACGGCGTGCGTCCATGCGCGCGAGCCGGATGCGCGCCGCGAGCCCCTGCTCCCGGGCCTTGCGCCGCGCCTGGCCGAGCATCCCGGCCGCGAGATCCACGCCCAGCACCTGCGCACCGCGCGCCGCGAGCGCGAGGGCCACGCCTCCCGTGCCCGCGCAGACGTCGAGGCAGGGCGCTCCCGGTGCCGGATCCGCGCGGCGCGCAAGCTCGTGCCACAGGCCCGAGAAGCCCATCGCCCGCACCACGGGGTCGTAGAGGCGTGCGCTGCGCGACAGGAAGCGGATCTGCGACGGGCGCGACACGCGGGCGGCTCAGCCGCGCGCTGCGCGCGTCCGGCGCCTCACGCGAGGCCTTCGACCCGTTCGACCTCGACCCGGGTGTCGCGATCGGTCTGGTTCGGCTCGTAGTGCGCGTAGCCCCACTTCAGGTGCCCGTAGTCGCCCACGAGCTGCGTCACCTTGAGGGGGCTCGCCGCGAGATGCTGGTGGGTCGCGAACCCGCGGAACTGGTACGGCTCCCAGGCGTGGAAGATGTGGACCTGCCCCGGCCGGATCGCGCCGCTCGGCTTCGCCCGCGCGACGAAGGCCGAAAGATCGTTGCGCACGCGCACCAGGTCGTGGTCGCGGATGCCGCGCTGGCGCGCGTCGGCCGCGTTCAGGTAGACCACGGGCTCGCCACGCTGGAGGCGCAGCATCAGACCCTGGTCGCGCCACATCGCGTGCACGCTCCAGCGCGCGTGGCCGCCCGTCATCGTCATGGGATGGTCGCCGCCCACCGCCGGCGGCTCCTTGTGGGTCGGGAGCTCCTCGCCGAGCTCCAGGAACCACGGATGGTCGACGTAGAACTGCTGGCGGCCGGTGAGCGTCGGGTACGGCTGCTTCTTCTCCACGAAGTCGCGGAGCGGCACCACGGGCTCGCTCTGCGAGTACTCTGAAAAAATGCCGGCCGTGCCGCCCTGGGGCCCGAGGCTCGCGAGGCGCACCGCGCCGCCCTCGGCCCGCAGCTTTGCCAGGTCGATGCCCTTCGTGGCGCTCGAGAGCTTCAGCACGAAGGCGAGCGCCTCCTCCTGGGCCTCGGGACCGAAGCGACCGCCGTCGCTGAAGCGCTCGCCCAGGCGCGCGAGATCGCAGTCCTCGCCGTTGAAGCCCCGCGTGATGCCCACGCCCCGCCGTGTCGCCTCGGCGCCCACGCGTTCGGCCAGGCGCGCGAAGATCTCCCACTCCGGCTTCGCATCGCCCAGGGGCTGCACGGCGCGATCCCCGAGCGTCACGTAGGGGACGAAGGAGACGACGTACTTGATCCCGATCTTCTCGTACCAGCCCGCCGCGGGAAGCAGGATGTCGGCGTTGCGCCCGGTCTCGCTGATGCGGAAGTTCACGTCCACGATCAGCTTCGCTTTGGCGAAGAGCGTGTCCTTGATCCGGTCTCCCATCCGGCTGTGGCGCAGGACGTTGCCCATGATCGAGAGGATCACGCGCGGCGACTCGGCGCCCGGCTTCGGCGCCATCGGGAACCACCCCGCGTCGAGCGCCTTCTTCAGGTACGGGCCCGTGCCGTCCGCGAGCTTCGGGTCGCCGTTGCGCGCCTCGAGCGACTCGCCCAGCCCGCCGTGGACGGCGTGGAACAGCGTGCTCGGCACGTAGACCGACTCGAACGCGCGTCGCACGCCTTCGGGATCGAGCTTCGCCTTCGCGGCCAGCAGCGCGAGGTGCGGCAGGTCGAGCTTCTCCTGCATCGCGAGAAGTCCCATGCCGTCGAGGGCGATGTAGGCACCGGAGCGCCAGCCTCCGCCGGCGCGACCGAGATTCCCGGTGAGGGAGGCGAGCAGGATCTGCGAGCGCTGGATCAGGTCCGAGTGGTAGTTCTTGCAGGAGCCGTATTGCGAGAGGATCAGCGCCGCCTTCGACCGCGCGAAAGTCCGCGCGAAGCGCCGGATCGCCGTGGCCGACACGCCGGTGACCGGCGCCGCCTGCTCCGGCGTGTGATCGCGCGCGAGCCGCTCGCGCAGCTGCGCGAAGACGGTGCGCACCGCGACGGACTTTCCCGAGACCAGCTTCACCGTCTGCTTCGTCTCGAGGGCCGGCTTCACACCGGCCGGGAACGTGAGGCTGGGATTCGTGCTGCCCTGGCTACCGGGCGCCAACACCACACGGCCGCGCGCCTCGTCCCAGACCGCGAACACGGAGTCGCTGCCGCCTGCCTTCAGGTCGGACTCGCGCAGGAAGCGACCGTCGTCGCTCCGCACCAGGAACGGCAGATCCGTCTGCTCGCGCAGGTAGTCCGCGTCGTGGAGGCCTTCGGCGACCACCACCTGGCATGCCGCGAGCGCCAGCGCGGCGTCGCTGCCGGGCTTCACCGGCAGCCAGAGGTCGGCGTGCAGCGAGCTCTGGTTCCAGTCCGGTGCGATCGAGACGATCTTCGCGCCGCGATAGCGCGCCTCGTTCAGGAAGTGCGCGTCGGGGATCCGCGTCACCGACGGATTGAACGCCCAGAGCACGATGCAGTCGGAGCGGAACCAGTCGTCGGAGCTGCCCTCGGTGTGGGGCAATCCGAGCGTGATGGTGCCGCCGATCGGGAGATCGCCGATCTGGCCCATCGAGTCCGTGATGGGCGCGCCGACCTGGCGGAAGAAGCGCATCGCGGCGACGGTGTTCGGACCGAAGTCCACCTCCGGGCCGAGCTCGCACACCATTCCCTCGCCGCCGCGCGCGGCCAGGGTGTCCACCATCTCGCGGGCGATCTCGCCGAGCGCCTCGTCCCACGAGATCCGCTTCCAGCGCCCGCCGCCGCGCGGACCCACGCGCTTCATCGGGTGCAGGATGCGCGAGGGCCCCGTCAGGAGATCGCTCGCGCAGGCGCCCTTGTTGCAGCCGCGCGGGTTGAAGTCGGGCACGCTCGCGTTCGACGCGACGTAGGGCGACGACTGCTCCTCGCGCCACACGATCCCGTCGCGCACGTAGAGGTTCCAGGCGCAGGAGGAGACGCAGTTGACGTTGGTGTGGGTGCCGCGCGCGACGCGGTCCCAGGTCCAGCGCTTGCGGTAGACGTCGCGCCAGTCCGTGTAGAGCGGCGGCTTGGCGCGGTCCGGCCGGAGCGGGCCAGCGAAGGCGAGCCGGTCGAGCCCCAGGACGAGGCTCGCGGCGACGCTTCCGACCAGGAACTGGCGACGGGTGAGCTGGGCCATCGATCCTCCGCTGGGATCGAGGCCAATCTTGGGGGACTCCGCGCGTGGAGCGTATGACGGCGGTCATGGCACGGCGGCCGCCGCGGCTCAGCCCTCGCCGTCGTCCTCGCCGGCGACCCGATGCAGCTCCGCCTCGTCGAGGATGCGGATCTGGTTCACGTCGCCGTGCACCACGCCCTCCTTCTCGAGGCGCCGCATCACGCGGATCGCGGTCTCGACCGTGGTGCCCGCGGCCTCGGCGAGCTCGCGCCGCGTGACGTGGGCCTCGCCGTCGCGCACGGCGCGCAGCAGCGCCTGGGCGAGGCGCGCTTCGGCGGGGTCGTAGGCGACCGAGCGCAGCCGCGAGTGCGCGCCGCGCAGGCGGCGCGCGATGAGGGCGATGATCTCGCGCGAGAGGTTCGGATCGGCGCGCACCAGGCCGAGCAGGCCGACCCGCGAGAGTCGCCACACGCTGGTGTCCACGGTGGTCTCGGCGCTGGCGGGATAGGTGCTGCCTTCGAGCGCGGCGACGGCGCCGAAGATCTCGCCGGGATGGATCGTCTCGAGCGTCATCACGCGCCCGTCGCCCGTCGTCTTCACGATCCGGACCTCGCCCTTGCGCACCGCCCACAGGAACTCGGCCGGCTGGCCTTCGCGGAACAACACCTTGCGGCGCGGGTAGGCGCGCTCGCGCACCTGCAGGCGCACCTGCTCGAGGCGCTCGGGTGGAAGCGAGCGGAAGAACTCCACTTGCGCGAGCGAGACTTCGGGTCCGAGGCCGTTCGTCGCCGTCACCCGTGGCTCCTATGTTTTCGATCATACCCGAGCCCGCGCCCGGTCCCTAGTGTCTGGCCATGGCCGATGGCGCTCCGACGGAGACGACGATGGCGCCGCACGAAAGCAAGGGACGTCCGGGGCGCGCACACGCCCACGGATCGAGCGCGCCCGAAGAGCTCCATCACGAGGCGCAGACCGCGCTCGCGGTCGGCGACCTGGAGGTCGCCCGGATCGCGATCGAGCGCCTCGGGCGCTCGCTCGAGATGCACTTCGCCCTCGAGGATCGCGTCTACTTCCCGGCGCTCGCGACGCTCCGGGCCGATCTCGCGGGGACGCTCCAGCGCTTCCGCGAGGAGCACGACAGCATGCTGACGTACGTGACGGAAATCCTGGCCGCCCTTGCGCAGCAGGACGCCACAGCGGCAGCAGAGGGGCTCGACGACCTGATCACGGGCTTCCTGCGACACGAGGGCCGCGAGGAGGCCATGCTCGGCGCCCTCGAGCGCCGCGAGGAGATCTGAGGCGCGCGGTCGCGTCAGTCCGTGATCGCGCCGTACACGATCGATTGGAGCTGGCCGCGGAAGTTGAAGGTCCGCGACGGGAAGAGCTGCGTCAGGAAGATCACGATCAGCTCCTCGGCGGGATCGATCCAGAAGATCGTGCTCGCGGCGCCGCCCCAGGCGTAGCTGCCCACGCTGCCGGCGTTGCCGGCGGCGACGGGATCGAGCGTGACGGAGAAGCCGAGGCCGAAGCCGGTCCCGCGCATCGTCGTTTCCGCGAACATGCCGATCGAGGCTTGCGTCAGGTCCTGGCCGCCGGGCAGGTGGTTGCGGGTCATGAGCTCGATCGTCTTGCGGCCGAGGATGCGCGCGCCGTCGAGCTCGCCGCCGCCGAGTAGCATGCGGCAGAAGCGCAGGTAGTCGGCCGCGGTCGAGACCAGGCCGCCGCCGCCCATGAAGTACGCGGGCGGGCGGAGGTATGCGCTGGTCGCGGGATCGTCCATCAGCAGCGTCTTCTTCCCGGGCCCGCGCATGTAGCAGGCGGCGAAGCGCTCGCGCTTCGTGTCGGGCACCTGGAAGCCGGTATCGACCATCGCGAGCGGCTCGAAGAGATGACGCTTCAGGTAGCGGTCGAGGGGCTCGCGCGAGAGGATCTCGACCAGACGCCCGCACACGTCGGTCGACACCGAGTAGTTCCAGGCCGTGCCCGGCGAGAACTCGAGGGGCAAGGTCGCGACCTCGTCCACGAACGCTTCGAGGTTTCCCCGGAAGCCCTTGCCGAAGGTGCCGAGGCCGAGCTTGCGGTAGGCGTGGTCGACGTTCGTGCGCTCCATGAAGCCGTAGGTGAGGCCGGAGGTGTGGGTCAGGAGATCGCGCACGGTCATCGCGCGCCGACACGGCTCTGTGGCGAAGTCGGGATGCTTGCCGCCCGCGTAGACGCCAAGGTCTCGGAACGCGGGGATGAAGCGATGCACGGGGTCGTCGAGCTGGAACAGGCCGTGCTCGTAGAGCGTCATCAGCGCGACCGAGGTGATCGGCTTGGTCATCGAGTAGATGCGGAAGATCGTGTCCTCCGACATCGGCACGCCGCGTTCGCGGTCCTGGAGCCCGAGGGGCGAGCAGTGGGCGGTCTCGCCGCGGCGGTGCACGAGGGTCAGGGCGCCGGCGATCTTGCCGGGGTCCACGTAGCTCCGCTTCAGATGGGAATCGATCCGGGCGAGGCGCTCGGGCGAGAGGCCGGCGCGTTCGGCGGCGAGGCTCATCGGGCTCTCCTGGTTCGGGGCCTAGGGCGGATCCGGCCCATCCTACCCGGCGGAAGGTTCCGGTTGACCGGCGAAGCGGCCACGGGGTATGAATGGCCCGACCAGATTGGTCGGACCAAGCGCGCCCCGCTCGAGGAGCCCCGCCCATGACCACGACCGCCGCCGCCCCGCCCCCCTCGGACGCCCATCCTCCTTCTGGCTTTGCGCTGCTCCGGATCTGGGCCCCCCATCTCGCCGCCCTCACCCTGCCCCTCGCCGCCCTCGGCTACCTGCTGACGGCGCCCCACGCCTGGCCCGTCGCCCTCGCTCTGTTCGCGAGCCTCGGGCTCGGCATGCAGCTCGCCGACCGCTACAGCGGGAAGCAGCTCCACGAGCCGCGCCCCGACCTGCCCGCCTGGCCCTTCGACGCGCTCCTCGGCGTGCTGGTCGTGATCCAGCTCGCGAACGTGGTGCTGCTCGCGCGCTTCTTCACGGCGCAGAGCCTCTTCTCCCTCGACGCGCTGGTCGCGATCCTCGTCGTCGGCGCGAGCTCCGGCTACTCCGGCATCGTCGTGGCCCACGAGCTCGTGCACCGCCAGAGCGCGTGGATGCAGCAGGTCGGCCGCCTGCTCCTCTGCAGCGTGATGTACGAGCACTTCTACACCGAGCACGTGCGCGGGCATCACCTGCGCGTGGGCACGCCCGAAGATCCCGCCACCGCGCGCTTCGGCGAGACCTTCACGCAGTTCTACCTGCGCACCGTGCCGGCGCAGTTCCGCAGCGCCTGGCGGCTCGAGGCCAAGCGGCTCGGCGACGAGGCGATGCCGCTCCTCGACCGCCGGCAGCTCCGCAACCGGGTGCTCCACGGCGTAGTCGCCGAGTGGTGTCTCGCCCTCACGCTCCTCGCGCTCTTCGGCTGGGCTGCCTTCGCGGCGTTCCTGCTCCAGGCGGTGTTCGCGTCGCGCGCGCTCGAGGTCGTGAACTACTTCGAGCATTGGGGCCTCGTGCGCAGCGCGAAGCGGGTGCGCCCGGTCGACTCCTGGGACACGCACTCGCGCTTCACCTACTACGCGCTCACGGGCCTGACGCGCCACGCCGACCACCACGCCTACGCCGCGCGCCCCTACCAGCAGCTCCGCGTGCACCCCGAAGCCCCCGTCCTGCCGCGCGGCTACATCGCGATGTTCCCGCTCGTGCTCGGCCGCAACGCGGAGTTCCGGCGGCTCATGACCGAGGAGCTCCGGCGCCGGCGGCTCGGGCCCTTTGCCGAGGGCGCGACGCCCGCGGAGCCCGACGCGGCGGTGGGCGCGCTCGCGATCGAAGGCGCGGCATGAGCGCTCCTTCGCGCCCCGAGTCGATCGCGCGGCAGATCCGCGAGGACATCCTGAGCGGCCGCCGTCGCCCGGGCGAGCGGCTGCCCTCGGAGCGCGAGCTCGCCGAGGAGGCCGGCGCGAACCGCAGCTCGGCGCGGGAGGCGCTCAAGATCCTCGCCCAGGAGCGCCTGATCGAGATCCAGCCCGGCGGGTCCCGCGTGATCCCGGTCCACCGTGCCAGCCTCGACGTCCTCGCCCACGTGCTGCGGCGCTCGGCGCGTCCCGACCCCGCGCTCGTGGGGCAGCTCCTCGACGTGCACGAGCTCCTGCTCGCGGGCGCCGTGCGCCTGGCCGTCGAGCGCGCGAGCGAGGAGGAGCTCGCGCGCGCGCGCGCGCTCCTCGACGGGCTCGTCGTCGAGGACGAAGACGAAGCGCGCTACCTGCGCACGATCGCGTCGCTCATCGAGCTGATCGCCGACGCGAGCCGCAACCTGGTGCTGCGCATGGTGGGCAACGGCCTGCACGCCATCCTCGGGACCGTCGTCCCGCTGCTGCAGCGCCTGCGCCCGCCCCGCGCCGTGCTCGCCGAGCCGGCGGCGACGATCCGACGGGCCCTCGCGTCGCGCGACGCGGCCGCAGCCGAGCAGGGGATCCGCGCGCTGCTGCGGCTGCAGCGCGAGCACGTGCTCGCGCGCCTCGGCGAGCTCGACGAGCCGAACGAGAGTGACGGGCGTCACCAACCCGAGCCCCGGCTCTCCGCGAGCCCTCCACCCGATGCGATTCCCGAGGGCGGAGGGCCGTTCGCGACCTAGGCTCAGGGCATGCGCTCGGACGCATCCCACGGCTCAGCCTTCGCACGACTCGGAGATTGGCTCGCGCGTCACGCGAGGCTCGTGGTCGCATGTTTCGCCGTCCTGCTCGCCGCAGCGGCGGTCTACGGCTCGTCGGTCGCGCGGCATCTGCCGGGCGGCGGCCTCGAAGTGCCGGGCAGCGAATCGGATCGCGCGATGGAGGAGGCCGCGCGCCGCTTCGGTGTGGGCTCCGCCGACGTGCTCGCGCTCTACCGCAGCGCCGACGCCCCGGTGCAGGACCCGCGCGTCGCCTTCAGGCTGCTCGACGGGCTCGACCCCGCGATCGCCGACCCCGGCGTGCTCTCCGTGACCTCGGTCTTCGACTCGGCCCAGAAGAACCTGGTCTCCCGGGACGGCCACGAGACGCTGGTGCTGGTCTCCCTGCGCGGCACCGCCGAGGAGAAGCTCCGGACCTACGAGCGCATCGAGCCCGGCCTGCGTTCGGTCGAGCCGCCGCTCTCGGTCTCGCTCGGCGGTCTCGTCCCGTTCACGCGCGTGGTGCAGGAGATCGCCGAGCGCGACGTGCTCGCCGCCGAGCGTGTGGCGCTCCCGATCGCGTTGGCCCTGACCCTGCTGTTCTTCCGCAGCGTCGTCGCCGCACTGCTGCCGATCCTGATCGGCGCCTTCGCCGTCGCCGGCGGCGCGGCGCTCACGCGGCTCGGCACGAACTGGATCGAGATCTCGATCTTCGCGATGAACGTCGGAGCGTTCCTGGGACTCGGGCTCTCGATCGACTACGCGCTGCTCATGGTGCAGCGCTTCCGCGAGGAGCTCGCGCGCGGCCTCGCCCCCCGCGCGGCGGTGGCCGCCACGCTCGAAACCGCGGGGCGCTCGGTCTGGGTCTCGGGGATCACCGTGGCGCTGAGCCTCGGCGCGCTCGTGCCCGTGCCGCTCCCGATCCTGCGCAGCGTCGCGCTCGGCGGCGCCTTTGCGGTGGCGAGCGCCCTCGCCGCGTCGCTGCTGCTGCTGCCGGCGCTCCTCGCCTGGCTCGGCCCGAACGTGAACCGCCTCCCGATCGGGCGCCTGCCGGACGCCACCCGCCCGAGCGAGCTCTGGCGGAGGATCGGCCGGTTCTCGACGGGCCACCCGATCGTCGCCGGTGTCGCCTGCCTCGTGCTCCTCGGCGTCATCGCGAGCCCGGCGCTGCGGATGCGGAGCGCGATGCCCGACTCGCGCGCGCTGCCCCCTGGCTCCGAGGCGCGCCTGGTGGACCAGGCGCTGTCCGACCCCGCGCGCTTCGATCCCGGCGTCGCGTCGGCGATCCCGATCGTGATCGAGACGCGCGGCGCGAGCCTCGAGCCCGAGAACCTGCGCGCGCTGCGGAGCTTCGCGGCCCGCGTGGACGCGAAGCCGGGCGTGACCGGCGTGCGCTCGCCCTTCGACGCCCTCGACCCCGACGCCCTCGACGCCACGGAGCTCGCCGGCGCCGCCGCGCGCGAGCCCACGGCGTCGATGCTGCGGCGCATGAGCGACGGGAACGTCGCGCTGCTCGTGGCCGAGAACGGCTTCGCCTGGCGCTCGCCCGAGTCGGCGGCGGCGGTCGAGGCGATCCGCCGCGTCCCGCATCCCGGCCTCGACGTGCAGGTCGGCGGCGCGACGGCGCAGATGGTCGACACCGTCTCGACGCTCCAGGAGTACGGCGGCGTGGCGCTGCTCCTCGTCGCCGCCTGGAACTTCCTGATCCTGCTCGGCGCGTTCCGCTCCCTGGTCCTGCCGCTGAAGGCGGTGCTGATGAACCTCCTGGCGGTCGGCGCGAGCTACGGCCTGCTCGTGTTCGTGTTCCAGGAGGGCCACTTCACGGGGCTCCTCGGCTTCGAGCAGCTCGACGGCATCGACCCCACGATCCCGCTCGTGCTCTTCGCAGTGATGTTCGGCCTGTCGATGGACTACGAAGTCTTCATGCTGAGTCGCATCCAGGAGGAGTGGCGCCGGACCGGCGACGACCGCGAGAGCGTGGTCGAGGGCCTCGCGCGCACCGGACGCATCGTGACCAGCGCGGCGCTGATCCTGCTGGTCGTGGTCGGGGCGTTCCTCGCCGGCGACCTCGTCTACGTGAAGCAGATGGGGCTCGGGATCGGCGCGGCGATCACCCTCGACGTCACGCTCGTGCGCGCCCTGCTCGTGCCCGCGACGATGCGCCTTCTCGGACATTGGAACTGGTGGGCGCCGCGCTGGCTGCGCGCCGACCGCACGCACGAGCGTCCGCTGCGGAGCGCGCGCGTCTAGCGGGATGCTGAAAAACGCCCGCTGAGCCCCCTTCGCGTCGTGCTAGAAGCGACGCGAGGGGGGTGAAGACGATGCGCGGTGAGGATCCGGACCAGGGCTCGGTGAGCTTCCGCGGCGAGAAGCGCAGCAACGGATGCGGACGCTCCTGGCAGCGAGGCGGGTGAGCGCGAAAGCGGGCACGCCGCGGCCGGAGGCGGGTCATGGCGACGCGCCGACATGTGCAGGCGCGCCCCGCACGCCGTTCGAAGCAACCGGTCCCTTCGCGCCGAACCCGAGGCGCGGCGCCATGACCCGCCTCCGGCCCCTCGCAAGCCACGTGGATCGGCGTTCTTCCGCAACCTGCTAGCGCGCTCAGCGCGAGACAGGCTTCTTCCGCTCGCCCGTCACCTGGTTCACGATCACCTTCCACGGATAGTGGTCGCCCTCGCCGGCCGAGCCCTCGACGCGGAGGTGCTGGGTCAGGATCCGGCGCCAGCGATCGGTGCGGTTCGCGGTCGTCATGTGCGGCGTCTTGCCGTGATGGAAGGTCACGTCGCCGAGCGAAATCGGGCACGCGACGGCCTTCGTGAGATCGGGCTCGCAGCACAGGAGATCGCTCGCGACGTCGTCGGGGTTCCGGTGCTCGAGGATGCCGGTGCGATGCCCGCCGTCGATGAAGTGCATGCAGCCGTTCGACTCGTCGACGTCGTGGAACGGCATCCAGCAGGTGATGCCGCGCTCGTCGAGGTTCCGGCCCCAGTAGGCTTCGTCCTGGTGCCAACGCGTCGCGGCGCCGGTGCCCGGCGGCTTCCCCAGGAACTGGTCGTACCAGAACTCGACGGGACGGCCGAGCAGCGCGGAGCCGAACGCGATCGCCCAGCGCCGGAACGGGCTCTCGTGAAGCTTCGGGAAGAACAGCGACGGGCTCGACTGCACGATCTTGAACTCGCGCTCGGCGAGGCTGCGCCCCTTCTCCCAGGCCCAGTCGTACGCCATGCGCTCCTTGTTCGAGAGGATCTCGTCGCAGCAGTCCTCGAGCTCGGCGAGATCGGCGGGATCGATCGCGCCGCGCACGACCAGGAAGCCGTGCTCGCGGAAGGAGGAGACGTCGCGCTCGCTCGCGTCGGGATACGCCATCGCAGCTCCGTCGGCCCCGACCCCCGGGCCCGGCTCCAGCCTACAGGATCCAGGCGCGGGCTGAAATCGATTTCACACTGCGGATCGCGCGCCGCCCGCGTACCTTGTGCCCGTGGCGACCAGACGCACCCGGGTGAAGAAGGCGGAGCCGGCGGCGAGACCGGCGAAGGCGGGCGCGCGCCCGGGCGGCGCCGCGCGGATCAGCGACGTCGCGCGCGCGGCCGGGGTTTCGGCGGCAACGGTCTCGCGGGTGCTGAACGGGACGAGCCAGGTCTCGCCCGAGAAGGCCGCGCGGGTGCGCGAGGTCGCGAGCCGCCTGGGCTACGAGCCCTTCGGCCCGGCGCGCGCGCTGCGGAAGCAGCGCACGAAGGTCTGGGCGGCGCTCATCGCCGATATCGAGAACCCGTTCTTCACGGCCCTCGTCCGCGGCATCGAGGACGAGGCGGTGAAGGAGGGCCACCGGCTCGTGCTCTGCAACACCGACGAGGATCTCGCGAAGGAGGCCGCCTACCTCGACGTGGCGCTCTCCGAGCGCATGGGCGGCGTGATCATCGCGGTGGCGTCCGAGAGCGCCTCCTCCCTCGACGCCCTGGTGGCGCGGGGGGTGCCGCTCGTCGCCGTCGACCGGCGCCCGAGCCGCAACGCGATCGACTCCGTGTTCGTGGACAACGCGCTCGGCGCCGAGCAGGCGACGGAGCACCTGCTCGCCGGCGGCGCGAAGCGGGTCGCCTGCATCACCGGGCCGAGCCGCGTCAGCACCGCGAACGAGCGGCTCGCGGGCTACCGCACCGCCCTGCTCCGCCATCGCCGCGCCTTCGACGCCACGCTCGTGCGCCGCGGCGACTTCAAGCAGGAGGGCGGCCACCAGGCCGCGCGCTCGCTGCTCGCGCGCAGGCCCCGTCCCGACGCGATGTTCGTCGCGAACAGCCTGATGACGCTGGGCGCGCTGCAGGCGGTCCGCGAGGCCGGCCTGCGCGTGCCCGAGGACGTCGCGCTCGTGGGCTTCGACGACGCGCCCTGGACGACGCTCACCGACCCGCCGCTCTCGGTCGTGGCGCAGCCCGCCTACGAGGTCGGCCGCGAGGCGGCGCGCCTGCTCGCGACCGGGTCGAAGGGCCTCGCGCCGCGGCACCGGGTGCTCGCGCCCGAGCTGCGGGTGCGGAGGAGCTCGCTGCGCAGCCCCGGCGGGAGCGCTTGAAATCGATTTCCTGCGGTGGCAGCATGGGCCGCGGCGCGCGGCGGACGCGCCGGATCCGGAGGAGCCATGACCCGACCCGAGCCTCCCGTCGGTCGCTTCGAGCCCGAGATCACCGATGCCGACGTCGGCTTCTTCCGCGAGTACGGCTTCTGGTCGATCGAGCGCATCACGACCGACGAGGAGATCGCGTGGCTCGGCGAGGTCTTCGACGACCTGTTCCGCGTGCGGAGCGGCGGGCTTCCCGGCGGCTACTTCGACGTGGCGCGGCCCTACGGCGAGGACGGTCCGGTGCGACTCGCGCAGACTCTCTTCCCCGAGACCCGGGTGCCGGCGCTCCGCGACACGCTCTACCAGCGCAACGCGCGCCGGATCGCTGCGCGGCTGCTCGGTGTCGACGCGACGGCGCTCCAGGGCTGGGGCCACATGATCCTGAAGCCCGCGGGCGACGGTCACGAGACGCCGTGGCATCAGGACGAGGCCTACTGGGAGCCCGGCTTCGACTATCAGGCGATCGCCGCCTGGCTGCCCCTCGACGACGCCGACGCCGAGAACGGCTGCCTCTGGTTCCTGCCGGGCTCGCATCGCGGCGAGGTGCGCCCGCACCGCCACCTCCACGACGATCCCGCGGTGCACGCCCTCGTCACCGATCCGGGCGACGTGTCGGGGGCCGTCTGCGTGCCGGTGCGCGCGGGCGGCGCGTCGTTCCATCACCCGCGCACGCTCCATCACGCGGGGCCGAACCACTCGTCGCGCCGGCGGCGCGCCTACGCCACCGAGCTCCAGACGCCCCCCGTTCCGCGCGCAGTGGCGGTGGAGCGGCCCTGGATCGACGAGGGCAAGGCGGCCTACGCCGCGCGGCAGCCGGCTCGATGATCGATCCGTTCGATCCCCTCGCCGCCGCCGTGATCGACACCGGGCTCGACTCGCGCGCGGCGACCTTCGAGAACCCGACCGGCGCCCGCGGCGCGGGCGGGCAGGCGTGCGGCGGACGCAAGGGCGCACCGAATCGGCTGATCCAGCCCGGCGAGCGCCTGACGCTTGCCGACGTCGAAGGCCCCGGCGTGCTTCGACACATCTGGATGACGTTCATGCCGGCGCCGCCCGAGGAGATGCGCGCCCTCGTGCTCGAGGTCTACTACGACGGCGCGACGGAGCCGAGCGTCTCGGTTCCGTGTCTCGACTTCTTCGGCCTCCCGCTCGGCCGCCCCGTCGCCTACCACTCGGTGCTGACGTCGGCGAACGAGGGTCGCGGCTTCAACGCCTGGCTGCCGATGCCCTTCCGGCGCCACGTCCGCGTCGAGCTCGCGCACACGGGACGGCGGCCCGCCGACCTCTACTACCAGATCGACTACACGCTCCAGCGCGCGCTGCCGCCGGAGCTCGGCACCCTCCACGTCTCGTTCCGGCGCGAGAACCCGACGGTGCAGAAGCGCGACTTCGTGATCGCCGACGGGCTGCACGGGCCCGGCCGCTTCCTCGGCTGCAACGTCGGGATCCGCGTGATCGACCCCGCGAACTGGTACGGCGAGGGCGAGGTCAAGATCTACCGCGACGGCGACCGCGAGCTGCCGACGATCTGCGGCACCGGCCTCGAGGACTACGTCGGCAGCGCCTGGGGCATGGGCGCCCACGCGGCGCCGTATGCGGGCGCGCCGCTGATCGTGCGGCGTCCCGGCAGCGAAGAGGCCGGGCTCGGCGGCAACCCCGACTTCGTGGGCTTCTACCGCTGGCACGTGCCCGATCCCGTCGTCTTCGCGCGCGAGCTTCGCGTCACGATCCAGCAGATCGGCGCCGCGTTCTTCCTGCCGGGCCAGGAGAAGGAGCTCGAGGCCTACGCGCGCACGAACCCCGCGGCGGGACGCGGCTGGCTGCGCGAGCCGGGCTCGCCGCTCCTCGCCTGGGGCATCGCGGAGCGCGTCGACGACTACTGCGCCACGGCGTACGTCTACTGCAGCGAGGTGCAGGCCGTGCCGCGCCTCGACCCCGCGCAGGCGCAGGCCGACCTCGGCCGGCGCGACTACGAGCAGCCGTCGCGGCTCGAGCGCGTCGCCGAGGCGATGAACCGACGCCGCGAAGAGAAGGCGCGCGCGGCGGGCTAGCGCGACGCTAGGCGGTGGCGCCCGCGACGCGGCGCAGGTAGAAGCGGGGCGGGAAGAAGGCGAGATAGAGCGTGCCGCCGCAGCCGAGCCCCACCAGGGCCATCAACAGGCGGACCGTCGCCATGCTCTCCGGGGCGATGCGGAGCAGCGACGCCGCGGTGCCGATCACCATGCTCGCGAAGCAGAGCGCCGCCACGAGCGCCCAGAGCAGCACGCGGTTCACCACCACGGGCTCGATCAGCCCGAGCGCGAGCTGGCGCTTCAAGCGCGCATGGCAGACCAGCGCCTCGACGCCGGTCCAGACGTAGATCGTGAGCGCGAGAAACTGCGTCGCGAGCAGGCTCTTGGAGATCCAGAACATGTAGATCCGATCGCTCTCGCTCGCGATGTTGGCGAAGCGCGCGACGGTGATCGCGGCGAACGCGACGCCGAAGCCCACGCCGACGAGGCGCGCCCAGCGCTCCTCGGGCCGGAACACGCGCCAGGTGAAGAGGCAGATCAGCCACCACCCGACGTTCATCACCACGGTCGCCACGCCGCCCAGGATGCGCGCGGTACCGAGCGAGACCGAGGGCGCGTGCGCGGCCGTGAGGAAGAGCGGATAGCCCACGCCGACGATCAGGAAGAGGCCGGCGCCGAGCGTGAGCTCGGGCAGCTCCCGCGTCCGTCTCGCGAGGAGCAGCAGCCGCAGGCCGACCGCGAAGCCCATCACGATGAAGGTCGCTGTTGCGACGGCTTCGAATGCCTGGAAGCCGGTCATGCCGTCCCCCCGAGGCGCCGGAACACCGCCTCGGGCGCGCTCGATGCGGCGCTGGACGGCGCGAGCGCCGTGAGTGCCGTGAGTGCCGTGAGCGCGGCGTGGACCTTCGCGGCGACGCCGGCACTCCCCGCGACGCCGAGCACCTCGAGCTGGCGCGCCAGCAGCTTCGACGCGACCACGGCGAGCTGTGCCGGGGTCGCGGTCTTGGCGTCGAGGCCCGCCTCCTTCACGAGGATGCGCGCCGTGCCCATGGCCTGCAGGTCCGTGAGCGACGCGCAGGTCTCGATCTGGCGGCAGAACTCGTCGTACGCCTGCGACACCGGAGACACCTCTATGACTCAGGGTCGGCCGGCGACCAGGCGGACTTGAGGCGCCTCGGGCCGCCAGGCCGGGGCGCCCGCGACGCGCCGCAGTAGGAGCGGGGCGGGAAGAAGTCGAGGTAGAGCGCGAGCCCGCAGACACCCTCTGGCTGTCGCGGAACGTGTGCGGGACGGAGCCCATCTGCCCGTGAGGCGCGTGCGCAGCCGTCGCGCTCAGGGACAGGTCGCGTTCGCGCTGCTGCGGCAGAGGTTGCTGCCGAGGTTCACGCAGCCCGAATGGACCTGCGGCTCGGCGTTTGCGTCGTTGTCCTGGAACACGTTCTCGACGTAGCCGACGTTGTTCGAGAGCGTGCCGCTGCAGTCGAGGCCGACGCCGCCGTTCGCGCGCACCATGTTGCCCCGGACGAGGACGCCGCCGCCGGCGACGATCCCGATCCCGCCGTTGTTCGTGATCGTGTTGCCTTCCACCACCGTGCCGTCGTCCGCGTCGATTCCGATCTGGCCGTTTCCGGACAGCACGTTGCCAGAGACGATCGAGCTCGTGCCGGCGGCGATCGCGGCCGTCGTTCCGGTGGTGCCGCTGTCGACGACGGAAGAGCCGCGCACCACGCCCTCGTTCCCCAAGACGATCGCCGTGCTCCCGGCGGCGCGGACCACGACGTTCTCGACGCGCGCCCGAGCGCCCGCGCGAATGGCGACCCCCGGGATTCCGGAGAGCATGCCGTTCTTCACCGTGAGATCGGAGTCGCCGAACGCATCGATCCCGTTTCCGGTCTGCGGCCGGATGCAGATGCCCGTCGCGCCGACGCAGGTTCCCACCACGAAGCCGTTCAGATCGATCGTGACGTCGTCCGCATCGACGTCGATCAGCTCGGTCGGAGCGCCGGCGGAGTTCAGGTTCGAGGTCAGGCGGTAGCTGCCGGGCGTGGCGATCCGGATCGGGAAGCCCGGCGACGTGTCTCCGATCGAGGGGTTCCCTGCGAGGGCGGAGGCCTGATTGAGCTCGATCACGCCGTCGTCGGCGCGAGCCGGGGGCGGAGAAAGGGCGATCGCGGCGGCTGCGACGGCGAGGATCGAGGCGAGCGGCAGCGGAGAGCGCAGGGACATGGACACCTCCTTGGAAGGAGGAGTGGTCCCGCGGGGGCGTTTGTGTCAGGGAAGCGAGGGCGGCGGGTCGCTGGCGCGCATACGGCAGACGCGCAACGCGCGCCGAGGAACGCACGCGCTGGGTGGAGCTGACGTCTAGGCCGTGGCGCCCGCGACGCGCCGCAGATAGAAGCGGGGCGGGAAGAAGGCCAGGTAGAGCGCGAGCCCGCAGCCGAGGCCCGCGATCGAGGTCAGCAGGCGCACGAGCGCCATGTGCTGGATCCCGACGCCGATCAGGGCCGCGAAGAAGCCGACGAACACGCTCGTGAAGCAGCACGCCGCTACCCACGCCCACAGCAGCACGCGGTTCACGACCACGGCCTCGATCAGGCCGAGCGCGAGCTGGCGTTTCAGACGCGCGTGGCAGAGCAGCGCCTCGACGCCGGTCCAGACGTAGATCGCGAGCGCGAACACCCGCGTCGCGGTCATGCTCGGCGAGCTCCAGATGAACTGGACCCGCTCGCTGACCTGGGCGACGTCGACGAAGCGCGCGACCGTGAGCGCGGCGAGGGAGAGCCCGCACACCGCGCCGACCACGCGCGCCCAGGCGGCATCCGGGCGGAACACGCGCCAGGTGAAGAGGCAGATCAGCCACCAGCCGAAGTTCATCAGCACGGCCGCGCTGCCTGCGAGCAGGCGACCCGTCGTGAGCGATACGTTCGGTGCGAGCGCCGCCGACAGGAAGAGCGGGTAGCCGAGTCCGACGATCAGGAAGAGGCCGCCGCCGAGGGTGAGCTCGGGCAGCTCGCGCGTCCGCCGCGCGAGGAGCAGCATGCGCAGCCCGACCGCGAAGCCCATCACGATGAAGATGGCCGTCGCGATCGCTTCGAAGGTCTCGAGCTTCATCACACGGTCCCTCCGAGACGCCGGAACACCGCCTCGGGCGCATTCGCGGCGGCGGCGCCCGGAGCGATCGCCGCGAGCGCGGCGTTCACCTTCGCGGCGACACCGTCGCTCCCTGCGACGCCGAGCAGCTCGAGCTGGCGCGGGAGGAGCTTCGACGCGACCACGGAAAGCTTCGCCGAGGTCGCGGTCTTCGAATCGAGGCCGGCTTCCTTCACCAGGATGCGCGCCGTGCCCATGGCCTGCAGGTCCGAGAGCGACGCGCAGGTCTCGATCTGGCGACAGAACTCCTGATAGGCCTGGGACACCCCGAACCTCCCCCACGGGTGGAGTCGGCGGCTGCGATCGACGACTTGAGGGCGTTTCTGGCGGGTCGCGGACCCCGCGATCTCGACTCGTCCGCCCCCAGCGCGGGCGCCCCGGACCCGGCGCGCTGGACGCGCGCTCCGGCGACGGGTACAAGCCTCGAAGCGCCCGCTCCCTCTGGAGGAAGCCCCATGAAGCTCGAGCATCTCCCGGCCTCCGCCGCCGCCGAGGACGTCGTCAGCGCGCTGCGCCGCGACGGCGCCGTGATCGTCGATCGCCTGGTCGCGCCCGAGCGCATGGACGCGATCCGTGACGAGCTTTCGCCCTGGCTCGCGGCGACGCGCACCGGCCCCGACGACTTCTCGGGCCGCCGCACGCGCCGGACCGGCGGGCTCGTCGCGCGCTCTCCGGCGTGTCGCGAGCTCGTGATGCATCCCCTGGCGCTCGGCGCGACGCGCGGGCTGCTCGAGGGCTCGACGAGCATCCAGCTCCACCTGACCCAGGTGATCGCGATCGGGCCGGGCGAGCCGGCCCAGGTCATCCATCGCGACCAGTGGGCCTTCGACTTCTTTCCGTTCCCCGACGGCTTCGAGGTCCAGTGCAACACGATCTGGGCGATGACCGACTTCACCGCCGCGAACGGCGCGACGCGCCTGGTGCCGGGAAGCCATCGCCTGGGCGACGGCCAGCGGTTCGCCGAGGCCGACTCGATCCCCGCCGAGATGGCGAAGGGCTCCGTCGTCTTCTACACCGGCAGCGTCTACCACGGCGGCGGTGCGAACCGCTCCGACGACGTGCGCATGGGCATCAACCTGACCTACGCACGTTCGTGGCTCCGCCAGGAGGAGAACCAGTACCTCTCGGTGCCGCTCGAGATCGCGCGCACGCTGCCCGTCGACCTGCTCCGGCTGATCGGATACGGGCGCGGCGCCTACGCGCTCGGCTACGTGGACGACCTCCGCGATGCGATGGACGTGGTGCGCCCCGAGGCGAGCAACGAGGGTTTCGGCGACCTCGCCCACGCCAACGAGCAGGCGCGCGCGCTGCAGCGCGCGCGGAGCTGACGCCGAGTCAGGCCGACGCGCGCTCCGCGGGCCGCGGCGTGGCGGAAAGTCGCGCCCCCTGCGACTCGACCCGGTGGATCCGCTTCGGACGACGAAGCGGAGCGAGCCCTTCTCCCTTCTTTTCTTCCATTCTTTCTTCCATTCGGCGACTTTCGACCCGCAACTCTTTGCGTACCATGGCCGGGCCTTCGCGTGTCGGGATCATCAGGAGGGGGGAACTCACGTGAACACCACGTTGCGACGTGGCGCGCGAGCCGTGCTCGCCGTGCTGGCCGTTTTCTCGCTCGCGTCACCGGCGGGCGCCATCGAAGCGCTCGACGGTCGCCTCCAGCTCCATGGCTTCTTCGAAGAGCAGGTCCGTGGGATCGACGCGGACTTCAAGGAGAACATGGATCTCACGCAGTGGTATCACGTGCTGAATCTCGAGGCCGAGGCCGACATCCTGCCCGACGGCTGGGGCGTGATCACCGGGCTCTCCACCTACGCGCGCGTCGAGGTCCGCTACGACTGCGTGTGGACGCGCGCCTGCGGGATCTTCCGCTCCGCCAACACCTTCGGGAACCGTGCAGTGAAGCTGCCCGTGCGGCTCGGCGACGGGCGCTACTCGAACCTCGCTGGCGTCTCGCAGTCGATCGGCGAGTACCCGCGCGGCAGCGGCGAGTTCACGCTCGGCCCGACGCGCGCCCTCGGCAGCAACCGCCACGTGGGCGGACCCGAGACCGTGCCCGGCCTCGATACGCTGTTCGACGTCAGCTCGAGCGCGGTGCTCTTCGACGGTCGCGCCTACCGGCCGGCCTCGGACACCACGTTCCGCGCGATCAACGACTACCGCTTCGCGCTGCGTCAGATCCAGGGCAGCGAGAACGGCATGGCGATCCAGACCCTCGGCCCGTGGCTCCCGAAGAACACGATCGAGCCGAACGGGCTGCTGCGCGACGTCTCGAACCCGTTCCGCGCCGGCGACGCCGTGCCCGGCACGACGGTGGTGGCAACCGGCCTTCCGCTGATCGGCAGCGCCGCCCTGCCCTATCGGCCGGCGCCCGACCTGCCGTCCCAGAAGGGCGGCGACGTGCTCCAGGCCGCGGGCCTGAACTACGTGAGCTGGGGCGCGCGCAACGTGCTGCAGCAGCGCAGCACGCAGCTCGACAGCTTCGACCAGAACTTCCGCCAGACCGAGCTCGCGTGGAACCGCGGCGCGAGCCAGCAGGACGAGAAGGAGCTGAAGGAGGCCTACGTCGACATCGAGCTCTTCGATGGCCAGCTCCTCGCGCGCCTCGGCAAGCAGACCATCGTGTGGGGCAAGACGGAGCTCTTCGCGACCACCGACCAGTTCAACCCGAACGATCTCGCCCTGGCGTCGCTGCCGACGCTCGAGGAGTCGCGCATCGGGCTCTGGGCGGCGCGCTTCATCTACTCCTTCTACAACGTCGGCCCGATCGAGGATCTCCGGCTCGAGGTCGCCCTGAACCTCGACGACTTCGAGCCCGACGACCTCGGCCGCTGCGGCGAGCCCTACACGCCGAACCCCGTCTGCGACAAGACGGCCGGCCTGTTCGCCCACGGCCTCGCGGGCTACGGCGTGATCGGCGAGGACCGGCCCGAGCACTGGTGGGACGGCTGGAAGGGCCTCCAGGGCGGCGCGCGCCTCGAATGGCGCTGGGACCGCTTCAGCTTCGCGATCGCCGACATCTACAACTACCAGACGATTCCCTACGCCCACCGCATCTCGACCTACGAGCGCAACGTGGACGAGGTGACGGGCCGGCCGCGCGAGTTCGCGAGCCGCGGCTCCTGTGTCACCGGCAACGAGCCGGCCTGCCTCGCGCCCGCCGAGGCGCTCACGAAGCACAGCGTGAACCAGTCCGTGTTCGCGATGATCTGCTCGTCGAGCATCGGCTTCTCGAGCCTCGACGCGACCTCCTGCGCCCAGAGCGTGTTCAACAGCCAGGTGCTCGCGAACGGGCTGATCCCGATCACCACCGCCCTCACGAACGTGCTCGGCGGCAGCGGTCTCGGCGGCATCGTGCTGTCGGTGCTCGCGGGCGCGGCGAACAACCTGGTGCCCCTCGACGGCGGGGTCCAGACGCTCGGCAGCTCGCTCAGCGCACAGCAGCAGGCGCTCCTCGGCTGCGGTCCGTTCTACAACACGTCGTGCGACACCGACGGCATCGACCTGCTGAACGCCGAGGCGTCGGTGCTCCTGCAGTCGTTCCCGGGCTTCGACGGCACGGCGCTGAACGGCTGGCTCATGAGCGACGCGAGCCGCGCGCAGCCAGGCACCGTCGGCTTCCGGGGCGGGCCGGTCGCGACCCGCTACTTCAACGGCGCCCTCGTCACCCTGCCCGGCGCGCGCGGGCCCGGCGATCCCGGCTACGACCCGACGATCGACGGCGTCCCGACGGCGGTGCAGCCGCTCGCCGGCCAGCCCTTCCGCACCGAGCTGGCGATGTTCTCCTGGAACTACCTCCAGCTCCTGGTGGCGTTCTCGACGCCGGCGGCCGGCCAGGCGCCGACCCGGGCCCAGTTCGACGCCGCGAACCAGTTCCGCACCGACGGCTGCTCCTTCGCCGCTCCGCAGTTCTGCTCGAACGTGATCTCGAACTACTCGGTGACGGGGAACCGCCGCCGCACGCTCGATGCCGGCGGCAACGGCCGCTTCGGCCGGCGCGACTTCGTGTGGGCCGGCGGCGGCGAGGTGCTGCTGCGCTACGAGAAGCGGAACATCCTCGGCTTCTCGATGGACTTCGCCGAGGACGTGACGAAGTCGAACTGGGGCATCGAGTCGGCGTGGATCGAGGGCAACCCGTACAGCGACGCCGACAAGAGCAACGGCATCTCGAAGTCGTCGACCCTGAACCTCACGGTCTCGGTGGACCGCCCGACCTTCATCAACTTCCTGAACCCGAACCACACCTTCTTCTTCAACTCCCAGCTCTTCTTCCAGTACATCACCGACTACGAGTCGAGCTTCACGAGCACGCTCGGACCCTGGAACTTCCTCGGCACCTTCACGATCTCGACGGGCTACTTCCAGGACCGCCTGCTGCCGTCTGTGACGTTCGTGTACGACGTGAAGTCGAACTCGGCCGCGGCGCTGCCGCAGATCCAGTACCGCTTCACCGAGAACTTCTCGGCGACGGTGGGCGTCTCGACGTTCATGGGCCGGTTCCAGAACCGCGACATGGCGCTCGAGCCGATCGCGCTCAACAACCACGCCGCCCAGGGCGAGCCCGGCCCGTATCACGAGGTGACGGAGCAGGGCATCGCGCCGATCCGCGACCGCGACGAGGTGTTCCTGCGCGTCCGCTACACGTTCTAGCGGCTGCTCTCGCCGAAGGTGTCGCAGGCCTCGGTGTCACCGGTCTCGAGGCCGCGCCGGAACCACTGCACGCGCTGCTCCGAGCTGCCGTGCGTGAAGGCCTCGGGAACGACGTAGCCCTGCGTCTGGCGCTGGATGCGGTCGTCGCCGATCGCCGCGGCGGCGCGCAGCCCCTCCTCGACATCGCCCTGCTCCAGGAGCTGACGCGCTTCGTGCGCGTGGTTCGCCCAGACGCCGGCCAGGCAGTCCGCCTGCAGCTCCATCAGCACCGAGAGCGCGTTCGCCTGCGCCTCGGGGAGCTGCTGCTTCTGCGCGTGCACGCGCTCGGCGATGCCGAGCTGGTTCTGCACGTGATGGCCGACCTCGTGGGCGATCACGTACGCCTGCGCGAAGTCGCCGGCCGCGCCGAAGCGCTGCTCGAGGTCGCGGTAGAAGCCGAGGTCGATGTAGACCTTCTGGTCGAGCGGGCAGTAGAACGGGCCCATCGCGCTCTGGGCCGTGCCGCAGGCCGAGCGCACGACGTCGGTGAAGAGCACGAGCCGCGGCTCCTCGTACTGGCGCCCGTTCTTCTGGAAGATCTCGTTCCAGGTGTCCTCGGTGTCGGCGAGGATCGCGGACACGAACTGCGCGCCCTCGTCCTGGGCCTCGGCGCCCGGCGTCGCGGGCGGGGCCGTCTCGTCGATGCCGCTCTCCGACGGCACGGTGAGCCCGCCGCCGCCGCCCGCGAGCAGCGCGAGGAGCTGAAGCGGATTCGCACCGAGGAACCACGCGATCACGAGCATCACGAGCAGACCGAGCCCGCCGATCTTGAGACCGCCACCGCCGCCGAGCCCTCTCGTTCGCCCGCGCACGTCCTCGACGTTCTGGCTGCGACGCAGATCCCTCCAGCGCACGGCACCTCCCCGGCCCCGCCTGGAGCCGCCCCTCGAAGCTAACCCGCGGCCGGTCCGTTGTGCCGGGAATTCAGCGGCGTCGTCCCCGCGCAGGCCTCGCCGATCGCGCCTCGGCTCCGACGGCGGCGCGGCGCCGGGAGCAGCTCTACATCGGCTCCTCTATTCCGGCTGATCCGTGCACTGATGGGTGATCGCAGCGAGCGGTGGCGAAAGGCGCGCGCGGAGGATGATCACCGCGTCCGCGACGCTGCACCCTGCAGATCTTCCGACGTCGCACCGTTGTCGACGGTCGGGCAGTTGTCGTGAGCCGCGCGCAATGCGCTCTCGATCACCGCGTTGCCGAGCGTGTTCTCCCCGGACGCCGCGGCGGACGCCGAGAGGCGCGCCGCGAGATCGCTCGCCCGCACGTCCTGGAGCTCCTTCCCCGGCGCGATCACGGGGGGTGGAGCGATCACGACGGGGATCAGTCCGGCGGCTTCGACGTCCGCCACCATCTGGCGCAGGTTCGCGAAGGTTGCGTCCTCCGAGTACCGGGTCACGAAGACGTCGTTGGTGCCCTCGAGGAGGGTGACGTAGTCGGTCGCGCCCGTGCCCCCGGCGATCCAGGCTCGGAGCCGGGCGAGCCCGGCGTCCGTCCGTTCGCCGCCCAGGCCCAGGTCCTCGGTGTCGTACACGTCCCCGAGAGCGCTCACCCATGGATCGCCCTCGGTGATCGAATCACCGAAAGCCGCCACGCTCGTGATGGATCGCGCGACGGGCGCGGCGCCGAGTCCGAGAAGCAGAAGCGGTGCGAGAACGAAGCTGCTGCGGGTCATCCGTGGTTCTCCAGCAAGATCACGCTCGGCGAGCGAGGCCGCTCGCCGCGCCCTGTGCTCGCCGCCCGTCGCCACCCTGGCGCCCGATCTGCGCGCCGTTCGCAGAGCGAAGCAGCTCGGGCGCCCTCGGGCCAGCGGCTCAGCGGCCGCCGTCGGGTCGCGTGAGAGGAGGCGCCGCCGTGGACCCGGGCGGCGGCGGCGGCGCCACCACGGCGATCGCCTCGTCGCGCCAGAGGATGCGATTGCGAAAGCGCGCGAGGGTGCCACCCGCGAGCGGTGCGAGCAGCAGCACCGCGAGCGGTGACGCCACGAGCGCGAACGCGAGGCGGTAGCCGTGGGCACGGCAGTAGGCGACGCCGACGGTCGGCGGCACCGCGGCGAGCGCGAGGGCGGCGAGGCTCGGCCTGCGCAGCGCCACGAGGTCGGCCAGCACGAGCCCGCTCGCCGCGAGACACGCGAGCACGACGGCGACGAGAAGCGCCGCGGCGGCCCACGCGCCCCGGCGACAGGTCAGGATCCCGGCCGCCCAGCGCGAGAGCCCGTTCCAGCCGTCGGTGAAGCTCTCCCAGTTCGAGACGTCGTGGAGCCCGGGATGGAACAGCATTGCGGTCCGCAGGCCGCGACTCTCGAACACGCGCGTCCAGCCCCAGTCGTCGAACACGCCGGCGCCGAAGGAGGCGGCGGCTCCGGCCCCGCCGACACGCTCGTAGGTCTCGCGCCGCATCGCGAGCGCGCCGATCAGCCAGCTCGCGTCGCCACGCAGGCGCTGCACCAGGAAGATGCAGCCGAGCAGCACCGGGTTGTCGGCGATCGGCCGGAACCACCAGGTCTGCCACCAGCGCCGCCCCGGGAACGGCCCGAGCACCGACGCCGCGGCCAGGCCGCGCGACGCATAGGACGCGAGCAGCGAGCGCAGGAAGTCGGCGCCCACGAGACGTTGGTCGGCGCTCAGGAAGAGCAGCCACTCGCGACGCGAGGCTGCGACGCCGACGCCCTGGGCGTAGAGCCGTCCCTGCCAGCCCGGCGGGCGCTCGTCCACACGCAGCACGCGCACGCGCGGGTCGCCCTTCGCGGCGTCGCGGGCGGCGTCGAAGGTGGCGTCCGTCGAGCGGTCGTCGACCACGACGACCTCGAAGTCGGGATGATCCTGCGCGAGCAGCGAGTCGATCAGGCCGCCGATGCGGCTGACCTCGTCGTGGGCGGCGACGATCACCGAGAGCGACGCGACGCCCGCGCCCGTCGGCGGTGAAGGAATGGTGGCGGCGCGATGCGCGCGCAGGGCCGCGCGGGTCACGAGCACGGCGAGCGCAAGCATGCCGCCGGCGACGAGAGAACTCGCGGCGGTGAAGAGATCGACGCTGCCGATGACGGACTCCCGGAGGCGGAGCTCACTCCGCGGCCGAAGCCTCCCGCATCGGCACCCGGGCCGCCACCCGCGCCGGGTAGAGGCTCGCGAGGATGGATGCCACGACGAGCCCGCCGCCGAGCAGCGCGAGATCGAGTGGATGGACCGAGAACTGGAGCGACCAGCCGAGCGCGTCCGACATCACGCGCGACACCACCGGGTAGCCGGCGAGCAGGCCGAGGGCGACGCCCGCGACGCCGCCGAAGGCGCCGAGCATGAGGCCGTCGACCAGCGTCAGGGTGCGGACCTGCGCGCGCGTCGCGCCGGTCGCGAGCAGCAGCGCGAACTCGCGCGTGCGCGCCGTGACTGCGGAGAGCATGAGGTTCCAGACCGTGATGCCGCCGAGCAGCGCGGTCATCAGCGACACGCTCGCGAGGATGCCCTCGAAGCGGCGCAGGAGCCGGCTCGCGAAGCGCGTGAGATCCTCGCCGTGCGCGAAGAACAGCGCCTGCTCGACGGGCACCCGCGCGCGGATCGCGTCGAGCACGGGCTCCGGCGCGCCCTCGGTCCAGAGCACGAGGTCGCGCGCGCCGCGCCGGGGCCAGAGCTCGTCGTAGACCCGGAGATCGAGGTTCAGCGAGCCTGCGGGCCCGGCGTAGTCGCGGATCCGCCCCGCGATCCGGAACGACCGGGGACCCTTCGGTGTGTCGAGGGTGATCACGTCCCCCGCGGCCACGCCGAAGCGCCAGGCGAAGCGGTCCGACACCGCGATGCCACCTGCCGCGACGGCCTCCGCGACGGCCTGCGCGTCGCCCTCGAGCACCGGCAGCCGCCCGTAGCGCGCCATCACCTCCATGGTGCCGGCGGCGAGCAGCACCTCCTCGCCCTGGTACAGGATCTTCTCGCCCACGTGCTCGAAGACGCCGCGCACGCCGGGCGTCTCGCGGATCGCCCGGACCGACGCGGGCAGGATCACCTGGTCGGGCCGCGCCGCGGCGAGCGGGCCCGCGGTCACGAACACGCCGCCCCGGAACTGGTCCGCCATCCAGCCGTCGAGGGTGCGCGTCGCACTCTGCGCGACGGTCAGGCTGATGGTGATGCCGGCGACCACGCCGCCCACGCAGACCACCGCGAGCGTGGTCTGGGCCGGGCGCGCGGCCAGGGACGCGCCGGCGAGGCGGCCGATGCCCGGCAGCAGACGGTCGAGCGCGGGACGCGCGCCGCGGAGCAGCGGCGGGATGCCCGCGCGCGCCAGCAGCCCGAGCGCGCCGAGGCCCGACACGATCACGCCCGCGACCCGCAGGATCGGCGGCAGGCCGGGCAGCGCGATCGCCGCCGCGAGCAGGATCAGCGCTCCCGCCGCCAGGAACGGACGCCGGCGCCGGACGCCGGCGAGCTCGTCCTCGCTCGGCAGCGCCAGCAGGACGTCGAGGGGCGGACGCCGCGTCGCGCGATGGGCGGGCTCGAGCACGCCCGCGAAGGCCACGAGGCCGCCCACCAGCGCCGCGGTCGCGAGCGTGGAGGCGCGCAGCTCGAGGGCGCTCAGCTCGACTCCGTTCAGGAAGCCCGAGATCCACGAGAGCGCGCGCAGGAAGCCCTCGGAGAGGAAGCGCCCGCAGAGCGTCCCGAGCCCCGTGCCGACGAGGGCGAGCAGCGCGGCGTCCACGTAGAGGAAGCGGCTCACGCGCCGCGGCTCGAGCCCCGCCGCGCGCAGCAGCGCGATCTCGGGGATGCGGCGGTCGACGAAGAGCGAGAGCGCGCTGTAGGAGACGAGCGACGCGACCAGGATCGCGACCACGAGCAGCGCCGACACCACGATGCGGACGGTGCGGAGCGCGCTCTCGACCCAGGCGTCGCGCGCGGAGGCGGGCTGCACCGTGGCGCGGCCCGCGATCGCCGTGCGCAGGGTCTCGAGCGTCGCGTCGCGCTCCGCGCCGTCTTCGAGCACGACGTCGATGCGGTCGAGCCAGCCCTCGCGCTCGGCGACGGCCTGGAGCGCGAACACGTCCATCACCGCCACCTGGCCGCCGTAGGCGGCCGCGAGACCCTCCGGCGCGAGCATGCCCCGCACCGTGAGCTCGACCGGCCGTTCGCCGAGACGCAGCGCGAGCACGTCGCCCTCGTGCAGGCCGAGACGCTCGGCGAGCGCCTCCGACACGATCAGGCCGTCCTTGCCGGCGAGCAGGCGGAGCGGATCCGACACCTCCGCGTGGCCCGCGTAGCTGCGGATCTCGGGGTCCGCGAGCAGGTCGACGCCGAGCACGTGGACGCCCGCGCCGCGCGCGTCGTCGCGCGCGAGGCGGAACGCCGCCTGCACGAAGGGCGCCGCCACGCGCACGCCGGGAACCGATGCGACCTCCTCGAGCAGGCTCTCGGGGATCCCCGCGCTGCCGCCCACGACCTCGAGCTCCGCCGCGCCGGCGACCGAGCGCGCGGTGAGTTCGAGCTCGCCCTCGACGCTGCGCGAGCTCATCTCGAGGCCGGTGGCGAGGGTCACGCTCGCGGCGATCGCGAGCAGCGTCACCAGCGAGAGCGCGCGCTGGCGCCCGAGGATCGCGCGCAGCGCGAGCACGAGGGGGAGCGGGAGATAGGCGTGGGAACGCATCGCGCCCGTGCGCCCGGGGGCGCTCACTCGCGCTTCGCGAGACGCTGCGCCGGCGAATCGCTCTCGACGCGGCCGTCGCGCAGGATCACCACGCGATCCGCGTAGGACGCCGCGCGCAGGTCGTGGGTCACGAGCACCACGGTGACGCCCCGCTCGTCGCAGATCCGGCGCAGGAGGTCGAGGATCTCGGCGCCGGTGCGGGTGTCGAGGTTTCCGGTGGGCTCGTCCGCCAGCAGCACCCGGGGGTCGACGATCAGCGCCCGCGCGAGCGCGATGCGCTGCATCTCGCCGCCCGAGAGCTCGGAGGGCGCGTGGCGCGCGCGCGCTGCGAGGCCGAAGAGCTCGAGCAGCGGCTCGACCCGATCGCGCACCGCGCCGAAGCGCCGGCCTTCGAGCAGGAGCGGCAACGCGACGTTCTCCGCGGCGGTGAGGCTCGGGATCAGGTTGAAGAACTGGAACACGAAGCCGATCGTGCGCCGGCGGAAGCGCGCTGCGTCGTCCTCCGAGAGCGCGTACAGATCGGTGTCGCCGATCCGGACGCTCCCTGCCGTCGGGCGCTCGAGCCCGCCGAGCAGATGGAGCAGGGTGCTCTTGCCGCTGCCGCTCGGTCCCATCACCGAGACGAACGCGCCGTCGGACACCGCGAGGTCGACGCCGTCGAGGGCGCGCACGCTCACGCCGCCGCGGCGGTAGTGCTTCTCGAGGTGCATGGCGACGATCGCGGCGGAGCCCGCGCGCTCGTCGAGCGGCGGCGGAGCGACGAACATCGCCTTCGCCATGGCGGGTCGCGGCGGCTAGACGCCTCCGCGCGTCCCCGGGCGGGGCAGGATCCCGTGCTTGCGGAGGCGATAGCGGATCGTGCCACGATCGACGCGCAGGCGGTCCGCCATGTGCGTGAAGTTGCCGCCGCACTCGTCGAGCAGCAGCAGCAGCTGCTCGCGCTCGCTGCGGGCGCGCTCGCGCGCGGCCCGGGCGACGGGGTCCGAATCGAGCAGCACGAGCTCCGCCTGGGACTCGGTGATCTCGAGCCCGGGCGCGAAGGCCGCGAGCGATTCGAGCACGCTCTCGAGCTCGGGGAAGTTCTCCCACCAGGCGCAGGCGCAGAGCCGCTCGAGAGCGGGCGGCGCGATCCCGATGCCGGGGCGCCCGATGCGCTCGGCGACGCGTGCGAGCTGGGCATCGACGAGCTTCGGCAGGTCGTCGTGTCGCTCGCGCAGCGGCGGGAGCCAGACCTCGAACTGGCACAGATCGCGCGCCAGCTCCGGGACCATGCGCTTCTGCGACGCGAGCAGACGCAGGTCCTTCGTGGTGCTCGCGTAGACCCGGACCGCGGCGGGGTCGGAGCGGAGCTGCGCGTCGGCCACGAAGCGGCGCCAGGCGAGCTGCGCCTCGGGCGCGAGGTCCTGCACGTCCTCGAGATGCCAGGCGCCCTCCTCCGCATCCGGCCGCGCCTCGGGCGCGACCGAGCAGACGATCCGCCGCACGGGCGCCGCAGGCCGCCGCGCGAGGGCGTGGAGGTAGGCGATCACCTCGGCGTGGCCGGTGCCGCGCTCGCCCGAGACCAGCACCGGCGTGTGCAGCGCGGCCAGGGCGCGCACGCGGTCGCGCGCCGCGCCGATCGCGACGCCGTTGCCGAGGAGCTCGATCGGGAGCGTCGCCTCGTCGGCGTGCAGCAGCTCCGCGGCGCAGCACAGGAGCTGCTCGATCCCGTCGTCGTCGAAGGCGAAGCAGTCCGTCACGCCCGCCCGCCCCGCGGCCGCCGCGCTCGAGAGCGTGCCGTGGGCCGTCACGAGGAGCACCGGGACGCGCGGATCGGCCGAGTGCGCGGAGCGCAGGCGTCTCACGAGACCGATGCCGTCGAGGCCGGGCATGCGGAGATCGGTCACCACGAGATCGAACGCGCGCTGCTGGAAGTCTGCCCAGGCCTGCTCGGCGGAGGCGACGGCGCTGACGTCGAAGCCCGCGCGAACGAGCCGCGCGGCGAGGAGAGCGCGGCTCAGCTCGCGGTCGTCCACGACCAGCACGCGCGGCGACTCGTGACGGCTTCCCTGGCGCACCTGCTCCCCCGGCATGGGACCGAGCTTACCACCCGCCGCGCGGCTCCCGGACGACCAAACGCAGCGACCGTGCTGGGAAAAAGCGGGAATCGCCGAGCCTGGCCCGTGCGCCCGGCCGCGCTGAACTTGCGCCGGACGCACGGGCCGCCCCCCTGGCGGGGTCACGTCGGGGCCGTGGCGCGCCCCGGGAACGCCGCGGCCCCGTCCCGGCCTGGGGGACCGGGGACGGGGTAGAGCGCTCGGCGTCCTGCTCGTGCGCCCGATGGATACGCCGTCGGCCCTCACCGCGACACGGGAATCGGCGGGAAAGCGCGGGGAGAGCGCGAGCGCGAACCGCCACGCTAGACCGCCCGCACGTAGTGGAAGAAGCCGTCGCGCTTCCAGCCCCGGGACTCGTAGAGCGCCTGCGCCGTGAGATTGTCCTCCGCGGTCGCGAGCGTGAGGCCCTTCGCGCCGGTCTCGACGGCGTGCTCGCGGGCGCGCTCGAGCAGCGCCGTCCCGACACCGCTGCGGCGCGCCGCGGGCCCGACGTAGAGGTCGTTCAGGATCCAGCGCGAGGCGAGCGTGACGGACGAGAAGGTGGGATAGAGCTGCACGAAGCCGCGCGCGCGGCCGTCCTCGTCCCGCGCCAGGAAGATCACCGACTCCTCGCGTGCGATGCGGGCGCGCAGGAAGGTGCGAGCCCCCACGAGATCGCTGGCCTGGCCGTAGAACTGCCGGTACGCGTCGAACAGCGGGACCACCTGCTCGAGCTCCTCGAGACCGACCCGGACCAGCTTCATGGAAGGCCTCCTCGCAGCGGCGGCTTCCCTCGCGCCGCGCCGACGTTCATACTCCGCCGACCTCCCCGACGCGAGGTCGACCCATGCGCGACGCCCACATCCGACGTCTTCCCCTCGCCCTCGCCGTCGCCGTGGCGTTCGTCTCGAGCGGCCTCGTCTGCTCTCCCGCCGATCCTGCGAAGGTGTTCCGCTCGCGCCTGTTCACCGACGGGGGACTGCCGGACGCCGACTGGGACGCGCGGCGGCGCGACTACCTCGCCTTCGCCACCGCGCAGCTCGAGCCCGGCGCCGTCGCCAACGTGATGGCCCATCTCGTGCGCGAGGAGATCGATCCGGGCTTCCGCACCGCGCCGGGCGCGGTGCCCGCCGACGCGTGGGATCCGATCTTCGCGCGCGTGGACACGCTGCGCGACACCAGCGACTTCCACGTGGTCCGCTTCCTCCGTCTCTGGTACGGCTGGAACGGACACCCGATGGTGCCGGCCGCGCTCTGGCAGCGCGTCGAACGGACGCTCCTCGACTTCAAGTACTGGTACGTCGACCCGACGCCCGCCGGGCTCCAGGACGACATGTGGTACTGGAGCGAGAACCACCGGATCCTGTTCCACGCCGCCGAGTATCTCGCCGGCCAGGCGTTCCCGAACGTCGTCTTCCGCGTCACGGGCTGGACCGGCGCCGCGCACCGGGCGCGCGGGCGCGCCGCCGTCCTCGCCTGGCTCGACGAGCGCGCCCGCTACGGCTTCTTCGAGTGGCACTCCCACGTGTACTACGAAGAGGATCTGTTTGCGCTGCTCACGCTGCTCGAGCACGCGGACGACCCGGAGATCGTGACCCGAGCGTCGATGCTCGTGGACCAGCTGCTGTTCGACGTGGCGCGCATGAGCTTCCGCGGCTCCTTCGCCGGGCCCCACGGCCGCACCTACAAGAAGGACAAGATGACGGCCCGGGACCAGGACACCTGGAACGTCTCGAAGATGCTCTTCGACACCGCGGAGAGCGGCTACACCTCGCGTTCGGCCACCTCGGCCGTGATGCTCGCCGGGAGCCGCCTCTACCGGATGCCCGCCGTGATCCGCGAGGCCGCGCGCGACACCGGGCCGAGCGTCGACCGCGAGCACCTGGGGCTCGCGTTCGACGAGCACGAGCCCGTCGTGCCGGGCGTCCCGCCGGCGCATCCCTCGGGCATCCCCTACGGCGATCCCGCGACGCTCGAGATCTGGTGGTCCCTGGGCGCGCTCACGAGCTGGCAGGTGCTGCCGAACACCTTCGACGCGATCCAGCGTTACGGGCTCTGGGAGACGAGCCTCTTCGCGCCGTTCGCCGTGCTGCGGCCGCTCGTCGAGAGCGGCCAGATCGGGGTGGTCCAGGCGCTGGCGCAGAGCCTCGCGTCCGCCGCGTCGGTCGGGCTCCTCGGTGCGGTCGACTCCTATGCCTACCGCACGCCCGACTACCTGCTCGCGAGCGCGCAGGACCACCGCAAGGGGAGCCGCCGCGATCAGGCGCATGCCTGGCAGGCGACCTTCGACGCCGACGCGATCGTGTTCACGACGCATCCCGCGACGCCGCCGGCGCAGACCCTCGACTGGAGCGTGGACGACGGCCCGGGCTTCTGGACCGGAAGCGCGAGCCTGCCGCGCACGGCGCAGCACGAGAACGTCGCGATCCACGTCTACTCGCCCCAGTACGCGGCCTCGGGCCCGCCCCTCGACGTCTTCACGCGCCAGCTCCCCTACACCCACGCGTATTTCCCGCAGGAGCGCTTCGACGAGGTGATCCAGCACGGGCGCTGGACCTTCGGACGTCGCCGCGACGGCTACGTCGCGCTCTACTCCCATCGCCCCGCCGTCTTCGTGCCGACGCCGCCGGGCGTCGCTACGAACGGGCTCGCCCAGCCCTTCGAGCTGCGCGCGGAGGGCGGGGCCGACGACGTCTGGATCGTCGAGTGCGGGCGCGGCGCCGACTGGGGCAGCTTCGCCGCCTTCCGTGACGCGATCGCCGCCAGCCTCGTGACGGTGACCCCGACCACGGACGGCCTGCGCGGCGGCGCGCCGGGACCAGCCTACGACGTGGTGTACGAGTCGCCGAGCCAGGGCCGCCTCGAGTTCGGCTGGGTGAAGCCGCTCCGCGTGCGCGGCGAGGTCGTCCCGATCACGGGCTACGGGCGCTACGACAACCGCTTCGCCCACACCGTCGAGGGCGCCCTCGAGACGACGATCTGGGACGCCGCGAGCGGCACCGGCCTCCACCTCGACTTCGGCCGGGGCGAGCGCATCCCCTTCCGGCGGCGCTGAGGGCCGCCGCGCCACACGACGAAGCGTCAGGCGCCGCGCTTCGGTGCGGGCTTCGCGTCGAGCTCGGCCTTCAGACGCTCGGCGCAGCCGGGACAGAGCCCGTGGCTGAACTGCGCCTTCGAGTGGTCCGCCAGGAACTGCTCGATGCGCTGCCAGTAGCCGCGGTCGTCACGGATCTTCTTGCACGAGCCGCAGATCGGGAGGAGGCCGGAGAGCGTCTTCACGTCGGCGAGCGCGTGCCGCAGCTCTGCGATCAGCCGCTCGCGCTCGGCGTCGGCGCGCTTGCGCTCGGCGATGTCGCGGTGCGTGCCGGCCATGCGCAGCGGCGTACCGTCGCCCGCGCGCGCCACGACCTTGCCGCGGGCCATCACCCAGAGCCACGAGCCGTCCTTGCAGCGCATGCGGGTCTCGACCATGTAGGCCTCGGTCTCGCCGCGAAAATGCGCCGCGAGGGCGGCCTCGGCCTTTGGCAGATCCGCGGGATGGACGCGCGAGCGCCACGCCTCGAAGCTCGGCTCGACGTCGGCGCGGTCGTAGCCGAGCATGGCGATCCAGCGGTCGTTGTAGACCACGTGTCCGGTTCGGACGTCCCAGTCCCAGACGCCGTACTCCGCTGCGTCGAGGGCGAGGGCGAGGCGCTCCTCGCTGCTACGGAGCGCACTCTCCGCGCGCTTCAGCGCCGTGATCTCGCTCGCAACGAGCAGCACGCGCACCACGCGGCCCTCGATCTTGATCGGCACGAAGCGCGTGATCCACCAGGCGTCCTCACCCGCCGGGTTGGGCGCGCGCGCCTCGCGGGCCAGCGGCCGTCCGGTGCGCACGACCTCCTCGACCGCCGCACGCAGGCCGGGCCGGAGGCGCTCGGGCACCTGGTCGTAGAGGGTCAGGCCCGCCGCCGCCTCGGCGGAGCGATCGCGCAGCGGCCGGTTCGTGACGAGGATGCGGCCCTCGAGGTCGATCTCGGTGACCGCGTCGGGGACGTTCTCGAAGACCGCGCGCCAGCGCTCCTGCGCGCCGACCGGGTCGGGGGTGTGGACGTCGGGGGACGACGGCGGCGCCGCGGAGCTCGGCCCGGGCGGGCCATTCGGCGGTCGGAACATGTGTCGATCCCCCGGGCGCGGAGCATACCGGCGCGCTCCGCCAGCCGGTACGCTCGCGCGCCGTGACCTCCCCCGCCGCCGCACCGGGCGCGCCCGCGGGCCGACCCTTCCTGCTGGCGCGCGTTCCGGCCGAGGGCGGCGCCGACGCCGCCGTCGTGCTCGACCGCTTCCTCGGGTTCGTCGCCGACACCGGCGTCGTGCCCTATGCCGCCCAGGAGGAGGCGCTGCTCGAGCTCTACGGCGGCAAGCACGTGATCCTCGCGACACCGACGGGCTCCGGAAAGTCGCTCGTCGCGCTGGGCCTCCACTTCAAGGCGTTCTGCGAGGGGCGCCGCTCGTTCTACACCTGCCCGATCAAGGCCCTCGTCTCGGAGAAGTTCTTCGCCCTCTGCGACGACTTCGGGGCGGGCAACGTGGGCATGCTGACCGGCGACGCCAGCATCAACCGCGACGCGCCGATCGTCTGCTGCACCGCCGAGGTGCTGGCCAACATGGCGCTGCGTCACGGCGAGAAGCTCGACGCGCCCTACGTCGTGATGGACGAGTTCCACTACTACGGCGACCGCGACCGCGGCATGGCCTGGCAGGCGCCGCTGCTCGCCCTCCCCGGCACGACCTTCCTGCTGATGTCGGCAACGCTCGGCAACACCGCCGCGATCGAGGAGCACGTCGCCGCGCGCACGGGCCGGCCGGTGGCCCACGTGAGCTCCGACGAGCGGCCGGTGCCCCTCGACTTCGTCTACGCCGAGACGCCGCTCCACGAGACCGTGGAGCGCCTGATCTCCGGCGGCTGCGCGCCGATCTACGTCGTGAGCTTCACCCAGCGCGAGTGCGCGGAGCGCGCCCAGGCCCTGACGAGCGCAAGCGTGGCGGACAAGGACGAGAAGAAGCGCGTGGCCGAGGCGATCGGCGGCTTCCGCTTCGACAGCGCCTACGGAAAGGACGTGCAGCGCTTCCTGCGTCACGGCATCGGCATCCACCACGCGGGGCTGCTCCCGAAGTACCGCCGTCTGGTCGAGCAGCTCGCGCAGCAGGGCCTGCTCAAGGTGATCTGCGGGACCGACACGCTCGGCGTCGGGATCAACGTGCCGATCCGCACCGTGCTCTTCACGCAGCTCTGCAAATGGGACGGCGAGAAGACCGCGCTGCTCACGGTGCGCGACTTCCGACAGATCGCGGGGCGCGCCGGACGGAAGGGCTTCGACGAGCGCGGCAGCGTCGTCGCCCAGGCGCCGGAGTACGCCATCGAGAACGCGCGCGCCGAGGCGAAGGCCGCGAGCGCGGGAAAGAAGGCGCCGCCGAAGCGCAAGCCGCCGGCCCAGGGCTTCGTGCCCTGGAGCCGCGAAACCTTCGAAAAGCTCACGACGCGGCCCGCAGAGCCGTTGCAGTCGCGCTTCGACGTGAGCCACGGCGTGCTGCTGCAGCTCCTGCAGCGCGAGACCGAGGACGGCGGAGCGCCGGGCTCGGGCTACCGGGCCGTGCTCGAGCTGATCGCGCTCTGCCACGACGACGAGCGCGCGAAAGCGCGAAACCGCCGGCGCGCCGCCCAGCTCTTCCGCGCGCTCCGCCGCGCGGGGATCGTGACCCTCGTCCGGCGCGCCTCGGCGGAGGGCCGGCTCCGCACGGGCCTCGCCCTCGACCCGGCCCTGCAGCGGAACTTCTCGCTCCACCACACGCTGTCGCTCTACCTGGTCGAGGTCGTGGCGGCGCTCGACCCCGCGCATCCCGACTACGTGCTCGACGTGCTCTCGTGCGTGGAGGCGATCCTCGAGAATCCCCGCCCGATCCTGATCGCCCAGGAGCGGCGCGAGAAGGACCGCGTGATCGCCGAGCTGAAGGCGGCGGGCGTGCCCTACGAGGAGCGCCTGCGCGAGCTCGAGGAGGTGACGTGGCCGAAGCCGAAGGCCGACTTCCTGTACGCGACGTTCCACGCCTTCGCGGAGCATCATCCCTGGGCGAGCGAGGAGCTGGTGCGGCCGAAGTCGATCGCCCGCGAGATGGTCGAGAGCTACCGGAGCTTCCACGATCTGGTGAAGGAGCTCGGCGTCTCGCGCAGCGAGGGGCTCCTGCTGCGCTACCTGGGCGACGTCTACACCGCCCTCGCGCGCACCGTGCCCGAGGAGCGCCGTACGGACGCGCTCGAGGACGTGCTCGCCTTCCTGCGCGTCACGATCGAGCGCGTCGATGCGAGCCTGGTCGAGGAGTGGGAGCGCCTGCGCGACCCGGGCTTCGACGCCGTCGCTGCGACGCGGATCGGAGACGCCGAGCCGCCGCCGGCGCCGCCGCCCTTCGACCTCGCCGCGCACCCGCGCGCCCTCGCCGCGCGCTTGCGCGCCGAGCTGCACCGCCTGGTGCACGCCCTGGCGCGCCGCGAGTTCGAGGAGGCCGCGCTCTGCGTGCGCGCCGACCCAGACGACCCCTGGGACGCCGCACGCTTCGAGGCCGCTCTCGCGCCCTTCTTCGCGGAGCACGCCCAGCTCGTCTTCACCCCCGCCGCGCGGCAGGCCCACTGGACGCGCATCCGCCCGCTCGAGGCGGGGGCGACGCGCCGCTTCGCGGTGTCGCAGACCCTGCTCGACCCCCAGGACGAGAATTTCTGGAGCATCGAGGGCGAGATCGAGCTCGACCCCGGGACGGCGCCCGAGGGGCCCCTGCTCGCGCTGCGTCGGATCGGCCCGTAGCGGACCGAGCCCCTACTGGGGGCGCGCCCCGATGATGCCCGCCGTCATCCCGCCGTCGATCGCGATCGCCTGGCCCGTGATGAAGGACGACTCGTCGCTCGCGAGGAACGCGACCAGGCGCGCGACGTCGATCGGCTCGCCCATGTGGCCGAGCGGGTGGATCTTGCCGACCTGCTCCTGCACCGCCTTGTCCGTGATGAAGGAGTCGACCATCGGCGTGCGGATCACGCCAGGGCAGACCGCGTTCACGCGGATCCCGAACGCGGCGTACTCGAGCGCCGCCGTCTTGGTGAGGCCCACCACCGCATGCTTCGAAGCGGAGTAGGAGCCGAGCATCGGCGAGCCGACGAGCCCCGCGACGCTCGCGGTGTTGACGATGCTCCCGCGCACCGGCCCTGCGTTCTTCATCATCGCCTGGATCGCGTGCTTCAGGCCGTAGAAGACGCCGTTCACATTGACGTCGATCTGGTTGCGGTGCTGCGCCGCGTCGGTGGCGCCGATCGGAGAGTGCGTCTCGATGCCCGCGTTGTTGAAGAACACGTCGAGGCGGCCGTGCTGCGAGGTCGCAGCCTCGACCAGGGCCGCGACCTGCTCCGGCACCCGCACGTCGGTCTTCACGAAGCTGCCGCCGATCTCCTTCGCGACCCGGCTTCCGTCCTGCACGTCACCGATCACGACGGTCGCGCCGCGCTCCGCGAGCAGGCGCGCGGTCGCCTCCCCGATTCCCGACGCGCCACCGGTCACGATCGCCACCTTCCCAGACAGCAGCCCCATGGCACTCCCTTCTTGCGCTCCGCGCGTCCGGTCGCCACCAGCGGCGAGCGGGCGCGAGATCCTAGGCCGGGATCGCGCCCGCCAGAAGGGGCGCGCGGTAGAATGCGGCGCCCGCCGCCGCATCGCGGCCGGGCCGAGGAGGCGCCGTGTTCCCGTACGTCGAGCAGCCCGTCTTCCACGTCGGGTCCCACCCGATCGCTGCCTTCCAGCTCCTGGTCTGCGCCGCCGTGATCGTGGGACACGAGATCGTGGTGCGTCGCTGCGCGCGCCTCGGTGTCACCGACCGCGACACGGCTTCGAGCCTCACGGCCTGGACGATCTTCGTCGGCTTCGTCACCTCGCACGTCTTCGACGTGCTCGCCTACGACCCCAAGGCCGTGCTCGCCGACCCGCTCGTGCTGTTCAAGATCTGGGGCAGCATGTCCTCCTTCGGCGGGATCTTCGGCGGCATGCTCGCGGCCGTGGTGGTCGCGCGGCGCCACCAGCTCTCGGCGCGCCAGGTCTTCGCCTACGTCGACACCGTCGCCTTCGCCTTCCCCTTCGCGTGGATCTTCGGACGGACGGGCTGCGCGCTGGCCCACGATCACGTCGGGATCGCCACCGACCACTGGCTCGCCGTGCGCTTCCCCGACGGCCCCCGTCTCGATCTGGGGCTGCTCGAGCTCCTCTTCACCATCGGGATCGCGGCGCTCTTCCTGCTGCTCGACCGTCGCCGCCGCCCGGTCGGCTTCTATCTCGCGACCTTCTTCACCCTCTACGGGCCCGTGCGCTTCCTGATGGACCGGCTGCGCACCGACGACGCGCGCTACCTCGGCTGGACGCCGGGGATGTACGCCTCGGTGATCGGGATGCTCATCGGGATCGCGGCACTGCTGGCGCTCCGGCGCGTCGGCCGCGGCGCCGAGGCGAAGGCCTAGGAGCCGGCGTCGGGCCGAGGCTGGGCGACGGGCGTGCTCGCGCCGGCTTCCGTCGCGTCCACCGACACGCGCCCCACGATCTGGCCGCCGAGCGTACGCACCGTGGCCGAGACCCGGCCCGGCTGGCTCGGCGGCAGCACCTCGGCCCAGAGCCGGAAGCCGTCCTTCCGGCCACCCTCGATCTCGAGGGGCCGCGACTCCCGCTCGCGTCGCCCCGCGAGCTCGAGCTGGACGGTCTCGTGCACGCCGCGCGGCGCCTCGATCGAGACGAAGACGTAGGCCGGGGTGCTCGCGCCGGCGACCAGGCTCTCGACCGGCGACGCCGGGTCGAGGCCGTCACGCCCGAGCGCGAAGGTGGCGGCGGCGAGGCGCAGCGGGACGGGCGGGAGGAGCGGCAGCAGCGCCTTCGCAGCGAGCGCGCCCGCGAGCGCCACCGCTCCGAGCTGCAGCGCGACACCCCGGCGCGTCGCACCGCCCGTCAGCACGAGGCTCGCGCCGGCGGCCGCCGCGAGTCCGCCCGCGAGCCAGATCGTGTGACGGGGCGCGAGGCCCGTCAGCACCGGGAGCACGAGCTGCAGGGTCGCGAGCTGCGCGAGCGCCACGAAGCACCCCGCCACGGGCGCGTGGCAGAGCACGCGCTGGTGCAGCCAGACGTCGAAGCACGAGAGCACGCCGAGCGCGATCAGGAGCGCGGTGAAGACGACGTTCGCCGAGAGCCAGGTGGTGGACACGACATAGAACGGGATCGCGAACCAGAGCGCGTTCTGGGCCAGGTTGACGGTGGTCCACCAGGCGGCGACGTCGAGCCAGCGCCGCCAGGGCGCCCCGGCCTCGGGAGGCGTCGGCGGCTCGCCCTCGGGCGGGAACGCGTGCAGCAGCACGACGACCCCACCCATCGCGCCCAGCAGCACGGTCGCCCGAACGCCGTCGATGCCCTCGCGCCAGAGGAAGGCGGCGACGAGACCGCCGGCGAGGGCGAGCCAGGGTGCCGGCGGCCCGTTCAGCCACCAGGCCGCGATGTCGAGGCCGCGGCGCAGCAGGCCCCGCCTGCTTCCCCCCGCTCCGGCCGGCGCGTCTGTCCTGCGATTCAAGCCCCTGACCTCGCTGCACATTTCCTGCTGCCGGGCTGCGCCTCGCCTGCCCGTCCACGAGGCCGGGCAGGCGGCGCTCCAACGTACCGGAGGTGCGGCGCTTTCGGGGCGGCGGGCGCGCCGCGTCGCGGTCGCCTGGCACCTGAATTCAAGTTCAGTAGCCTGATCGGCGATTCAGATTCCTGAGGACGGATTCAGAAACCTGATCCATGCTTCACCTGAGCGCCCGAGGGCGGCACCGCTGAGGCGGTCCACACCCCGGGACGGAGGCGCGCCGTGGCCCGATCCGACACCCCCCTGGTGGCCTCTCCGGCCGGCGCCGTCGAGCCGGCTCCCCGCGCCGACGTGCGGAGCGAGGGCTCCGACCCGCGCGAGCGCGCTCGCGAGGCGCGGCGCCAGGCGCTGCTCGAGACCGCCGAGCGCGTGTTCGCCGAGCGCGGCTTCGCCGGCGCCACCATGGCCGAGATTGCCGCCCGCGCCGGCTACTCCGCCGGGAACCTCTACAACGTGTTCACGAGCAAGGAGGCCTTGTTCCACGAGGTCTGCCGCGACGCCTCGGAGCAGCTCCACCGCGAGCAGCGCCGGCTGCTGCGCGAGCCGGCTCCCTTCGGCGAGCGCCTGACGCTCACCACCGAGCACCTCGTCGACTTCTGCATCGCCCATCGCAGCTTCTTCGCGATCTACGTGCGCACGACCGGCGGCGCCGGCTGGAACATCGAGAGCTACGGCGACGAGGCGCTGCGGATGGAGCGCGAGACCGAGGATGACGCGATCCGCAGCTTCGGCCGCGCCATGGAGATGGGCGAGATCCTCCCCGGCGATCCGATCGTGTGTCAGAACCTGGTGAACGGGGCGTTCCAGCGCCTGATCGTGCGTTGGATCCAGAACGAGGGCACGGCGGACGACCTGCGCAAGCAGGCCCGCGCGCTGCTCACCCTGCTGCGCCGAGCCCTCGGCGTCGGAGATGCATCGTGAGCCGCCCCCGTTCCCTTCTCGCCGCCGCCCTGCTCGCGACCGCCGCCCTCGCCTGCTCCGGTGGGGATCACGCCGAGTCGCCGGCGCCCGGCGCCGTCGCCGCGGGGAAGCCCGCCGACGCGCCGACCGAGGTCACCACGGCGATCGTCCGCCAGGGTCCGATCCTGCCGCGCGTCACGGCGCCGGGGAGCCTCTTCCCCAAGCGCGAGAGCCAGATCGGCGCCGAGATCGCGGGCCGGATCGAGCGCGTGTTCGTCTCCGTCGGCGACCGGGTCGAGGCGGGGCAGCCGCTGTTCCAGATCGACCCCTCGAGCTACGAGGCGGGGCTGGCCCAGGCCGAGGCCGGCCTGCGGCTCGCGAAGGCGCAGCGCCTGCAGAACGAATCCGACCTCTCCCGCATGCAGCTCCTGCTCGAGCGCGACTTCGCGCCGAAGCAGCAGGTGGACAAGCTCGCGACGGCCCTCGAGGTGGCGCGGGCGCAGGAGCGGCAGGCGAGCGAGGCCGTCGAGATGGCGCGTCTCCTGCTCTCCCGCACGCTCGTGAAGGCGCCCTTCGCGGGCTCCGTCTCCCAGCGCCTCGCGGACGAGGGCACCACCGCGCTGGCCCAGCCGCAGACCCTCGTGATCGTGCTCCAGGAGACGGCGACGCTCGAAGCGCGGGTGGCGATCCCCGAGGCCCAGCTTTCGCTGGTGCACGCCGGCGACAAGGCCACGCTCTACGTGCAGGGCATCGAGAAGCCGATCGAGACCGAGGTGCTCGCGGTCTCGGACTCGATCGACCCGGCGACCCGCACCTACCTGGTGCGCATGCTCGTGCCGAATCCCGATCGGACGTTCAAGGCGGGCGTCTTCGCGCGCGTGGACATCGTCGCGCGCTCCCACTCCGACGCCGTGCTCGTGCCGCGCGACGCGGTGCGCACCGAGGATGGCGAGACGCGGGTGTTCGCGATCGAGAACGGCGTCGCGGTCGCGCGCCCCGTGCGCCTCGGCGTGGTGACGGAGGAGGCGGCCCAGGTGCTGTCGGGCGTCGCGCCCGGCGAAGAGGTCATCGTGGGCGAGTCTGCGCGCACGATCGCGCCCGGGATGCAGGTGCGCGCGCGCGCGGTCGCGCGCGGGGGGGCCTCCGGGTGAGGATCGCCGACGCCTCGATCAAGCGTCCCGTCTTCGCGGTGATGGTGGTCGGCGCGCTGGTGCTGCTCGGCATCGTCTCGATCCCGCGCCTCGGCGTCGACCTCTTCCCAAAGGTCGAGTTCCCGATGGTCACCGTCACGACGGTGCTCGAGGGCGCGGCCCCCGACACCGTCGAGCGCGAGATCTCCCAGCCCCTCGAAGAGGCGATCAACACCATCGACGGCATCAAGAACCTGCGCAGCTCCTCGTCCGAGGGCATTTCGCAGATCTTCGTGCAGTTCGAGCTCGAAGAGGACGTCCACCAGAAGGCCCAGGACGTGCGCGACAAGGTGGCGGCGGCACGGGGCGAGATCCCGGTCGCGGCCGAGGCGCCGATCGTCGGCCGCGTCGACCCCGACGCGACGCCGATCCTCTCCCTCCTGCTCGCGGGGCCCCAGTCGATCAAGAGCTTGTCCGAGCTCGCGGACAAGAAGCTGAAGCCCCGCCTCGAGCGCATCCCGGGCGTCGGCAGCGTGACGCTGATCGGCGACCGTGGGCGCGAGGTGCGCGTCTGGGTCGATCCGCTGCGCCTGGTCGGCTACGGGCTCGCGGTCGACGACGTCGTCGCGGCCCTGCGGCGCGAGCACGTGGAGATGCCCGGCGGGCGGATCGAGAGCGCCCGCGCCGAGTACACCGTCAAGACGAAGGGCAAGCTCACGAGCGTCGAAGAGATCGCGGAGATGGTCGTGGCCGAGCGCGGCGGGCGCGCCGTGCGGCTGCGCGACGTGGCTGGAGTCGAGGACGGGATGGCCGAGGAGCGCACCATCGCGCGCCTGAACGGCCAGCGCGGCGTCGCCCTCGAGATCCGGCGCCAGTCCGGCGAGAACACCGTCGCGGTCGCCGAAGGCGTGAAGAGGGAGATCGAGGCGCTGCGCGCCGACCTCCCGCCCGGCGTGCTGGTGATCACCTCCCAGGACACCGCGCGCTTCATCCAGAGCTCGGTGGACTCGGTGTTCGAGGACATCGTGGGCGGCTCGATCCTCGCGGTGTTCGTGGTGCTCGCCTTCCTCCGCAGCGGGCGCTCCACCCTCATCATCTCGCTCGCGATCCCGTCCTCGCTGCTCGCGAGCTTCAGCCTGTTCTACTTCTTCGGCTTCACGCTGAACGTGATGACCCTGATGGCGCTCTCGCTCTCGATCGGCATGCTGGTCGACGACGCCATCGTGGTGCTCGAGAACATCTTCCGGCGCCAGGAGGAGGAAGGTGAAGATCCCACCACCGCCGCGTCGAACGGCACCCGCGAAGTCGGGCTCGCCGTGATGGCGAGCACCTTGTCGACCTGCGCCGTGTTCGTCCCGATCGCCTTCATGGGCGGCATGGTGGGCCAGTTCTTCCGCGAGTTCGGACTGGTGGTCTGCTGCGCGGTGCTGGCGTCGATGCTGGTGTCGTTCACCGCGACGCCCATGCTCTGCGCCCGCTACCTCCGCGTGCGCCGTGACCACGGCGCCGTGTACAACGCGCTCGAGCGGGGCTACTCGGCTCTCGAGCGCGCCTACGGCCGCGCGCTCGGCTGGGCGCTCCACCACCGCGTCACGGTGGTCGGCATGCTCTTCGGCGCCATGTTCGGCGGCGTCGTGGTCGCGGGCTACGTGCCCTTCGACTTCGTGACGAGCGAAGACCGCAGCGAGTTCAACGTCTTCCTGAAGATGCCCCTCGGCAGCACGATCCAGCAGACGCTCGCCGCGACGGCCCGGGTCGAAGAGGAGATCCGCCGACACCCGGAGGTGCGCGAGGTCTTCAGCACCGTCGGCGGCGGTCTGCAGAAGCGGGTGAACGAGGCGAACGTCTACGTCGCCCTCACCCACAAGACCACGCGCGACGTGACCCAGGAGCAGGTGCAGACCGAGGTCCGCGGGCGCATCGCCGGGCTCGGCCTGCCGTTCACCGAGTTCGCCGTCGAGCGCATCGACTGGTTCAACCTCGCCGGCGCGCGCCAGGGCGACCTCATGTACTCGATCCGCGGACCGAGCATCGACCGCCTGAACTACTACGCGCAGACCCTGATGGACCGGCTGCGCAAGGCGGGCGGATACGTGGACGTGGCGTCGACCTACGAGGCCGGCAAGCCCGAGATCGCCCTCGACCTCGATCGCGAGCGCGCCGCGAATCTCGGCATCTCCGCGGCGCAGATCGGGAACACCATCGCGACCCTGCTCGCGGGCCTGAAGGTCGCGAGCTTCGAGGAAGCCGGAGAGCGCTACGACGTGCGCGTCCAGGTGCTGCCGGAGTACCGGGACGACCCGACGAAGCTGGGCATGATCCAGGTGCGGGCGGCGGGCGGAGCGCTCGTGCCCCTCGACAACCTCGCGAGCGCGCGCGTGGCGAGCGGCCCGGTCGAGATCACGCGCGAGAACCGCGCGCGCGCGATCACGGTGCTCGCGAACCTGGATGGCCGCGCGATGGGCGAGGCTGCGCCCGAGCTGCTGCGCATCGCGAAGGAGATCGGGATCGGCGGCGAGTATCAGATCGTCCCGGTGGGCGCGACCGAGGGCATGGACGAGACCGTCGCCGCCGTCACGTTCGCGTTCTTCCTGGCGATCACGGTGCTCTACATGATCCTCGCCTCACAGTTCAACTCGTTCGCCCACCCGTTCACGATCATGATGACGGCGCCGCTCTCCTTCGTCGGCGCGTTCACGGCGATGGCGCTGTTCCAGGTCCACCTCGACATGATGGGCCAGATCGGCTTCCTGATGCTGATGGGCCTCGTGATGAAGAACGGCATCCTGCTGGTCGAGTACGCGAACGCCGAGCGCGAGCGCGGCGCCGACGCGCGCCAGGCGATGCTCGCGGCGGGCCCGATCCGCCTGCGGCCGGTGCTGATGACCGCCGTGTCGACGATCTTCGGCATGATCCCGATGGCCTTCGCGGTGAGCGACGGCTCCGAGTGGCGCTCGGGCATGGGCATGATTTCGATCGGCGGCATGACGAGTTCGACCCTGCTCACCCTGCTGGTCGTGCCCGTGATCTACACGCTGGTGGACGACGCCCAGGCGTTCGTCATGCGCAGCGCCTCGAAGGGGCGCGGGCTCGGCCGGCGCGCGCGCGAGCGCCTGGTGGGGCAGGCCAAGATCGACGCCGCCGACGACGTGGCCGAGAAGCCGGCGGGGGCGGCGGGCGCCTAGCGGAACTTCGCGGGGCGCTTCTCGAGGAACGCGCGCACCGCCTCGTGGTGCTCCGGCGTCTCCCAGCAGCGCTTGAGATACGCCGACTCGCGTCGCTGCACCTCGGTGAGATCCGTCTCGCAGGCGTTGCGCGTCAGGAGCTCCTTGATCATCCGGAGCTGGGGAGGCGGATTCGCGGCGATCTGCCCCGCGATCGCGAGGGCGCGCTCGAGCAGCTGCTCGGGCGCCACGACGTGCTCCACGAGGCCGATGCGCTGGGCCTCCTCCGCCTCGACGAGCCGCCCCGAGAGGCAGAGCTCGCTCGCCTTCCCGAAGCCGACGCGCTGCACCAGGAGCTGCGTGCTCGCGAGCTCGGGCACGATCCCGACCTTGATGAAGAACATCCCGAAGCGCGCCTTCTCCGACGCCACGATCACGTCGAAGGGCAGCACCATGGTCATGCCGACGCCCACCGCCGCGCCGTTCACCGCCGCGATCAGGGGCTTCGAGCGCCGGCACAGGTCGACCCAGTCGAGGCCCGCGGGCAATCCGCCCTCGCCCATCGCCGTGGTGCCGCCCGGATCCGTGCCGGAGATCCGCGTCTGGAAGGTGTCCTCCATGTCGGCGCCGGCGCAGAAGCCGCGGCCCTCGCCCGTCATCACGATCGCGCCCACGTTCGGGTCCGCGTTCGCCGCCTCGATCGCCTTCGCCTGGTCGACCGCCATCTGCGGCGTCCACGCGTTCAGCCGGTCGGGCCGGTTCAGGGTGATCAGCGCGACGTCGCCGCGGATCTCGCTGCGGATGGTCTGGTAGCTCACGGAAGGACCTCCTCGAAGAAGCGCGCGATGCGCCGGTCGTGCCAGGGTACGCGGTCGCCCGTGCCGTGGAAGCCCACGTGCCCCCCTCCGGCCGCGAGCACGGGGCGCAGGAGCCGGTTCTCGCGCCAGGGAAAGCGCAGGTACGCGTCGGGCGGGATCCAGGGGTCGTCGAGTGCGTGGAGCACGAGCGCCGGCACGCGAACCTCGTGCAGCACACGCAGCGCCATCGCGTCGGCGTAGTAGTCGAAGGCGCCGCTCCAGCCGTTGCGCGGCGCCACGAAGCCGTGGTCGAACGCGAAGATCGTCGGCGCGGTCTCGACCGCCGCGCGCTCCGCGGCCGCGAGCTCCGCGCCCGGCGCGAGCGCCTCCTGCTTCATGCTCTCGAGCATCCGGCGGTGGTAGAAGCGGTTGCGCGGCGCGTGCATGCGCTCGCACGCAGCCGCGAGGTCGATCGGGGCCGAGACCGCGACCACCGCGCGCAGCGGCAGATCACCTGCGCCCTCGCCCGCGAGCTTCAGCACGAGATTCCCGCCGAGCGAGTAGCCGACGAGGCAGACGCCACCGCGGATCGCGTCGGGCACGCGACGCGCGAGGCTCCGCAGCGCCGCACGCAGGTCCTCCGTCCGCCCCGCGTGGTACTGCAGCCGGCAGAGCGGGCGCGATGCCCCGGCGCCGCGGAGGGAGAGGCGCAGCACCGGGTGACCGCGCGCGAGCAGCTCCGCCGCGCTGCCCCAGACGTACGCGCTCTCGGCGCTGCCGGCGAGACCGTGCACGAGCACCGCGAGCGTGCGCGGCGCCCGCCGGCCGTACTCCACGCGCGGCAGGTGGAGATGCGCCACGAGGGCGTCGCCGGTCGCGTCCTCGAGCGGCAGCTCGAGCCGGCGCCCCTCCCCGTCGGCCGGCCGCGCGAAGGGACCGCGCAGCGCGTTCCGGATCGTCTGCAGATCCGGGCCCCACCACGGGCGCCGGGGTCGGAAGGCGTCGCGAAACGGCAGGACGGCGTCGGAGTCGAGGGAGGCCACGTCGCCAACTCTACTCCCGGGTGCCGTCCGTTCCGCGCCGGAAACGAAGAAGGGGCGGTCTTGCGACCGCCCCTTCCGAGGCCTCCAGAGGAGGGCGTCCGGAGCCGGGCCCATCGCGCCCGCCCGGACGGATGTCAGAGCTACGCCCGGCGGCGGCCGCGGAGCGCGAGGCCGGCGAGGCCAGCACCGATCAGGAGCGCCGTGCCGGGCTCCGGCACCGTCACGACCACGTTCGCGTTCACGAAGTGACCGTCGTTGCCGATCGTTCGGCTGCCGACGCCGGGGTAGTCGTCCGCGGTGACGCCGGAGCCAGTGCCGGCCATGCCGAGGCGGACGGCCATCTCGTCGTTCCCGGTCGAGCTGCACAGGAAGCCGGTGCAGGTGCTGTTCGCGGTCGACGTCCAGGCGAAGTCGAGTGTGATCACGTTGTTCCCGGTCAGCCCGAAGATCGTCAGCGTGGTCGAGTTCTGCGTGAACGGCGTGTTCGCCGCGCCGGTGCCCTGCGCGAGGCTCACGGCGCCGAGGCTGAGGCTCCCGTTGCTGACACCGTTCACGAGCCCGGTGACCGCCGAGATCGAGGCGTTGCCGCCGCCCGTTCCGTCGCTCACGCGCGTCAGGGCGCCGAGGCGTGAGGTGTTGATCACCAGGTCGTAGCCGATGCCCGCCCCGGCATTGATGGTGAAGGTGACCTTGTAGTTGGAGGTCGCCGTGCGCGACGGCGCCGTCGCGACCCCGCCGTCCGCGGCGGTCATGGCCGCGTATCGCGTCGAGGCGTTGACGCTGTTGCCGATCACGTCTGCCGCGCTGCCGCCGGCATCGAGGACCGTCGTCTGCGACCGGTTCTCGCGGTAGTCGGTCAGCGAGTCGTTCAAGAAATCCGCAGTATTCGAGGGGTTCGTCGTGATCGCGGTCGAGACCGTGATCGCGCTCGCGCCCGTCGCGAGACCCACGACTGCAGCCGACAACACGGCTGCGAATCGGGCGCGCTTGCTCAGCAACTTCATTCGTCGTCCCCTTCCCAGACACCGGGCTCGCTGCCCGGCGAAAAGCCACCTTCGGAAGACGACCTCGAGAAACACGAAGGCCGTCT
>Ga0105106_10000129_pt1 | contig 48224 bp, 41 predicted proteins | sample PPLLaktember2015_5_FD_79109 | JGI IMG/M metagenome (GOLD analysis project Ga0105106, IMG submission 79109) | Freshwater sediment microbial communities from Prairie Pothole Lake near Jamestown, North Dakota, USA - PPLs Lake P8 Core (1) Depth... | ecosystem: Environmental > Aquatic > Freshwater >... | reverse complement strand
TCGCTGAAGTCCCCCTGCTCGCCGAAGTCGATCTTGCGGAAGTCCTCCGGCGTCGTCGCGGGGCGGAAGAAATGGTCGATCATCGAGAACCGTGGGTTCCGGTCGTAGCGAAAGAGCTCGGCCGCCTCGGGCGGCAGCGTCTTTCCGAGCTCGTGGAAGCTTTTGCCTGTCCCCTCCTCCCCCGGGGCGGCGGCGCCCGGAGATCGATGATAGGCTTCGCGGCGGCGGCTGAGGACATTGGAGAGGTTCCGCGACCATGGCCGGTAGTCGATCTCGACCAGCGTCCCTCCCGCCGCGGGTTTGGCGAGGAGGCCGAACGTCCGGTCGCGGTAGACCGCCTCGTCCCGGCCGTCGCAATCATAATCCAGAACCTTCCAGCCTTCCGGGTCAGGTGTCGTTTTCTCGGCTTCGAGGAGATGATGATAGGCCGCCTCCCGAAGGTGCGGCAGGTAGAGGCCGCCGAAAACGCCGTGCCAGTAGGGGTCGTTGCATTGGCCCTTATAGAGGTCCCTGAGTCCCATGTCCGGTCCGCCCGCGGAGCGGACCGCCCGGGAGACCATGACCATGCGCTTGTGGAGGTGGTTCGCTTCCGGGTACTTGCGGCAGAAGTCGCGGAAGAAGCCGCCGCGCAGGAAACGCCTGGCCTCGGGGGCGGAGGCGGCTTTGAGCTTCCGGTAGGTCTGCTGGTCGTCGGGCTCGAGGACCCATTCCGTCATCTCTTCGTAGGATGCCGGCGGGAGATAAATCCGGCCTGCGGGAGGATGGCTGTCGATGTATTCGGAGAACGACAGCATCCGGATCCCCCGTTCCTCGACGAACGCCAAGAACCTCTGGAGCCAGCCGTCCTCATAGACCCATTTTTTCGTTCCGGGCCAGAGGCCGAACTTCTCCCCGTCGTCCCCGAGGATGGCCGTCCCCCCCGCCTCGCCGATCGACCGGAGGCAGGCGTCGATGTCGTCGAGGCCATGGAACGGGATGTAATAGCGGAGGGTTTTGTCGATCGGGAACACGCGGAGGCTCCGGCCCTCGCTCTCGGTGACATAATCCGCGCCCAGACGGCTGACGCCGGCGTAGTGGAAGTGCTCCTCGTCGAGGAGCGTATACTCGATGCCGGCGGCGGCCAGGGACTTCGGCAGATCCGGCTCCCAGACACGCTCGGTCAGCCACAGACCCCGGGGCCGCTGGCCGAAGTTCTCGGCGATGAAATCGTTCATCATGCGCACCTGGCCGACGCGGTCGTCCTCGGGGATGAGGGAAAGGATGGGCTCGTAGAAGCCGCCGCTGAGGAGCTCGGCCTGTCCCCGCCGGGCGAGCTCCCGGACGAGATCCCAGCAGCCCCGTTCGGACTCCTCCATATACTCCCAGAGCGGGCCGGAGAAATGGAGGGCGAAGCGGAATTCCGGATGCGCGGCCAGTCCTTCGAGCAGCGGCCGGTAGCAGTCCGCGAACGCCGCTTTGAAGATCGGCGGGAAATTCCCCACCGGCTGATGGTTGTGGACGGCGAAGAGGAACTCCATGTCTAGATCCCTTCCTGGGCCAGGATGTAGGCGAGCCCGGCGAGGATGATCGCTTGGAGCTCGAGCTCGCGGGGATGGACGCTCGAAACGATGTCGAGAGCGGAGTGGTGCAGGTCGAAATACGCCTGGGCATTGACAAGCACGGCGGCCGGCACGGCCCCCTCCTCGATGAGGGGCGCGACGTCGACACCTCCCCCGCCTGGAACGATGGCCGCCACCCCGAAGGGCCGGAAGAGGCCGGCGTAGGGCAGGATCCGGTCGAGGGCCTTCGGGTCCCCGCCCCCGAACGCCAGGCCGGTCGGGACGAAACCGCCCCGGTCCGATTCGGCGGCGACGAGATGCCGTTCGCCTCTCCTCTGCCGCGCCGCGGCGTAGGCCCGGCCGCCGGTGCCGCCGAACTCCTCATCCATGAACAGGACCGCGCGGATCGTCCGCCGCGGCCGCAACCCGAGGTCGCGGAGGAGGGCGACGGCCTCCAGGGCGGCGGCGCAGCCCGCAGCGTCATCGTGGGCGCCCACGCTGAGGTCCCAGCTGTCGAGGTGGCCGCCGATGAGGACGATCTCCTGCGGCCGCTCCGAGCCGGTGATCTCGCCGACGACGTTGGCCGAGGAGGCCGTCCCCATGTCCCGGCAGTCCAGGCTCAGAGCCACCGCGACATCCCGGCCCTCTTCGAGGAGAGCGCTCAGGCGGTCGGCGTCCGCCGTGCTGATCGCGGCCGCCGGGATGCGGGGCGCGCCGGGATCGTAGCGCAGCATGCCCGTGTGCGGGTTGCGGTCCTCGCGGAACGTGAGCGACCGGACGAGGACCGCGACCGCGCCGTGCCGGGCCGCGGCCGAAGCGCCGCCAACGCGCTGATCGGCGGCCCCGCTGTAAGCGGCGAAGGGATCGGTGTTTCGCCTGTCCATCGGCCGGTTGAAGAAGACGATCTTGCCGCGGACGGCCGGACCCAGCGCGGCCACGCGGTCGAGGGAGCGGACCTCGACGACCGGGGCGGTGAGGCCGGCTATCGGCGTCCCGACGCTCCCACCGAGCGCGCAAACGGCCAGCGGGACGGCGGTGCCGGAGGATGTCGCGACGACCTCGGCCGCCGCGACGCGGCCCCGCACCCAGCGCCCGACCTCGACCGCTTCGGTGTGGACCCGGTCCAGGCCGAGCTCCTCCATGAGCTTCCGCGAGATCTCCACCGCGGCCGCCGCCTGGGGCGAACCCGTCAGGCGGGGCCCGGCCGAGGCGATCCTCTCGAGGAGCGCGAAGGCCCTTTCCCTTGTCAGTCCGGCTTCCCGGATCCCCTCGAAGATCCGGCCGTACTCTTCGGGCTTAGCCGGCTGATCCGCGCCGGTCCGGATGGCGAGGACGGCGAGCGCCAGGACGCACAGCGTCAGGACGGATGGTCTTCTCATGGCTTTAGGCCGGGGCTTTACCGAATGGGGCCCGCGGCTGCATCGGGGGACGCTCCTCCTCAACGATGGAGGAAGCAGCGCTCCGAATCAAGCTCCCCCGGCTTCCGGGTGATGATCATGGCCAGCCCGAGCCCGTTGGCCTTGTCGATGACCTCCTGGTCCTTGACCGACCCGAGCGGATAGATGAGGGCCGTGATGCCGTGCTTTCCGGCGAGCTCGACGACGTCGGGAAAAGGCATGAAGGCGTCGGAGGCCAGGACGCAGCCCTCCGGGCCGTAGCCGCGGCGCGAGAGCCGGATGGCGTCCTCGGCGGAATCGATCCGGCTCCGCTGGCCGGAGCCGATGCCGTGGGTCTTGTCGGCCGTCCCGATGATGACCGCGTTGGAGCGGGTGAAGCAGGCCACCGTCCAGGTGAAGAGGGCGGCCTGGATCTCTGCCGGAGTCGGCTGGCGCACCGAGACGACGTCGACCGACCCGGGCGAGACGATCTTCGAATCGAAGCGCTTTTGGATCAGCAGGCCGCCGGCCACGCGTTTCACCTCCAGGCCGTTGTCGACGGAAGGCCCATCGAGGGGGGCGCCCATCTTGACCACGCGGAGGACTTTCCGCGTGGCCAGGACCTCGAGGGCCTCCGGCTCGAATTCGGGAGCATAGACGACCTCGACGTTGCGGGGGCTCTCGACGAGGAGGCGGGCCAGCGGCGCCGTGATGCGGTAGCTGAAGACATCGACCCCGCCGAAATTGGACAGCGGGTCGCACTTCCAGGCCTTCTCGAACGTCCCGACCGCGTCGTCGCCGAGGGCGACGCCGCTCGGCATCTCGTGCTTGACGATGACGCAGACGTGGCGGCCCGGGAACACCTGGATGAGCTTGCGGGCCAGCCGCTGCCCGAGGTCCATGTCCCCGACGTTGATGTAGCTCAAGCCCTTGGTCCCCTCCTGGAGGATCTCGAGCTGGCCCATGTTCGGCCCCGAAGCCCCGGCTTCCTGGTAGAAAGCCGCGGGATAGCCCGGATTCTCGCCGTAGCGCATGGGGAACTTCTTGACGAAGGTATCCTCTCCGACATTGAGGATGTCCGGGAAATCCTCCCGCACCTTGGTCAGGTACTGGCTGCGCGCGGTGCGCTCGGGCTTGCTCATGGCGTCATGTCCTTTCGTGCCTGTTGATGATGTGAACGGCGGCCTTTTCCGGCTCGGCGAGAGGGACCACGAGGCAGGCTACGGCGACCCGGAAGTCTTTTCCCGACGGCACGGGACCGAGAGACCGGTAGGCCTCCTCGGCGGTCTCGGCGGCGTCCGCCCCGGGAATGTCAACGAAACGGGGCTCGTCGCTGAAGACGGGCAGGGGGTCGGTGTTGGGCCCCCCGTAAGTGGACACGAGCCGCCCCTCCCCCGGCCGCAGGGCCGCCTCGAAATAATTCCGCAGCGTCTCGCCCGCGGGACCGCGACGGACGACGCTCAGCGCGGCGGCGCCCCCCGCGAGACAGCCGCTGATCCGGGGGGTGAAGATCGGGGCGTCGGGCTCGTAGTCCCAGGAGCGGAGGGCCGCTGAAAGCGCCGCAACCGGGGCGGCTCCCGGAACGAGGCGGTCGCGGATGTCGGCCGTCTGCCGGCCGTTCGAAACGGCGACGCCGCCGCGCCCGAACAGGACCGCCGGATAGACCAGCAGCTCGACATTCCCCTGCCTCAGAGTGGCCTCGTCGGTCGGCTGGACCCAGATCCCGCCGTCGCGCAGGACGAGCTTGCGGGCCTGGCTCGAGGGCGAGCGCCCGGTGATGGCGTAGATGATCGTGGCCCGGCCGTCCCCGGCCGGCGCCCCGATGACGATGAGCCGTCCCGGGTATTCGAGCGCTGCGAGCTTGGTCGTCGTGTTGTCCATCAAGGCCGTCCTTTCGCGCCTATTGATAGCACACGCTCCCCTTCAAGTCAAAGCTCCGCCGGGGCCCTGGGGACCGGATTCGTGTTTCATTTTGCTCCGTCTTGAGCGCGGGCGGAGGATTCTGTTAGAATCCGCGTGAGCACCCGCAAAGGAGGCCGATCCCGACCATGAAGAAAGCCGAGCGACACGAAGAATCGTTCCGCGACACCGAGTTCCTCGAGTCCCTGGAGGGCCGGACCCTGCGCATCCTCAGCGAATACCTCGGGCCGATGACGCGGCTGGACAAGTCCAAGATCAACAGCACCATCCTTTTTTTGGGATCATCCAAGGCCGACCCGACCAACGCCGATTCCGCGTTCTACAAGTATTATTGGGAAGCCGAGGAGCTGGCCTACCTCCTGGCCAAGTGGGCCATCTCGCTCAAGAAGCCCAGGGGCAAGGACTTTGTCGTCTGCACCGGGGCCGGGCCCGGCATCATGGAGGCGGCCAACCGGGGCGCGATGCGCGCCGGCGGCAAGACGATCGGCATGAACATCTCATTGCCCCAGCCGCAGAACCCCAATCCGTACATCACGCCGGACCTCGACTTCTCGTTCCACTATTTTTTCATGCGGAAATTCTGGCTGACCTACAAAGCAAAGGCCGTCATCGCCTTCCCCGGGGGGTACGGCACGCTCGACGAGTTCTTCGAGATCCTCACACTGCTCCAGACGAGCAAGATCTCGAAGAAAGAGCTCGTGCTCGTCCTCTATGGCGGCGACTACTGGCGGGACCTGATCAAGTTCGATTCGATGGTCAAGAAGGGCGCGATATGCGCCGACGACCTCGATCTGTTCCGGATCGTATCGACGCCGCGCGAAGCCTTCGCCTATCTCAAGAAAAGGCTCGCGGCGTTCCTTGACTGACCGGCGCGCCCTCATCGCCGCCGGCATCATCCTGGGCTTGGCGGCCTGCTCCCGGCTGCCGCGGGCTTCGGGGGAAGGCCTCGAGACCGGCCTCGCGTCGTGGTACGGGCCGGAGTTCCACGGCCGCCCGACCTCCAGCCGGGAGGTCTTCGACATGAACGACATGACCGCCGCCCACAAGACCCTCCCGTTCGGGACCTACCTCATGGTCACGAACCTCGAGAACGACCGCTCCGCCGTCGTCCGCGTCAATGACCGGGGCCCGTTCGTCCGGGGCCGGATCATCGACCTGTCCTACGCGGCGGCCCGGGTCCTCGGCATCGTCAGCCCGGGCACAGCCCGGGTCCGGCTGGAAACGCTGAGGGGATTCAGGGCGCCGGAGACTTCGGCGACTTCGACCGTGTGGATCCAGATCGGGGCCTTCTCCGTTCAGGAGAACGCCTACATGATCAAGCGGCGGCTGGAGGGGCGCTATCGCGGCGTCGTCGTTTCCCGCTTCAAGACCGATCGGGTCACCTATTTCCGGGTCCGGGTCGAGGCCCCTGCCGGCGAGGAGGAACGCCTGGCCCGGCAGCTGGCCGATGAAGGCTACGCCGTGATCATCGTCCGCGAGTGAGCGGGCGACGCGGACGGACCGGCGCTACCGGCGCTTGAAGAGGAACGCGACCTCGCGGAGCTTGTTCTCGACACCGTCGTGGACCGCGTACATCCCGCCCTCGAAGAGGCCGGCCGCGCCGAATTCCCCCTTCTTGTTGAGGGCATAGAAATCGAGCCCGAATCTCGGGAGCCCCTGGTCGTCGCAGAGCCGCGGCACGAGCCTGGTCTTAGAGGCGACGGCCTCGCAGGCCTTGAGGCAGGCCTGCTCGGGGCTCAGGCCCCGGCCCATGGCGTCGACGATCCGGAAGCTGGCGCACGTCTGGAGGTTGGCCTCCCCGCGGCCCGTCGAACCGGCCGCGCCGATCTCGTTGTCGACGTAGAGCCCCGCGCCGATGATCGGTGAATCGCCGACCCGGCCGGCGAGCTTCCACGAGAGGCCGCTCGTCGTCGTCACGCCGGCGAGCCGGCCCGCGGCGTCGATGGCGAGGCAATTGATCGTGCCGTGCGTGCTCATCGCGGAGCGCAGCTCCTCGGGCAGGCTCTCGGCCCGCGGCGGGAACCAATTGTCCCGGTCCGACAGGGTCTCCTTCCAGCGCAACCAGGCCGCCCGAGACCGCTCCGTCAGGAGGTCCTCTTCCTTGAAGCCGTGGGCCCGGGCGAATTTCAAGGCCCCTTCCCCGACGAGGAGGACGTGGTCCGTCCTCTCCATGACCAGCCGGGCCACTTTCGAGGGGTTCTTGATGTTCCTGAGGGCCGCGACCGCCCCGGCCGCATGGGTCGGTCCGTACATGACCGACGAATCGAGCTCGACGATGCCGTCCTCGTTAGGCAGGCCGCCGTAGCCGACGGACATGTCGTCCGGATCGTCTTCGACGATGTTCACGCCGGAGATGACGGCGTCGAGAGGATCGCCGCCGGCCCTCAGCACGTCCATGGCTTTGGCCGTGGCCCTGATCCCATTGCCGCTCGACACAACCCGCAGAGGCGCGGCGGCCGGAGCCGGAGGAGCCTCCCCCGCCGCTTCGCCCGGACGCGCGCCGGCCAGGAGCGCCGCCGTGCCGGCCCCGGCGCCCGCTTTGAGGAATTCGCGTCTCGAATAGCGCGTCATTCTGATCTCTCCTTGGTTTATCCCGCCGACCCGTCTGGGCCCTGTTTCTCCAGGTCCTCGAGGAGCTGGACGAAGACCGTGTGGTCGCCTTCGGGGATTTTGAACTTGTGCGAGCTGGCCGAAAAGACGGCCACTTCGCGGCTGTCGATCATCAGCTGGTACTTGCCCTTCTTCAGAAAACGGATCCTGACTTCGCGCGGCTTCAGGCTCTTGAGAGCGAAGGACACCTCCGATTCGTTGTAAAAAAAGCGGCGGACGACGGCGCCGCCGTCGACGCCGAAGATCGTTTCGCCTTCCTCGCGCAGGATGGTCGACGAGTTCGAGACCTCGACCTCGTAGTGGCGGCCCTGGATGAGAATCCGCGACAGCCTGCCCTTGGCGTCGGGCTGGAGCATGCCGAAGCGGAAGCCCTCGTGCGGCGTGAAGTCGAGGTATTCTTCGACCGCGATGAGGGCGGCCAGAGGCCCGCCGCTCTGGTAGCGGTCGCCGCCGGCCTCGCCGGTGAGGGAATCGAAGTTCTCCGGCGACAGGCCGAAGCTCTTCCAGCTTCTCAGGAACATCTCGGCGCTCTTGCGGGCGAATTCGGAGGCGATGGTGTCGAAGCCGTAGGCCTTGAGCCCCTGATAGACGAGATAGTTCGTCGTGGGCCTGACCGCGCCCCGCCACGACTGCTGATTCCCCGGCCGGAAGGCGATGTCATCCCGCGAGACCGAGGGAAGGACGTAATCGCCCCAGAACTGCTTCGGATCGAGCAGCCGCTTGAGCATCCGCTGGGCCCGGGCTTCGTCGGGGATCCGGGCGAGGAGCGGGAGGAAGGCGGAGGCCGCCTTGTGGACCGAGAACCGGCCGTCCCAGAAACGGTCGTGATAGAAGCCGCTCCGGTCGTTCCAGAGCCTCGCGTTGACGAGCTCCTTCGTTCTCTCGTACTGCCGGCGGTAGCGCTCGACGTCGAGAGGAAGGCCGAGCACCGAGGCGATCTCGCCGAGACACCACGCGTCGAGAGCGTAGAGCGAGTTCAGGTCGACGCAGTTCATCGCCAGCGTCCCTGTCGCTTCGTCGAAGGGAACGTCGTCCCAGTTCGGCAGATCGTCCTGGCCGGACTCCCATCCGGCCCTCATGCGCCCCGACGCGTTCTGCTCCCACGACGGGACGGTCTTCCCGACGAGGGCCGTGTCCGATCCCCATTCGAGGAGCCCGTCGTCGTTGCCGTCGCGTCGCGGGCGGCCGTTCGGTCCGGGCGCCGTCCAGAAGTCGTGCCAGCGCTGGAGATAAGGGTAGGCCTGCTTCAGCATCTCCAGGTCGCCCAGCCGTTCAAAGAGCTTCAGGGTGACAAAGGCCCCGATCGGAGGCTGGGACCGGTCGGCGGTCCCGGTCGACCTGCCGCGCCAGTTCGGGATATTGCCGTTGGGGTACTGCGTTTCGAGGACGGCCCCGAGGACCTCGACGGCCAGCTTCTGGCTCTCGATCGCAAGTTCGAGCGCGCTGAGGAACGAGTTGCCGGAGAAGACGGTCCAATCGTCCTGGCGTCCGTCCGACCGCGGGAAGATCCAGGTGCGGCCCGCCGGCGCGTAAAGGCGGTGGCCGCCCGGCTGGTAGAGGACCGTCCAATACAGGCTGTTCGTGATCGCTTCGGGAGCCCCGGCGTAGAGACCGCGGATCTTGACCCTCTTCTCCTCGTAGACGCCGGCCTCTTCCTCGAGGAGGTCCCCGATCGTATCGGCGTTCCGATAGCGATAGAGATGATCGGCCAGGGGTCTGTCATCGTCTCCGACCCCGGCGGCGAAGGCGATCGTCGAGTCGGATCTCGGCGGATAGGAGCGGGCCAGACTTCCGGGGGGCGCCGGGGCGTCTTCGCTGGGGCGGCTCGTCCAGATCCGGTAGGCCCGGTTCGCCGCAGCCGCGGAACGGCCGCGCACCTGGCCGTCCGGCAGGAGCGTGAATTCGCCCTTGACGGCCCAGGGGAAATAGTGGATGAGGGTGATCCGGGTGTCCCCGGGGGCGACGATCCGGCCGATCACGGTCTTTTCATCGCGGCGGGACCATTCGATCGTCAACGCGTCGCGTCCGCGCGAGGGTTTCATAAGGATGGGCGTCGCCCGGCCCATCTTGAACGGGAGGCCCAGGTCGAAGCGGATCCGGGCGTAGAGGCCGTCCGGGGAGTGGGCGCCGACCTCGGAAACGAGGTAATAGAGGTCGGCTCCTTCGGCGGCCTCCCCCTCCCGCTCCACCCTCAGGACGAAGGCGAAGGCGGAATCGCCGGACGGGGCGAGGACCAGCCCCGGCCAGCCTGCCGGGTCCAGGGCCCCGATGTGGGTTTGCTTCCAGGGATAGAAGATCTCCGGAGAAAGCGGGACGGCGACGGCGAAAAGAAGGCCGAGGACCAGAAGCGTTCTCTTAGTCATGCCCGAAGATCCTGCGCGCGGCCTCCTGGCGTCTACTCTATGGGAAAAAATCCTTCAAATCAAGACGGGGGAGGATGCTTTTCCGGCCGGGCTGTGATAAAGTACGCCTTCCCGTTATGGGTGGAGGGAACAATGGATTTCCGGCACTATTTCCGCTCCCGCCAAGGCGAGCTGGTCCATCTGCTCAAGGAGCTTGTGACCCTCGAATCCCCGACCCAGGACAAGAAGGCCGTCGACGCCTGTGTGGCCTTCGCCGCGAAGGAGTTCAAGAAGGCGGGCTGCAAGGTGACGGCCTATCCCCAGAAGGACATCGGCGATTTGATCCTGGCCGAGTTCGCGCCGGGCCGGGTCAAGGACGCCGATGACGAGATCCTCGTCCTGACCCACATCGACACCGTCTGGCCGGTCGGCAAGATCGCCAAGATGCCTTTTTACGTCCAGGGGAACCGGATCTACGGTCCGGGCGTCCTCGACATGAAAGCCGGCCTGGTCATGGTCCTCTCCGCCCTCCGGGCCCTCCACAGTCTCAACGCCAAGCCGCAGAAGAGGATCAATGTCTTCGTCAACTCGGCCGAAGAGAGCGGCAGCCGCGCCTCCGACGAGCTCATCCGCAAGCTGGCCCGCAAGGCCTCCCTGGTCCTGTGCCTCGAACCGGCCCTGCCCGGCGGGGCCCTGAAGCTCGAACGAAAAGGCCGGCTCGTCGTCCGTCTGGATATCCGCGGCCGGTCGGCCCATGGCGGCACTCCCGAGAAGGGCGTCAATGCCATCGAGGAGCTGGCGGCCCAGATCGCCCGCTTCAAGCGCCTGCGGGTCCGCGAAACCACCGTCAACGTCGGAGTGGCCGGCGGCGGCGAAAAGGCCAATATCGTCGCCGAGAACGCCTGGGCGGTCCTGGACATCCGCTTCTGGACGGCCGCGGACCGCGACCGGGTCCTGAGGATCCTGCGAGATTCGGCCCCGGCCCTGTCCGGGGCCCGGATCAAGGTTTCCGTCCAGGGCACGACGCCGCCGATGGAAAAGACCAAAGCGTCCGCGAAGCTCTTCGACCGGGCCGGGGAGATCGCCGCGGGCGTGGGTCTCTCGCTCAAGGGCGGCAAGTCGGGTGGAGGATCGGACGCTTCGATCGCCGCGGGGCTCGGCGTCCCGACGCTCGACGGCCTCGGGCCGGACGGGGACGGCCTCCATGCCGAGCACGAGCACCTCCTGCTCCCCTCCCTCGTGGAGCGGACGGCGCTCCTGACCGAGCTGCTCAAGACCCTATGACATAATCGTGATGATCATTGAATTAATTTCTGATAGGAGTGTCGTATGATCAAGAAGTACTATCTGCTCTCACCCGGCCCCACCCCGGTCCCCGAGCGGGCCCTGTCGGCAGCGGCCGAACCCATCATCCATCACCGGACCCCCGAGTTCTCGGCCATCTTCATGGAAGTCACCGAAGGCATCAAGCAGGTCTTCGGCACCAAGGAAGATGCTTACATCCTGACTTCCTCGGGAACGGGCGCCATGGAAACCGCCGTCATCAACCTCCTCAGCCCCGGCGACAAGGTCCTGACGATCAACGGCGGCAAATTCGGCGAGCGCTGGGGCAACATCTGCAAGGCCTTCGGCATCGCCTACAAGGAGATCATCCTCGACCCATGGGGCAAGGACTTCTCCAAGGAGGAGCTCGAAGCCGAGCTCACAGCCATGCCCGACTGCAAGGCCGTTTTCGCCACCCTGTCGGAGACCTCCTCCGGCGCCATGTTCGACATCCAGGGCTTCGGGGAGGTCGTGGCCAAGACCCCCGCCCTTCTCGTCGTCGACGGCATCTCGGGCGCGGGCGTCACTCCCTGCCCCATGGACGACTGGAAGGTCGACGTCCTGCTGTCCGGCTCGCAGAAATCGTTCATGATCCCCCCCGGCCTGGCCTTCATCGCCCTCAGTCCGAAGGCCTGGGGCGCGGCCGCCAACTCGAAGCTGCCGAAGTTTTATTTCGACCTCAAGAAAGCCAAGAAGAACCTGGCCGACAAGACGACCCCCTGGACCCCCGGCGTATCGCTCATCATCCAGCAGAAGCACGCCCTTGACATCATTAAGAAGATGGGCCTGGACGCGCTCTTCACCCATCACCGCATCCTGGCCGAGGCCACACGGGCCGGGGTCAAGGCCCTTAGCCTGGATCTGCTTCCCCAGCGGCCCGGCAACGTCCTGACCTGCTGCAAGGTCCCCGAGGGGATCGAAGGCGGCAAGCTCGTCAAGACGATGCAGGGCAAGTACATGGCCTACATCGCCGGCGGGCAGGAACCCTACAAGGGCAAGATCTTCCGCATCGCCCATCTCGGCTACATGGGCGGCTTCGACATCATCACGGCCCTGTCGGCCCTCGAGATGACGCTCATGGACCTCGGCTACAAGTTCGAGGCCGGCGCCGGCATCACCGCGGCCCAGGCCGTGCTCAAGGAGAATTGGCAATGATCAAGATCCTCATCGCCGATGGCATGGACAAGGCGGCCCTCGAACAGCTGAAGGCCGTTCCCGGATTCGAGGTCGCCGTCGCCAAGGGCCTGAGCGAGGCTGAGCTCATCGCGGCCGTCCCCGGCTGCAGCGCCGTCGTCGTGCGCGGCGCCTCGCGGATCACCCGCCCCGTCATCGAGGCGGGCAAGGATCTCAAGGTGCTCGTGCGGGCCGGCATCGGCCTCGACAACATCGATCGCGAAGCGGCCAAGGAGAAGGGCATCTTCGTGGCCAACACGCCCGCGGCCACGTCCATCACCGTGGCCGAACACACCTTCGGGCTCATGCTCAACGCCGTCCGCAATCACGCCAAGGCGGTCCTGTCGATGAAGGCCCACAAGTGGGAGAAGAAAGCGTTCGAGGGCACGGAGCTCTACGGCAAGACCCTCGGCATCATCGGCTTCGGCCGGATCGGGCTCGAGGTCGCCAAAAGGGCCCTGGCCTTCGGCATGACCGTCGTCGCCTACGACGTCATCCCGATCAAGACCGACGTCGCGGTGAAACAGGTCCCGCTCGACGAGCTCCTGGCGGCCGCCGACCTCATCACCCTGCACGTCCCCAAGCAGCCCAAGCCCATCCTGGACGAGCCCGAGTTCGCCAAGATGAAGACCGGCGTCATCATCGTCAACGTCGCCCGCGGCGGCGTCGTCGCCGAGAAGGCCCTGCTCGATGCCCTCAATACGGGCAAGGTCCGGGCCGCGGCGCTGGACGTCTTCGACAAGGAGCCTCCCGAGGACTTCTCGCTCGTCGACCATCCGAGCGTCATCCCCATCCCTCACTTGGGGGCCGCCGCGGCCGAAGGCCAGCAGAGGGCCGGCCTGGAGGTCGTCCGCATCCTCAAAGAGAAACTCGCCTGATCTCAACCCGGGGGGCGTCCCCGCACGGGTTTGGTCCCGTGCGGGGACAGCCCCTTTTTTTAGGTTCATCTCCCGATTCCGGGTATTCCCGCTCTTGGGCTTCGCTCCGGATATCGCTCCTTGCCCCCGCGCCCCGGAAACCTCCTTATGCGGTTTCCCCCGCCTTCGGCGGGTCCCCCTTCCCTCACGGGGGCTTGGAGCGACATCCGTCGCAGCCTCGAGCGGGATTCCCGGAAATGGGAGATGATCCTTTTCTTATGGCGGCATTCTGTTAGAATACGGACATGATCTACCTCGATCACAATGCCACGACGCCCGTCGACCCGGCCGTCGCCGAGAAGATGGCCTGGTTCCTTCGCGAGCACTTCGGCAATCCGTCCTCCCTCTACCCGATCGGCCGGCGGGTCAAGGAGCTCATGACCGAGGCGCGGGAGCGCATCGCGAGGGCGCTCGGCGTCGACCGCGGCGAGCTCTATTTCACCGGTTCGGGGACCGAATCTGACAACTTCGCCATCTTCGGGACTTTCGACGCGGCGCCGGACCGGAACGAATTCGTCACCTCTTCGATCGAACACCCGGCCGTGATCGAGGCGGCCAAGACGCTGGAAAAGCGCGGCGTCAAGGTCACCTTTGTGCCCGTCGACGGGTACGGCACCGTCAGCCTCGACCACCTGCGCTCGGCCCTGACGCCGAAGACGGGCCTTGTCTCGATCATGCATGCCAACAACGAAATCGGCACCATCCAGCCCGTCGCCGAGATCGTCCGGATCGCCCACGAGCGCGGAATTCCCGTCCACACAGATGCCGTCCAGAGCTTCGGGAAGATCGATGTCGACGCCCGCAAGCTGGACGTCGATTTCCTGACGGTTTCCGCCCATAAGATCTATGGGCCCAAGGGTGTCGGCGCCCTGTACATCCGCCGCGGAGCGGCGATCTGCCCCTTCGTCCACGGCGGCCGCCAGGAGCGCGGGCTGCGGGCCGGCACGGAGAACACGGCCGGCATCGTCGGGTTCGGCGAGGCCGCCCGCGTCCTCGAGGAGAAGGGGCGCAAAGAGCGGTCCCGGGTCGAGAAGCTGGCTGAAGCCCTCAAGCGAGGGATCGAGCAGAGCATCCCGGGCGCGAAATTCAACGGACACCCCGAGAACCGGGTCAAGAGCACCCTCAATTTCGCCTTTCCGGGGCTCGAAGCCGAAGCTATCCTGCTGGCCCTGGCGACCAAGGAGATCTACGTTTCGACCGGATCCGCATGCAGCGAGGAATCCGAAGAGGTCTCCCATGTCCTCCAGGCGATCGGGCTCCGTCCCGAGATAGCCCGGTCGGCGATCCGGATGTCGCTCGGCCGTTCCAACGCCGAAGAGGATATCGCCGTGGTCCTGAAGGAGCTGCCGGAGATCATCGCCAAGCTCCGGTCCATCTCCGCCTTCCACCCGGAAGGGTGAGATGTCCCGTCAATCCGGCCGCGCGCGCAGCTGACGAAGCGCCATCTCCCTGACGGCCCGGAAAAAAACCTGTGGCGGCTCGCGCCTGAGGTCCGGATAGGTCCATTCGAGCGTCCTGACGCCGGTCTTCGTGAACAGGAACTCGAGATGGGCGTAGATGCCCCGGCCGAGAGGGATGCGGTGGGCGAAATCCTTGGCCGTGGCCATGACGAGCGCCGAGGCGCTGAGATATCCAGGATCGATGTTGACAGGCCGGCCGGGGCGGCCGCGCTCCTGCCGGATCGACTCCTCGATCGCGATGGCCAGGATCTTCCGCTCCGGCAGCGTTTCCGGCGCGACGAGGTCCGCGAAGCTCATGAACCGGCGGACGAGACCGGAACCCATCTCCGCCTCGTAATAGGCGGTCAGGTCGAACGGGAAGGCCGCGCTTTCGCTGTCGACCCTCCCCCACTCCTCGACGAGCCGCCGCTTGACCTCGGCGTAGAGCCCGTCCTCCTTATAGACCACCCCGCAAACGAGTTTGACCGGGACGAATTCCTTCGGCTGAGCCATAGGTCTGACTTAAGTATACATCGGATCCTCCGGCCAGTCATTCAAGCTTCTACGCTCGGGGTATTCCCAACCGTCGGCCGCTCGCCGGCCCGGCGAGCCGGCTCCGGCGGGGAGCGGAGTCTTCGCAGCGGACCTGCAGAATTGGGCTGAGTAAACGAAGCCCGATTCTGCGAAATATCTGAGGCAGGTATTTATTCGGATATTTCCCAGATGCGCAGCTGCGAGTTGCTCCGCAGCGCATCTGGACCTTCGCTCCTAAGAGTCCGCTACGGGCCGGCCCGCTCAGCCCTCCTACGGCCTCCTCTGGGAACACCCCTGCGCGGCTTGAATGAGTATCCGGTTCTGCTTTCTATTATCGAAGTAGCCGGCTCTGCGGAGTTTGCAGGCAGAGACCCATTCATTTATAATGAGCGCATTATGGATTGGGTTTATATCGAGGACATCGCCGCGCACGACGGGCAGGACGTCGAGATCCGCGGCTGGGTCTACAACAAGCGCTCATCGGGCAAGGTTCGCTTCCTCCTCGTCCGCGACGGGACGGGGATCATCCAGGCGACCGCCTTCAGCGCCGAGAAGGACGCTCTCCTCTTCCAGCAGTTCGACCGCCTGACCCAGGAGTCCTCGCTCATCGTCCGGGGCAAGGTCCGGGCCGACAAGCGCGCCCCGGGCGGCTTTGAGCTGTCCATGACCGAGCTCGAGATCGTCCAGGTGGCCGCGGAATATCCGATCACGCTCAAGGAACATAGCACCCCGTTTCTGATGGAGCACCGCCACCTCTGGCTGCGGTCCTCGAAACAGCATGCCGTCCTGCGCGTCCGGGCCGAGGTCATCAAGGCCGTCCGGGACTTCTTCGATGGCCGGGGCTTCCGCCTGATGGACACGCCCATCCTGACCCCGAGCGCCTGCGAGGGCACGACGACCCTCTTCGAAACGGAATACTTCGACCAGAAGGCCTATCTCAGCCAGAGCGGCCAGCTCTACAACGAGGCGACGGCCATGGCCTTTGGCAAGGTCTACTGCTTCGGCCCGACGTTCCGGGCCGAGAAATCCAAGACCCGCCGCCACCTCATCGAGTTCTGGATGGTCGAGCCCGAGGTCGCCTTCGCCACGCTCCAGGACATCATCGGGCTCGGCGAGGATCTCATCCTGTTCATCATGGAACGGGTTCTGACCAAGCGGCGTCTCGAGCTCGAGACTCTCGAGCGCGATCCCAAGCCGCTCGAAGCGATCCGGAAGCCCTTCCCCCGGCTGACCTATGACGAAGCCGTTCCAGTCCTGCGCGAGAAGGGCTCGGCCATCGAATGGGGCGGCGATTTCGGCGCGCCCGAGGAGACCATCATCTCCGAGCTCTACTCCTCGCCGGTCTGCGTCACCCACTTCCCGACGGCCATCAAGGCCTTCTACATGCAGCCTGCGCCGGAGAATCCCGATGTCGTGCTGGGCGTCGACTTCCTGGCCTCGGAAGGGTACGGCGAGGTCATCGGCGGAGGCCAGCGCATCCACGACCTGGCCCTGCTCGAGAAGCGCCTCGAGGAGCACAAGCTGCCCCGGGAAGCATACGAGTGGTACCTCGACCTGCGCAAGTACGGCAGCGTTCCCCACGCGGGCTTCGGCATGGGCATCGAGCGCATGGTCTCCTGGATCTGCGGCATCAAGCACATCCGCGAAACCATCCCCTTCCCGCGGCTCCTCTACAGGATCTATCCTTGACCCGGCCGACGCGCGGCGCCCCGGGCGTCCGGCGGGCCAAGAGAACGATCGCCCTCATCAGCCTCGGCTGCGCCAAGAACCTCGTCGACAGCGAGGTCATGCTCGGCGCGCTGAAGAGAGCGGGCTTCGGGTTCGTCCCGCGGCCCGAGGACGCGGACGTCGTCATCGTCAACACCTGCGGCTTCATCGGGCCGGCGCGCGAAGAAGCCGGGGAGACGCTGGCCTCGGTCCTCCGGCTCAAGGACTCCCGTCCCGGCCTGCGGGTCATCGCCGCCGGCTGCTATGTGGAGAGGGACCGGCCCGGGCTCGAGGCCGAGTTCCCGGGCGTCGACGCCTGGACCGGTGTCCGTCATTTCGACGAGATCGCCGCGATCGTGAAGGGCCGGCCCGTCTCCGGACGCGATCGGGCGTTCCTGTATTCCGGGGACTCGCCCCGCATCGTCTCCACGCCCGGCTCCTGGGCCTACATCAAGATCTCGGAGGGGTGTTCGCACCGCTGCGGCTTCTGCGCCATCCCCCTGATCAAAGGCGGCTATGTCTCGCGGAGCGCGGCTTCGATCGTCCGGGAAGCCCAGGCCCTCGCCGGCCTCGGGGTCCGGGAGGTCGACCTCGTCTCCCACGATACGACATGGTTCGGCCGGGACCGCGGAGTCCGGGATGGGCTGGCCGGCCTCCTCGACCGCCTCGCCCGGGTCCGGGGGCTCGCCTGGATCCGCTTCCTCTACGGCTACCCGGAGGAGATCTCGGCGCCGCTCCTTGAGGCCATGGCCGGACCGAAGATCTGCCGTTACTTCGATATCCCCGTCCAACATGCCGACCCGGCGCTCCTCAAGACCATGCGAAGGGGCTTCGGGGGGGGCCGGGCCCTCCGCCTGATCGAGCGCATCAGGACGCAGCTCCCGGGCGCGGCCGTCAGGACCTCGCTCATCGTCGGGCTGCCGGGTGAAGGGCGGAAGGAATTCGCCGCCCTGCGGGGGTTCGTCGAAGAAGCGCGCTTCGACCACGCGGGCGTTTTCGCCTATTCGCGGGAGCCGGGCACAGCTGCCTACTCCCTCCCGGACACGGTCTCTCCTGAGGAGAAGGAGGAGCGCCGCGGCGAGATCATGGCCATTCAGGCGGGGATCTCGCTCGCTCACAACGAAAGCCGCGTGGGACGGACGATCGAGGTTCTCGTCGAGGGTCCCGATGCGGGCCGCCCCGGCGGCTGGATCGGACGCGGGCGCTTTCAGGCGCCGGAGGTCGACGGCGTCGTCCGCTTTTCTCTGCCCTCCGGACTGCCCGAGCCCCCCTCCCCTATCGTCCGGGTTGAACTCGCTTCGGCCGACGCCTACGATCTCTTCGGGAGGCTCGTTCCATGAAGTCCTTTTCCGGGATCCTTTCCACGGTCCTCGGCCTCGGCCTGGCCCCGTTCGCCCCCGGCACCGTGGCCAGCGCGGCCGCCGCGCTCGGCTACAAGTTCCTGCTCCACGGCCTGGCCTGGCCGCTCTACGCTCTCCTCCTCGTCCTCCTTTTCGCCTCCGGCACGGCCGCCGCGGGTCGCTACGCCGCCGCGCTCGGCCGTCCCGATCCGGGCCGCATCGTCATCGACGAAGTCTGCGGCCAGCTCGTCGCCCTCGCCTTCCTGCCAGCCGGGTGGCTTCCGGTGGGTCTCTCCTTCGCGCTGTTCCGCTTTTTTGATATCATCAAACCCGGGCCGATCCGCAAGCTGGAGAGAATCCGGGGCGGCTGGGGCATCATGGCCGACGATATCGGCGCCGGGATCGCCGCGGCTGTCCTCGCGCGCCTGGCCCTGCTCATCGTCTGAGGCCGGAGGATCATGAAGGTCGAGATCATCGCCGTCGGCAGCGAGCTCCTGAGGCCGGACTTCCGGGATACGAACTCCCTGCGCTTGACGGCCGGCCTCAACGCGATCGGGCTCGGCGTCTCCTTCAAGACCGTCGTCGGGGACGGCGAGAGCGATCTCGCCCGTGTTTTCCGCACGGCTCTTGGCCGCTCGCAGCTCGTCCTGTGCATGGGCGGCCTCGGCCCCACCGAGGACGACCGGACCCGCGAAACGCTGGCCAAAGTCATGGGCCGCAGGCTCGTTTTCCACAAGGAGATCCGGGACGGTATCCGCGAGCGGTTCAAGCGCCGGGGCGTTCCCATGTCCGCGTCGAACCTCAAGCAGTGCTATGTCATCGGTGGGGCCGAAGTCCTGGAAAATCCCTACGGCACGGCTCCCGGGTTGTGGCTGGATACGAAGCGGCACAAGATCGCGCTCCTCCCCGGTCCTCCCCGCGAGATCCTGCCGATGTTCGAGAACCACGTCGTGCCGCGGTTGGCCGGAATCGGCCGGGGCCTCATGATCAGGCGCGTGATACGCCTCACCGGATTGGGAGAATCGGCGATGGAAACGCGGCTGAAACCCGTCTACCCGGCCCTGCCGGCCGGGGTGTCCATCACCACCCTGGCCAGCCCGGGCGACCTGGCGATCCACCTGATCTATGAGGGAGCCGGCCCGGGGGAGGCCGCGGAAGGCCGCCTCGAAGAGCTCGACCGTGCGATCGGGAGGATCCTCGGACGATGGATCTATTCGCGCAACGGAGAGAGCCTCGAAGAGACCGTCGGGGCCCTGCTCAGGATGAGGGGCCGGACGATCGCTTGCGCCGAATCCTGCACGGGCGGGCTCATCGGGCACAGGCTAACCGATGTTCCGGGGAGCTCGGAGTATTTTCTGGAGTCCGCGGTCGTCTATAGCAACAAGGCCAAGACGAGACGTCTCGGAGTCGAGACGTCCCTCATCGACAAGCATGGCGCGGTCAGCGCCGCGGTCGCCAAGGCCATGGCCCTGGGGATCCGGCGGACCTCGGGCGCCGACATCGGCGTCGCCGTCACGGGCGTCGCCGGCCCCGGCGGGGGAACTGCCCGCAAACCCGTCGGGCTCGTCTATATCGCCCTGGCCCATGCCGGAGGCGCGACCGTCCTTCGGAACCTATTTTTCGGCGGGAGGGCCGAGGTCAAATTCCAATCCTCGCAGAAAGCCCTTGATCTGGTGAGAAAAATCCTTACCCCGGGGTCGGGAAAGGTCCTATAATAGGGCCCGAGAGCATCGTGAGAGCCTTCATCGCCATCGACCTTGACCCCGCGATCAAAGAGGCGCTTCAGACCCTGGTCGGGCAGCTCAAAACCGCGCGCGCCGACATCCGCTGGGCCAGCGCCGGCGGGATGCACCTGACTCTCAAGTTTCTCGGGGCGATCGACGACGGCCGGGCGCTCCGGGTGAAGGACGCCTTAGCCGATATCGTCCGGCCTCATACGCCCTTTGCCATCCGTCTCGAGCGGACCGGGGCCTTTCCCGACGAAACGCGACCCCGAGTCCTCTGGGTCGGTTTCGCCGCCTCGCCGGAGCTCATTGCCCTCCATGAAGAGATCGACCGGGCCCTCGAGGCCGAAGGATTCGATCGGGATGAGCGGGCTTTCTCGCCTCATCTGACCCTTGGCCGGGTCAAGGGGCCGGACAGGCTCCCCCAGGCGATGGCCGCGCTCGCGCGGCATCGGGAAGCATCTTTCGGGGCCATGACCGTTCACAAGATCACGCTCTTCGAGAGCATCCTTCGCCCGGGGGGTGCCGAATACAGGGACGTCTTCGAGGTCCAGCTCTCATGACGATCATCGTCGCCCTCGCCTCGTATCTCCTCGGATCCATCCCGACCGGCTACCTGCTCGTCCGGCTTACCGGCCGGAAGGACGTCCGCCAATTCGGGAGCGGGAGCACAGGGGCGACCAACGTCCTGCGGCTCAAGGGCTGGAAGACCGCTCTGCCGGTCGCCGCCTTCGACATCCTCAAGGGCTTCCTGCCCGTATTCCTGGCCTCGAAGTGGTTCGCCGACCCCGTTTTCGCCGCGATCTGCGGGCTCCTCTCCGTCGTCGGGCACTGTTACCCATTTTCGATCGGCTTCCGGGGCGGCAAGGGGGTGGCCACGTCGCTCGGCGCCTTCGCGGCGATCGCCTGGGCCCCCTGTTTGGGCAGCCTGGGCCTGTTCTTCTTGGTCATCGGACTGACGCGCCATGTATCCCTGGGCTCCATCGGGGGATCGCTGGCCTTTCCCTTGATCTTCCTGGCCGGGGGCGGCGCCCCGGCCGTGGCCGCGGTCGCCTTGGCCATCGCCGCCCTGGTCGTCTTCCGGCACCGGACGAACATTAAAAGCCTGCTCAAGGGACAGGAACGAAAACTCGGAGAGAAAGCGTTATGAACACTTCGGTCATCGGCGGCGGAAGCTGGGGTTCGGCTTTCGCCCGATACCTCGGTTCGATCGATCTGCCGACACGTCTGTGGATCCGGGAAGAGGACATCCTCCGCGAGGCCGTCGCCACCCACGAGAACGCGGCCTTCCTGCCGGGGTTCCGCTTCCCGGACCCGGTGAGCTTCACAGGCGACCTGCGCGAGTCAGCGTCTTCGAGCGACATCGTTTTCATTGCCGTCCCGTCCCAATACTGCCGGGCCGTCTACGCCCGGATCGCCCCCGTCCTGCGGCGGGATCAGATCGTCGTCAGCCTGACCAAAGGATTCGATAAGCTGACCCTGATGCGCATGAGCCAGGTCATGGAAGAGGTCTTCCGGCCCCATGTCCGGCCCCGGCTGGCGGCCCTCTCGGGCCCCAGCTTCGCCAAAGAGGTCGCCGCCGGACACCCCACCGCGCTGGTCATCGCCTCGCGCGAGCCCGGGGCGGCCCGGGAGGTCCAACACCTCATTTCCAGCGTGACGCTCCGCGCCTACACGTCGAGCGACGTGACGGGCGTCGAAGTGGCCGGGGCGCTCAAGAACGTCGTCGCCATCGCGGCCGGCATCGCCGACTCGATGGCTTTCGGGCTGAACTCGCGGGCCGCGCTCATCACCCGCGGACTCGTCGAGATCACCAACCTCGGGCTGGCGCTCGGCGCGCGGAAGGAAACGTTCTCCGGATTGGCCGGCATCGGCGATCTCGTCCTGACCTGCACGGGCGAGCTGAGCCGCAACCATCGGGTCGGTCACGAGCTCGGCAAGGGCCGGACCCTCCGCGAGATCCTGGCCGGGATGAGGATGGTCGCCGAGGGCGTCCATACGACCGTGGCCGCCCGGCGGATCGCCCGGGCCCTCGGCGTGGAGATGCCCATCTCCGAAGAGATCTACCAGGTCCTCTACCGCGGCAAAGCGCCGAAGAAGGCCGTGGAAGAGCTGATGTCACGGGCGCTCAAGGCGGAATGACCGCCGGGCCCGGAAGCAAGGAGGAACGGATGCGAGTCAAAGCCATGGCGATTGTGACGATCTGCGCGGGCCTCGCCTTTTGCGCTTCATCCCAGGCCAAGGTCCAGAGGGCCCGGGAGAGAGATCCTATGTACCAGTACAACCTCGGCTTGGCCTATCTCAACCAGAGCGACGTCGAGAACGCGACGAAGTACTTCATCAAGGCCCTGGCCATTGATACGCGCTTTTATCTCGCCTGGAACGCCCTCGGGCTGGCCCATTCGATGAGAGGACGCCTGGACGAGTCCGCCAAGGCTTATGAGAAGTGCCTGGACGTCAATCCCCAGTTCTCCGAGGCCCATAACAACCTGGGCACGGTCTATCAGGAGATGAACCGGCTCGACCGGGCCGAGCAGGAATTCCTCAAGGCCCTCGCCGATTTGACCTATCAGAACCGCGAGCTGCCTTATTTCAACCTCGCCCGGCTCTATGTCCTCCAGAACAGGCTCGACGAGGCCCTCGACAACGTCCAGAAAGCCATCCAGATCAAGCCACGATTGGCCATGGCCCACAACCTCCGGGGGGTCATCTACGAGAGACGGAATAACATGGGCGAAGCCGTCGCCTCCTATGAGGCCGCGGTCAAGATCGTGCCCGACGACGTGCTCTTTAGCTACAATCTGGCTGTCGCCTACTTCAAGAACGGCGAGTACGCCCGGTCGAGGGAGATCTTCCTCAAGATCCAGGGCCGGGTCACGGATGCCGGTACGCGGGATGAGATCACCCGTTATCTGAAGCTGATCAGCGAGCGCGGGTAGCCGGGCGGGTGTGCCCGGCCGCCCCTCAGGTACCTTCCCGCCAATCCGCCAGGTATTTCTTCTGGGCCGGCGTCAGCTTGTCGATCGCCGTATCCATCGAAGCGAGCTTCAACGTGGCGATCTCCGCGTCGATCTCCGGGGGCACGGGGTAAACGGACTTGGCTAGGCTTTTGGCCCGGTCGAGGAGCCAGCGGACGCTCAGGGCTTGATTGGCGAAGCTCATATCCATGACCATGGCGGGATGCCCTTCCGCTGCGGCCAGATTGATGAGCCGTCCTTCGCCGAGAAGGTGGATCCGCCGCCCGTCTCCGAGGGTGTACTCGTCGACAAAATCGCGGACCCGTCTCTTGCGGCCGGCCAGCGCCTCGAGGGCGGGGATGTCGATCTCGACGTTGAAATGCCCGGCGTTGGCCACGATGGCCCCGTCCTTCATGCGCCGGAAATGCTCCTTGCGGATGACCGCCTTGTTCCCGGTGACGGTCAGAAAGACATCTCCGAGGGGCGCGGCCGCGGCCATGGGCATGACCTCGTAGCCGTCCATGACCGCCTCGATGGCCCGGACCGGATTGACCTCGGTGACGATCACGAGAGCGCCGGCCCCCCGGGCCCTCATGGCCACGCCCTTGCCGCACATCCCGTAGCCGGCCACGACGAACTTGAGCCCGGCCAGGAGGACGTTCGTGGCCCGGAGGATGCCGTCGAGCGTGCTCTGTCCCGTGCCATAACGGTTGTCGAAGAGGTGTTTGGTCTGGGCGTCGTTGACGGCGACGATGGGATAGCGCAGGACGCCGTCCTTAGCCATGCTTTTCAGGCGGATGACGCCGGTGGTCGTCTCCTCCGTGCCCCCGAGGATCCCCGGCAGGAGGTCCTGCCGCTGGGAATGGGTCGTGGAGACGAGGTCGGCCCCGTCGTCCATCGTGATCGAGGGGCAATGGTCCAGCGCCTGGAGGATGTGGCGGTAATAGGTTTTATGGTCCTCCCCTTTGATCGCGAACACGGGGATCTTGTGAAACTTGACCAGGGCGGCGGGGATGTCGTCCTGGGTGCTGAGGGGATTCGAGGCGCACAGCCGGACGTCGGCCCCGCCGAGCTTGAGGGCTACCATCAGATTGGCCGTTTCCGAGGTCACATGAAGACAGGCCGCGATGCGCACGCCGGAAAGAGGCTTGTCCTTGGCGAACGTTCTCTTGATCCTGTCCACGACGGGCATGGACCGGGCCGCCCATTCCATGCGCAAGCGCCCCTTGCCTGCAAGCCCGGGGTCCTTGATGTCACAATCCATGGCGTTCACCCTTTCGGCCGGCGTTCCCGGCGTCTTGTCCGGGCTAAAATAGCACATTCCCGACGGGTTTTCAACGACCGGGCTTTATGCTATTGTGAAGTCTTGTACAGCTTTAGATCTTCCTCGAGAGACAAGGCCGACACCGCGCGGGCGCTCGTCGTCCTGGCTCTCCTCGTCCTCCCCGGCCTGCCGGTGTCCGGCCAGGACGAGGCCGCGGCCCCGTCGTCCCTCCCCTTCGCCTTCCTGGAGTACCGGCTGAGGAACGGGCTCCGGGTCATCCTGTCCGAGGACTCGCGGCTTCCCCTTGTGACGGTGGCCGTCGGCTACGGCGCGGGAACCTTGCGGGAGAGGCCTGGCCAGGAAGGGCTGGCCTTCCTCCTGGAGAACTTGATGTTCCAGGGCTCGGAGAATGTCGCGCCCCTCCAACACATCGATTTCATCCAGAAGGTCGGCGGCGAGCTCAACGCGACCACCACGGCCGACAAGGCCCTTTTTTACGAGACGCTGCCCTCGAACCAGCTCGCCCTGGCCCTCTGGCTCGAATCCGACCGGATGAAATCGCTGGTGATCACGCCCGCGGCCATCAATCGGACCCGCTCCGACCTGATCAAGGAACACGAGGACCGGGCGGCCTCCGACCCTTACCTCGAGAGCTACTCCGAGTTCGATCAGATCCTGTTCCCCGACCCCCTCTACGGACACCCCCTTATCGGCCCCGGGATGGAGACGCTCACGGAAGCCGAGATCCTGGAATTCCACGGCACCTATTATGTCCCGAACAACGCCGCTCTCTGTATCGCCGGCAACATCGATCTTGTTAGAACGCGGGAGCTCGTCGCCAGGTACTTCGACTCCATCGCCCCGGGCCTGGACATCCCCACCCCCCGGCGCCCCGAATTCAGGCGGGAGAGCGACGCGGTCGTGCGGAGCGTCCGGACCCCGGCCGGCAGCGCCGGCTTTCACATGGGCTTCCGGTTCTTTCCCGTCCAGGCCGGCGACGTCGATTGCCTTCGCATCCTGGAATACATCCTCCTCGAGGGGGAGACCTCCCGGTTGAGAAACCGCCTTCTCCGGCGGGACCTGACCGCCCGCTATGTGACCGGGGCGCTGGACGAGCGGCTCAGCGTCGCGACGCTGAAGATCTTCTGCCTGGCGACCAACGCCATCATGATCGCCCGTTCCGAACGAACGATCCTCTCCGAGATCGACAAGCTCAAGACGAACGAGGTCTCCCAGGAGGAGATCGCCAAAGCCAGGCGCCGGTTCAAAAGGGATACGCTCGATCTCCTGTCGACGAACCTCGGCAAAGCCCGGTTCCTCGTTGATGCCGTGTTCGCCGGAAAGAGCCTGGATTCGCTGGGCCGGTATCTGGACGCCGCCCTGCGCGTCAGCCCGCAGAACCTGGCCGCGTTCACCGCCAAGTATTTCATCCCCCAGAACCGCGTCGTCCTGGAGTTCGGACCGCAATGAGCCCCCCAACGGTCTCTCAGCGCCTGCGCGATGCCGCCGTCCTCCCGGCCCTCGTCGCGGTCGTGCTCGGATTGGCTACGTCCGCCGGCGCGCAGGAGCGGTTCCGGCGAACGGCTCCCCTGCCGGATGCCCAGCGCCTGGAGCTCAATCTGCCCCCGGTCGAGATCCGCGTGCTGGCCAACGGTCTCACCGTGGCCACGGCCCGCCGGCCCGAATCCGGCGTGGTCACTCTTCAGCTCATCGTCCGAGCGGGCGAGGTCGACTCGCCTCGCGAGCGGCCCGGGTTGGCCGCGGTGACGGCCCGCATGATCGGCAAGGGAACGAAGATGCTCTCAGCCGATTACCTCGAGAACATGATCGAATCCCTCGGGGCCGGGTTTTCGGGGGACGTCTTCATGGACTACACCGTCCTGACCATGAACGTGCTCGCCGAAGATCTCGACCGGGCGGTCTATATCTTCAGGCTCATCACCCTCGAAGCGGCCTTCCCCGAGCGCGAGCTCGCCTCGGTCCGCCGGGAGGCCTACTGGGAGCTCTTCGAGCAGAAGAGATCCGCCGAAGTCCTGGGCTGGCGGCAGCTCCTCAGCGCCCTGCATGAGGGCCACCCCTACGGCGCTGCGACCTACAATGAGGACGTCATCAAGTTCATCACGACCCGTGACGTCACCGCCTTCTACAGCCGTTTCTATCGTCCGGGAAACGCCGCCGTCCTGGTCTCGGGGAACATCGACGGCGCCGCCGTGGCGGACAGGATCGGCAATCATTTCGGCGCCTGGGCCGGCGCCGCCCCGCGCCGGACGGTCCCTCCCCCGTCCGTCCCGAACGACCGGGACAGGGTCTGCTATGTCGAAGTCCCGGAAAGCGCCGGCGCGACCGTCTTCGTCGGGAACTCCATCATGGGCTCGTCCGGTCCGGACTTTTACCCCTTTCTGGTCCTCAAGCAGATTCTGGGCGGAACGACCCGGAGCCGTCTTTTCATGAACCTGCGCGAGTCCAAGGGTTATGCCAACTACGCCTTCAGCGAGATGGAGGTCTTCGGCTCTTCCGGGGCCTATTGGGCCCGGGCCCTGGTCCGGCCCGAGACCATCGTCCCGGCCGTCCGGGAGATCCTCGGGGAGATCGGCGCCCTGGCCGCGGGGCCGGCCATCCCCTCCGAGGTCGAGGAAGCCAAGTCCTTCCTGGTGGGTAACATGCCCCTGCGCTTGGAGAGCCCGAAGGGCTTCGCCGAATGGATGGCCCGCTATGTCGCCCTCGACCTCGACCGCAGCCAGTGGGACAGGGGGCCCGAAGAGCTCAAGCTCATCGACGCCGAGCGCGTCCGGGAGACGGCCCGCAAGTACCTCTCGGCCAAGCCCGTCGTGGTCATCGTCGGCCGGCCGGAATGGCTCAGCGCCTACCTCCGCGACATCGACGCGATCGAGGTCTATGACACCGGCGGCCAGCTCAAGCATATCATGCGCAAATGAGGAGGAGGGCGATGAAGCTCGTCGAATGCGTTCCGAATTTCAGCGAAGGCAGGGACCTGGAGAAGATCCGCGCGATAACGCGGGAGATCGAAGCCGTCCCCGGCGTCAAGCTCCTCGACGCGGATGCGGGCGCTTCGACGAACCGCACGGTCGTGACCTTCATCGGCCCGCCGGAGGGCGTGCTGGAGGCGGCCTTCCAGGCTATCGCCAAGGCCGCCGAGGTCATCGATATGCGCGCCCACAAGGGGGCCCATCCCCGCATGGGGGCGACCGACGTCTGCCCGTTCGTTCCGGTCTCCGGTGTGACCATGGAGGATTGCGTCCGGCTGGCCGGCGAGCTCGGCCGGCGGGTCGCCGCCGAGCTGGCGATCCCGGTCTACCTTTACGAGGCCGCCGCCCGCAAGCCCGATCGGCGCAACCTGGCCACGGTCCGGGCGGGCGAATATGAAGGGCTTCCCGCGAAGCTCAAGGACCCGCGCTGGGCGCCGGATTTCGGGGAAGCCGTCTTCAATCCCCGGACGGGGGCGACCATCATCGGCGCCCGTGAATTCCTGATCGCCTATAACGTCAACCTCAACACCCGCGACCGCAAGCTGGCCCACGAGATCGCCCTGAGCCTCCGGGAGAGCGGCCGGGCTAAGCGCGACAAGGACGGCCAGATCGTCAAGGACGCCCGCGGCGAAACGGTCAAGGTGCCGGGCAAGTTCAAGGAGGTCAAATCCGTTGGCTGGTATGTCGAGGATTACGGCGTCGCCCAGATCTCGGTCAATTTCACCAACTACAAGACGACGCCCGTCCACGTCGTCTTCGACGAAGCCGTCCGGCTGGCCGCGAAGCTCGGGCTGCGGGTGACGGGCAGCGAGCTCGTCGGCCTCATCCCCAAGGAGGCGCTGCTCATGGCCGGCCGGCACTACCTCGAGAAGCAGGGCAAGAGCCCGGGTGTCCCGGAGGGGGAGCTCATCCGCATGGCCGTCCGGTCCCTTGGCCTGAGCGACGTCGCGCCCTTCGAACCGTCGAAGAAGATCATCGAATACCAGGTTGTGGAGACCGGCCCGGCGCTCGTCGGCATGACCCTCCGCGCCTTCGCCGACGAGTTGTCCATGGATTCCCCCGCTCCCGGGGGGGGAAGCGTCGCGGCGCTTTGCGGGGCCCTGTCCGCAGCCCTGTCCTCAATGGTTGCCAACCTGACCGTGGGGAAGAAAGGCTATGAGACCGTCCGCGGCGACATGACCGCCACGGCCGTGCGGGCCCAGGCGCTCAAAGACGTGCTTCTCGAGGCCGTGGACGCGGACACCCGGGCGTTCAACAAGGTCATGGAAGCCTTCCGCCTTCCCAAGACCACGGCCGATCAAGCTGCGGAAAAGGACCGGGCCGTCGAGGCGGCCAACAAGGAAGCGACGCTCGTTCCCCTCCAGGTCCTCGAGCGAGCCGTCGAGGCCGTCAAGTTGGCCAAGGAGGCCGCGGCCAAGGGCAACGCCAATTCTGTCAGCGACGCCGGGGTTGCCGGGCTCGCGGGACAGGCCGCGGGCGACGGGGCCTACTACAACGTCCTCATCAACCTGGTTGCGATCAAGGACGCGAAGTTCGCGGATCGAGTCCGGCGGAAGGCCGCCGGCTTCAAAAGGGCCCTGGATAAAGAAGGGAAAGCCGTCCGGGGGATCCTCGCCGGGGCCCTGGCCGGACCGAAATCCGCTTAGTCTAAATCGAGGCTGCCGGAACGCCCCGGCGCTTCTTCAGCAGGAACAGCGCGGCGAACGCGAGGAAGCAGAGGATCACGATCGCCCCCGAAGCGGGGATATCGAGGGCCAGCGACAGGCCCAGCCCGCCGGCGACAGCGGCGACGGCGACGGCGGCCGCGGCGCGCACGGCCGTGCGGAAGCTGGCGGCGACCTGGAGTCCGGCCGCCGCGGGCAGGACGATCAGCGCGGCCACGAGCAGGATCCCGGCGACCTTCATGCCCAGGACGATCGTCACGGCCGTGAGGGCCATCAGCAGCGTGTCCAGCCGGCCGACCTTGATGCCGGCCGCCCGCGCGGATTCCCGGTCGAACGTCATGAACAGGAGCTTTTCGTAGTTCAGCCAAACGGTGAAGAGGACCGCGGCCGCCAATCCGATCGAGAGCCAGACCTCGAGCGGCTCGATGGCCAGGACATCCCCGAACAGATAGGACATCAGCTCGACGTTGAAGTTCCGGGACAGCGAGGCCAGGAGGATGCCGACGGCCAGGCCGAGGCTGCTGAAGATGCCGATCGCGGTATCGCCGTGAAGGCCGGCCCGGCCCTTGAGCTTGACGATGCCGATGGCCGCAGCGACGGCGACGACGAGGGCCGCCGCGAGCGGGAGGACATGGAGAAAGAGACCCAGCGCGACTCCGGCGAAGGCGATATGGGACAGGCCATGGCCGATCATGGCGTCCTTGCGCAGGATGAGGAAGACGCCCAGCACGGCGCAGGCGACGGCGATGAGGACGCCGGCCAGGAGCGCGCGCTGGAGGAAGCCGTAGGCGAAAAGCGCTTGCATCGGTGTCTCAATGCGCGTGCGAGATGAGGTGGTTGCCGCGGCCGATCATCTCGCGGAAGGCCTCGGAGCGGCAGAAGCCCTCGTGATCGCCGTGGTAAACGAGCCTCTGGTTCAGGCAGGCGACGCGATTGACGTGCTTGTTGACGATGCCAATGTCGTGGGTGACGAGGACGATGGTCAGGCCTTCGCTCCGGTTCAGACGGTCGAGAAGGTCGTAGAATGACGTCTGCGTGTCCGCATCGACCCCGGTCGTCGGCTCGTCCAGGAAGAGGATCCGAGGCGACGTGACCATCGCCCGGGCGATGAAAACGCGCTGCTGCTGACCGCCGGACAGCCGGCCGATCGGATCCCTGCCGAACCCGGCCATGCCGACGATCTCGAGGGCCCGGCGGACCTTAGCCCTGGCTTCCCGGCCCGAGGCCCCGCTCTTCCCGTGGCCGGACATGAGGGCCATCCCGACCACCTCCTCGACCGAGGCCGGGAAGAACGGATCGATATGGGTCGCCTTCTGGGGCACGTAGCCGATCTTGTGCCGCTCCGAGAACTCGGCGGGGCGCTGGCCGAAGATCTCGACCTCGCCCGAGGTGGGACGGAGAAGGCCGAGGATGATCTTGACCAGGGTGGTTTTTCCCGATCCGTTGGGCCCGATGAGGGCCAGGAAATCGCCCGCCTCGATGGTGAGATCGACGTCGACGAGGACGGGGGTCCCGTCGTAGGCGAAGTTGACTCTGCGGAGAACGACGAGGCTCATGATCTCACCGGCAGTCCAGTCCGTCCCGGAGCGCGGCCAGATTCTCGGCCATCAGCTCGAAGAAGCCGGCGCCTCTCGCCCGCTGCTCGCGGGTCGGATTGTGCCCGGCGTGAAGGATGAGCGCCCGGCCGCCGATCTCGCGAACCAGGGTCCTGGCCAGATCGGGCGGGACGGAATTCTCGAAGAAGATCGTCCGGAGGCCCTTCTCCCGGCAAAAATCGACGGCCTTCATGATGTCCCGGGGCTTCGGCTGGGCGTCCGGGCTGAGCCCGTAAAGGGCCGTCTGCCTGAGGCCGTAGCGGCGGGCGAGATAGCCGAAGGCGCCGTGTCCGGCCAGGACGATATCCCGGCCTCGGCAGCCATCCAGCCCGTCCCTGAACTCGGCGTCGAGCTTCATCAAGCGGACCGTGAGGCGTTCGGCGTTGGCCGCGAACTCGGGGCCGCCGGCGGGATCGAGACGGGTGAGCTCTGCGGCGAGCCGGCGAACGATGCGGACATCGAGCTCGAAATCGAGCCATACGTGGGGATCGAGAGCGCCGTGCGCGTCTTCCTCCGCGTGCCCCTCTTCACCCTCATCGCCGCCGGCGACCGCGAGCCCGGCCGCGGCCTCGAGTGTCCGGATACGCCCCGCCGGAAAGGCCTTGAGCAGGCCGGGGAGCCAGGGCTCGAGGCCCGAGCCGATGTAAAGGAGAAGATCGCACGCGGACAGGCGGGCGATGTCGCCGGGCCGCGGCTGCCAGGTATGGACGCCGGCGCCGGGCGGAAGAAAGAGACTCGTCTCGCCCCTCTCCCCCGCCACGGCCGCGGCGAATTCCTGGAGCGGAAAGACCGTGGCCAAGATCCGGAGCTTTTCCGGCGCCGGAGACGCGACGGCCGGCATCGCGCCCCAAGTCAGAAGGGCGGCTAAAAAGGCGCAGAAGCGAACTCTCATCGGCCGGATTATACCCCCCGGCCCGGCTTGAATCCACCGGATTTTTGTGTCATCATGCGGGTCTCGGCATCCCATCCAAAAGGAGTATCCTATGGCTTCATCTCTCAATGAGCTCAATCCCCGGCTTCTCTGGAAGCATTTCGCCAAGATCCTGACCATTCCCCACTGCTCCGGCAACGAGAAGGCCCTGGGCGACTATGTCCTCGGGGTGGCCGCGTCGCTCGGTCTGCCCGGCAAGCGCGACAAGGTCGGCAACGTCCTCGTCGGCAAGCCGGCCACCTCCGGCCGGGAGGGCGCCGTCGGCGCCATCCTCCAAGGCCATCTCGACATGGTCTGCGAGAAGAACTCGGACAAGGTCCACGACTTCGGCAAGGATCCGATCCAGCCCGAGATCAAGGGCGAGTGGATCTATGCCAAGGGGACGACGCTCGGGGCGGACAACGGCATCGGCTTGGCCGCGGCGCTGGCCGTCATGGAAGACAAGAGCCTCGTCCACGGCCCGCTCGAGTTCCTCTTCACCGTCGACGAGGAGACGGGCCTGACCGGGGCCAACAAGATCCAGAAGGGTTTCCTCAGCGGCAAGATGCTCCTCAACCTCGACAGCGAGGACGAGGGGGTTTTCACCATCGGTTGCGCCGGCGGCGCCGATTCGACGCTCGTTCTGCCTCTCGAGAGGAAGAAGACGGCCTCGAAGAACCTCTACAGGCTGCATGTCCACGGCTTCCGCGGCGGTCATTCCGGGATCGACATCAACCAGGGCCGCGGCAACGCCATCAAGCTCCTGGCTCGCGTGCTCGAGCAAGCCCAGGCCTCCGCCAAGTTCGAGATCGTCAGCCTCGAGGGCGGCAGCAAGCACAACGCCATCCCGCGCGAGGCCGTCGCCATGCTGGCCTGCCCGCCCATCCAGGTCCGGTCGATGACCATGGCCCTCAAGAAGGCCTTCGACAAGATCCAGGTCGAGTACAAGGCCGTCGAGCCCGGTGCGTCGTATAAGCTCGAGGCCGCGTCCGGCAAGGATTTCGCCCTGACCCGCGATTGCCAGGGCGCGCTGCTCGACTTTCTCATGGCCGTGCCGCACGGCGTCATCGCCATGCACCCCGAGATCGCCGGCCTGGTCGAGACCTCGACCAACCTGGCCATCGTCAGGACCGGGAAGGCCTCGTTCGAGGTCCTCTGCAGCACCCGGAGCTCGGTCGCTTCGGCCCTCGAAGCCACCCGTGACGTCATCAAATCGGTCTCGGCCCTGGCCGGCGCCAAGGCCGAGCTCAAGGACGGTTATCCCGGGTGGATGCCCAACCTCGAATCCCCGCTGCTCAAGAAGCTGAAGGAGATCTACGCCAAGGGCTTCGACAAGGAGGCCGAGGTCGTGGCCATTCACGCGGGGCTCGAATGCGGCATCATCGGCGAAAAGTTCCCCGGCATGGACATGATCTCGTTCGGGCCGACGATGAAAAACCCTCATTCGCCCGAGGAGCACGTCCACATCGGCTCGGTCGAGAAGTTCTGGGCGTTCCTCACGATGGCCCTCGACAGCCTGTCGGCCTGAGGAAAGGGGGGCGTCCCTCGGTTTCATTCCGGAGTTTTCGATATGAACAGACGGAAATTTCTCGTTGCCGCCGGCCTCCTGGGCGCCGCCGTGTCCAGGGTCTTCGCCGGCGTCGCCAGGAGCAAGATCATGAAGAAGCAAGTCCAGACCGACAAGGCGCCGCAGGCCATCGGCCCCTATTCGCAGGGCATCGTCGCCAACGGCTTCGTCTTCTGCTCGGGCCAGATCCCCATCGTCCCGGCCACGGGCGATCTCAACGCCGGCTCGATCGAGGAGCAGACGCGGCAGGTCCTCAAGAACGTCGGGGCCGTCCTCGAAGCGGCCGGATCGTCCTACGACGAGGTCGTCAAGACGACGGTCTTCCTCCAGGACATGAACGATTTCGCCAAGATGAACGCGGTCTATGCCGAGTTCTTCAAGGCCCCGAACCCGGCCCGGGCCGCGGTCCAGGTGGCCCGGCTGCCGCGCGACGTCAAGGTGGAGATCGAGGCCATCGCGCTCGTCAAATAGGGTCGCGTCGGGACGGTTCCTCTCGCGCCATCTCCCCCATCCGTGCTGGCCGCTCCAGAGTAGACCCGGACCGCCGGTTCCTGTAAAATAGCTCTGTTATGCCCCTCTACGAATACGCCTGTCAGAAATGCGGCCAGAGGTTCGAGTGCCTCGTCGCCGCGGGGAAGGACAAGGATGTCGTCTGCGCCGCGTGCGGGTCGGCGGACGTCCGGAAGATGATCTCCTGTTTCGGCATCGGCGGCGGCTCCAGCCGCATCAAAGCCTCCTCGTCGGGCTGCACCAGCTGCTCGACGAAGTCCTGCAGCACCTGCCATTAAGAACGGTTCTTCTCCGGATTCCGGGGGAGTTCCCTTCGCCGCCCCGAGGGGATTCCCGGAAAAGGGGGAATGACCTTAAGAAAAGTGAATAGGCCCGAGTTGACTTGGCGCCCGGATTGACTGTCTAATACCCCCTTGACCATGGGACGACAAGAACAGTCCGGCAAAGTCCGCGTCGGGGTGGACACCGGCGGCACCTTCACGGACTTCGTCATCTGGCGCGGCGGGCGTCTCGTCAACCGAAAGGTCCTCTCGACCCCGCAGGACCCGTCGCTGGCGATCTTCGAGGGCGTCGGCGACATCCTCGGGGACTCGCCGTCCTCCTTCATCGTCCATGGCACGACGGTGGCAACGAACGCCCTCCTCCAGCGAAAAGGCGGCCGCATCGCCCTCATCACGACGGCGGGCTTCGAGGACGTCCTGGCCATCGGCCGGCAGACCCGGCGCTCTCTCTATGCGCTGCAGCCGGAGAGCCGGTTCGAGCTCATCCCCGCCCGGCGCAGGTTCGGGCTCCGAGAGAGGACCCTCGCTTCGGGGCGCGTCGAAACGCCGGCCGGCCCGGCCGAGGTCCGCAAGATCATCGCCAGGATCAAGAGGTCGGGCGCGGAGGCCGTCGCCGTCTGTCTCCTCCATTCCTATGCCAATCCCAAGAACGAGGAGATCGTGGCCCGGGAGCTCGAGCGGTCGGGCCTCCTCTTCACGATTTCGAGCCGCCTCCTCCCCGAACATCGCGAGTACGAGAGAACGTCGACGACCTCCGTCAACGCCTATCTCATGCCGGTCATGGACCGCTATCTCGGCGAGCTCGACCGCCGCATCGGCCGGGCGGACCTTCGCATCATGCAGTCGAACGAGGGCTATATCTCGCCGGGACGGGCCCGGTTCGAACCCATCCGGACAGCCCTGTCCGGGCCCGCCGGAGGTGTCGTGGGGGCCCGTGCCCTGACCCGCGTGGCGGGATTCCCCGATGTCGTCAGCTTCGACATGGGCGGCACCTCGACGGACGTTTCCCTCATCGAGGGCGGAATCCGCCGGACCCACGAGAGCCGTATCGGCGATTTCCCCATCCGGTTGCCCATCATCGACATCCACTCGGTCGGGGCGGGCGGCGGCTCGATCGCGTACACCGACCGCGGCGGCTCCCTGCGCGTCGGCCCCCAGAGCGCCGGCGCGGACCCCGGGCCCGCCTGCTACGGCAAGGGTGACCTCCCGGCGGTGACCGACGCCAATCTCTGCCTCGGCCGCCTCGACCCGGATTTCTTCCTGGGCGGCCGGATGAAGATCCATCCCGAACGCAGCTCGGCGGCGGTCGCGGGACTCGCCCGCGCGATCGGCAAGACCGCGGTCGAGACGGCGCTCGGCATCGTGGCCATTGCCAACGCCAACATGGAGAAGGCCATTCGCGTTATCTCCGTCGAGCGCGGCATCGATCCCCGCGCCTTCGGCCTCTTTTGCTTCGGCGGCGCGGGCGGCGTGCACGCCGTCGAGATGGCCGCCCAACTGGGCATGCCCGCCGTCATCGTGCCCCGGAACGCCGGGGTTCTCTCGGCTTTCGGGCTGCTCATGTCCGACCCGGTCAAGGACTATGCCAGGTCCCTCATGAAAACGGACGACCAGATGAGCGTGGCCCGCATCGAGGCCGAGTTCCTGGCCCTGGAAGCCCAGAGCCGCAGCGACATGGCCGGGGAAGGGTTCCCGGCCTCGGACATCGTCCTCGAGCGCTCGCTCGACTGCCGCTATCTCGGCCAATCCTACGAGATCGACGTCCCCTGGAGGAAGGCGCGGACGCTCGCCCGGGCGTTCCTCGAGAGCTTTCATCGCCGTCACAAGCGCCTCTATTCTTATCGGCACGACCGCCGGCCGGTCGAGATCGTCAACCTCCGGATCAAAGCCATCGCCATCACTCCGAAGATCCCGCTCAAGCGCGAGCCGCGGTCGCGTTTCCTGGACCCCAAGGCCCTGATTAAGAGACAGAAGATCCACACCGGCCGGGCCTTCCGCGACGGCGCTGTCTACGACAGGTCCCGGCTCGGCCCGGGCAACGCGCTCCCCGGTCCGGCCCTGATCATCGACCCGGAATCGACGACCTTCCTGCCCCCGGGGCACCGCGCTGTCGTCGACGGGTTTCACAACCTCGTCATCCGCAAGGCGGGCCCTCGATGAAGAAGGTCGACCCGATCGAGCTCGAGCTCTTCAAGAACGTGTTCATCGCCATCTCGGAGGAGATGGCCGCCGTGCTCGGCCGGACGGCCCTCTCGCCCAATATCAAGGAACGGAAGGATTTCTCCTGTGCCCTCTTCGACCGCGACGGGGGCACCCTGGCCCAGGGATCGCATATCCCGGTCCACCTCGGGGCCATGCCGCTCTCGGTCCAGGCCGCCATCGGGGCCGTCACGTTCGAGAAGGACGACCTGGTCATTCTCAACGATCCCTATCGGGGCGGGACGCATCTGCCCGACATCACCTGCATCTCGCCGGTCTTCCTCGGCGGCCGGCTGGCCTTTTTCGTGGCCAACCGGGCCCATCATTCGGATGTGGGCGGCATGACGCCCGGGTCCATGCCGCTGGCGACCGAGCTCTTCCAGGAAGGCCTGATCATCCCGCCGCTGAAGCTCTATACGAAGGGTCGTCTGAACCGGGACGTCTTCGACCTCCTCCTGGCCAATGTCCGCACGCCCGATGAGCGCCGCGGCGATCTCCTCGCCCAGGTTGCGGCCAACGAGATCGGGCGCTCGAGGCTCGAGGAGGCTGTCCGCCGATTCGGCCGGGCCAAGGTCCGGCTCTATGCCGGCCTCATCCAGGATTATTCCGAGAAGTTCTTGAGGCAGACGCTCAGGGAGATCCCCGACGGCGACTATGCCTTCAGCGACCACCTCGACGACGACGGCATCTCGGACCGGCCCATCCGCATCGCGGCCCGGATCAGGGTCCGCGGCGACCGCGCGGTCGTCGACTTCGACGGTTCTTCGTCCCAGACGACAGGCGGCGTCAACGCCAACTTCGCCATCACCTGCTCGGCCGTTCTCTACGTCTTCCGCTGCCTGGTCGAAGAGGACATCCCCTTCAACACCGGACTGATGCGCCCCCTCGAGATCCGGGCGCCGAAGGGGTCCATCGTCAACGCCGAGTTCCCGGCGGCCTGCGCGGGAGGAAACGTCGAGACCTCCCAGCGCATCGTCGACGTTCTGCTCGGCGCGCTGGCCAAGGCCGTCCCCGGGCGCATCCCGGCCGCGAGCCAGGGGACGATGAACAATATCGCTTTCGGCGGCACCGATCCCGCGAGGAAGAGGCGCTTCGCCTATTACGAAACCCTGGGCGGCGGCATGGGGGCCGGCCCCACGGCCCCGGGACTGAGCGGGGTCCACACCCACATGACCAACTCGCTCAACACGCCCGTCGAGGCCCTCGAGAACTACATGCCGCTGAAGATCCGCGCCTACGGCCTGAGAACGGGCTCGGGCGGCCGCGGGGCCCGCCGGGGCGGCGAAGGCATCGTCCGCGAGTACGAGTTCGACGTTCCGGTCGACCTGACGGTCATTTCCGAGAGGAGGCGCTTCGCGCCCTATGGCGCGAGCGGCGGCGGACCGGGGGCCAAAGGCAGGAACTCGGTCGTCGTCCGAGGCCGGACGAGAGTCCTCGGATCCAAGGCCAACGTCAAGCTCGGTCCCGGAGACGTCCTCAGGATCGAGACGCCCGGCGGCGGCGGACACGGCAAGCCCCGGGGCCATCAGAACGTCGCTCACAGGAGGCTTCGATGAAATCGCAAGCGTCCGCCGTCATCGCGTTCCTCGTCCTGACCCTCGCCGCGGGGGTCCTGCCGGCCTGCTCGGGCGGAGCGGCCGAGACCTCCCTGTCCATGCCCGTGCGCGGCGTCTGGATGCATCCGGGCCTTTTCGGCCCCGACAAGGCGGCCGCCGTCGAAAAGATGCAAACGACTCTCGACGAGTATGCCCAGGCCGGCATCAATACCCTAATCATGCTGGTTAAGAACACCTCGGGACATGTCTATTACGCGAGCCAGATCGGAGTTGCCGATAAGAGCTACAACTACGATTTCTTCGCGGTCTTCCTCGAAGAAGCGAAGAAGCGCAAGATGGAAGTCCACCCCTGGTTCTGCGTCTTCACCGAGTCGTCCCTGCTCGGCCAGGTCCGGGAGCATCCCGAGTGGCTGGTCGCGTCCCCGAGGCGGGAGATGGTCAGCGTCGTCAATCCGGCCCTGCCGGCCGTCCGCGCCTACGAGATCAGCTTGATGCTCGAGGTCGTCAAGATGTACGGGGTCGATTGGGTCCACCTCGATTATATCCGCTACCCCTGCGAGCCGGACGAGCCTTTCTTCAGCTTCGACGCGGAGTCCCTGCGGCTCTTCAAGGAGGACACGGGGATCGATATGGCCGCGCTCAAGGCCCGGGACACGGGGAACCCGCACTGGAACGCGTGGCTCCGCTGGAACACCGACCGCGTGACCGTCTTCGTCCGCGAGCTCAGGGACGCCCTCGAGGCCTCGGGGCGCAGGATCAAGATCAGCGCCGCCGTTTTCCCCGACGCCGCGAACGCCCGGGTCATGATCGGGCAGGACTGGGCGGCCTGGGGACGCGACGGGCTTGTCGACATGCTCAATCCCATGATCTACACGAACGACGCTACGATCTTTGAGACCTACGCGCGCGAAGCCGTAAGCACCCGGAAGGGCCGGACGCTCGTCTGCCCCGGGATCGGCATCGGCACTTCACACAACCAGAATACGCCCGAAGGCATGCTCGATCAGATGAGGATCAGCAAGTCGCTCAAGGCCGACGGCGTCGTCTATTTTTCCTCGAGCAGCCTGAAGCCGCCATTCCTCGACGCCCTCAAGGCCCTGAAATAAGGTCCTTCTCCAGATTCCGGGAAGTTCCTCTCTCCGGCTTTGCTCGCGACATGCCTCTAGCTCCGACGGAAGCGAACGAACGTGAGCGGACGGCAGAAGGACGGCGGAGATACACGGAGCCGGACTTCTGCGAAATATCTGAAAAGAGCTCTTTCCTGAGTTTCTTCCCAGCACCGCCCCTCCGTGTCGCTCCGGGGCGGCGCTGATGGTCGCTTCGGTGACTTCGCTCCCTGCCGGTCCCCCCTCCACGGACGGGGATCATCGAGGCAACATCCCTCGCCGCCTCGAGAGAACTCCCGGAAAAAGGAGAATAACCTGAAATAAAGGCGGGCGGCTTAAACCTTCTTGAGCTTGTCCTTCTCGATGAGCAGCATGCCCTGGTAGGAGACGTAGTTCAGGAGGATCATGACCCGCTCGCTGTCGCCGACCTCTTTGCGGAAGATGCCCTTCAGGCCCTTGAGGGGGCCCTCGACGACCTCGATCTCGTCGCCCACCGAGGGCTCCTCGCCGTACCGTTCGAAAACGACGAGCCCGTCCGCTTCCCGCGCCCTGATGCCCTGGACGATCGTCTCGGGGATCGGGGTCGGTCCGGCGTCGTTGCCCACGACCCGCTTGACCCCGCGAGTGTATTTCACCATCTGGAACTGTTCCGGGAATTCGAACTGGAGGAAGGCGTAGCCCGGGAAAAAGGGGACGATCCGCTTCTCCCGGACATATTTCGGGCAGTAGATGGTGAACCCGCCCTCGACGAAGAGCCGCTCGACTTGGCCCTCCTTCTTGGGCTTGATGTTGATGACGTACCAGCGGGGCATCAGCGCTCTTCTCCCGCGCTCTCCGCGAGGCCCATCCTCCGGTAGACGGAAGGCCTGCGGTCCCCCAAAAAATGCCGGGCCGCGGCGGAGCCGGCGTTCCGGCTGAAATCGCAATCCGCGCAGAGGACGTGATCCCGTCCGCGCGGCGCCCGGGCCAGGATCCGGCCGTCGGGATCGGCGACAAAAGATTCCCCGGAGAACTCGAGCCCTTCCTCACGGCCGACGCGATTGACGAGAGCGGCATAATAGCCGTTCTGGAAAGCGGCCACCTGGAGCTCGGCTTCGAAGATGCCCTCGGTCCACTCCCCTACCGCCCCGGCCTGGGGCACGACGACGAGCTCGGCCCCGGCCAGGCGAAGGCCCCGCATGTATTCAGGGAAATGACGGTCGTAGCAGATGGCGACCCCGACACGGCCCGCGGCCGTCGAGTAAACGAAGCTCTCCCCGTCGCCGGGCGCGTAATAGCCGCGTTCATGGAAGCCGGGTCCCTCCATGATGTGGGCCATGCGGGTGACCCCCAGGATCCGGCCGTCGGCGTCGATGACGGGGGAAGAATCATAGGTGCGGTCCCCGTCGCGCTCGAAAAGATTCAGCACGGCCACGGTCCCGGTATCCCGGGCCAGCGCGCAAAAGAGATCGGTCGTGGGGCCGGGAATGGTCTCAGCCAGCAAAAGGGTTGCCGCCGCAGCCGGGACCTGCGGATAGAACCGGGTGAAGGCCAGCTCGGCGAAAGCGACGAGGTTCGCCCCCGCCCGGGCGGCCTCGATGAAAGCGGCTTTCCCTCTGGCCCGGTTCGCCGCCGGATCGGCGTCCGCGTGCTGCTGGACGAGCCCGATCCTCAAGCGCGGCAGGCCTTCTCGATGTCGGCGACCGTTTTGGGGATGGGCGGGCCGAGGACCTTGCGCCCCTTCTCCGTGACCAGGACGTCGTCCTCGATCCGGGCCCCGCCGAAGTCGAGGAACTTCTCGACGGTATCGTAGATGATAAAGTCCTTGTGCTTCTTCTCCTTCTTCCAAAGCGCGAAGAGGGCGGGAATGAAGTAGATCCCCGGCTCGACGGTCAAGACGTGGCCGGGCTTGAGCTCGCGGGCCATGCGGAGGTAGGCCAGTCCGAACTGAGAGCTCCGCTCGACCTTCTCGCCGTAGCCGACGTTGTTCTCGCCGTAGTCCTCCATATCGTGGACGTCGAGGCCGAGGTTGTGGCCCAGGCCATGGGGGAAGAACAGGGCGTGGGCTCCTGCGGCGACCGCATCGGCGGTGCCGCCCTTCATCAGCCCGAGATCCTTCAAGCCGTCGGCCATGACCCGGGCGGTTTGGAGATGGATGTCCTTGAAGTTGATGCCGGGCTTGATCGCCCTGATGGCCGATTCCTGGCCGGCCAGAACGATCTCGTAAACGGCCTTTTGCCGGGCGTTGAACTTCCCGCCGACAGGCACGCTCCGGGTGATGTCGGAGGCGTAGCCGCTGGCCGCTTCCGCGCCGCAATCCAGGACCAGAAGCCGGCCCTTGACCAGGAGATTGTCGTGGGCGTGCATGTGCAGGGTCTGGCCGTTGACGGTGACGATGGGCGGAAAGGCCAGATGCATGCCGAAGGCGAGGGCGATCCCCTCCATGGCGCCGGAGACATGGTATTCGTAGCGGCCGGGTTTGGCCAGGCTCATGGCGGCCAGGTACATTTCCCGGCTCACGGCCACGGCGGACTCGATCTCGCGGATCTCCTCCCTGGACTTGATGAGGCGCTGATCGACGGAGGCCTTGATGAACGCAGCCGAAGACTTGGCCTTGAGGTCCTTGACGGGAATGCCCAGGAGCTCGCCCAGGGCGATCTTGTTCTCGGGCCGGTAGGGCGGCAGGAAGTGGACGGCCCGGCCGGCCGCAAGAGCCTGGCGCACGGCCTCGTCGAACGCGGCCCGCGGGGCGGTCCGGCGCACCCCGGCTTCGAGCGCCCGGTCCTTGAGCTTGGGCAGGTTCCCCATCCAGATGATATCCTCGATGCCGATGTCGTCCCCGTAGAGGGTGTCCGTGTTCTCGTCCGCGTCGGCGATCGCCGCGAGGCCCGGCGAAGAGAGGCCGAAGAAGTACAGGAACGAGCTGTCTTGCCGGTAATGGAACGTATTGGCCGGGTAGTTCATTGGGCTTTCCTCGTTGGCGAGGAAGATGAGCAGGCCCGATCCGACCGATTTCCTCAGGAGCTTCCGTCTCTGGACATACGTTTCGGCTTTGAACATGTCGACCTCCTCGAAGTGACCTCAGAAGGTTGTATAACAGATATTCCCGCGCCGTTCAACCGCGGCGATCTCCGGGATTGAAACACCGGAGGGCCGGTGCTATGATGGGCGGCATCATGCCCGGGCCATTGACGATCTTGATGCTGGAAGCGCACGCCGCCGGGGAGCCGCGCCGGATCATCCTGGCCGGCTTCCCCGAGGTCGCTGAGGCGGTCGTCCCAGAGGTCTCGGGCAGCGCCTGTTTGACGGGCGCGTGCGAATTTTGGATCGATCCTGCCGGTCCCCTGCCGCACGGATTCATTCTGCGCTGATCTCAAGGAGGACGCCATGGGCGGCTTATTCGGGGTCGTCGGCCAGGACGACATCGTCGAGGACCTTTATTACGGCACGGACTACCATTCCCACCTGGGCACCAAGCGCGGCGGTCTGGCCGCCGGGAACGGGGCCAGCATCGTCCGCTACATCCACAATATCGAGAACGCCCAGTTCCGGTCGAAGTTCGGCGAGGACGTCGGCAAGCTCCATGGCACCCGCGGCATCGGCGTCATCAGCGACTATGAGGACCAGCCCCTGCTCATCCGGTCCCACCTGGGGAACTACGCGATCGCCACGGTCGGGGTCATCAAGAACATCGACGACCTCGTCGACCGGGCCTTCCGCGGCAAGTGCCTCCACTTTTCGGAGATGCGCGGCGGCGAGGTCAATCCGACCGAGCTCGTCGCGGCCATGATCAACAGGGAGGACACATTCGAGGACGGCATCCGGGCCGTCTGGGAATTCATCGAGGGGTCGTGTTCCGTGCTCATCCTGACGGACGGGGCCGTGCTCGCCGCCAGGGACAAGCTGGGCCGGACGCCCCTCGTCCTGGGGAATAAGCCCGGGTCCCTGGCGGTGTCCATGGAGACCTGCGCCTTCCCCAACCTCGGCTACGAGATCGACCGCTATCTCGGCCCCGGCGAGATCGTCCGCATGACCGCGGACGGGTGCGAAACCCGGGTCGCCTGCGGCCGGAAGCTCCAGATCTGCTCGTTCCTCTGGGTCTATTACGGCTATCCCGCCTCGAGCTATGAAGGCATCAATGTGGAGGCGGTGCGCAATCGATGCGGCGCGCTCCTGGCCCGAAAAGATAACATCAAGCCCGACCTCGTCGCCGGCATCCCCGATTCCGGCATCGGCCACGGCCTGGGTTACGCCGGCGAAGCGGGCATCCCGTTCCGGCGGCCCTTCGTCAAGTACACCCCGACATGGGCCCGGAGCTTCATGCCCCAGCACCAGGATATCCGCGATCACGTGGCCCGGATGAAGCTCATCCCCATCCGCGAGATCATCCAGGGCCGCAAGCTTCTCTTCTGCGAGGATTCGATCGTCCGGGGCACCCAGCTCAGGGACACCATCAAGCGCCTCTATGAATCCGGCGCGGTCGAGGTCCACATGCGCCCGGCCTGTCCGCCCCTCGCCTTCGGCTGTAAATTCCTGAATTTCTCGCGGTCGCGTTCCGAGCTCGACCTGGCCGCCCGCAAGGCCATCGCCGCGCTCGAAGGGCCGGATTTCCGGCGTTTTGAAGACTACACCAAGGCCGGGACGGCGAAGTACAAAGCCATGGTCGAGTGGATCGAACGGACGCTCAGCCTGACGACGCTCCGATACCAGCGGCTCGAGGACCTGGTCGAAGCGATCGGGCTGCCCAAAGAGAAGCTCTGCACCTACTGCTGGGACGGCGCCGAATAGGCGCCGCGCCGGCCGGCGCTCGGGAAGACAGAGGCCGAGGCCTCATTTATCAAGGGGATGATCGAAGTCGGTTGGTAGCGGGGGTTGGATTTGAACCAACGACCTCCGGGTTATGAGCCCGACGAGCTACCAGGCTGCTCTACCCCGCGGTACAGGCGTCATTATATCAAATCGGACCGCATTGTCAACGCTTCTTGAATCGGAGCCCCGAATTCGCTATAATTCATTTTTATTTTCTTCGACCGGAATATCCCCCGAAGGAAAACGAAAGTGAAGATCTGTATCGTCGGCCTGCCCCAATCGGGGAAAAGCTCGCTGTTCTCCGCCCTGACCGGGGCCTCGACGGAGCCGGCCATGGCTAAGGGCGCCGACCCTATCGCCGTGGTCAAGGTCCCGGATCCCCGGCTCGAGAATCTAGCGGCCATCTTCGAGCCCAAGAAGAAGACGGCCGCGGCCATCGAGTTCACGGAGCTCCAGGGGATTTCCGCGGGTGACCCGAAAAGGGCCTCTTTCAGCGAGCAGTTCCTGGGTAAGCTCCGGACGGCGGACGCCCTCCTGGCGGTCGTCCGGTCGTTCAAGGATCCGGCGGTGCCGCACACGCTCGACTCCGTCGACGCCCGGCGCGACCTGGTTATCCTCGAAACCGAGTTCCTTCTGAGCGATCTGGCCATCGTCGAGGGCCGGATCGACCGGCTCCGCAAGCTGGTGGCGGTTAAGAAGAGCGACCATGATGTCCGGGAGCTCTCCACCCTGGAGAAGTGCCGGGCCTCGCTCGAGGCCGAGACGCCCCTCCGGCGGCTCGATCTCTCCGAGGACGAGGAGACGCTCCTTCGCGGCTTCCGCTTCCTGACCCGCAAACCCCTCATCGCCGTCGTCAACCTCGACGAGGATGAGATCCGCGGCGAGGCCGAGGCCCTGGTGCCGCTCGCCGAATGGGCTGCCGGGCCGAAGGCGGCCGCGGTCGGCCTCTCGGCCCGTCTCGAGTGTGAGATCCGCCAGCTGCCGGAGCAGGACGCTGCGGGTTTCAGGTCTGATTTCGGCATCGAGACGACCGCCCTCGACCGCCTGATCGCCTCGGCCTATAGAATGATGGGTCTGATCTCCTTCTTCACGGTCGGCAGCGACGAGGTCAAGGCCTGGACCGTGAGCGACGGCACAGAAGCCACCCGGGCCGCCGGGGTCATCCATTCCGATATCGAGCGCGGCTTCATCCGGGCCGAGGTCGTTTCCTTTGAGCATTTTGTCGTCCGGGGCGACATCGCCGGCTGCCGGACTGACGGGACGCTCCGCCTGGAAGGCAAGACCTATCCGGTCCGGGACGGCGATATCATCAATTTCCGCTTCGCCGTCTGACCCCCCGCTCCCCTTCTCCGCGGGCTTTTCGGCTTGACTTTGGGCCCGGGGGCTAATTATATAGGGGGGGAAAAATCCCATGGCCCTGGTCATCTTCATCGTCCTATCAGTCTTGTGCGTGGCGGCCGTTGTGGCCATGATCGTCTCCCGCAACCAGGCCCACAACGCTCTCTTTCTGGTCCTCGCCTTTGCCTGCCTCGGCGGGGTCTTCGGCCTCCTCGATGCTCCGTTCGTGGCCGCCGCCCAGGTTTTGGTCTATGCCGGGGCCATCATGGTCCTCTTTCTGTTCGCCATCATGATGTTCAACCTCCGCCAGCCGTTCCCGCCGGAGAAAAAGCGGGCCCGGGTCATTCTGGCGGCTGTCCTTGCGCTCGTTTTGCTGGCCGAGCTTGTCCTTGCGGGCGGTCGGGCTCTGGGTGGCGGAAGCACAGCCGGCATTCCGGCGGACGGCGCGATCGCCGATCTCGGCCGGCTCCTGTTCACCGACTACCTCTATGCCTTCGAGATCACGTCGCTCCTCATCGTGGCGGCCCTCGTCGGCGCGCTGGCTCTGGCCGGAAAGAAGGAGAGCGAGTGATCCCCCCGGCGGCGTTTTTCGTTCTGGCCGTCGTCCTCTTCGTCCTCGGCATTGTCGCGTTCTTCGTGAAGAAGGACCTTCTGACCCAGTTCATGGCCGTCGAGATCATGCTCAACGCGGGCAACCTGGCTCTCTTGGCCTTGGCCAAGGCTCCAGGCCGGGCGGACGCCCAGGCGCTGGTCCTCTTCGTCATCACCGTGGCCGCGGCCGAGGCCGTCATCGGCCTGGCCATCATCGTCCTCGTCTTCCGTCAGCGGAAGTCCATCCGGACCGACGACCTCAAGGATCTGAAGGGCTAGCATGGCCCGCTATTTCTGGCTCATTCCTCTCCTGCCCGGGGCCAGCGCTTTCGTCCTGCTACTTTTCGGCCGCAGGCTCGCCCGGAGGTGGGTCGCTTGGCAGGCTTCGGCGTCCGTCTTCCTGTCCTTCACCCTGACCGTGGCGGCTCTGGCCAAGCTCACGGCCGCCGGCGGCGGGGCTGCTCCCCTCTCCAAGACGCTTCTGTCATGGATCGTCAGCGGATCGTTCAGCGCGTCTGTCGCGTTCGCCTTCGACGAGATCGCAGCCGTCATGGCTGTGGTTGTCACCGGCGTGGGGTTTCTCATCCACGTCTATTCCACCGCCTACATGGCTGATGACCGGGCCCATTTTCGTTATTTCGCCTTCCTGAACCTGTTCACCTTCTTCATGCTCGTACTGGTTATGGCCTCGGACATCGTTCTCATGTTCGTCGGCTGGGAGGGGGTCGGTCTCTGCTCCTACCTTCTGATCGGGTTCTGGTTCGACCGGCCGGCCGCGTCCAAGGCCGGCCTGAAGGCCTTCCTCGTCAACAGGGTCGGCGACGCGGCATTCATCATCGGCATCCTCTTCCTCCTGGCGAACGTCGGGAGCTCGAGCTTTGCCGCGATCAACGCCGCCCCCGGTTCCGGCCTTCTCGCTCCGGGGCTCGTCACGCTCGCCGCGATCCTTCTCTTCGTCGGCGCTACCGGAAAATCCGCCCAGATCCCTCTCTACATCTGGCTTCCGGACGCCATGGAGGGGCCGACGCCGGTCTCCGCCCTCATCCACGCGGCGACCATGGTCACGGCCGGCGTCTATATGGTCTGCCGCCTGAGTGGGCTTTATGCCGCCTCCATCACAGCTTCGGCCGTCGTGGCTTGGGTGGGCGCGATCACGGCCGTGTTCGCGGCGACCATAGCTCTGGTTCAGAACGACATCAAGAGGGTCTTGGCCTATTCCACGATCTCCCAGATCGGCTACATGTTCATCGGCTGCGGCGTCGGGGCCTATGCCGCCGGAATCTTCCACCTGGTGACCCACGCCTTTTTCAAGAGCTTGCTCTTCCTGGCCGCGGGAAGCCTCATCCACGCCCTCGGCGGCGAGCAGGACATGCGGCGCATGGGAGGGCTGAAGAAGCCGCTGCCCGTGACCTTCCCCGTTTTTCTCGTCGGGGCCCTGGCCATTTCGGGGATCCCCTTCCTCTCCGGATTCTTCTCTAAAGACGCCATCCTGACAAGCGCTTTTGCCGGGGGCCATCATGTCCTTTATGGACTGGGCTTGGCCGGGGCCGTCCTTACGGCCTTCTATATGTTCCGGCTCGTCTACATGACGTTCTACGGCGAGGAGAAAGCATCGTGCGAGCCCGGCGCGCACCCCCATGAACCGCCCCGGGCCATGACCATTCCTCTCGTCATTTTGGCGGTCCTGTCGGCCCTGTCCGGGCTCATCGGGCTGCCTGTCCTTTTCGGCGATCGGGCCAATCTGATCGGCCGGTTCCTCGGGAACGCTTTCGGCTCGGCCGCTCATCATCTTGCGCCCTCGACCGAGGCGGTCCTCGTCGTGGCCGCGACCCTTTCGGCCCTTTTGGGGATCGGCCTGGCCTTCCGATTCTACCGGCGGTTTCCGGACGCGCCCGCTCGATTGTCCCGACGCTTCCCGGCGATCTATCGACTTCTCGCCGGTAAATATTATGTCGACGAGGCCTATGACGCCGCGCTCGTCCGCCCTATCATCCGGGGCTCCGAATGGGTCCATAGGCACTTCGATCTCAAGGTCGTCGACGGCGCTCTCAACGGCTCGGCGGCGGCGGCCGGATTGGCCGGAAAAGGCCTGAACATCCTGCAGAGCGGGCTTCTCCGCGATTACGCCCTGGCCTTCCTCATGGGGGCCGTATTCTTCCTGGGGTTCCTGCTCCTATGAGCGCCTTCGCCGCGGGCCTCCCCCTCGTTTCCATCGTGGCCTTCCTGCCGCTCGCCGGGGCCATCCTTCTCGTCTTCATCCGTGGTGGATCGGTCAAGGCCGTACGGGCCGTGGCCCTGGCCGTATCGCTCCTGACCTTCGCGGCCACGCTCGTCCTTTATTCCGGATTCAGCGGAGCTTCGGGCCTGCCCGAATTCGTCGAACGGACGTCCTGGCTCGGGCGCGGCCTTGACTATCATGTCGGCATCGACGGGATCAGCCTCTTTCTGGTCCTGCTCGCGGCGTTCCTGACGCCCCTCGCCCTCCTGTCCTCCTGGAAGGCCATTGACGACAGGGTCAAGGAATTCTCGCTGTTCATGCTCCTTCTCGAAACGGGCGTCATCGGCGTCTTTGTCTCCCTGAACCTCTTCCTTTTCTACGTCTTCTGGGAGGCCATGCTCATCCCGATGTCCTTCCTCATCGGCATCTGGGGAGGCCGCCGCCGGATCTACGCGACCATGAAGTTCGTCCTCTTCACGATGTTCGGCAGCCTGCTCATGCTGGTCGCGATCTTCGTCCTCCACGCCGCCTATTTCCGGGCGACGGGCTCCTATTCCCTGACCATCGCCGATCTGGCCGCGACGTCCTTCGCTCCCGGACTGCAGACGTGGCTCTTCCTCGCCTTCGGCCTGGCCTTCGCCATCAAGATCCCTCTCTTCCCGCTCCACACCTGGCTGCCCGACGCCCACGTCGAAGCGCCGACCGCCGGATCGGTCCTGCTGGCCGCCATCCTGCTGAAGATGGGCGCCT
>Ga0105106_10000128_pt1 | contig 48531 bp, 30 predicted proteins | sample PPLLaktember2015_5_FD_79109 | JGI IMG/M metagenome (GOLD analysis project Ga0105106, IMG submission 79109) | Freshwater sediment microbial communities from Prairie Pothole Lake near Jamestown, North Dakota, USA - PPLs Lake P8 Core (1) Depth... | ecosystem: Environmental > Aquatic > Freshwater >... | reverse complement strand
TCTCTGGTGGACTTCCCATTCCGGTTTTGCGATGCAGATCGGCGGACCGTGTTATATTTTTGGAAACGTTTTGTTAATCGGAGACCCGTGCAGTGAAGAAAACGGGTTTATGAAATCGGAATTCCTATACTATCTCAAAAAGCTTCCGTTGTGGAATGAAACCCCATATTACTGTTTGTCATCCTCTTTAACGGATACCGCTACCGGAAGACAGCTCGACGCAGAAAGATTGCAACAGGTGGCTCACCCTCGCGATGCAACCGGCTCCGACACCATCATGGCTGGAAAATCCGAAACTTTTCAGTTGGGGCGATATCAGATATCCATAACCGCCGAAGGTGATACCACATGGAAGTCTTATACCGGAATGAACCAAATTGTCAGGGGTTCTGTTTTGGTTGAATCCGACATCCTTTTCATAGGTCCAAAACAATGTAACGCACCTGAAGAAAGTAAAATAGAATTCCTGCGTAATTTGCAATCTTTTCCAAAGTGGAATCGAACTGTTTTTTGGTGTCGCAGCATAGCATTGAGACCTGTTTCAACAGATAAAAAAAAGTCGAAGGATGTTCATGTCGCCGTCGAAAGCGTTAGAATACCTCAACAAGCGGAAATGCACTCTAAAAACCACCAGCGAGAATATTCTCAGCAAATGTGGTGCTACATAACTGCATATAGTGCTAAATGGGCCGAAAAAATAAAGACTAAATGGGTTGAAAAGAAAAAAGAGTTTTGGAATAAATCTGATTAAAATCTAAAAGGTTAAATGATGATCTAAAACAGTCAAAATCCTTCAAATCCGGCGCCAACTTGTGGAATTATTCATCAGCGCGACCCTATAAAAAGGAGGCAACATGGCTGAGGACCTGAAACAGATGTACAAAACCATCATGGACGATCATTTCCCGCCGCGCATGGAAATCAGCTTCGTTGCGGACAACGGGCGCCAGACCCTCTTTTATGAAAAGGTGTCGTGGGTCATCGAGGGGGTGCGCAAGGGGTTGCGCTACGGCGAAAACCCCGGTCAGGAGGCGGCCCTCTACAAACTGGTCAACGGCAACCTGGTGCTCGGCGCAACCCGCACCCTCCAGCCCGGACAGCACTTGGCCTCCGACATCCGCCTGTTGCAGTCGGGCAAGCATCCGGGCAAGACCAATCTGACCGATGCGGACAATGCCCTCAACATCCTGCGCTATCTGCACCAGTCGCCCACCGTGGTCATCGTCAAACACAACAACCCCTGCGGCGTGGCCCAGGCCGACAGCCTGGAAACGGCCTACCTGCGGGCTTACATGGCCGATCGCGTGGCCGCCTTCGGCGGCTGCATCGCGGTCAACCGCAGTCTGGACCGGTCCACCGCCGAGGCCATCAGCAACCAGTATGCCGAGGTCGTGGTGGCTCCCGATTTCGAGCAGGGTGTACTGGAGATTCTCGGTCGGCGCAAAAACCTGCGGGTGGTTCAGATCGGCAACATCGAACGCCTGCAGTCCTTCGTCGGCCAGCGCTGCGTGGATTTCAAGAGCCTGATCGACGGCGGCCTCATCGCCCAGTGGTCGTTCGTTTCTCAGGTGCGCTCGCGGGCCGATCTCAAACCGGCGGTATGCGACCACCAGGGGCAGACCTTTGGCATCCGGCGCGAGCCGACCGAGGCGGAGTATGACGACATGATTTTCGGCTGGCTGGTGGAAACCGGGGTGTCCTCCAATTCGGTGATCTACGTCAAGGATCGTGTGACCGTGGGGATCGGCACCGGCGAGCAGGATCGGGTGGGGGTCGCCGAGATCGCCCGCGACAAGGCCTATCGCAAACTCGCCGACCGCTATGCTTTCGAGCAGCACGGGGTGGCCTACAACAGTCTGCGGGACCCGGAAATCCGGCAGGCCATCGATGCCCGGGTGGCCGCTGAAAAAGGCGGGCTGGCAGGCGCCGCCATGATCAGCGACGCCTTTTTTCCTTTCCGCGACGGGGTCGACGTGGGGCTGCGCGAAGGGGTGCGCGCCGTCATCCAGCCGGGCGGGTCCACCAACGACTACCAGGCCATTGAAGCCTGCAACGAGGTCGGGGCAACCATGGTCTTCACCGGTCAGCGCAGTTTCAAACACTGATCTGCCCACGAACTGCGGCCGCTCCCGCAGCCTGCTTCCATCATCGCCCAACAGGAGCCCCATTGAAACCTGAGCGTCGCAAACGGTTCTCGATCCAATTGATGCTGGCCATCGGGGTCCTTGTGACCGTTGCCGTCCTGCTGATCTCCGGTGTGCTCTATATTTATTTCGGAAAGCGCCTGGACCACGAGTTTCGCAACAAGATTGCGGCGCGCAAGGGGCAGGCCGAGCTGATCCTCAGCCGCCGTTTTGTGCAGATCCAGCGCAGGCTCGAGGATCTCAGCACCGACAATGCCATCCGGGTGACCCTCCTGCTGGATGCGCCCGCCCAGCTCGAGGACCGCCTGGCGCGCTTTTACGGGCCGGATAACGGCCTGAGTTTTTTCGTCCGCAAAGCCGCAGCGCCGTTGGTCAGCCCCGCCCACTCCGAGCAGGTTGTCGATGCCCTGCTGACCCCCCCGCCCGGTGACCCCCCCGCCCTGAAAGCCGAGACCTCCCCGGTGGTGTGGTGGTTTGAAACCCCGATCACCAGCGACGAGGCGCGCCTCGGGACCGCCCACGCGCGCTACGACCTCAGCCGTGACCAGGAATTGATCGAGCGGCTTCAACAGCTGATCGCCGGCGACATCCTGGTGTGCACGACCGATGGGCTGAACAGCCTGATCACGGGCAGCGCTTTTGAACTGGATGCCAAGGTCCTCTCCCAGGCCTCGGGCGCCGCGGCCTTGGCCGTCGGCCCCGAGGGTCACAGAATCCTCAAGCTCGACGGCTACACCGATCTCTATTTCCTCTTCTCCAGCGCGGACCTGGTCAGCGAAAAGCGCCGGATTTCGATGCTTATCGGGCTTTTTACGCTGGCCGTGCTCACCTTTTCGGCGGGGCTTTCGATCTTTCTCGGCCAGCAGATGGCGACCCCGCTGCGAAAAATGGCCCAAAAAGCCATTCACATCTCCAAAGGCGAAAAAAACCTCTCATTCGAGACCCACCCCGGCGACTACTGGGAGATCGCCGAGCTTTCAAAGGCCTTCGACAGCATGCTGCGGACCCTCAAAGCCGCCGAGGAAAAGTCGCGCTACAAGGAGCTGCTGGAAAACGTCGATGATGCGGTCTATCTGATAGACCGCTCGGGCCGCATCCTGGATGCCAACGAGGCCAGCTACAGCCGGCTGGGGTATTCGTCGGCGGAATTTTTTGCGCTGCCCCTCTCGGCGCTGATGCCCCCGGCGGATGCCGAGCGCGTCCTGGGGGCACTGGGCGACGCGGACGGGCGGCGGACCTTGGAGACGCGTCATCTGAAAGCCGACGGCAGCGCGCTGCCCGTCGAGATCAAGGTGCGGCAGATCGACTACCGGGGTGAAAAGGTCGTCCTGAGCGTGGCCCGTGACGTGAGCGACCGCAAAGAGGCCGAAATGGCCCTGCGGGAAAGCGAGGAGCGCTTCCGGTCGGTGGTCGAAAACTCCCACGAGGGGTTTCTGATCATCGATCACCAGTTTCACATCCTCTATGCCAATCCCGAGGCTTGCCGGGTGGTGGGCTACCCCCCCGAAGACCTGACGGGGGGGGATGTCGGCAGGCTGCTGGCCCCGGAAAGCCTGAAAGTCGTGAAGAAAAACTATTTCGACTGGTTGCGCGGGGACAAGGTGCCGACGCATTACGAGTTCGATTTGCTGCGCAAAGACGGTGACACCCGACGCGTCACGATCAGCTCAACGATTATCAATGATCTCAACGGCAACCCGCAGGTGGTGGCCCAGGTCTTGGACATTACCGACCGGATCAGGCAGGAGGCCGAGCGCAAGGAGCTGGAAAACAAGCTGATTCACGCCCAGAAAATGGAGGCCGTCGGGACCCTGGCCGGCGGCATCGCCCACGACTTCAACAATCTCCTGATGGGCATCCAGGGGCGGATTTCGGTCATGCAGCTCAACTTGCCCGGCGACCATCCCCACAGCGAGCATATCCAGGCCATCGGCAAAACCATCAAGAGCGCCGCCGCCCTCACCAAACAGCTGCTGGGGTTTGCGCGCGGGGGCAAGTATGAGGTTAAACCCACCTGCCTCAACGATCTGGTGGCAAAAACCTGCGACATGTTCAGCCGGACCAAGAAAGAGGTCTCCATCCGCCGCAACCTGCGGGAGGGCCTCTGGAGCGTGGATGTGGACCGCGGCCAGATCGAGCAGGTGCTGCTCAACCTGTATGTCAACGCCGGCCAGGCGATGCCCGACGGCGGGGAACTCTTTCTGGAAACCGAGAACGTCACCCTGCGGCCGGCTTTCTGCCGCTCCTACGGCGTGGATCCGGGTGAGTTCGTCAAATTGACCGTGCGGGATACCGGGGTCGGCATGGACGAGGGGACCATGGCGCGCATTTTCGAGCCCTTTTTTACCACCAAGGAGATCGGCAAGGGCAGTGGTCTCGGGCTGGCGTCGGTTTACGGGATCGTCCAGAACCACAAGGGCATCGTGCGGGTCAGCAGCAAGGAGGGGCAGGGCGCAAGTTTTTTTATCTACCTGCCGGCCTCCGACAAGCGGGTGGTCGCCGAAGTCGGCGTGCGCTACGAACTGGCCCGCGGCCAGGAAAGCATCCTGCTGGTGGATGACGAGGAGGAAATTCTGCACGTGGGCAGCCTGATGCTCAAGGAACTGGGCTACCACGTGATGTTGGCCTGCAGCGGCAAGGATGCCCTGGCGATTCTCGAGATCGATCCGCAGGGGGTCGACCTGGTGATCCTGGACATGGTCATGCCGGAGATGGCCGGCGGCGTCGCCTTTGACCGCCTGCGGGCGGTGCGCCCGGACCTTCGGGTGCTGCTGGCGAGCGGGTACAGCCTCAACCGTCAGACCCAGGAGGTGATCCGCCGGGGGGGCGGCGGGTTTATCCAGAAACCCTTTGACATGGCAGGCCTGTCCCGCAAAATCCGCGAAGTCTTGGATGCGTGAGCCGGCCGGCGGCCCCAGGCCTGGCGCGCGGCCGGCTGCGGGCGCCTACTGCAGGGGATCCAAAAAAATCTCGACCCGGCGGTTCTGCCGGCGGCCGTCGGCGGTGTCGTTCGGTGCCGCCGGGCGGTAATGGCTGAAACCGGTGGCGGCCAGGCGCTGGGGGTCGAGTCCGGCCGTTTCCACCAGGAAGCGGGCCACGGCGCCGGCCCGGGCGGTGGAGAGTTCCCAGTTGCTGGGGAATTTTTCCCGGGCGGCGGGCGCCATGGGCAGGCTGTCGCTATGGCCCTCGATGACGATCAGCGCCTCCTGCTGGCGGCTCAGGGTTTCGGCGATCCTGAGCAGGAGGCGCCGGCCTTCGTCCTGGATTTCGGTGCTGCCGGGCTTGAACAGGATCTTGTCCATAAAGATCATCTTAGGGCGGCCGTCGAGATCCTCCAGCCTGATGTTTTTGTCCGCGAGCTGCTCCTTCAGGCTGGTTTTGATGGTCTCCTTGGTGTCGTCGAGGAGCCGGATCACCCGGTTCTGCAGCTGAATGACGGCGTTGCGTTTTTCGATCTCAAGCTGCATGCCGGTCACCTGGGCGGCGAGCTGAAGATTTTTGTCTTCGGCGGCGGCGTTGCGGTTTGCGAGGGTCGTGATCTGGCTGCGGCATGCCGCGGCCGCCTGCTGCAAGGCGGCCAGCTCCCGTTCCGCCTGCCGGCGCCGCTCGGTCTCGGCCTCCAGGCGCTCGCCTGCCTGGGCCGCGCTGCGCCGCTGGTCCTGGAACTGCCCATCCAGTTGGGCGTCCTGGGAGTGGGGCACGCAGGCCGACAGCAGCACCGCCGCCATCACCAAAAAACGCCACCTGGGGTCCCGTACACCTCCCAAATCCGTTCCTTTCCGTGAGATCGCTTTTTCCAGGGCGGGGGCCTGGCCGTCGGCCGGATGGCACCCCTCGGGCGGGCTATCCGATAAAAACCTGAAGCACATCGCTGCGCGCATTGACGTACTGAACAGTGACCTGTACCAGATCCTCCGGCTTGAGGTCAATCCCGATCGACAGCGGCAGCTGGCACTCCAGCATATACTCGGTGATCAGGGCCAAGTAACCGCTGCGGCGCTTCTGCAGGACGATGGCCTCGGCTTTCTGGCCGATCTTTTTCTCGAGGTACTTCAACGTCCAATAGCGCTGCCGTTGGTACTGCACGCGGGATACGGTGCGCATCGGGGTTTCGAGGCGACCCAGGATGTACGCCATCTGGTCCCGGTCGCAGGGCGTGCCCAACCCCATCAGGGCCCGCAGCTGCCGCTGGGTGGCCATGTCGAAATACTTGCGGATCGGGGAGGTCGCGGTGACGTAGGCGTCCACCCCGAGGCCGCTGTGGCTTTCCGCTTCGCAGCCGAGCATGAAGCGGCTGATCTGCTTGCGCTGCATCCAGTTCTGAAAGAGGGTGCCCTCGTTCTGGCGATAGAGCCGTTCGCGGGGCTCGGCCTGGGAGCGGAAGACCGCCGGGCAGCGGTGGCGCCGCAGAAAATCGGCCATCAGCCAGTTGCCCATGATCATCAACTCGGCCACCATCATCCGGGAGGGGCTTTCGCGGTTGACCCGGCTGAGGGTGATCTCGCCGCTTTCGTCCAACCAGATGTTGATTTCCGGCAGGGTGATCTGCAGTGCCCCGTCTTCCAGCCGTTTTTTGCGAAAGGCTTCGGCCAGAAATACCAGGGTGCGGATGGCGGGGTCCTCATCGGCCATCAGGTTGGCTTCGTAGTAGGAGAGCTGACGGCTGACGACGACCGTGCTGGCAAAAATTTCGTAATCGAGCAGGCCGCCGCTGCGGCCCAGGGTGGCCATGACGCTGATCGCCGGGCGAAGCTGCCCGGCCCGCAGGCTGCAGAGTCCTTCGGCCAGGACCGCTGGAATCATGGGGATTTTGCGATCGGCGGTGTAAATCGAGCTGCCGCGGTCGATGGCTTCGCGGTCGATGGGGTCGTCGCGTTTGATGTAATGGCCCACGTCGGCAATGTGGATCCCGAGACGGTAGCGGCCCCCCAGGTCTTCGATGCTCAGGGCGTCATCGAAGTCCAGGGTGGCCTGGCCGTCGATGGTCAGCAGCGGCAGGTGGGTCAGGTCGCGGCGCAGGGGGTTGTCTGCAAACGGCGGCGGGCTGGACCGCAGCCGGTCGGCGTAGCGCAAGCATTCGTCGGAAAATTCGAGGGGCACCCCCAGGCGCTGGAGATCCAGGTTTTCGTTTTCATCCCAAATCCCCATTTGGACAAACAGCGGGAAAAGGGATTTTTCGGGGTTTGCACCCGCCCTCTCCAGAATGGCCCTGGCGAGCGTGTATTGGTCGCTGTCTTTGCCGAAAAGGGTGTAGGATTGCAGGATGCGGAGGGTCTCCGCTACGACCGGGGTGTCCGCCATGTCCCGGCAGGCGCCGGAAGCAAGCGCCTGGCGGAGCCAGCCGCCGCCTTCTTCGATCAGGCGGTTGCGCTGGCCGGTCTCCTCGGCTTGGGACCTCAACTGCGTCACCTGGTCTTCGGAGTTGGGGTAGAAGCGGTCGCGGTTGAACTTGAAATAGATCCGGTTTTCGAAAAAAGCCCTTATCACGGCGGATTCGTGGTCGCTGGTGGTATCGCTGTTAAAGCAGAATGCGGCCATGGTTTCGAGGTCGATCCACTCCTCCTCGCTGTTGAGGACCTCCCACAGTTCCCGGATGTTGACGCGGGTCATCAGTGACCTGCGGCGGCTGCCGATTTCTTTCAGGGCCTGGACCACCTGATCGCGACCCATTTTGAGGTTCACCCGCTGGCTGCAAGCATGCGACAGCCGGCTGACGGACAGGTTGACCTCACGGTTGTTTTCGGTCAGCAGGCGCAGCCGCTCGTTTTTGACTTCCAGAACAACGGCGCACATGATTTTCTGACGGTCAATATATTCAACTACATTCGATGGTTCCATAAGTTTTGATCATAGCAATGGGCTTGCCTAAAGTCAACGCGCAAGCCCAGTCGCCGGGGGTCACCGTGTTGCCGGTCGGCCGGTGCCTGGGGTTTCGCGGCGGGTTGATTCAATGCGCCGGGGTTGTTACGTTAGGTTAGTTTTTCCCTCGTCCGGGGGACCAAGAACCCCATTGCGCTGGAAAGGACCGCATTTCGTGAAATCCCTGCAGTTCATTCGGCCGTATCTCCACGAGCGGCGGCATGTCATTCTCCTCGGCATCGTGTGCCTGATCATCGTCGATGGCCTGCAGCTTTTCATTCCCCGCATCATAAAACGGGTGGTCGACGGCCTGACCTTGGCACGCATCGACGCTTCCGGCCTGTTGGCCGAGGCGCTCCTGATCGCGGCAATGGGGCTGCTGATCGGGGTTTTCCGCTACGGCTGGCGGCAATGCCTGCTGGGCACCTCGCGGCGGGTGGAGGAGGGGCTGCGCAACGCGCTCTTCCACCACCTGCAGACCCTCTCACCGGCGTACTTCGACCGGGTTCGCACCGGCGATCTGATGGCCCACGCCACCAACGACATCATGCAGGTCCGAATGGCCACCGGGATGGGCATGGTGGCCCTCAACGACGCCCTGGTGATGGGCACGGCCGCCATCGGTTTCATGGCCTTCATCAACCTGCGGCTGACCCTTTTCGTGTTGATCCCCATGCCTTTCATTGTTTTCGGCACTCGCATTTTCAGCCGTAAGATGCACCGCCGCTATCAGGCGGTCCAGGGCGCCTTTTCAGAACTCACCGAAGCGGTGCGGGAACGCCTGGCCGGTATCCGGGTCATCAAGGCCGGCAACCGCGAGGAAAGCGAGGCCCTCCGGCTGGAGGCCATTTCCAGCGCCTATATCCGCAAAAACATCCGTCTGGTGAAGATCACCGGTGCTTTTTTCCCCATGATGGCGCTTTTTACCAACCTCAGCCTGGCGATCGTGCTGTTGCTGGGCGGACGCCAGACCATCCTCGGCACCATCACCCCCGGAGATTTCGTGGCCTTCATCAGCTACCTCTGGCTGCTGACCTGGCCGATGATGGCCATGGGCTGGGTCACCAACCTGATCCAGCGCGGTGCCGCCTCTTTAGAGCGAATTGGCAGGATCCTCGACACCCGCCCCGATATCCGGGAACGCCCGGACGCCAGGGCCCTGGCCGAGGTCCAGGGGGAGATCGTTTTTGACAAGGTGGGCTTCGGCTACGCTGAAACCGGGGAGGGGGTTCTGGCGGACATCGATCTGGTGGTCCGCCCCGGTCAGGTGCTCGGCGTGGTCGGGCCCCAGGGCAGCGGCAAGACCAGTCTGGCCAGCCTGATCCCGCGGATTTACGACGCCGGCAGCGGGCAGGTGCGGCTGGATGGGTGCGACGTGCGCGACCTGCGGCTGGCGGACCTGCGCGCCCACGTCTGCTTTATGGCCCAGGAACCGTTCATATTCGCCGGGACCGTGCGGGAAAATATCACCTTCGGCGACCCGTCCGCCGACGGGCAGCGCCTGGCACGGGTGCTCGAGGCGGCCGCCCTGACGGACACCGTGGCGGGATTGCCCCACGGACTGGAGACCCGGGTGGGGGAGCGCGGGGTGATTCTATCCGGGGGTCAGAAGCAGCGCATCGCCCTGGCCCGGGCGCTGTTCAAACCGGCGCCGGTGATGATTCTGGATGACCCGATCAGCCAGGTGGACATGCAAACCGGGGCCAAGATCGCCCATAGCCTGCGGGAACTGGCCGGGCGCCACACGGTCGTGGTGGTTTCCCATCGACTGGCGGCCGTGCGCTTTGCCGACCAGATCGTTGTTTTGGCGGACGGCCGCATTGCCGCCCGCGGCACCCACGCGGCACTGCTGCGCCAGGGCGGCTATTATGCCCGCACCTACCGTCTACAGGAATACGCGGCGCCCCCGGAAAGGCAGCCGTCGCTGTGCACTTGAGCCGCTTAAAACCGACCGGCCCCTGAACGTTTCAGCCCAGACGAGCGAGGTGCAGATGCAATCCGATTATGGCCATTTTGAGGAAGACCGCCTCGACAAGGTATACGACCTTCGGCTGCTGCGGCGGCTCTACCCCTTTGTCCGGCCCTACCGGCTGTTTCTGGCAGGCGTTATCGTGCTGGTGTCGCTGATCACCCTGATGGAGTTGAGCCTGCCCTACATCACCAAGATGACCATCGACCGCTACATCGTGCCCACGGTTGAAATCAAAGAGGAGAGCGGGGGTGCCGGACGTTTTCTGCGGGTTGACGCGGCCGCACCGCCGGCGGCGGCCGTAGTGGCCCGCCACCCGGCGTTTTTCCGAACGGAGGGCAGGTCGGCGTTGATCGCATACAGCGATCTGCCCCGGCTGGATCGGGCCGAACGCCTCGCGCTGCGCCGTGGGGATCTGGTCGGGGTGGGCTGGATGAGCGGCCTGTTCCTGGTCATCGTTGTGCTCAATTTCGGTTTGAATTTTCTCCAGCAGACCATTATGGAGTACACCGGCCAGATGACCATGCACGGCCTGCGGGTGCGCCTTTTCCGTCACATTCAGCGGCTGCCGGTGGCCTTTTTCAACCGCAACCCGGTGGGGCGCCTGGTCACGCGGGTGACCAACGACGTGCAGAACATGCACGAACTTTTCACCTCGGTGATCGCCTTCTTTTTTAAAGACCTTTTTCTCCTGCTGGGCATTGCCCTCGTTCTGCTCACCACCGACTGGAAGCTGGCCCTGGCGGCCTTCGCGGTCCTGCCGGTGGTCGGGCTTGCCGGCAGGCGCTTTGCAGGCCAGGCGCGGGAGGTGTTTCGCACCCTGCGCATCCAGGTGGCGGAAATCAACACCCGCTTCGCCGAAACCATCGGCGGCATCAAGGTGGTGCAGCTCTACGGCCATCAACGGCGCAATTTCGAGCGCTTCGAGCGCCTCAACCACGAAAATTACCTGTCCGGGATGCGTCAGATCCAGGTCCTGGCGGTCTTCATGCCGCTGGTGGAATTTCTGGGGGTGGTGACCGTCGCCACCGTTATCTATTATGGGGGCAGCGGGGTCTTGGACGCGCAGATCAGCCTGGGGGCGCTGGTGGCCTTTATCTACTACCTGCGGATGTTTTTCCGGCCGATGCGCGATATCGCCGATAAATTCAACATTCTGCAGAACGCCATGGCATCGGCGGAGCGCATCTTCCTGATTCTCGACAATTCCGACGGTGAAGCGCCGCCCGCAGCCACCCCGGCCGTGGCGGGCCCTCTGCCCGTCGCGCCCTCCCGGCTTAAGATCCACTCGCTGGCCATGGAGCAGGTTAGCTTCGGCTACGTGCCGGGCGAAGCGGTGCTCCAGGGGATTTCCTTTGGCCTGAGTGCCGGTGAAACCGTGGCGGTGGTGGGGCCCACCGGTTCGGGCAAAACCACCCTGATCAACCTGCTCGTGGGCTTCTACACCCCTACTGCCGGTAGAATCCTGGTCAACGGCGCCGATGTGCGGGATCTGCCGCCGGGCCATCTGCGCGGTGCGATGGCGTTGGTCATGCAGGACCCTTTTCTTTTTTCCGAAACCGTCCGTTACAATATTTTTCAGGACCGCGGCGACCTGAGTCCCGGGGCGCTGCAGGCGGTGTTGGCCGCGGCCCACTGCGAGGCCATTGTCGAGCGCCAGCCCCAGGGGCTCGACACCGTTCTTTCCGAGGGCGGGGCCTCGCTTTCAAGCGGCCAGCGCCAGCTAATTTCCATCGCCAGGGCCTTTGCCCGCGACCCGTCGCTGATCATCCTGGATGAGGCCACCTCGTACGTGGATTCCGAGACCGAACAGAAAATCCAGAGCGCCCTCGCCAACCTGATGAAAAACCGCACCGCCATTGTCGTGGCGCACCGCCTGACCACAGCCCGCTCCGCCGACCGGATCCTCGTTCTGCGCGACGGGCGGATCATCGAGTCCGGCACCCATGAACACCTGATGCGGCAGGCGGGATTTTACTTCCAGCTGAATCAGGCCGAAAGCACCGATGCCTGAAGACCCTGCGGGACCTGGCGATCAAGGCCAGCGCCTTGATCTAGTCATGGCCTAGTCGTTCAATTAAGGCCTTGCCAAAGCTGACCACAAATGATATTAGCCTTTGCTTAATTATTCCCAAACCGTTCATTGGTCCATCCGGGAATTTCCGAACCCTACTGATAATCCGATTTAACGCCGGCTTTCGCGGCCAACCCTATAGATCGGCAGTAAACCGGTTGCTTTCCCGGCCAGGCCGACGGCAAGCATGCCGGTCACAGTTGCGGTTTTTTGCCTTTGGGCAAACCCAGTGGCGTGTGCCTTCTGGGGAGTCGCACTCACATACTCACTAAAGGAGGAATGGATCAATGGCTTACAACGCGGTAGAGATGGCTGACTGGCAGATTTCTGAGGCAGCGGAAATAAATATGCCGACGCCGGAAGATTGGCAGGCCAAGCTTGGTCTCGACAAGAGCGAGATGCTGCCGATGGGACGGCTGGCGAAAATTGACTTTTTGAAGGTGATCGACCGCCTCAAAAACAAACCTGACGGCAAGTACATCGAGGTGACCGCCATTACCCCGACCCCGCTGGGTGAAGGCAAGAGCACCACCTCTGTCGGCCTGATGGAAGGCCTCGGCATGCGCGGCAAGAATGTCGGCGGTGCGCTGCGTCAGCCCTCCGGCGGGCCCACGATGAACGTCAAGGGTACGGCGGCCGGCGGCGGCAACTCGCTGCTGATCCCGATGACCGAGTTCTCCCTGGGGCTCACCGGTGATATCAACGATATCATGAACGCCCACAACCTGGCGATGGTGGCCATGACCGCCCGCATGCAGCACGAGCGCAACTACAACGACGAACAGCTCACCCGGCTCACCGGCATGCGCCGCCTCGACATCGACCCCACCCGGGTGGAGATGGGCTGGATCATCGACTTCTGCGCCCAGGCCCTGCGCAATATCGTCATCGGCCTCGGCGGACGGCTCGACGGCTATACCATGCAGTCCAAGTTCGGCATCGCCGTGGGCTCCGAGTGTATGGCCATTCTGGCCGTTGCCAAGGATCTGGCCGATCTCAAAGAACGGCTGAACAACATCACCGTGGCCTTCGACAAGAACGGTAAGCCCGTTACCACCGGTGACCTGGAAGTCGGCAATGCCATGGCCGCCTTCATGCGCAACACCATCAACCCGACCCTGATGTGCACCGCCGAATACCAGCCCTGCTTCGTGCACGCCGGTCCGTTCGCCAACATCGCCGTCGGGCAGTCCTCGATCATCGCCGACCGCGTCGGATTGAAGCTCTTCGACTACCATGTCACCGAGTCCGGCTTTGCCGCCGATATCGGATTCGAGAAGTTCTGGAACGTGAAGTGCCGCTTCTCCGGTCTCAAACCGCACGTATCGGTTCTGACCACCACCATCCGGGCCCTCAAGATGCACGGCGGCGGACCCAAGGTCGTCCCGGGCAAGGCCCTGCCCGAAGAATACACCAAGGAAAACCTCCAGCTGGTGGAAAAGGGCGTCGAGAACATGGTGCACATGATCGGCGTGATCCGCAAAGCCGGCATCAACCCCGTGGTCTGCATCAACCGCTTCTATACCGATACGGATGCCGAGTGCGTGGTCGTGCGTAAAGCCGCCGAAGCGGCCGGTGCCCGCTGCGCCGAGTCCAAGCATTGGGAAAAGGGCGGTGAAGGCGCGCTCGAGTTTGCCGATGCGGTCATCGAAGCCTGCGAGGAAGGCAATAAATTCGATTTCCTCTACCCCCTGAAAATGAAGCTGCGCGACCGCGTGGCGACCATCGCCAAGGAAGTTTACGGCGCCGACGGCGTCGACTGGTCGCCGGAAGCCGAAGCCAAGGCCAAGATGCTCGAAGCCGACCCCAAATACGCGGACTTCGCCACCATGATGGTCAAAACCCACTTGAGCCTGTCGCATGACCCGGTGGTCAAGGGCGTGCCCAAGGGGTGGCGGCTGCCGATCCGTGACGTGCTGATCTACTCCGGTGCCAAGTTCCTGTGCCCCTGCGCCGGGACCATCAGCCTGATGCCGGGGACGGGCTCCAACCCGGCCTTCCGCCGCATCGATGTCGATCCGGTCACCGGTAAGGTCAGCGGACTGTTCTAACCGTTAGCAGCATAGCGCGTTCAACCCCGGCGGGCCCGGAGAGAACATCTCTCCGGGCCCGCCTTTTTTTGTAAGGAGGCCTTCGATCCGGAAGAACCCGGGCGGCTGTCTGCGCTTTTCAGGGCAGGTCCGCTCGAGCGGCAGCGGGGCTGGCCTTTCCCGGAAGGGCATTTCGCAGGCCCCCGATCATCCGCTGCGCCTTCCGCGGTCGGGTCAGGCGCTTCAGAAATCCCGGGGCCCTGTCGATTTAAGTACCGCGATCCAATAGGGTTCAAAAGCCTTCCGGCGCCACTTTCCCTTCCCACAAAAGCCTTCCGGCCAGGCTGCCTGCAGCCAGCTGGGTCGGATTGACGGTACTGAGGGCCTGCCGCTGGGCTTGCCATCGGCCAGAGGTCCTTTACATAGAACAAGGTCTGAGTCTGCATGAATCTGAAAGGCGATTTCGATCCCTCATCCCTGGCCAGCATTCTTCAGCTGCTGAGCAATGAGAAAAAAACCGGCGTCCTGCGGGTCGTCAGCGACGACAATGAGGTCCGGATCTTCATTCAGGACGGGGCCATCATTTATGCCATGGGCTCTCAGAAGGAGGGCCGCCTGGGACACCTTTTAATCAGCAAGGGATTGATAACCCCCGATCAGCTTCAACAATGCCTGGCCGAGGCGCGCAGCCAGAAACTGGCCATGGGAAAAATTCTCGTGGGCCGGGGCATTATCTCCTCCGAGCAGCTGAAGAGCGTCATTCGCAAACAGGCCGAGTTTATCGTCTTCAATCTCTTTTTCTGGGACCAGGGCAGCTTCGAATACAGCGATGCGCGGTTGAACCTCAACGGGCTGGTGGTCACACGGCTGGACATCATGTCCATTATTCTGGAGGCCACCCGACGGATCGATGAAATGTCGATCCTGAAAAAACAAATCTCCAATGACCGGATCGTTTTTCGCATTTCCCAGAAGACGCCCAACCAGCGGGAGATCACGTTCAACACGCTCGAATGGCGCTTCATGACCCTCGTAGATGGCAGCCGGACGGTGCGGGAGCTGGTCGCGGTTAGCGGCTACGACGAATTCGTGGTCTACCAGGTGCTCAACTCGCTGCTGGCCTCGGGGGTTATTGAAAAGGGCCAGCGGTCCGCAGGGCAGCCGGAGGAGGCGGCGTGCCGCGAGGCAGCCCAGGAAAGGGTGATTGCGGCCTACAATGACATTCTCTGCGGGCTTCAGCGGCACTTGGTCGCGGCCCACGGCCGGTGGGTGTTCACCGCTGTCGAGCAGTTCGGCGCCCACTTGGTGCGCCCGGACTGGCGCCGCATTCAAGACGGCTACCGGTCCGAGCGGTCGCAGTGGGCCGCGGCCGTCATGGAGAGCTTGAAACGCGGCTTTCAGCCGCTGCAGAAGAGTCTGATTCGGAATTTCCATCCTGACCAGCCGGCCGGGGTCAACATCCAGGCCGTTAAGGAAACCCTCAAACGCTTCCAGACCTTCGAAGCCGGCCATGATTTTCTGACCAGCAGCCTGAACGAGTTTCTGCTCAATACGCTCGGAGAAATGCCGCAGATTCTGGGCGTGGCACCCACCCGGGCCCTGATGGCGGATATCCGTCGCCGTCTGCAGGCCCCTGACCTCTCGGACCGGCCCTCTGCGGAAGTCCAGCGGCTGCAGCAGGATGTCACTCGTATTCTTGCGGCGGTCGATCACAAAATTCTTGCCGATAAAAAGGCGAAGGCCTTCATCGGGGGGATTTTCGGCGTTTCCGGGAGGCTTTGATGGTGGGGTTGTCGACTGCCGTTGCTGCATGCCGATGCGGGCCTGGCGGCAGGTTTCGCCCTGTAAATCCCGCTTCCCCGGTCTTAAAGTTGGTCAGAGCGAAAACCGATAAGAAACCCTGTGATTAGCCTCTCTGGGGTAAGGGTCGCGGTAAAAAATGACGCCCGGTCCGCATGCCTTTGGGCCGGTGACAACGCTGGGTCGGCCGAAGCCTATGCGGACAGGCCCCGGCGGAAGCGCCGCATAGAAAAAACGGAGTCTGGCTAGAGTTTGTCCACGTAGTTTTTGCCGCTACCCCGAATAATAGGGCCTTGCACCATAAAATTATGGAAACAGTCAGAAAGTCAGCAATCGACAATCAGCGGGAAACCACGAACGGCGAAGATATGGAACTGTCCATAGAAAACATGGGGCTTTCCATTGAAGATCTCGGTCTGTCCATCGAGGAAATCGGCTGCCCGCCGGTCGGCGCCGACCAACAGCCGGGCGCCGGCGCGGCCCAGGAGTCGTCTTCCGACGCTGCGGCGCTGGCCATACCGGCGGAAGACGCAGCGGATCGGATAGCGGTCGAGGACCCGCCGGCGGTTACCGCAGCGCCTTTGGACGATACGGCCGACAAGTGGCCGGCGGCGGCCGGCGAAAAGGGTGTGGCCGGGCTGATTGACCGTCTGGACGGGCTTCAGGACAGCATCAACCAGCTTGCCGGCGAGTTTCAGAGCAAACTCAAATACGATGCCCACAAAGAGCGCATCATCGATACCCTCCACCAGGAACTTCAGGAGTACAAAAACGATATCGTCAAGAAGCACCTGATGTCGGTTCTGATGGATGTGATCAAGGTCGTCGATGACATCCGCAAGTGGACCCGTCACTACCGCTCGCTGGATTCGGATACCCGCGACCCCATCAAGCTTTTCAAGTTCCTGGAGACCATCCCGTCGGACCTGGAGGATATCTTCTACTGGCAGGGTGTCAAATCCTTCATCTGCCCGGGGGATGGGTTTGACCCCAGCCGCCAGCGGGCCGCCAAAAAAGTCGCCACGGCCGATCCCGCAATGGACAAAAAGGTCGCCGAAAGCCTGCGCTACGGCTACGAATGGGAGGGAAAGGTGATTCGGCCGGAAATGGTTGCGGTATACGATTACAAAGGCAATTAAATCTCTTTCGCAATGAGGGCCATCAATGAGTGATCAGATGAAGAGGATTTTCGGGATCGACCTGGGTACCACCTACACCTCCATCGCCTATGTGGATGAGTTCGGCAAGGCGGTGGTTGTGCCCAATGCCGAAAACCAGCGGGTTACCCCCTCCGTTGTGTTTTTCGACGGCGGCAATATCGTCGTCGGCGACGTAGCCAAGGAAAGCAGTAAAATCTACCCCAACGAAGTGGTCAGCTTCATCAAACGCTCCATGGGGGAACCCGATTTCCTGTTCAGCTACGACGGTAAAAGCTATCGCGCCGAGGAAATCTCCAGCTACATCCTGCGCAAGGTTGCCCAGGACGCCGAACAGAGTCTGGGGTCGAAGATCACCGACGTGGTCATCACCTGCCCGGCCTATTTCGGGATCAACGAGCGCGAAGCGACGCGCATGGCCGGCGAGATTGCCGGCTTCAATGTCCGCCAGATCATCAACGAACCCACCGCGGCGGCCATCGCATACGGCACCGTCGCGATTTCCGACAAGCGGGTGGTGATGGTCTATGACCTCGGCGGCGGCACCTTCGATATCACCCTGATCGATATCCAGCCCGACGCCATCCAGGTGATCTGCACCGGTGGCGATCACAACCTCGGTGGCAAGGACTGGGACGATCGCATCGTGGCGCACTTGGTGCAGGAATATCAGAGCCAGACCAGCAGCGACGAAGAAATTTTGGAGGACCCGGACACCTGCCAGGACCTGCAGCTTTCCGCCGAAAAATCCAAGAAGGTCCTTTCCCAGCGGGAAAAAACGCCGATTTCCATCACCCATGGCGGGGAGCGGGTCAAAGTCGAGCTGTTGCGCAGCAAGTTCGAGGAGATCACCTCGGACCTGCTGGAGCGCACCATCCACCTCACCCACGAAATGCTGGAAGAGGCCAAGAAAAAAGGCTACAATTCTTTTGACGAAATCATTCTCGTCGGCGGTTCCACGCGGATGCCGCAGGTCGCCACGCGCATCCAGAAAGAATTTGGTAAGGAACCCAAGATCTTCGATCCGGACGAGGCCGTGGCCAAGGGAGCGGCGATTTTCGGGTGGAAGCTTTCCCTGAACGACGGGCTGGTGCGGCGCATCGCGGCTAAAACCAACCGCAACGTGGAGGACCTGCAAGGCGACGTCGAGTTCAGCGCCCAGGAGGTCGAAGCGGCGGCCCAGGAACTGGCGGACGAGGAAGGCTACACGCTGCCGTCGGTCAAGAGTTCGCTGGTCAAGGTTAAGGACGTCAGCAGCAAGAGCTTCGGCATTGTCGTCAACAACTCCCAAAACGAAGAGATTGTCTACAGCGTCATTCTGCGCAACACGGGCGTGCCGGTGGAGGCCGCCAAGCGGTTCTTCACGGCGGTCGATGACCAGGAAACAGTTCTGATCCGCATCATGGAGGCGGAGACCAGCGAAAAGAGCATCCCGCCGGAGTATGCCATTGAAATCGGTACGGCCGTCATGCGGCTCCCGAGCGGGCTGCCGTCCGATACCCCCGTGGACATCACCTTCAGTCTGAACAAGGAGGGGCGCTTGAAGATCAAGGCGGTTGAATCCACCGAGGGCCGCCAGGTTGACGCCGCCATTGAAACCGCCGCTGTCATCCAGGGTGAAGAACTGGCGGCGGCCAAGATGCGCAGCCAGAGCTTGATGGTGTACTGAGGATCGCGACCGCCCTGACGCGATCAAACCGAGGCGCCTGTCGATCCCCGAATTTTTACAAAACTATGTCGCAGCGTGTTTTCAGCCCGTGACAGCGGACAAACCCTGACCGGGTGGCCAAGCAAGAGAACTGGAAACAGAGGCAGTCTATGGAGAGGGAAAACTTTTATTTGCTGCTGGAGCTTCCGGTGGATCCACCCGAGACGGATCTGCATCAGATCGAAACCGCCATCAAAAAAATGCAGGCCCGCTGGAGTCTTTTTCGCAATCACCCCACCAAGGCCATCCTGGCCAAGAAGTACATCGGTCTGATCCCCGAAATCCGACGGGTCATGTCAGCGCCTGAACTCCGCAACAAAGAAGCCGAAGCCGCCCTTGAGCTGACCCGCGAGCGGGACGCCAAAAAATTTGCCGACATCGACCGCCACCTCGAGATTCGGATGAGCAAAGGCTACATCACCAAAGAAGAAATTTTCAAGCTGGCCGAACTGCACGGGACCGAAGAAACCAAGATTCGCAACCGCATCCGGCAAAAGCAGAAGGAAAAAATCGTTCAGCTCGACAAGCATCTCAACATCCGGGCCAGCAAGGGCTATGTGACTGAAGAGGACGTCGCCAAGCTCGCCAAACAGCTGGCCATCAGCGAGGAGGTGGTTCGCAAACGGGTCAAGGTGCCCATCCGCAAGGGCGGTGACAACCAAAAGGGGCGGCCCAAGCCGCTGGACAAAGCCATTGAAAAGGTCATCCTCGCAAACCTGAAGGTCGTCGGCAAAAAATCCCTCTACGAGTTTCTTAACACTTCCAACGGGGCCCCCCTGGAGGAACTCCAGGCCAAGGCGAATGCGGTGGAGGCGCATTATCGCCAGATCGCCAGGAAGGATGCCGCCACAACGGCCAGTGAGGTCCTCGCCGGGCAGTGTTTGCAGATTTTTAAAACCGATGAGAGCCGCCAGTCTTACGACTATTCCAGAGCACGCTCAAAGCTGACGGCGTTGAACGCCGACATCGATGTCGCCGGTTTGGACGGCGAAATCAAGCCGGAGTATTTCGAGGTGTTGGTCAAGGCCGCCGTGAACTACGGCATGGACAGCGATGAGGCCCGCGCGTATATCGAGGACTACTGTCAGCAGAAAAACTGGAAGGTCTTGACACCCAAAAAAACCGCCACAAAACTGAAGCGGGTGTTGGTGGCGTCCCTCGCCGTGATCCTGCTCCTGGCAGCGGTGGGCGGCGGTTCGGCCTGGATGCTCGGTGCCAGACGCGCCAAGGCCGATTTCGGAGAGCTGATTGCACGTGTTGACGGACAGTCGGAACTCGCAAAAAAAGAAATGCTGCTCCAAAATTATCTGGCCGCCCATGAAGGGGGCAAATACACGCCGGAGATTCAAGAAAAACTGCTGGCCGTAAGGCAGAGCCTGGAAGATGGCGCGTGCCGTCAGGCTGTTGCTGAGGCCGACGCCCAGGCCGAAGCGGCGCGGCCTGCCGAGGCGCTCGCACGCTACCAGGCGCTGAGCCGGCAGTATGCCGGCAGTCCGTGCGCCGCAACCCTCAACGACCGCCTGCACGCGGCGGCCGAGGCCCTCGATGACGAGGCCTTCAGGATGATCGAGGCCGGGGTGCTGGCGGAAGTAGACCAGCGCGTTGCCGCCTGCCAGGCCTACCTCGAGGCCCACCCCCAGGGTCGGCACCGCGATGAGGTCCGCAGGCGTCTGGTCGACATGAGCGAGGAGTATTATCTTGCCTTAGAAAAAAAACTGAAAGCGTATCGTGAGCAGGACCAATGGGCCGCGGCCGTCTCCCTCTGCCAGCGGTTTATCGACCTCTACCCCGAAAGCCCCCGCACAGCCGCCATCGAAGGCCTGCAGGACACCTTTCAGCGCAACCTGCGGGGGGAGCAGGTCCTGACCCGTTTGGCTGCCAGAGCGGCGGCGGCCGGCGCTGACTTGGCGGGCGCCCGGGCCGTCTACGCCGACTATCTCAAAGCTTACCCCAGCAGCAGTCTGCGGCCGGTGATCAATGAAAAAATCGCCGTTCTGGAACAGCAGGCCCTGGAGGACAAGCGGCGCGTGGCGGTCAGCGCGCTGCGCGCCGATCTGGCTGCCGCCGGCGGCCGGTTCCTGGAAAAACAGCCCGGGACCGTGCTGGATACCCGCACCGGTCTGACCTGGTGTCTGCTCGACTCGCGCGCTGACACCGGCCAATGTCTGGATTACGAAGCCGCCGCAAAATATGTCGCAGGCCTTGCCGCCGGCGGCTTTTCGGATTGGCGTCTGCCCAGCGCCGATGAACTGGCAGGTATCTACAAAAAGGCGCCCTTTTTTCCGGCCTCCGGCGGGGCGGAATGGTACTGGACATCCAAAAGCTACACCCGCTATTCGGACGGTTGGAGCCGGGTGGTGGATGTGGTCTCCTCGCGCAACGAGACTGACTGGCGCGTGAATCAGATGGCCGATGGGCAGTGCGGGGCGGTCAGGGCTGTTCGCCGCTGACCGTCTCGATCCAATTCGCATTCAAACGCTGCCTGCCTGGTCAACTCCGCGACCCGCTTTTTGAGTGTGGAAGGGCCGCCTGCTCCCGATTGCCTGCCGCTTCCCCCGGCCTGCCCCCCACGCCCCAGCGGCGGGTGGCGGTATGCCGCACTATTGCCTCCGCTTGTTTTTTTCCAATACCCAGTCGATGATCTCCCCCGGATCCGACAGCGCGCTGGCATCGCCTGCCGGCAGCGTTTCGGCCGCGCTTTCGGGGACCGCCGGCTGCCGGTCCCCTTCACCGCTGAGATCCTGCGCGCTACTCTCGTCTTCGTTTGCAGCAGCGGGTGTCGGTTGCGGTTCGGGCGTCACGGCCGGCAGCGGTTTTTGAGGGGCTTCGCCGGCCGCCCCGGTGCTGAGGGTGGTTTCAGCGGGCGGTTGTGGCGCTGGGGAAACCGCCCCTGACGGTGGCGGCTTTTCAGCCGGCTGCGGTTGTCCGCTTTGAGCCGGGTCGGTCGCTGTGGCTGGCGGTGCTGCGCTGTCCGGGGCGGGCGATGGTGCCGGTTTTAAAGGGGGCCCCACCGGGGTGGCAGGTACCGCGGCCGGTGGGGGCGGCTCGAGAACGACTTTTGTCGGTGGGGGGGCAGCGGTTCGGGCCGCCGTCCCCTGAAGCTGGGTGTGCCACAAGCTCTTGAGTCGTTCAAAGCCGTGCGGGTAGAGCCGCAAGGCGCCCAGCAGCAGCGCCACGAGGAGCGCTACCAGAAGTGCGGGTCGTTGCCAGCGCACCTTCCAGATGGGGGCAGCCGGTTGCGGCTGGCGGGGGGGGGCGGGCGCTGCTGCCGGCCGGCGGGTCTCGGCGACTTCCGCCTGAAGGACTTCGTGTCGCGGTAGGGTCAAGTCGGCTGCGCAGTCGCGCACGATGGCCGCGGTCACGACCTCCGCGCTTTTGATAAACCCCGTGAGCATCGCATGATCGCAGATGATGTTGATTAGCCGGGGGTAGCCGTTGGAAAAACGGAACACCTCAGCGATGCTGTCGCCATCGAAGATCTCCATCCGGGCGCCGGCCACCTTGAGCCGGTGACGGATGTAGGCCCCGGTTTCGATTTCGCTCAGGGGGGCGATATGATAGTTGATGGTGATGCGCTGGCGGATGGCTTTATGTTCCGGCAGCATCAGGAACTGGTTGAATTCGTTCTGACCTACAAAAAAGATGTTCAGCAGTTTGTTTTCGAACTTTTCGATATTGGACAGCAGCCGGATTTCCTCCAGCAGCTCGGATTTCAGGCGCTGGGACTCGTCGATGATCAGCAGAACTTTTTTGTGGGCCGCGTGGGATGTTTCCAGAAAATCGATAAAGTGGTCCAGAAAGTCGCCCTTGGAGGCGAAGCGGGTGCCGAAATGAAACCCCCGGGAGATATAGTTGAAGAAGTCCAGCGGTGCCAGCCCGGGGTCGGGGACGGTGGCCGCCACCACCTCCTGGGAGAGGCTTTTCAGCAGCGCGTGAATCAGCGTTGTCTTGCCGGTGCCGACATCTCCGGTCAGCAGCAGAAAACCGCGGTTGTCCATCACCCCGTAGCGCAGGGTGGAGAGGGCTTCGCGGTGTTTGGGGCCCAGCCACAGAAAGGCCGGGTCGGTGCTGATCTGGAACGGCTTGGCGCTGAGGTTGTAGTAAGCCAGGTACATGACGCGAATCATCCTCGATTCCGGCTGCGGAGACCGGGGGTGGGCCGTTCCAAAAGACGGGCGGCAAGACTTGCCGGCGCTACAGCATGCGCTTGATGGCATCCAGGACCGGATTGATTTCAGCCGGGGGCTTGGCCTTCTGGGGCACGGCACGCCCCATGGATTGCTGGACGCAATCGTACTGCTCCCATCCCTTGAGCGGGTAGTCGATATCCACCGCCTGCCATTTGGAATGGCCGTTTTGCCGCAGCCACGCCAGGTTGTCGGCGATGATGCGGGCCACCCGCCCTACGTATTCACAGTTGGCCATGCGGAAGTCATATGAAATCAGCACGGCCTTGACCGCTGCGGTTTTGACGGCGGCAGGCTGCCACTCATAGGTACCGGCCGGAATCTCGGCTGCGGGGTAAAACTCCAGGATGTTCTTGTTCAGAATCGGCACGAGGGTCAGCCCGTCTGCGGCCGCAACCCCTTCCCGGAACAGTTTCACCGGGTAGCCCGCCACGTAGAACATGGCGTCGATGCGGCCCGCCTTGAGCTCGGCCAAGGCTTCGTCGGTGCCGATGCTGACCATCTCCGCCGGGGCCACCTCGGATACTTCAAAGAGCAGCTTGGCGGTAAGATAGGTGCCGCTGCCATCCTGGCCGACCGCCACCCGCCGGCCGGCGAGATCGTCAAACTCCGATATATCACTGCGCCCCAGCAGGTGAATTTCCTCGTTGTAGAGGGGAAACACCATTTTGATGCGATTGGCGATGCGCTGCAGCACCGGGTCCGTCTGAACCTTGGCCACAAACGCCAGGACGTCCGACTGCACGATCCCCAGCTGGGTGCGGGGCCGCTGGTAGACGGAGAAGATGTTTTCCACCGACCCGGAGGAATCGTAAACGCTAAGATCGAACCCCTCGGGCTTGAGCAGCTTTTGCAGGTCGAGGCCAAACTGGAAATACGTCCCCTTGGTGCCGCCGGTGGTGATTCCCATGCCGATGGGTTCCACGGCCATAGCCGGGAAAAGGCCGGACAGGGTCACCGCTAGGAAGACTGCCAATGAAATTCGCCTGATTGCTTTTGTCATGGGTCTCCTCCTTGTCGTTCGGTTTGGCGGATCCGGATCAGAGCTGCAAGGTCGAGGGACATTCCCCCATGGGTCGGTGGCGGTCGTCGAGCTGGTCTATGGAGTGGGTTTATGAAAATAATCGATACGTTAAATTAATAATGAATACCGCTGGAAATGTAAAGTGAAAACTCGGCGGTCCGCCGGTCGGGGGCCAGGGTGACTGAACGCATATTATTCTTTATATAAAAATTTTATATATATAAAAGGCTTGACTAATGCATATATCACGAATAATGAATGAAAAAAATGTGGGGAAAAAGAATGATTGATGAAATCAGCCTTCAGATCATCCGGATTCTGCAGAAAAAGGCCCGCATCCCCAACGTGGAGGTCGCCCGCAAGGTGGGCATGGCGCCCTCGGCCGTATTGGAGCGGATTCGCAAGCTGGAAAAGCTGGGGATTATCGACGGCTACGAGGTGCGGCTGAACCCGGCGCACTTCGGGCGCGAAATGGTCGCTTTCGTGTCGGTGAGAAGCAACCGTTCCGGCGGTGACGACGTGCTGGGCCGCCGCCTGGCGGCCATCCCGGCGGTCCAGGAAGTCCATTATCTTTCAGGGGAAGATGCCTATCTTCTCAAACTGCGGGTCGGCGGGACCGGCGAGCTGGGGCAGGTCCTGCGGGAGCAGATCGCCCCGCTCGAAGGCATCGGCGCCACCCTGACCCGTATCGCCCTGACCACCTATAAGGAAACCTTTCAGATTTCGCCGGAAATCCCGGCCTAACCTTTGGCACCCGCCAGGAGGTACGCGCATGCCCATGTCCGCTGATTTCAAGGACCGCCTGACCCCTCGGATAGAGGAGATCGTTGCCTATTTCGGCACCCCTTTTCACATTTATGACGAAAAGGGAATCCTGGAAACCTGCCAGGCCCTCAAAAAGGCCTTTGCCGGGGCCCGCTTTTTCCAGGAGTTTTACGCCGTCAAAGCGCTCCCCAATCCTTCGGTGCTGGCACTGATCCGCCAAGCCGGATTCGGCTTCGACTGCAGTTCGGCCACCGAGTTGATGTTGAGCCGCGAGGTGGGCGCCCGCGGCGAGGATATCATGTTCACCTCCAACAACACCACTCTCGAGGAGTTCCAGCTGGCCGCGGCCGACGGCGGCTGCCTGCTCAACCTGGACGACGTCACCCTGATCCCCAAGGTCCCGCAGATGCCCGACCTGATCTGTTTTCGCTACAATCCCGGCCCCCGTCGGGGCGGCAACGCGATTATCGGCAAGCCCGAGGAGGCCAAATATGGGGTCAGCCACGAACAGCTGGTGGACGCTTACCGGGCGGCGCGGGAGCGGGGCGCCCGGCGCTTCGGGCTCCACACGATGCTGGTTTCCAATGAACTCCAGGCCGACTATATGGTCGAAACCGCCCGGATGCTGCTGCAGGAGGTGGAGCGCATCAGTGTCGAGCTGGGGATTGTCTTCGAATTCATCAATATCGGCGGCGGCCTCGGGATACCTTACCGGCCCGAAGAGGCAGCCCTCGACCTTGCCGGGATGGGGTTTCAGATCACGGCCCTGCTGGCGGCTTTCGAAGAGCAGCACGGGTATCAGCCCAGGCTCTTTCTTGAAAGCGGGCGCTACGTGACCGGGCCCCACGGGGTTCTGGTGACCACCGTCATCAATGAAAAGAACATTTACCGGCGTTACGTCGGGGTCGATGCCTGCATGTCGGCCCTGATGCGTCCGGGAATGTACGGCGCCTATCACCACATCGCGGTCGTGGGCAAACCCCAGGGGAAAAACGAACGGGTGGTGGATGTGGTGGGATCCCTGTGCGAGAACAACGACAAGTTTGCCATCCAACGGCCGCTGCCGGATATCGTTCCCGGTGACCTGCTGCTGATCCAGGATACCGGCGCTCATGGGCAATCGATGGGCTTCAACTACAACGGCAAGCTGCGCCCCAAGGAGCTGCTGCTGCGCAGCGGCGGCGCGGTGGAACTGATCCGGCGGGCAGAAACCCCGGCGGATTACTTTGCGACCCTGGCCTTCGAGCCCAGGGTGTTGCAGCCTGCCGCCGGGTGATTGCGACCGGCGCCGTGATGTTTTTTACTTTGCGATGCTGATCAGGAAGCGTATAAAATATGATCCCGATCCCGTTTGTGGTCAGGGCGGTGCTGTTTGATTTCGACGGCACCCTGACCCGGCCCGGTGCCCTGGATTTTGTCGCCTTCAAAGTTGCAATCGGCTGTCCCCCCGATACGCCGGTGCTCGAGTTTCTCGAGACCCTGCCGACCGGTGGACAACGCGAGGCCGCCGCGGACGCCCTGGAGCGCTTCGAAGTGGCGGCCGCAGCGCGCTCGGTGCCCAACTCCGAGGCCGAGCAGATCGTGCATGAGCTGCACAGCCGGGGCCTCAAGGTGGGCATCGTGACCCGCAACTGCGCCCGCTCGGTAGCCCGCGCGCTGGAGAATTTCAACGGGATCGGCGCGGCCGATTTCGACCTGATCGTTTCCCGTGATTGCCCCGTGCGCCCCAAACCCAGTGCCGACGGCATTCTGCTGGCGGCCCGGACGCTGGGGGTGGCACCGCAAGAAGTCATGATGGTGGGGGATTATGTTTTCGACGTGGAGGCCGGTCAGCGGGCCGGGGCCGTGACCGTTTTTCTGGACAACCGTGAGCATTCCGCGGCCCTCCGTCTGCAGAGCGATTTCACGATCGGCAGCCTCGGGGAACTCCTGCCGATCCTGGGCATGGGGCGCGTGCTGCCTTGCGGCAAGCTGCCCAACGCCCTTTTGCGGGCTTTTTTCGCCCAACTGCCCTTTGAGGATCCCGCCATGATCGTCAAGCCGGGCGTCGGTGAAGACACGGCCGCGGTGGACGTGGCCGCGGAGGAGGTTTTGGTGCTCAAGTCGGATCCGATCACCTTTGCCACCGATGCCATCGGGCAGTATGCGGTCCTGGTCAATGCCAATGACATCGCCACCTCGGGGGCCGTGCCGCGCTGGCTGCTGACCACCCTGTTGTTTCCCCGGGGGGTAACGGGGGCCGAAATCTGGCAGGTGATGAACGAACTGCGGGCCACCTGTCAGGGCTGGGGGATTACGCTCTGCGGTGGGCACACCGAAATCACCGATGCGGTCACGCGGCCGGTGGTGATCGGGATGCTGGCCGGGACCGTTACGCGCGCCGGTCTGGTGGACAAGCGCAACATGGCCGCGGGCGACCACGTGCTGCTCACCAAGGGCGTTGCGGTCGAAGGCACCGCCATCATCGCCCGCGAGTTCGGGCGGCGGCTGGCGGCGTTGGGGGTGTCAGCCGATGAAATCGAAGTCTGCCGGCAGTTTCTGGATCGCATCAGCATCATCACCGAAGCCCGGATTGCCGCCGACGCACCGGGGGTCAGCGCCATGCATGATGTTACCGAGGGGGGGCTGGCCGCCGCGCTCAAGGAACTGGGGGAGGCGGGTGGTCACCGCATCCGGGTGGACATGGACCGGATACCGATATTTGCCGAAACCCGCAAGCTGGCCGGTCTGTTGGGGCTCGACCCGCTGGGGCTGATCGGTTCCGGCAGCCTTTTGATCACCTGCGCCGCGGCAGCCGTCGACACACTGGCGGCGGCCATTCGCTCGGCCGGTGTCGCGGTGGCCGTTATCGGGGAGGTCCTGACTCCAGGGGAGGGCATTGAGGCACTTCGCGGCGGGCGAACGGTCCGCTGGCCCTGTTTCGAAGTCGATGAAATAACGCGGCTGTTTTAGGCCGGCTTCGATGCCCGCAGGCCCCTGGCGAAGATATCAAAGGCCAGCTCGAAGGTGGGGCGCACAAAGTCCTTGTCGGCATCGATGACTTTCTTGCTCTCCTCCCAGAGGATAACGCCGGAGAAAAGCGCCCAGAGAATGTCGGCCAGGGCGATGGGATGGCGGTCGATGAAAGCGCCCTCCCGAATGCCCGTCTGGAGGATTCTGGCCATGCTGCCGAGGGCTTTGCGCGACAGGTCCTTGATTTCCGTCAGAAGATCCGGCGACAGGTTGCGCAGGGTATCGCTGGACTGCAGGTGAAACATGTTGATGATCACCAGGGGGTCAAAATCGTAGACATCCAGCATGGCCTTTTTGAGATTTTCCATTCGGGTCTCCAGGCAGGCGCTGGCTTCTTTGGCGACGTGCTCCAGCCGGATTAGAAGGTACTGCAGGATTCGAATCGAAAGCGAGGCGTAGAGCTCGTCCTTGTTCTTGAAATAAAGGTAAAGCGTGCCGGGGCTCAATTCCGCTTCCTTGGCGATGTCCTCCATCGTTGCCCGGCTGAAGCCCTTTTCTGAAAACACCCGTTTGGCCGCTATAATGATCTGCTGGCGGCGTCTTTCCCGCTCCCGCTCTTTTCTTTCCTGAATTCCCATTGGTTTCTCAGCGCCTGAATGCTATTTATTTGAAACGATGATTTATAAATTATATCGTTGATTTGGTCAAATGAAATCTTTAAGATGGAATCCCTCCCAAGGCCGCCGCAACCCCGTGCCTTGCGAGCTGCGCGGGCGCTTTTTTTCTCTGTCGGAGGGTGGTGCGCGTATGGATCAGAACAAGCCCGAAACCTACCACAGCTATCTCAAGGCCCTATTGAACATCAGTCAGGCGATCACCTCCGATCTCTTCATCGAGGACATTCTCAAACTGATCGTAATGGTGACCGCACGGGTGATGAGTGTGGAAATCTGTTCCCTCTGGCTGGTGGATGAAACCGCCAGCCCCCCCATTATCCGCCTCAAGGCCACCCAGGCCATTGAACCGGCCTACGTGAAAGACCGTCGATTAGGGCTCAACGAGGGCGTTGTCGGCTGGGTCGTGAGCCATCAGCGCCCCCTTCAGATTGAAAACGTTCTGGAAGACGAGCGCTTCAAGGAAAAAGAGATGGCCCGCCGCCTGGGGCTGGTTTCCATGCTGGGGGTGCCCTTGCGGGCCAACGCCGATCGGGTCTGCGGCGCACTCAACTGCTTTACCTCCCGGCCGTGCCGCTTTTCGGAGGCTGAAATCAACCTGATCACCACCGTGGCCAACCAGGCGACGGTTGCGATTCTGAACACCGAGTTGATGGTCCAGACCCGGGTGATCCAGGAGGAGTTGGAAACCCGCAAGCTGACTGAGCGGGCAAAAGAGGTGCTCATGCGCCGGCGGCGGATGAGCGGACCGGAGGCCTACCGCTGGATCCAGAAGCGCAGCATGGACACCCGCAAATCCATGCGCTGTGTGGCGGAAGCCATTCTGCTCTCCGAAGAGCTCTGATGCCCCGCGCCGGCTGATCGGCGGCTTGACAGGATAGGCGGCATCAAGTAATAGAGCAAAGTTGAAAATTTGGAAGGACAGCGCCCCGCACAATGGCGTGCGCGGCCCTGTCCGGAATGGGACAAAGGCGTCATTACCCCGTTAAAGGGGTGGCGCCTTTTTGCGTCTAAACGCCGGAAACTAACGGAGGAAATGAATGAACCTACAGCGACCCAATGCCAGCGATGCCTTGCAGACCAAAAACCGTTCCCGCAGTATTGCGCCCCAGTCGGGCATCTGCAGCCGCTGTATCGACGGCTGTCGCGGCAACTGCGACCTTTTCAAGTCCACCTTCCGGGGGCGCGAGCTGCTCTACCCCTCCCCGTTCGGGGATATCACCGCGGGCGGCGACAAAGACTACCCGGTGGATTACTCGCATCTCAACATTATGGGGTATGCCCTCGGGGCGGCCGGTATTGAGGCGGACCCGGACCATGCCGTCTTCCCAGTGGTCAATACCGACACCTGGTACGGGGCCACGGAAAAAGTTCACCTGAAGATTCCGATTTTCACCGGTGCGCTCGGCAGCACGGATGTGGCCCGCAAAAACTGGGAGCATTTTGCCATCGGGGCGGCGATTTCCGGCATCAGCCTGGTTTGCGGTGAGAACGTCTGCGGAGTGGATCCGGAACTGGCGATCGATCAGCACGGCAAGGTCAAAAAATCCCCGGAGATGATCCGGCGGCTGGAGCAGTACCGCCGTTTTCACGAGGGTTACGGCGACATCATGGTGCAGCTCAACGTGGAGGATACCCGCCTGGGGGTGGCCGAGTACGTTGTGGAAAAGCTCGGGGTGGAAACCATCGAGCTCAAATGGGGCCAGGGGGCCAAGAGCATCGGCGGCGAAATCAAGGTCAAGGAGCTCGAGCGGGCCTTGGAATTGCAGCGGCGCGGGTACATCGTCACCCCCAACCCGGGGAGCAAGGCCAACCAGAAGGCTTACCGCGACGGGGCCATCAAGGAGTTCGAGCGCCACTCGCGCCTGGGATTCATCGACCAGGAGGAGTTCATGCGCGAGGTCGATCGGGTCCGTAAATTAGGGGCCAAGCGCGTGACCCTCAAGACCGGGGCCTATCCCATGCGCGAACTGGCGATGGCGATCCGCTGGTCATCGGACGCCAAGATCGATCTGCTGACCATCGACGGGGCGCCGGGGGGCACCGGTATGAGCCCGTGGCGCATGATGAGCGAGTGGGGGGTGCCCTCCATTTATCTGCACGCCATGACCTACGAGCTGTGCCTGCGGCTGGCGCGCAAGGGGGCCTGGGTGCCGGATATCGCCTTGGCCGGCGGGTTCTCCTCCGAGGACCACATCTTCAAGGCCATCGCCCTCGGAGCGCCCTACTGCAAGGCGGTCTGCATGGGCCGGGCGCTGATGATCCCCGGGATGGTGGGCAAAAATATCGAGCGCTGGCTGCGGGGCGAGGACGGCGGTCTGCCTTCGACGGTCTCCCAATACGGCACCAAGAAGGAGGAGATCTTTGTCAACTACGAGAAGCTGCAGAGCAAATACGGCAAGGACATGGCGAACATTCCGCTGGGGGCCGTGGGGCTTTACAGCGCCAGTGAAAAGTTGCGGGTGGGGCTGCAGCAGTTGATGGCAGGCGCCCGCAAGTGGCGGGTGCACCTGATCACCCGCGCCGAGCTGGCCTCCCTGACCGAGGAGTGCGCCAAGGTAACCGGTATTCCCTATATCATGGACGCCTATCGGAAGGAGGCGCTGGAGATCATCGACGCCTGAAAACCGGTGCCGGCCCCTTTGCCCCAGTCGGCAGGGCCGGGTGCCGCCGGCAGACCCTGAGAAGCAGCGAGGCCGCCCACGGGCGGCCTCGAACGTTTGGATCGAACCGCCCGCGAGCAGGCCGGGATCGATCAGTACGGCAGGGTCACGGTGAAGGTGCTGCCTTTGCCGGGCTCGCTGGCCACCGTGATGGCGCCCCGCAAGGTCTGCACCAGTCCTTTGACAATCGAGAGCCCCAACCCGGTGCCGGTGATGAAGCGGGTCTTATCGTTTTTGACCCGGTAGAAACGCTCGAAGATCCGGTCGAGTTTGTCGGGCTCGATGCCAAAACCGGTGTCACTCACCCGTACCTGCACCCGGTTGCCGGCCAGTTCGGCCGCAACTCGGATTTCGCCGCCATCGGGGGTGTAATTGATGGCGTTGGTGATCAGGTTGCCGAAGATGCTCTCGAGCGCCAGCGGGTCGGCCGTCAGTGGCGGCAGAGGGGTTGGGGGGACCTCCAGGGTGAGCTTCTGGTTGCGGCTGTTGCTGCGGGTGCTGAGAAAATCGACAATGCCGCGCAGCAGGTCTTCCAACTGGACAGGCTTGGGTTCCTGGCAGACACTGCCCGACTCGATCCGCGAGAGGTCCAACAGGTCGCCGATCAGGGAGATCAGGCCTTGGGTCTTCTCCTTGGCGCGCGCGAGGAGGAGCTGCTCGCGCTCGGAGTCGCCCTGGACCATGTCCCGCAGGACGAGAGCGATCTGCTCGTGGATGGTGGAAAGCGGTGAGCGCAGCTCATGGGAGACCGTGGCCACGAATTCCGATTTGAGGCGGTCCAGAATCTTCATGGTGGTGATGTCCACAACGGTCACCACCGCCCCGAGGCATTCGTTGTCCTCGCTGATCACGGAACGGCCGCGGGCCTGCAGGTAGCGCTCGTCTGAGAGGGCGAATTCGTAGGTCGGGGCGCTGCCGGAGCTGCAATGGCGTCCGGCCGAGCTTTCCCGCACCAGCTGCGAAAACCCCTCGTCGAGGATGTAGGCCTCGATGGGCTGCCCGGCCGCCGCGTCTTCGGGCAGGTTGAGCTGGAGGCGAAAAGCCGGGTTCATCAACACCACCTGGCCGAGGGCGTTGGTCACCATCAACCCGCTGGGAAGCGATTCGACGATGGTGCGGATTCGGCTTTTTTCGGTTCCCAGATCCGCCAGGGTTTTGCGGCGCTCGGCCGCCAGCTTTTCGGTTTCCCGGGTCAGCCGCAGTTTTTCGCGTGCGCGGTTGACCACGATGCGCAGCTGGTCGGGTTCAAAAGGCTTGGGGATGAAATCGTAGGCGCCCTTTTTCATCGCCTCGATGGCGGTTTCCACGGTTGCGTAACCGGTGATGACGATCACCATCACCCTTGGGTCATGCTGCTGGATCCGGGCCAGGACCTCCATTCCGTCGATACCGGGCATCTTGAGATCCAGCAGGACGATGGCGGGGGCCTGGGCGTAGACCTTGGCGAGGGCCTCCTCGCCTTCCTGGGCCTTGAGGACGTCGAAGTCCATGCGGCGCAGGATGCGCTCGCAGCCGTCGCGAATGTCGGGCTCGTCGTCGACCACCAGGATGCGGATCGCGTTTTCAGGACTTTCCGTCGCGTTGGGCTTCATTCTTCTCCTTTCCGGCAAAAAACAGTTCAATGGAAAAGGTGGTGCCTTCACCGGGGCGGCTGCTGGCCCGGATGGCGCCGCCGTGGTTTTCGACAATCCCGTAAACCAGGCTGAGACCCAGGCCGGTGCCCTTGCCCTCCTCCTTGGTGGTGAAGAAGGGTTCGAAGATGTGGGGCAGGACCTCCTCGGGGATGCCCGGGCCGGAGTCGCTGATTTCGATGCAGGCGCGGTCGCCGGCAGGCGCAACAGCGGTTTTGATGCTGAGCCGGCCCTTGCCCTCCATGGCTTCGGCGGCGTTTAAAATGATGTTCATGAACAGATGGTTGATCTGCTGGATGTCACTCTGAACCGGTGGCAGATCGGGGGCCAGATCGGTCTGGATTTCGATGTTCTGGAAAAGCGTCTGGTTCTGCAAGAGAAAAAGGGTCCGCGAGAGGGCCTTGTTGATGTCGTTGGGTTTCATGATCTGCCGCGTCTGGCGGGCGAACTCGAGCAGCTCCTTGACCGTGTCGCGGCAGCGTTGGGCGTCCCGCAGAATGCGCTGCAGATCCTCGCGCGCCTCGTCCGGCAACTCGTAGTCCTCCAGTACGATCTTGCTGAAGAGGGTGATACCGGAAAGCGGGTTGTTGAGCTGGTGGGCCACCCCGGCAGCGAGTTTACCCAGGGAGGCCATTTTCTCGGCCTGCAACAGTTGCACCTGGGTCTTTTCCAGCTCGCGCTTGATCCGCAGCTCCTCGCGGCGGTCGTGAAAGAACCCGATGGAGGCGACCTCCTGGTTGTTGTCACAGACCAGGGCGGCGTTGAGGTTGATGGGGATGACGGCGCCGTCCTTGCGCACCGCCTGGGTGGGGTAAAATTTAAGTTTGCGCTGGCCGCCATACTCCTCGCTGCGCAGCTTGCGCATGATCTCGTAGGCCTCGCCCTCGGGGTAGACCTGGCGGATGTCCAGGTGGTTGAGGGCCTCGGCGACCGAATACCCGGTGATTTCGGCTGCGGCGTCGTTGAAAATGAAGACCTTGCCGGTTTTGTCGGCCGCGATGACCCCGTCCACGGCGCTGCGGATCAGGTTGCGGAAAAAAGCGTTGGAGCGCTTGAGGCGATCTTCCAGCTTCTCCAGCATCGGCAGGTCGAAATCCACCACCACGATGGCCTCCAACACGCCTTCGCTGACCAGCGGGTAGGAGTAAAGACAGGTCATTCTGCCGGAATGGGCCCTGTCGTTTTCGATTTCGCGCAGGGTCGGTTCGCAGGTCTGAAGGGTTTTCTTAGCGGGGCAGCTCTCGCAGGGTGCAAACCGGTCGTAGATCGTTTTGTAGCAGTGCGTTTGGCCGGAATTTTTCGCCAGCGCGGCACTGTCCCGCCCACTGGCCGCCAGGACCTTAAAATCAGGCGAGATCACGATGAACTTACGGTTGAAATGCTCCAGGGCTTTCAAGAGATAGGCTTTTTCGGTCTCCGTGTGCATGGTTCCCCCGTTTGGCAGACTGGCGGCGGGCCCATCGATTTGAGGTTCCATTGGCGACTGGCGATTGATGCGCCAGCCGGCGGCGTGGAGGTCGAAAAGCGGTCAAAGCGGTGGGGGGTGGCCGCCCGCGTTTGGCGCGTGCGGGATCAAATTGTTTTGCGAGTAAACCATAAGCGGCTTAAAAAAACAAATCCTAATTCCCTCTGGGCGGCGCCGCTCGCTAGGCCGCCAGGCCCGGTGGGCTTTCAGGCCAGGAGAGATAGCATCTGGCGCTCGAGTGCGTAATTGCTGATTAGCCCAAAAGGCGTCTGTCGACCGGCCCCCTTTGCAATGACCCCATAAAAACAGGCCAAGAAACTCAAAATTTGGGGCAAAACCCAGAGGTCGGCCGCTATACTGCGGGCTGTTTTTTTCTTGACAGACCAAAAGACCATCTGCTAAATGAATGAACGCTCATTCATATTTTGGCGGCCACCGGCCAGGAGGTGCTGTCATTTCCCAGAAAGAAAGAAATAAAGCCAAGTACCATCTGATTCTCGAGGCCGCAGTAAAGGTTTTCGCGCAGCAGGGGTTCTTCCAGTCCACCATCTCCCAGATCGCCCGCGAGGCCGGTGTGGCCGATGGCACCATCTACCTTTACTTCAAAAACAAAGATGACATTCTGCTGCAGTTCTTCGGTTACAAAACCAAGCAGGTCTTTCACTCTTTCCGGGAGGAGGTCGACAAGGCCGACAGCGCCCGCGACAAACTTCGGAACCTGATCCGGCGGCACCTGGAGGAGTTTCAAAACGACAAGAACATGGCGGTGGTCTACCAGGCCGAGGCGCGCAGCAACAGCCGGCTGGTTGAAAGACAGCTCCAGGAGATGTCCAAGATGTATCTCGACATCACCGCCGAAATCATCGAACAGGGCCAGGAGGAGGGCCAGATCCGCAAGGATCTTTATGTCAGCCTGGTCAAACGCTTCATTCTCGGTGCGGTCGAAGAGGTCATCAACACCTGGGTGCTTTCCGGCGGGAAGTACGACCTGGTTTCCATGGCCGAACCGCTGGTGGATTTGATCTTTCGGGGAATCAGAAGCGGGGGGGCATCCGAGGGGCAACCGTCACTGCAAGCGGGGCAAACACCATAAAATCAAGGAGACGGGCATTATGGCACAGGTAATTGCAGATCGCAGAGATGTTGATTTTGTTCTGCACGAACAGCTTCAGGTCGGTGATCTCAGTAAAAATGAACGCTATGCCGAGTTCAATAAGAAAACCATCGACCTGATCGTGTCAGAGGCGCGCAACTTCGCCATCAAGGAAGTGCTGCCCACCCAGAAAATCGGGGACGTCGAGGGCTGCAAGCTGGAAAACGGAAAGGTCGCCGTTCCCGAGTGCTTCCACCGGCCCTACGAGCTGTTTCGGGAAGGCGAGTGGCTGGCCATGTCCGAAGATCCGGAGTGGGGCGGCCAGGGTATGCCCAAGACCGTGGCGCTGGCGGTCAGTGACTATTTCAATGGCGCCAACTATGCCTTCATGATGTACGCGGGGCTGACCCACGGTGCCGGAAAACTGATCGATGCCTTCGGAACCCAGGCGCAGAAGACCCTTTTTTTGCGCAATATGTATTCGGGGAAGTGGACCGGCACCATGCTGTTGACCGAGCCGGAAGCCGGTTCGGATGTCGGCGCCCTGACCACCACGGCCGTCAAAAACGAAGACGGCACCTATACGATCAGCGGCAACAAGATTTTTATCTCCAGCGGTGAGCACGACCTGGTTGAAAACATCATTCACCCGGTGCTTGCCCGCATCGAGGGCGCCCCGGCCGGCACCAGGGGCATTTCGCTTTTTATCGTACCCAAGTTGTGGGTCAACCCGGACGGCAGCCTGGGTGACTTCAACGACGTGGTCTGCACCGGCATCGAGGAGAAAATGGGCATCCACGGCAATGCCACCTGCTCACTCGCGCTGGGCAGCAAGGGGCAGTGCCGTGGGCACCTGCTGGGCGAAGAAAACAAGGGCATGAGCGAAATGTTTCTGATGATGAACGAGGCCCGGCTGCTGGTGGGCATGCAGGGGTTTGCCTGTGCATCCAGTTCCTATCTGAATGCGCTCAATTACGCCCGCGAGCGGGTTCAGGGGAAAAACCTGCTGCAGATGCGCGACCCTGATGCCCCCTCGGTGCCCATCATCCAGCACCCCGATGTGCGGCGGATGCTGATCAGGATGAAAGCCTACGTCGAAGGGATGCGCAGCCTGCTCTACTTCGTGGCCTTCTGCGAGGACAAGGTTCACACCAGTGACGAGCCCGCCGAAAAGGACAAGTACCAGGGGCTGATCGAGGTGTTGACCCCGGTGGCCAAAGGCTACGTTACCGACCGGGCCTTCGATGTCTGCAGTGAGGGCATGCAGGTCTACGGCGGATACGGCTACATCCGCGAATACCCTCAGGAGCAGCTCCTGCGGGATTGCCGGATCACCCAGATCTACGAGGGAACCAACGGCATTCAGGCCATGGATCTTCTGGGCCGCAAGCTTGGCATGAACAAAGGCAAACCGGTTATGGATCTTCTGGGTGAAATGAACAGGACGATTTCGGCCGCCAAGGCCACCGCCGGCCTGGAAGACTTTGCCGCGCGCTTTGAAAAGGCGGTTAACAAGCTGGGCGAGGTGGGGATGTACATGGGCGCGACGGCCATGTCGCCCAAGGTGATGAGCGCCTTTGCAGCCGCACATCCGTTCCTGGAGGTGACCGGTGACGTCGTCATGGCCTGGATGCTGCTGTGGCGGGCCACCATCGCCGCACGTCATCTCGAAAAGGCCAAAAAGAAAGACACCGCCTTCTATGAAGGTCAAATTAAAAGTGCGGATTATTTCATCAACGCCATCCTGCCCATCACCACCGGCAAGATGATCGCCATCCTGGGCGGCTGCTCAGCCGCGGTCGAAATTTCCGAGGAGGCCTTCGGCGGCAAGTAAAAAGCGGGTTGGCGGGGCGGCCGATCGCCGCCCAAAACCGCCTGCAGCCAAGGCTTTTTTAGGTTTCAGGCAATACCACCAGAGGGCGGGGAATTGACCCCCGCCCTCTGTGTTTCAGGTTCAGTCCGCGGCTGTTTTCAGCGCTTCGGCCCGCAGCGTCTTCTTCAAAATTTTACCGACATTGGTTTTGGGCAGTTCATCGCGGAATTCGATCAGTGTCGGCCATTTATAGCGTGCCAGCTTGTTTTGGCAGAAGGCCAGCAACTCCTCCGCGCTGGAGGTCTGCCCCGCTTTGAGCACCACGAAAACCTTGACCTGTTCCCCGCGGGTGGGGTGCGGAATCCCGATCACGGTCGCCTCCTGGACCTTGGGATGTTCAAAGAAAACCTCTTCGATATCCCGCGGGTAGACGTTGAAGCCGCTGGAGATGATCATGTCCTTTTTGCGGTCGACAATATAGAAATAGCCGTCCGCGTCCATCTTGGCGATGTCGCCGGTGTGCAGCCAGCCGTCGCTGAGGGTCTCCGCGGTTTCCTCGGGGCGGTTCCAGTAGCCCTTCATCACCTGGGGGCCCTTGATCAGCAGCTCGCCGGTTTCCCCGGTCGGCAGGTCGGTTACCCCATCGCTGATGTCGACGATGCGACAGGCGGTATCCGGGATGGGGACGCCGATACTGCCGACCTTGCGGGTGCCGCCAAAGGGATTGACGTGGGTGACGGGAGTGGTTTCGGTCAGGCCGTAGCCTTCGACGATGATGGCGCCGGTCTTTTTTTCGAACTCGTTAATCACCTCCACCGGCAGGGGCGCGCTGCCGGAGAAGCAGCCCTTGATGGAGGTCAGGTCGGTTTTGGCGACGTCGGGGTGGTTGAGGATGCCGATATACATAGTCGGCACCAGCGGTGCGAATGTCGGGCGATACTTGCGGATGGCCTCGAGCAGCTGCTGGGGCTGGGGTTTGGGCACCAGAATATTGCCCCAGCCCATGTAAATAGCCAGGTTCATGGCGGTGGAAAGCCCGAAGACGTGAAAAAATGGCAGGGCCCCCAGCATGGTTTCGCTGCCGGCGCTGAAATGGGGGAACCAGGCCTTGAGCTGCTGGACCTGCTTGCTCAGGTTGCCGTGGGTCAGCATGACGCCTTTGGAGATCCCGGTGGTGCCGCCGGTGTACTGGTACATCGCAATGTCGTCGAGGGACAGGGCGACCGCCGGCGGCGGCCCTGCCGCCGCGGCCAGCAGGGGTTTCCAGCGGTGCAGGTTTTCAGCCGGGGCCACATCGGCGGCCAGCTTCTTCTTCTTGGCGACGAGCGGAAAGAGCAGGTTTTTAGGAAACGGCAGGTAATCCCCGAGGGTGGTGTAGATGATTTCCTTGATGCCGGTTTTGGCGCGCAGGGCCGCCATCCGGTTTGCCAGCAGGTCGAGGGTAATCAGCGCCCTGGCGCTGGAATCGTTGAACTGGTGCTCCAGTTCGCGGTCGGTATACAGCGGGTTGTTCATCACGGCAATGGCCCCCAGCTTGAGGATGCCGAAATAGGCGGCCACGCAGGGAATCGTGTTGGGCAACAGGATGGCCACGCTGTCGCCTTTGCCGATCCCGAATGCATGCAGACCGGCGGCAAACCGATCGACCATGTCGGTGAGCTGCCGGAAAGTGACCTTGTAGCCCTGAAAGACAAGCGCCATGCGCTCCGGGTAGCGGGCCGCAGTCTGTTCCAAAAACGCGGGCAGGCAGGTTTCTTCGTAATCGATGGTCGGGGGGACTCCTTGTTCGTAATGGGACAACCACGGGGCTTGCAGAGAACTGGTTTTTTGCGTCACGGGCGTCTCCTTTTTTGTTTGTTAAGGACCCTGATCCATGTTATAATTATTCTTTAAACGAAAGCGGGCATCCTCCGGATTTTTTCCAAAGATTTACTTGTAATGTAGGGGGGTTGTCAAGTATGTGGGCTGCGGTTATTTCTTTGCTGGCGGCCCCCCCGATGCCGGCGAAGGTCGGCCTGCCGCCGGGCGCGCGAACCTGTGCCGCCAGCGGCCGCAGCGGGGCTTTTTTTTGTTGACAGTCGGTTTGGTTGCGGTTTAATGATGAATGAATACTCATTCATTACAAATAGCACAGTTTCAGGAAATTTTAAAGCCATTGTAAAGAAGGGAGACGGAAAAAAGAGATGCAAACAGTGTTGATTCCCCCGGCCCAGGCCGCATTCCTGGGCATTCCCACGGTGATTTTTTCCTTTCTGATCCCTGTCGTCGGGGTCGCCGTTTTTGCGTTTATCATTGCGAAACGACTTGCACCCCTGGTCAAATCCCAGGCGGATCCCCGGTTTGATCGGATCCCGGAGCGGATCGGCAACCTCCTTAAAATCGGCCTGGGCCAATACCGCCAGCCCCGCTATATGATGGGCGGCGTCTTGCACATCATGGTCTTTGCCGGCTTTATCATCCTCTCGATCCGCTCCATTTCGCTGGTGGTCATCGGGCTTGCCCCCGATTTCGTAATGCCCGGCTTCGGCGGCCGGGTGGGTGATGTCTACAACGTTCTCAAGGACTATGCGGCCACCCTTGTTTTCCTCGCCGTGGTGATCGCCGCGGTGCGACGGGGGATTTTCCGTCCCGAGCGCTACGCCGTCCCGGCCCGCTACGGCCACGAGCATACCACCGAGGCTATCTTTGTACTGGGCCTGATCGCCACCCTGATGGTGTCCGAAAGCCTCTTTGAGGCCACCGCCGTGGCTGCCCAGGTGCAGAAAGACCTCCACGCCGAATTTCTCGCGCCGGGCACGCTGGTCTGGATGCTCAAAAACATGCTGGTCAACACCCCCCTGGACAGGCTCCAGGGGCTGCACCTGGCGGCCTACTACATCCACGACTTGACGTTTTTCTTTTTCCTTTGCTTCCTGCCACTGGGCAAGCATTTTCACGTGATCACCTCACTGCCCAACACATTTTTCATGCGCCTGAACAAGGGCAACGTCAAACCCGTCCGCCACGGCGTCAGCAGCGAAAAACTCGACGAGCTGGCGTCCTTCGGGGTCAAGACCTACAAGGATTTCACCTGGAAGCATATCCTGGACTTCTATTCGTGTGCGGACTGCGGTCGGTGTTCGGACCATTGTCCGGCCAATGCCGTCAAACGCCCCCTTTCCCCCCGCTTTATCTCCATCAAGGGGCGCGACTTCGCCTTCAAGCACTACCCCCTGCTGGGCAAGTTTCTCAAAGCCGACGAACCCTTGATCGGCATAACCTACAGCGAAGATGAAATTTGGTCGTGCACCACCTGCGGCGCCTGTGAGGAGGAATGTCCGCTGGGGATCGAATACATCGACAAGATCGTCGACCTGCGCCGGGGCATGGTCGACGAGGGCATGGTGCCCCAGTCGCTTCAAAAGCCGCTGCGGGCGTTGGAAAAACGCGGCAACCCCTGGGGCAAGATGGAAAAGAAGCGGGCGGAATGGACCAAGGACCTGCCAGCCGGGTTCGATGTGCCGGTGTTGGACGGCAGTCGCAACGGAACCGGGACCCTCTACTTTGTCGACAGCTTCACCTCCTACGATGACCGCATGCAGGCGATCGGGCGCGCCACGGCGCGGATCCTGACCGTGGCCGGGATCGATTTCGGCATCCTGGGCAAGGACGAGAAGGACAGCGGCAATGAAATCCGCCGTTTCGGTGAAGAGATGCTCTTCCAGAACATGCGCGCCCAGAACACCGAGGCCATTCGCGCCGCCGGCGTCAAGCGCATCGTGACGGCCGACCCGCACGCCTACAACGCCCTCAAACATGACTACCGGGACGTTCCACCGGTGGAGCATATTAGCCAGGTCATTGCCCGTGCGGCCAGCAGCGGCAAGCTGCCACTCAGGCCGGTGGCGGATCCGAGCAAGGTCTATACCTACCATGACCCCTGCTATCTCGGCCGTCACAACGGGCTCTATGACGACCCCCGTCGGGCGCTGGACGCCATTCCGGGGCTGCGGCGGGTGGAAATGCTCAAAAGCCGCGACCGGTCTTTCTGCTGCGGCGGCGGGGGGTTGAACCTCTTCTATGAACCCGAGGAAGAGCAGCGCATGGGCGTGTTGCGGGTGCAGATGGCCAAAAAGGCCGGGGCCGACGTGATCGTCACGGCCTGTCCCTTCTGCCTGGCCAATATCGAAGATGCCATCAAGGTGGCCGGGCTGGAAGGCCAACTGGAAGCCATCGACCTGTGTGAACTGGTCGACCGCCACCTGGATATCGAACAGCCGGCGGAGGCCGAAAATGCCGCGGCGGCCGCCGCCTGACCGCCCTTCGCCGGGGTCGACGGCTGCGGTGCCAGCCCCGGTGCTCGAAACCTCACGGAAAGGTTGCCGGATGATCGCAACATATTTGGAACAACATCAATCTTGGAGGGAAAACATGGAAATTTTGGTTTGTGTGAAACGGGTGCCCGACACCGCCGAAAATGAGATCGAGGTGAACAGGGACGGGACGGACATCGACCGTGACGACCTGGTTTACTCTGTCAACGAGTGGGACAACTACGCCGTGGAAGAGGCCATTCAGATCCGCGACAAGGTGGGCGGCAATGTGACGGTGGTATCCATCGGCGAGGATGATTCCGAGGAGGTGGTGCGCCGCGAGATGGCCATGGGGGCCGACAACGGTTTGCTGCTCTCGGACGGCGCCTTCAAGGGCTCCGACGGCAGGGGGCTGGCCACGATTTTGAAGGCGGCGGTTGAAAAGGGCAAATACGATTTGATCCTCACCGGCGCCCAGGCCGACGACGGTGCCGGACAGGTGGGCGGCATGCTGGCGGCCATGCTGGACTGGCCGTATGCCTCGCTGGTCAATCTGGTGGAAATTCTGGGCGACAAGAAGATCAAGGTTGGCCGTGAGATTGCCGGCGGCAACCAGGAAATGAATGAGATCGATCTGCCCTGCGTGCTTTCGATTCAGACGGGCATCAACGAACCGCGCTACGTGGGCATCCGGGGTATTCGCAAGGTGGCCTCGGTGGAGATCCCGGTGAAGGGCGCCGCTGATCTGGGCGTTGCGGCCGATGCGGTGGGCCAGGGGGGCGCCAAGGTCAACCGGCTGGACTACTTTGTGCCGGAGCTGGGCGAAGGGGCCGAAATGCTGGAGGGCAGCACCGATGAAATCATCGAGAAGCTGGTTGAAATACTCAAGGCCAAAGGAGGGATTAAATAATGGCGCGACAGATATTTGCATACATCCTGCACAAGGGCGGGGTGGCAGACGATTCGGCCCAGGAGTTGAGCATCGCCGCCAGGAAACTGGATCCCGAGGCCACGGTGACGGCCGTGGTGGGCGGCGCCGGCGAGCAGCTCGCCAAGGTGTGCGAGCAGGCGGCGGCGATATATCCCGAGGTCTGGAAGATCGACAACGAAGCGCTTGCCTACATCAACGCCGAAGTGATCCGGCCGATGCTGGCCCGGATCATCCCCGCGGGGGCGGTCACGCTGGTGCCCCACGAGCATTTCGGGATGGACCTGGCGCCCGGGCTGTCCATCAAGCTGAACGCCGCCTACCTGCCGGATGTGGTGGGGTTTGAAGGGCTTGAGGGTGGCAGGCTCAACGCCGTGCGTGAGGAGTTTTCCGGTCAGGTCAGCACCCATGTGAGCTGTGATATCAGCGCGGGCGCGGTGATCACGGTTCGTCCCGGCGCCTTTCAGCCGCAGGAAGGCCAGGGGGCCGGCGGGCGGGTGGTGGACAAGAGCGGCGAGGCCGGCACTGCCGCCCCGCGGCGACGCTACCTGGAGACGGTGGTGGCCGAGGTCGGCGATGTGGACATCACCAAGTCCGAGATCCTGGTGTCCGTGGGGCGGGGGATCGAGGACCAGGACAACCTCGAAATCATCCTGGAACTGGCCAAGGCGGTCGGCGGCGACGTTTCCTGTTCGCGCCCCATCGTGGACGCCAAGTGGCTCGAAAAAGCGCGCCAGGTGGGCACCTCTGGCCAGACGGTCAAACCCAAGGTCTACATGGCGCTCGGTATCAGCGGGTCGTTCCAGCATCTGGGCGGGATCAAGGGGGCGCCCTTCATGGTGGCCGTCAACAAGAACCCCAAGGCGCCGATCTTCCAGGTGGCCGACGTCGGGGTGGTCGCCGATATTCTCGAGTTCGTTCCCGAGCTGACCGAAAAGATCAACGAAAGCAAGTGATTCGGATGTCCCCGGCGGTTGCAAAAACCACCGGGGGCCGCTAAACGCAAAACGGCGGGCTGCCTTGAAACCAGGGCAGACCCGCCGTTGCGTGTTTTTCGGCCTTCACAATTCCCTAACCGGAACGGGGGAGGGCAGAACGGGCGTTGCTGCCGTCCCTGTTCGCCCTTTCCCCCTGATGGCAGGTCGATCCGCGTTCTTGTCTTTTTGCGGAGCAGTGCTTACTGTAGCGGTACTTGAATGCCAACGCTTGACCGGACGGCCCACCCACAATCTGGAAAGGAGATCTTTCGATGCTGAGCAAAAAGATGAAAACCGAACTCAACGAGCAGGTTAACCGGGAAATGTATTCCGCCTACCTCTACATGGCCATGTCGGTGCACTCCGAAACTCTCGGGTTGAAAGGGTTCGCCAACTGGTTCATGGCCCAGTACCATGAAGAAATGTTTCATGCGATGAAGATCTACGAGTACATCCTGCGCCAGGGTGGTGAGGTCCACCTGAAAGCCATCGAAGAACCGCCCCGCGATTTTGCATCCCCCCTCGACATGTTCGAGAAAACCCTTAAACACGAACAGTTCGTGACCCGCTCCATCAACAACCTGATGGACACCGCGATATCCGAGAAGGATCATGCCACCCAGATTTTTCTGCAATGGTTTGTGACCGAACAGGTCGAGGAAGAGGAAAACGACAACGAGATCATTGCCCAGCTCAAGCGGATCGAGGGGCATCCGCATGGCTTGATGATGATCGACCGGGATTTGGCCCAGCGTGCGGTGACGGTCCCGCTGGATTTCAGCAAAGGGGTTGCGGCTCAGGCGAAAGCGGCGAGCGCGAACTGACCCCGCAAAAGAAAAGACGATGGCAGCGCAGGGGCGCTCCCAGTACATCGCTTTGAGCGCCAATACCCCCACGCGAGCGCACCCGTCGCCTGCGGTTATCGCAGCCAACGGTTCGATTCATACGGTCCGGCTCCCTTCAGGAAGCCGGACCGTCTTTTTTTGGGGGCCGCTAGAAATGCAGTTTCAGGCGATGCCGAGTTTTTTACGGCGATAGCGAAAGGTGTGGTGGTTCATCTGGAGCAATTTGGCTGCCTGGCTTTCATTGCCGTCCGCCATTCGAAGGGCTTCCCGGATGTAGAACCCCTCGGCGGCGCTCAGGACCGCCGACAGGTCAATGCCCTCCGCTCGCAGGGGCGAAAATCCCTGGGCTGCACCGCCTCCCGGAGATCCTTGCGAGCCCATGGCGACTGCCGGCGCAAGGCCCAGATCGGCAGGCGTGATTCTGGGCCCTTGAGCCGTCAGGGCCGCGCGCTCGATCCGGTTTTTCAATTCGCGCACATTGCCGGTCCAGTGGTGGGTCAGAATGGCTTCCTGGGCTTCGGCGGTCAAACCGGTTAGCGTTCTTTTGAATTTCCGGCTGAAGGTGTCCAGAAAGTGCTTGGCCAGCGGCATGATGCCGTCGCGCCGGTCGTTCAGAGAGGGCACTCGCACCTGAACGACCCCCAAGCGGTAGAAAAGGTCCTTGCGAAAGCGGCCCTCGGCCATCATTTTTTCCAGATCCTGGTTGGTGGCCGAGACCAGTCGGGTTTGCACCTGGACCGGATGGGTGCCGCCGAGACGGTAAAACTGACCGTTTTCCAGAAACCTCAGCAGTTTCGCCTGGGATTCGAGGCTCAGGTCGCCGATTTCGTCAAGAAAAAGGGTGCCCTTTTCGGCCTCTTCGATTAACCCCTTTTTGCCTGTGGGGCTTGCACCGCTGAAAGCCCCCTTTTCATAGCCGAACAGCTCGCTTTCGATCAGCTCCCGTGGGATTGCGGCGCAATTTACGGTGACCAGGGAACGGCTGAAGTTGGGGCTGCGGTAATGGATCGCCTGGGCGATCAGTTCCTTGCCGGTTCCGGTTTCCCCCAGAATCAGAACCGGTGTGTCCGGGCTTTTCGCCACCCGGCCCACAAAGGCGATAACGTCCTGGAGGGCATCGCTTTCACTGATAAAAACCGGTAGGTTCTCACGCAGGTAGGTTTCCTGAAGGCTGCGGACCTCCTTGCACAGCCGGATTTTTTCCAGGGCGTTGGCCACCGTCACTTCCAGGGTATCCATGTGCAGGGGTTTGGTGACATAGTCCTGGGCTCCGAGCTTCATGGCCGTCACCACCGTTTGGAGGTCCTCGAAGGCGGTCACCATGATAACCAGGACGTCCGGGTGCTGCGCCTTGATCTGGCGCAGGGCTTCAATACCGTTCATCCCGGGAAGACCGATATCCAGCAGCACCAGGTCCGGCGGCTGGGCAGGCATCGCTGCCAATGCGCTTTCTGCATCGGCAAAGGCCGCAACCGGATAGATGCCCTCAAAGGCCATCGCAACACTTTCCCGCACGGCCGATTCGTCATCAACGATAAACAGGGTGTAAGTGATCATGTCTCACAGCGATGGCCGCCCTTCAGCGGCAGTTCGATGGTGAACCGGGCCCCGCCCAGGGGGCTCGGGCCGACGGTGAGGGTGCCGCCGTGATCCGCGATGATGCGCCGGCTCAGGCTGAGGCCGATGCCCGTACTGACTTTTTTGGTGGTGAAGAAGGGGGTGAAAATCCGCTCCTCGTCGCCGCAGGGGACCCCGGGGCCGGAATCGGCGACGCTCATCCGCAGGACATGGCCGGCCACCGAGGACGATACGCCGATGGTCTTGGGGCCTTCCTGCTGCTGCATGGCCTCGGCCGCATTGGTGATCAGGTTCAACATGACCTGCTCGATCAGTTGCGGGTCCGCCTGGCAGGCGGGAAGGTCCGGGGACAGCTGGCGGTCGATGCGGATGCCGCTTCTGCGCAGGGTGGCGTCGCAGAGTTTGAGAGCCTCCTCGATGGGGTCGTTGATCTGGGTAGGGGCCAGTTTGGGCGAGGAGGGCCTGGAAAAGTCGATGACGCGGCGAATGACGTTTTCGATTTTGCCCGAAGCCGACTGGAGGCGTTCGATGATCTCCCGGACTTTTTCACGGCAGTCCGGCCGTTCATGGATCTTCTCCAGGGTGTTGAGGTAAATGTTGATCCCGGAGAGCGGATTGCGGATCTCGTGGGCGATGCCGGCGGCCACACGCCCCAGCGAGGCCATCTTGTCCTGAATGCGCAGGAGGTGGTCCAACTCTCTGGCGCGGGTGATATCCATCACGTAAAACAGAAAGGCCTCACGCCCCAGGTACTCGATTCGGCTGACCCGACAGAAGACCCACTTGATCTCTCCCCCCTTTGCGGGCGGCTTGTCGGGGTAAAACCGGAAATCGATGTCCATTACCCATTTTTTGCGGGATTTGATCTGCCGCTGGAAGTGGCGAACCTTATCTACGTCTTCCGGGTGCACCAGCCGCATTTCCTGCAGTTTGAACAGCTTGGGCAGAGAGGCAAAGGCCTTTTTCTGCTCCGGGTTGCGGTAGACGACTTTGTTGTCCTGCAGAATGAAAATGCCGGTCAGGGCGTTTTCAACCAGATTGCGGAAACGCGCTTCGCTGCGCTTGAGGGCCTCGCCCGTGCGGCGCCGGAGGGTTTTGAGATCCAACTGGTAGAGCCCGAAGGCGATGTCCTGAGCCACGGCCTGGAAAAGATCGCGCTCGCGCGGGTCAATCAGCGCCTCCGAGGTGGCGCCGACGGACAGCACGCCAAACGTCTTGTCCCGGTAGGCCAGGCGGGTCGTCATGACGCTCCGCTCGGTGCACCCGACGGCGAGCGGGCAATTGCGGCAGTCGATGCAGGGTGCGGCTATCAGGATTGGACCGGGGTGAGACAGCGCGCGGCGGACACAGTCGGGGAGATTGCCGTCGCGAAAACCGGACCGCAACGGTTCTATCGGGACCTGGAGGCCTTCGTGGGCCATCAGCGCACTCTGGTTGGCCTTGTCCAGGATGGCCAGCCACACGTGGTGATAACCGAAATATTGTCGTAGGTAGCTGCAAACCGGTTGAACCAGCTCCCCGGAATGGTTTGCTTCTGCAACCAGAAGGGTGATCCGGCGGAGTGCCGCCTGAATGCGGTTTAAACGCACAATTCGGCGCCGGTCGCGCCCGCTGCGAAGGCTCCCCAGCCCGGCGCCAAGTCCGATCAGACCGCCCACCAGGCCTGCAAGCGCGTAAATGGAGAGGCTGCCGGACCCACTGTCAGCCGATCGCATGGCCCCCAGCAGGAGGCAGAGGATCGTGGCGCCGCCAAAAAAGGCGCCAATGGCGGTCAGGGCTTTTTGCATACAGCTGTCCCATTTGCTTCAGGTTTGGTGAGAAATCGATAAATTTTTAATAAAATTGGAAAAAATAATCAAGAGATTCGTCTCCCGAGTCGATCTGGGGGCCATGGGGTCGCATCCGGCGGCCATCCCTCCCCGGAGCGCCGCCATAAACCCGCCTCATGAAAAACCGGGGCGTGCGCTTTTGTATTTGTGCCCTTCGTCGCGATCTCCGGCTGCAGCGGCGACACCCTAAACCGCAGGACACCCTCTGAGCTGCAACCGGCCATACGATCCGGCGCAGCGGCCTGGCGCAGGCAGCCCCCAGCCGTATGAAAGGCACCCGCCGCGCGGCGGGGGATAGGTTCAGGACCGGTGATGCGGGTTTTCACCGATTTTTTCGACCTGAAGCGGCTCCAGCACGATGCCGCTGCCTTTGGTCAACCCAAGCATAGGGCTTCAAAAAGACGTGCAGATCATCGCTGTCCACGATGACGAGATCCACTTTGAAACTGGCCAGTCGGACCTGTCATTCCTCAGGTCGGAGGGCTCCAGCCTGGCGGGTTTTCTCGACGGCGGTGCACCTCCCGCAATGCCGGCAGCAGGAACCGGCCCAAGGGGCTTTCGCCTGCTGATCGTGCCGGATCACTGGTTCGGACGGTTTGAATTTCCCTTTCAATCCCGCAAGGGCGGGGTGGTGGAGTCCTTTGCCAAGCGGCAGCTGCAGGCGGCCCATCCTGAGCTGCCGTTGATCGAGGCCTTCTACGCCTACCGGTTCAACCGCGGAGAGCCCGCAAACCAGCGCCTCTCCATCGCCTACCTGCAGGAACCGCGGGGCTACCAGCTTTATGAGCGCCTTGAGGACTGCGGCCTGGTGCCCCACCTGATCACCACCCCCGCCCTGCTGTGGGAGCATAAGCTGCAAAGCCGCCTGGGCGAATTCGTCGATGGCGGCCGATGCCTGATCCAGATGGTCGGCCAGTGCTGCTTCTTGTACTTTTTCTTTGGCGGCTGGTTTCTGTTCTCCCGCAGCATCACGCTGCCGGATCTCTCGCTTTCGCCTGATGAACGTTTCGGCGGCTTGGTCTACGAGCTGAATCAAAGCTTTTATCTCTTCGCCCAGAAAGCCAAAGCGGACCT